>Ga0067045_1028399_pt1 | contig 34411 bp, 27 predicted proteins | sample TerdegcTABiofilm_FD_59184 | JGI IMG/M metagenome (GOLD analysis project Ga0067045, IMG submission 59184) | Combined Assembly of (Gp0054472, Gp0054536) Wastewater bioreactor microbial communities from Singapore -Terephthalate degrading...
GGGCTTGGGATTGGGTAACATCAATCACCGCCCCGTGTCCGAAATAAAAATGTTGAAGAACGTGAGTCTTTCCGGCTATGGTTTTTCCTAAAATCCCAAGGCTATCGGCCTCAGTCCAATTGTGTGATCCTTGAACAATGTAAGGTTCTGTTATAAGCACAGTATTTACTCCCTTCTCTCTGAGGCTCTTAATCATTTTTCCGGGATGGGGCCAATTGGGCTTATACCAGTCGAGGTTGCCCATAGTATTGAAAAGGGAATTACCAAACCAGAAAAGGTCAATAATCATTGCATCGAGCGGAAAACCAGCCTTGAGGGTAGCTTCGGTGATGCTATCGACCTGGGCCTGCGAACGGTAGGCCATGCGGCTTTGCAAATGCCCAAAAGCCCATAAAGGTGGCAGTGGCTGTCGGCCGGTTAGTGTAGTAAACCTACGGGTAATTTCTCCGATATTCTCACCAGGAATTACCCAAAAAGCTATCCTGCCTCCCCTGCCCTCCAGTTCCAGCAAACCTTTACGTGTGTGTCCAATATCCGCCCAACCCTTGCTGGTATTATCAAAAAATATAGCATATCCTGAACCTGTAATAAAAAAAGGAATACTGTAGTTAAGATTTTCTTCTCCGAAACCATAGCCATAGCGGGGCTGGTTGCGAAGTTCAAGACGGCGCCCCATCACATTGAGAGGAATAGCCCGCATGCCCCCTCCGGTTACAAATTTCTCCTTTTCAATATCAAATCTTAAACTAAAACTACCGTCTGTTTCTTTTTCGCATCCAATGAAGTATGCAGCAGGCTGGTCTTTATAGTAAAATGTAAACTCTACTGGTCGACATTTGAAACATATTTTCCATTCGCCGGCTAAAATCAGGCTATCCCCATAAATATTTGCTGGTAATTTACGCAAACCCGCAATGATACTCACAGAGGTATCGGGTGTGTTCTCGAAATCTATATTCTCAACTTCAACCACTCCGATTTCATAGAAATGGAAACGCCAATTACCCACTATTAAGGACTGATACCCTTCATTTTTTATTTCGAATGAAGCCAAAGGCTGCACCTGAGATTTTGCGAAAAAAACGCAAAAAACTAATGCAATAGTTATTACCCACCCTTTTTTATGAGTGCAGGAAGAAAAAGATATCATTCTGGAATTCAGTTAATAATGTATTTAAACAATACCTCAAATATTCTGCCTCTTTGGAGAGGCTTTTCAAGAAAATCAGTACAACCCGCTGCAAAAGTCTCGCGACGCGTAAATTCAAATCCAAAAGCCGTTTGGGCGATAATTGGAATCTCAGGACAAATTTTACGTATCCTTTGGGTAGCCTCCAAACCCGACATATTCGGCATTTTTAAATCCATAAAAATTAGATCGGCGGCTTTGCAGTCTTTTGTGCAAATATCCACTGCCTCTTTTCCATCCTTTGCCCAGATGAGGCGGGCATTGGTTCTTTTCAGAATAGCCTCGAATAAAAGAAAATTCACATCCAGGTCATCCGCTATTAAGATAGTTTTGCCGCTCAAATCTGGACATTCTGACCGCATTGAATTATCGCTCATGTACATGGCTAATGGGTATTTCAAGTTTAAAAACAGAGCCTTCACCAAAAACTGAAGTGCATTGCAATTTTCCACCTATCAAACGAGCATAGTGATTTGCTATAAATAATCCCAGGCCAGCCCCTCTGGTCTGAGTATCTTGCAAATCCTTGCTTGTATGAAACTTGTCAAAGATATGAATTAATTCTTTTTCTGAAATACCAGGCCCGGAGTCGCTTACTTCTATTGCAACGCTGTCTTCTTTTGCATATATCTTCAAGCTGACCTCTCCCGACTCTGTAAATCGAAAAGCATTTTCAAGGATATTATCCATGATCTTCGTGACAAGCACCGGGTCGGTTACAATTTTTAGATTGCTTTGCGGTTCCGTAGCATCCTCAAAGATAAACGATAGATGAGGATAGAACGCTGAGAGGTGTTTTCCTTCAAAGTAGATTTCACGAACAAGTTCACTAAGATTCAATAATCTGGGTATGAAGCGAGCAGAACCACTTTCGATGATGGCAACATCCAGCACCTTGTCCATAAACGATTTGAGTTCCTCGCTATTTTTCAGGATGTAATGCAGGTATGTTTTATGAACCTCACTTAGGGAATTGGTTTCCATGAGTATATCAGCAAAACCCATAATGCCATTAAGTGGTGTTCTAACTTCATGCGAAACATTTTGTAGGAAAATGGTTTTCAACCGGTCGCTTTCTTCCGCTTTCTTTAAGGCTTCATTTAATTCATTCATTTTCTGGCTCAGGCGGCGATTGTATAGATTTACAATAATCCAAATAAAAAGACCGGACACAATTACATAAAACCACCCTTTGTAGGTTTGCCACTGTGTAAGCTGCTGAGGTGACGAAGTTAAAAACATGAGTATTCGGTCGCTAAGTAAAATCCACAAGCCACCAGCGGCAAGATAATAAATGAGCAGTCGATTTTCGAATCGACCCCAAAACCTCAGCCCTATCGACTTTGCCGATAATTTCATTTTTTACTGGAAAGGTAAAAATTAAGCATTTCAACTAAGGCAGGAATACGAATGGGTTTTGCAATAAAATCGGTACAACCCGAAGATAGAATTTCATCTCTATCATGTATCATTGCATAGGCTGTTTGAGCAATGATTACAATTTCCTTGTTAATTTGCCTGATTAACTTGGTTGCCTCCAGTCCATTGAGGCCGGGCATATGAATATCCATCAATATCAAATCCACCTGGGGATTTTCTTTCAAAAGCAGCATTACCTCCTCTCCATTTTCTGCTCTTAAAACATGGGCCCCATGCTTTTTGATTACGGTTTCGAGCAGCAGAAAATTGCTGTCGACATCTTCCGCTACCAATATTGTTTTACCCCTCCAGTCTGTCTCGCCCTTCAACAGAGAGGAGCCAAGGTTTTGCCATTTTGCACCCACTTTTCGCGTTGGAGCTGGAATCTTAACAAAGACCCGTGTGCCTTTGCCTGGTTCCGAAAGCACTTCAATAGTACCCGAAACCCTATCTAATAAATCTTTTACGATTGATAGTCCTATCCCCGCCCCTCCAAATGTACGAGTCATGCCTTCCTCACCCTGTCTAAAATAGGAGAATATATACTTCAGTTCCATTTCCGATATCCCTTTCCCACTATCTTCCACTGTAAGGTTAATACTATTGTCTTCAAGGAACAATGAAACACTGATTCGACCTTCTTGGGTAAATTTAATAGCATTAGAAAGCAGGCAATGAACGGTACGCAAAATAATTTCTGCGTCAGTGTATGCCTCTATGTCTTCGGAAGGAGCTACTGAAGAAATCCATTCTATTTTCTCCGATTTTTCCTTAGGTATGAGTCCATAAAACTCCTCCAGTTTATCTTGCACGATTTGAGCCGGCAATATCCACTTTTTGTTTACTACATAAATTCCTGAGCGCAGTTTTGAGAGTAGGATTAGATTATCCCACATATCCAGCAAGGTTCGGGCACTTTGGTGTATCTCCTGAACCATCATTTCCCGTTCTTCTTCAAGCAACTGGTTGCTAAATATCAACTCCACACCATTAAGGATGGCATTGAGAGGGGTTCTTATTTCATGACTCATTACAGCGAGGAAGTTCGATTTTAACCTTTCACTTTCCATGGCTTTATCCCGGGCTTCTTTGAGGCTGGCTATCATTTGATTGCGCTCGGTGAGATCCTGAATGATACCCAGGGTACCTAAAAACTCTCCCTGAGAATTAAAATATGGGCAAGCCGAAACCTGCACCTCGATTGGGGTTTTATCCTTTTTAAGAAGAGTGACTGTATAGGTCTCCGACTTACCCTCTTTTCGGTTCAGGGTAAGATAAGGGATTCGCTTGAATTCCTCGGGCGACATTAGTTCTTTCAGGTTTTTGCCAATAAGGTCTTTTGAAGCAAAGCCCAGCATATCACACAAAGCCGGATTTACAAATACAAAGTTCTCTTCAACATCAACCAGCCCTACACCTAAAGGTATATTCTCCGCCATTGCTTTTACTTTCAACTCACTGGTTTCTTGATTTTCTTTCAGATCACTGATCCTCTTCTCAAGATTAATGTTCAATTGACGGCTCTCTCTTAATGCTTCTCTAAATCGCTTTTTCATGCGACCATGTTTTATTATCAGCCATAAAAGCACAGCTGACCACAGGGTAATCAAGAGTAAAGCAATTGTCCAGAACCAGGGATTTTTAAAAATAGTCTTCCGGTTAGTAGTTGCAAAATTTCTCTCAGCCTCCAGATGGCTGAATAGCACTCTTGCCTGATTGCGGGTATGCACATTTCTGAGGCTGTCGAGTATATAATTGCGCTTTTGATAGGTAAAAAATAATGAATCGCGTTTACCTGTCTTAAAGTAATATTCAGCAAGCCTGTCGTAAATAATTGTCAAAGTCCAAATATTCCCGGATTCAATGGCTATTCGATGGGCGCGTTGGAGGTATTTTAAAGCTTCCTTGTATTTGCCCAGTCGTATCATGTTTCCTGCAAGGTTGTTCAGAGAACTGGCAATGGGATAGGATTCACCTGACAACTCCCTGTAATATAGTGCTTTTTTATTGTATTCCAGAGTTTTATCTAAATCTCCCTTAAGATCGTAAATGTGTGCCAGACGAGTATAAAGATGACCCAGGTAATAATTTGCAGCACTCTCTTGAGCAGGAATTATGTCTTTTTCAATAAATCTTTTTGCCTCCTCAATTTTATTGAAGTCAAGTAAAACTATCTGCATTATATAGTTTACTGCAAAGGCGTTTTTCAGGTCGCGGATATTTTCCAGACTGTCGGATAGCCTCTGGAGTACTGACAGAGCCTTATCAGCGGAGTCAGAACGTGCGAGCGATTGTGCATATTTGGAATAAGCCTTAATTCTAATTTCAGGATTTTGTGCAATACGTAAGGCTAATAAAGCATACTTATTCATCAACTCATAATCTCTCAGTTCTTCAAAAAGCAGAGCAATCCTGATATATGTTTTTGCCTGACCATCGGCATCGTATACCATTTCGAAGTGGTTAAGCGCACGGGCATAATGCTCTGCTGCCACTGAATAATTAGTCATCGTGTGCATGCAGATTCCGGAAATCAAGTATGCATTTGCAATATCAGCCGGAGTTCCGTGAGAGGCCAGCCATTCAAGGGATTTGACACTATAATCAAGCGCCTGGTTAATATTGCCTGTTCTCAGAAATAAACGGGCTGCAGTTAGCCTTGCCTGGGCCAGCCATTGGGCATTACCCATATCCCTGGCTGTTTCCTCCATCATTAAGGCATATTTTAGCGCTGTGGCATCATCAGTAAATTCAAAGAGTGCAACCAATTGCTGACACACATCATACTTTTCTTTTCCCTGCGTCTTCGAAAGCTGTATAAGTAAATTGTTGACATCCTCAGCCTTGACACTTGAAAAAGTGAGTACCAATCCCAATAATCCTATTCTAAAAAAATAAAAACACCTCAACATGCAGGTTTCTAAATTGATTCTCAAAGATAAGCAAGATTCGCCAAATTATCTTGAAAAGCAAATATTAAAATGGCATTCTTCAAAAATTTTACTTTTGCTGTTTAATAATTAATCACAACAGCTATGACGCTTATTCGTTCCATATCAGGTATCAGGGGTACAATAGGAGGTGCTCCGGGCGATGGTCTTACCCCCATGGATGCCGTGAAATATACTGCTGCTTTTTGCTGGTTTATCCAAGAAAAATCAGGAAATCGTAATCCTCATATTGTGTTAGGCAGAGATGCACGCATCTCGGGGCCTGCATTGTCGGACCTTGTACGTTCCACCTTGCAGTTTTTGGGCTCCCGGGTTACCGATATTGGCCTAACTACAACCCCTACTACCGAGATGGCAGTTATTGCACTGAATGCCGATGGGGGTATCATTCTTACTGCGAGCCACAATCCCAGGGAATGGAACGCGCTGAAGCTTCTCAACGCAAAAGGAGGATTTTTGTCGGCCGAAGATGGGGCACAGGTTTTATCTATAGCCGAAAAAGAATCTTACAGATTTGCCGCTATTGATAACATAGGAAAATGCGAGACCCGCACCGACATGCTTGAATATCATATTCAAAAAATCTTAGAGCTAAAGCTGGTGGACAAGGAAGCCATCACCCGTCGGAAATTCAGGGTAGTGGTGGATGCCGTAAATTCCTCGGGAGGCATAGCCATTCCACAACTTCTTAAAGCACTGGGCGTTAACGATATTATTTGCCTCAACTGTGAGCCCACAGGGCATTTTGCCCATAACCCCGAACCATTGCCCCAGCACCTTACGGAAATTTCCGAACTCATCCGCTCTCAGGGCGCTGATCTCGGCATAGTCGTTGATCCTGACGTTGACCGGTTAGCCCTGGTATGCGAAGACGGGAACATGTTTGGAGAAGAGTATACGCTGGTAGCTGTGGCCGATTATGTTCTCCGTCATAAGGGAGGTCCTACCGTATCCAACTTATCATCCACCCGTGCCCTCAGGGTAATCACTGAAAAGGCAGGCTATATATACCAATCAGCTGCTGTGGGTGAGGTAAACGTTGTTGAAAAAATGAAAGAGATCCAGGCAGTCGTTGGCGGCGAAGGCAATGGGGGTGTTATTTTTCCTGAACTTCACTATGGCCGCGATGCACTGGTTGGCATCGCACTGTTTTTGAGTCACCTGGCTCAGTCTGGACTTAAAACCTCAGAGCTCAGAAAAACCTACCCCAATTATTCCATTTCGAAAAATAAAATAGACCTGAAGCCCGGCACCGACATTAACCCCTTGTTTGAAGAAATGACACGACGCTATAAGCACCTGCCCCACAGCACCATTGACGGACTAAAAATTGAATTTGACGACGAGTGGGTACATCTGCGGCCCTCCAACACCGAACCCATCATTAGGGTTTATGCTGAAAGCACAACTGAAGACAAGGCTCAGGCGCTGGCTTCGAAAATTATTGACGAGATTTATTCCCTAACTCGTAATCATTAAGTTGAAAATATTTTTTACCTACCTTAGCCACAAACTCATTGTAATGCCCCGCAAGAAGCAGAAAAAACGCAAACAGGTCAGATTTAGGAAAGTAACCTTTAAGCTGACCTCCCAGCAAATGAAATCACTGGAAAATTTTTGCATTCGAAGGGGAACCACCCCTATCAAATTTATCAAAAAGAATCTTGAACCCTTTCTTACCCAATATCGCGACGTGAAGCCGGTTCCACCGCCCAATCACCGCCAACTTACCATTTTCGATCAGTTGCTTGAAGCAGGCGAGCCCACTGTTAAATACCATTAAGTGAAGCTTCGTAAGGCTGCCTGTTAATAATGCTCCGGCCCAGAGTTATTTCATCTGTATATTCAAGCTCATCGCCGATAGCTATGCCTCGGGCTATGGTTGAAAATTTAATGCCGAAAGGTTTTAGCTTTTTATAAATGTAGAATACTGTTGTATCACCTTCCATATTGGCAGGCAAAGCAAACACAATTTCGCTGATATTCCCACTTTCAACTCTCCTGGCCAAACTTTCAATATTGAGGTCGGCAGGGCTCTTTCCTTCAAAAGGCGAAATCTTCCCTCCCAACACATGATAAAGACCGCGGAATTGCCCTGTATTTTCGATGGCCATTACATCGCGCGCCGATTCCACTACACATATGAGGGAAGCCTCACGCGAAGCATCGCTACAAATACTACAAACTTCATCATCGCTAATATTATGACAAACTGCGCAATAGCGTATGTTTTGCCTCAACTCTATAATTGCCTGACCTAGCCTGGTAATGCCAGGTTCGGGTTGGCCAAGCATGTGCAGGCAAAGCCTGAGCGCAGTCTTTTTGCCGATACCCGGTAAGCGCGACAACTCATTTACGGCATTTTCAAGAAGCTTGGAAGGATATGTATTCAACTTGGTTAATAATTTGATTGAAAAAACATTACAAACCCCATAGGGGGTTAAGGTTAGACAATGCAAATTTATCCCAATTTTGCAGCTGTTTCATAAACACTTCATCTATGAAAGGCATGATGCCCTATCCAACACGCAAACATCTTTTATTTTTCTTCACGTTACTTATCTGTGTATCGACTTCCCTTTTCTCGCAAGAGGGTATCAATCAGGTAAATGCTTCCGGGAAAAAACAGGGGATTTGGAAAAAATATTACCCCGGCGGTCGCTTGCGTTACGAAGGATACTTCGAAAACGATGTACCTAAAGGTGAATTCAGGCATTACCATGAAAACGGGAAAATCAAAGCCATCATCAGACATGCAGGCGATGGCCTGAGGGCAGAGGCAGAATTATACAACGAAGAAGGACAACTCACTGCCCGAGGCAAGTACTACAAAGAGCAAAAAGACGGCCAATGGATATACGTGGTTCCCGGTAAGAACCTGACCAGTGCAGTGGAATATTGGAAAGAAGGAAAGCCAGACGGCACCTGGAGAATTTACTTTAACACCGACACAACTCTCAGTGAATATTGGAGCTATGTTGACGGGAAAAAACATGGACCATGGAGGCAATTTTTCAAAGATGGATCTCCCCGGCTGGAAGCTAATTATCAATTCGATGAACTGAACGGAAGTTTTAAGGTTTTTTACCCCAACGGCAAGGTTAGAGCAGAAGGCATTTACAACAACGGTCTGCGTTGGGGGGAATGGAAATATTTTACAGAAGACGGACAGTTGAAACGCAGGGAATGGTATGAACAGGGCAATGTAGTAAAAGAAGAAGTGCTTATTCCCGACCCCGAAGAACCTGATACCCCGCTGGATCCCTCCCTCGACCCTGAAAAATCAGGGGAAAATCCGTTTTAAGTAATTTGTCTTAAACCCTAATTATCAACAAAATAAAATCACTTGCAAAGAAAAAAAATAAAAATTGTACTTTTGTTGTTCACCACATTGCAAAAAGCAAAAAACCCAAAATAATTCAGCCCATGAGATTTATAATTTCGAGCACCACACTTCTCAAGAGTTTGCAAACCATAAGCGGGGTGGTAACCACCAGCAATACCCTGCCCATTCTCAACACTTTTTATTTTAAACCTGAGGGCGACGACCTGGTGATAACCGCCAGCGATACAGAAACCACGATGAGCATCAGAGTTACTCCATCGATGATGGAAGAGCCCTCGGAGGTATGTATCCCGGCTAAAATTTTGCTGGAAACCCTAAAGACCTATCACGAAACCCCTCTCACGTTTAATGTAAACCCAAACAATTTCCAGGTTGACATAGTATCAGAGAACGGTCGTTTCAGGTTAGCAGGGCAGGATCCTGAAATGTGGCCTCAAATGCCTCAGCTGGATAGCTCTGCTAAAGTATTCATCAAAGGGCATGTATTGGTAAGAGGAATAACCAAGACCATTTTTGCAACAGGTGTTGATGAAGTAAGGCCCCAAATGGCCGGAGTTCTCTTCCAGTTTACTCCCGAAGAAGCAACTATTGTAGCCACCGATGCTCATAAAATGGTACGTCTTCGCCATCTGGGCACCCATTCCGAAGAAACGCTTTCGTTTATCATGCCAAAAAAACCACTCAATCAGCTCAAATCTACCGTGCCCGCAGATGACACCGAAGTATTGATTGAATACAACGAATCAAATGCCCGCTATACTTTTGATAATATCGTTCTTACTTGCCGCCTGATCGAAGGCAGGTTTCCCAATTATGAAGCTGTAATTCCCCATAACAATCCCATCGCCGTAATTGTTGATAGGCAAGCTCTTATGGCCTCCATCCGCCGTGTCTCTATCTACGGAAACCAAAGCACACACCAGATGCGATTTGTGGTCACCGGGCAAAAGCTCCTGCTTCAGGCCGAAGACATTGACTTTCAAAATGCTGCAAACGAAGAACTTTCCTGCCTACACGAAGGCGAAGACATCGAAATGGGCTTTAACAGCAAATTCCTGGTTGAAATCCTGAGCAATCTCGAATCACAGAATGTCCGCTTCGAGCTCTCCAGCCCATCCCGAGCCGGCCTTATAATCCCCGAAAACGATGAGGCCGGTGAAGAAGACCTGCTTATGCTTCTCATGCCAATTATGGTAGCTTGATTCTTTTATCAACCCTTTTATTTTCAGAGGTTATCACCCGGTGGTTGATAACCTCTTTTTTTTTAGGGTCAATCAGTTAACTAAGGGTTAATCCAGACTTTTTGAACGCTTTTACCCTTATCAGATGTAAGGCTTATGAAATACCAACCCGACTCCAGCCAGGCAGCTTCAACCGACCACACCAAACTATTGGAGGGAATATTATCGTAGGCAACAACCCTTCCGGTAATATCAACCAAATAAAGGGTGATATTTGGGTTTATTCGTTTTGAAAGCGTGAGATGAAGCTTACGTGCTGCCGGGTCAAAATATACCCGGAAAGGAATTGCCTCAGGGGCAGAAAAGACAGCCGCTGCCGAATTGCGATATCCCGGAGAAGGTGAGAGAGAAATAAAACTTCCCGTAGCATCGGGTATACGTCCCAGTGATACATCGGTCGACTGGGGCCCAAAGTCTACCCTGTCAACGATGCTTACCCCATTCTGGGCAGTAAGGATAATCGATTCTCCCGAAGCACTCAGCTTAAAATCGGCATGAATTCCCGGCTGATACGGGTCTTCGTCGCACCAAACTAACAAATACTGACCAGGCAGGATTACGGTTTCAGAGGGAAAGGCCCATTTACGCAAGTCGGTGGGTTTATCACTCAGATAAGCTCCGGCTAATAAAACGGGTAAGGAACCCGAATTATATAATTCAACCCAATCATCGAATTCTCCGGCCGGATCAGCAATTATATGGGCATTCGAGGCCATCAGTTCATTAATGCGAACATCGCTGATATCCGAAGAAACAGTTGTAGCCTTGAGCCAGCCGTCTAATGGGTAAGCTTTGCTTTGATTGAGACTGTCAGTGACGCGTATCCGAAATTCCAGTGTCCTTCCCTCAGGAAGGGCTGCAAGGGTACCCATCCAACGGTCGTGCATCGATATCATCGGTGAGGATGTATCAGGTGTATAAAACATGGGCACCTGGTTCACAGCCGTTTGCCCTTGTTCACGATAAAGCAAAACCACATTTTTAATCCCGGAAGCAGCAAAAACAGCACATTCCACTTCGATCTGACTTCCAGGCAAAGGATAAGGATTTTTAGGATTTATGCAATAGACAACAGGGGGAGCATTCAGGTAACTTAGCTGGCTTTGAAGCGAAGCCATCCTCGCATTCACAAATTCCCTTATTCCTCGCTTGACATGTTGATTCTCATAATGTTCACCAGTATAGCTATTGTGAAAATCATCCATAGTGAAGCCATAATCGAGGGTTCGCCAGGTATCCGCCGCCACAAAAGGTGTAATCTTTTCTTTGAGCCTTTGCAGACGAGAATCCCAATGGCCCAGGGACAGAACGCGCTGAGAATAAAATCGTAGAAAATGAGTAAACAAGTCACGATACTGTGCATTTTGAAGCATTCGGTCAGCAAGGGGCCGACTTCCGGCTACTGCTCTGGGCCAATCGTAAGGATTGGCTGTGGCCCAATCAACAGAAAACCAATCGATACCGAAAGTGTTATCATAATCGTAAGGAATAATCATGAATTTACCAGTGGCCGGATTGTCATAGAGATAATAATTATTCATCAATGCCCGATAATCATCCCAGCTACCCAGGAGAACATCCATGGCAAAGTATGACAGGATATTTTCTATATCGGCTATTTTCTCCAGTGAATCCGGAAATGAAGCTACAGGCGTCAAATTAAGCAAGGAGACAAAACGGGCAAAGCGTGTAAAATCAGCAGCATCTTCATTGGTTTTTAGCTCATAAACCGGTCGTCCTCCACTCCAGAAACTGCGATAATCGTCAGGCTGGCTGCCTCTATACGTCAAATCTGCAGGATAAAGGCATTTCCACAGGTTTCCCGACGGATTCGGTAAATGATTTTTTAAAAATTCTTCGTCAACATGTTCAACATTAATATAGAGCCCATAATATTGATCGTTGATATAAACCTGGGCATGTGCTGCTCTTGAAGCCACAATTCCGGCATCGTGAAACAAATCGAAACAAAATTTCGAACGAATGATAGAGGGATCGTTATGTTCGCCGTTAAGGTTAAGTTTTTCGACTCCAAGAAATTTTCTGCCTTTATGGAAAGTATTAAACGACACTTTAAATGATTTTTTTGCGGCTTCCCTGGAGGTATTCCCCCTGAGGCGAAAGCCTATACTGTCAATCGCGACATCGAGGTTCCCGCTGCGAAAACGAAAGGTGGCTAAATGTTCAATATCACTATAGGGATTATGGTAAATCCAGGTTAGGGTATCAGCAGGGAGGTATATATCTATGCGGGGCACAACGGTATCACAATAAATAATTTCTGATTGGGCAAACCCGCTAACAACCAACCCCAAGTAACCCAACCAACAGAGAGCAAATCGTCGAATATAACTCATAATCAATAAAATTAAAAAAACCGCTGGCAGGATGAGTGCCGGCGGTTTTTGGCAATTAAATCCCGGTCAGAATAATTATTCAGCAGGGTGAATAGCCTCGGTGGGGCACACTTCTGCGCAGCTACCGCAGTCGGTGCAAACATCGGGGTCAATTTTGTAGATATCGCCTTCGGAAATAGCTCCTACAGGGCATTCGTCGATGCAAGTGCCACATGCGACGCAGTCTTCGGTAATTACGTATGCCATAACGATAGTGTTTTTCGGATTTGACATTGCAAAATTAGAAGTTTTTAAACGTATCGAAAGAAATTTCATGAAAATTTATAACGTATCTAAATAATCAAATGTAAAAACAATCATTTTTCACATACGTAATGCAAACGTTTGCTGAAAATCCGTTAGATAGAGCGATCTCGGTATTAAATAGGGATTGTGCAGACTGAAAATCATGGTTTTTTATTCGCAAATAAGCTTATACCTTTGCTCCACTTTTTGAAATGAAATTTTTATGGAAGAGAAAAAAACCAAACACGGTCAACCGGAGCATGTAGTAATCAGGTTTTCAGGTGATTCAGGCGATGGTATGCAGCTAACGGGTAACCTTTTTTCGGATACAGCTGCATACACCGGCCACGACCTATCTACCTTTCCAGATTTTCCGGCAGAAATACGTGCACCCCAAAACACAGTAGCGGGTGTGTCAGGATTCCAGCTGCATTTTGGAGGAACAAAAATTTATAATTCTGGCGACCTGTGCGATGTATTGGTTGCCATGAACCCTGCAGCTTTGAAAACGAATTTAAAATGGGCTAAGAAAGGAGCTACTATTATTGTAGATGTTGATAATTTTGAACCTAAAGCGCTTGAAAAGGCAGGTTATTCCAGCAATCCCCTTGAAGACGGCAGCCTTGCAGCCTACCGCATAGTTAAAGCTCCCATGCGCATGTTGGCCCGCGAGACAGTGAAAGACCTTGGACTCGACACCAAATCGGCCGACCGTACAAAAAACATGTTTGCCTTGGGTATGTTGCTCTACATGTTCGACAAACCTCTCGAACACACCTATAGTTATCTCGATATTAAATTTTCTAAAAAGCCCATTGTTGCCGAGGCAAACAAAAAAGTGCTAAAAGCAGGATACGATTATGCCGACACTATCGAGGTTTTACAATCCAAGATACATATCCCCCAGGCTAAATTGCCTAAGGGAAAATACCGCAATATTACCGGTAACATAGCTACCGCCTGGGGACTCATGGCAGCCAGCGAGAAGAGTGGACGCCCCCTGTTTTTGGGCTCCTACCCTATTACCCCGGCTACAGAAATATTGATGGAGCTCGCCCGTCACCGCAGTCTGGGTGTAAAGACCTTCCAGGCCGAAGACGAAATAGCAGGAATAACCTCGTCGATTGGAGCTGCCTTTACAGGTTCACTGGCAGTTACCACAACCTCAGGGCCCGGCCTTTCGCTTAAGGTAGAAGCCATGGGCTTGGCAGTAATGACAGAGCTGCCTTTGGTGGTTGTAGATGTACAGCGTGCAGGTCCGTCAACAGGTATGCCTACAAAATCGGAGCAAAGCGACCTCAACCTGGCTCTTTTTGGACGCAATGGGGAAGCCCCCATGCTCATCATCGCTGCTGCCTCGCCAGCAGATTGCTTTTACGCCGCATTCGAAACGGCAAAGCTCTCGATGGAGCACATGACACCTGCCATCCTGCTCACCGACGGGTATATAGGTTTTGGGAGCGAAGTCTTCCGCATCCCCCGCATGGCCGATCTTCCGGAAATAAAGCCGCCACTGGCCGAACCCAACTCAGAATACAAACCTTATCGCCGCGACCCGGAAACCTTAGTCCGTAAATGGGCACTCCCCGGAACCGATGGGCTTCGCCATCGCATTGGTGGATTAGAAAAAACCGATATCTATGGAGAAGTATCCACCGACCCGCTTAATCACGAAAAAATGGTGAAACTCCGCGCCGAAAAAGTGCAGCGTATTGCCAAAGTGCTTCCCCTCCAGGAAGTTTTTGGAGAAACCGAAGACGAATTGTTGGTGGTAAGCTGGGGAGGAACCTTCGGAGCAGTGCGAAATGCTGTAGAAGAATGCCGCAAGGAAGGATTGAAGGTTAGCCATTCACACTTCCGCTATATCAACCCCCTGCCCCTCAATACCCGTGATGTACTCTCCAAATTCAAAAAAGTACTTGTTTGCGAACTTAACAACGGACAGTTCGTCCATTATTTACGCATGAATTTCCCCGAAATACCCTATCTGCAATACAATAAGATTCAGGGTCTGCCTTTTACGGTGAGCGAATTGTGCGAAAAAATTAAGGAAGTAATTAAATGATGCCAGGAGGAACCCCTATGTCAAACGAACATCCCCAAATCAATAATACCATTCCCAAAAGCCCCTATCCATTAACAAGGGAAGATTTTATAAGCGACCAAATGGTGAAATGGTGCCCGGGTTGTGGCGACCATGCTATTTTGAGTGCCGTATCCAAAGTATTCCCCGAAATTGGTTACAAAAAAGAAAACTATGTTCTGGTTTCGGGCATTGGCTGCTCCTCACGTTTCCCTTATTATGTCAATACTTATGGCTTTCATGGTATTCACGGCAGAGCAATGGCTATTGCCTCAGGAGTTAAAATTGCCAATCCCAGCCTCTCTGTTTGGATAATCACCGGCGACGGTGACTCTATGGCTATTGGAGGAAACCATTTTATTCACCTCATCCGGCGCAATATTGACGTTAACCTTTTGCTTTTCAATAACCAAATTTACGGACTTACCAAAGGCCAATATTCGCCTACCTCACCGCTGGGGGCAATCACCAAGACTTCGCCCTACGGCACCATAGAACATCCTTTCACCCCCGGCGAGTTAGTTCTTGGCGCACAGGGTACTTTCTTTGCCCGGGGCATTGATGCACAACCCAAGATGCTTACAGAAATCATGTTTGAAGCGGCCCGGCACGATGGTACTTCTGTGGTTGAAGTACTCCAGAATTGTGTAATTTTTAACGACGGAGCTTACGACCATCTGGCATCGAGAGAATATCGCGACGAACGCACTATCTACCTCGAACAGGGTAAACCTATGCTCTTTGGGGCAAATAAAGATAAAGGCCTGCGCTGGAACGGAAGTGGACTTGAAGTTATTAAACTAGGTGAGAACGGATGGGGAATCAATGATGTATTGGTTCACGATGCCACCAATCCTGACCCGGGTTTGCACCTGAGCCTGGCTAAAATGAACTGGCCCGAACTACCTGTAGCTTTCGGAGTAATAAGGTCGGTAAAAGCACCCACTTACGACGACCTGATGGAGGAGCAAATCCAGCGCATTAAAGCCCAGAGCCCCATCAAATGCATGGACGACCTTCTTAACAGCGGTGATACCTGGGAAATTGAATAAAAGTTTATTAAAAATCTTTTATAAAAATGACAAGAGATAATAAAGTTTTTGAAATCATTGAACTGGAACGCAAAAGGCAAACCGAGGGCATAGAGCTAATTGCCTCGGAAAATTTCGTAAGTCCACAGGTATTGGAAGCCATGGGTTCGGTGATGACAAATAAATATGCGGAAGGATATCCTGGCAAGCGTTATTATGGTGGTTGCCAGTATGTAGATATGACCGAACAGCTGGCTATCGATCGTCTGAAAGAGCTTTTCGGAGCCGAATGGGCCAACGTTCAACCCCACAGTGGAGCACAGGCCAACATGGCTGTATTTCTGGCATGCCTGAAGCCCGGTGATACATTCATGGGTCTCGATCTTGCCCACGGCGGTCACCTTTCACATGGATCACCGGTCAACTCTTCGGGTATACTTTATCGGCAGGTAGCTTATACCGTTGATGAAGAAACCGGCACCATCAACTACGACCGCATGGAAGAAACTGCACTGCGCGAAAAGCCCAAGCTCATCATTGCCGGTGCTTCTGCTTACAGCCGCGACTGGGACTATGCCCGCATGCGCAGCATTGCTGATAAAGTCGGGGCTATCCTCATGGCCGATATTGCCCACCCCGCAGGACTTATTGCCGGAAAATTATTGAACGATCCCCTGAAATATTGCCACATTGTAACATCCACTACCCACAAGACCCTGCGCGGACCTCGTGGGGGTATTATTATGATGGGCAAAGACTTTGAAAACCCCTGGGGTTTAAAAACTCCCAAAGGCGAAATCAAAATGATGTCGGCCCTGCTCGATTCAGCAGTATTCCCCGGCGTACAAGGAGGCCCGCTTGAACACGTAATTGCAGCCAAAGCTGTGGCCTTTGGTGAAGCCCTCACCCCCGAATACAAAGAATATGTTGCTCAGGTAAAGAAAAATGCTGCTGTTATGGCTCAGGCCTTTGTAGATAAAGGCTACAAAGTTATTTCGGGCGGCACCGATAACCACCTCATGCTCATCGATCTGAGAACCAAATTCCCCGAAATTACCGGAAAACAGGTGGAAAACACCCTGGTAAAAGCCCATATTACCCTCAATAAAAATATGGTGCCCTTCGATAGCCGCAGTCCTTTCCAAACTTCCGGTATTCGTGTTGGTACTCCTGCCATCACTACCCGCGGACTGAAGGAAAGTGAAATGCCTCTGGTGGTAGAACTGGTGGATGAAGTCATCAGCAACATCAACGACGAAGCAGTCATGGAAAACGTAGGGAAAAAGGTGGTAGAAATGATGAGTAAATATCCCTTGTTTGCTTATTAATTTTTTGAAAATGAGATTTATAGTAAAACAAAGGCCTCACACAAGGGGGCCTTTGTTTTTAATATGCTCAGGATTACCCCATTTTGAATGAAACCTGAGCCAAGGTATATACGTAAAAACATGAAACCCATTATCATGGCTAAAATAGCTGAAGAACTTATCAAGGCTCTGCCCAAAGCCGAATTGCATTGCCACCTCGATGGTTCTTTGCGACCCTCAACCATACTCGAGCTGGCTCAGGAACAAAACGTCAAATTACCAGCCAATACTCCCGAAGAGTTAAAAAAAATCCTTGTCGCTCCCCCTACTTGCAATAGTCTGGAAGAATACCTTCAACCCTTCGATATCACTGTGAGTGTTTTGCAAACAGCTGGGGCATTGGAGAGAGCCACCTATGAACTGGCAGAGGACTGTGCGGCCGAAAATATCAGATATCTCGAGATTCGATTTGCCCCTGTTTTGCATCTTCAGAAAGGGCTATCTCTTGTGGATGTAGTGCAGGCAGTTCTTAGAGGGAAACAAAGAGCAGAACGAGCTTTTGATATACGCATAGGTATTATCATCTGTTCGATACGCCACAATAACCCTGAAGAATCGTTGAAAGCAGCCGAATTAACCGTTGCTTTTAAAAATAAAGGTATAGTTGGTTTCGACCTGGCCGGGGCCGAAGATGGTTTCCCAGCCAAACATCACCGTGAGGCTTTCGACCTGATTATCAACAACAACATTAATGCTACCGTACATGCCGGTGAGGCTTACGGACCGGAATCCATTCACCAGGCTTTGCATCTGGTTAAGGCTAATCGCATAGGCCATGGTACCCGACTGCGCGAAAATGGAGACCTGATGAATTATATGAACGACCACCGCATACCTATCGAAATGTGCATCACCTCCAATGTGCAAACCAAAGCCGTTCGCAGTCTCGATGACCACCCTGTCAGGTTTTATTATGATTACGGGTTGCGTATTACCCTCAATACGGATAACCGCCTCATTTCCAATACTACATTGACACATGAATATATGCTTGCCGTGGAACATTTCGGCTTTACCGAAAAAGACCTTATTGTACTTGTCATCAATGGATTTAAATCAGCATTTCTGTCGCATACCGAAAAAGTAGAGATGATCAACAGAGCACTCGACGAGATGACAGACCTGGGTCTGCCCATCAGAAGAGAGTATATCTAATTAAAGAAATACAAAGACATTATGGTAAAACACATTGTTTTCTGGAAACTCAAGGAAACCGCACATGGTAATACAAAAGCGGAAAACGCGCTGCTTATCAAAGAAAAACTGGAAGCGCTCAACGGCCAAATTCCGGGACTGCTAAAATTGGAGGTAGGCATTGATTTTCTTCATTCACCCGATAGTGCAGATATCGCCTTATATTCTGAATTTGAGAGCAAAGAAGCGCTGCAAATTTATCAGGAACATCCACTTCATAAAGCCGTAATGCCATTTGTAGCCGGTGCCAGGGAAATGAGAATTTCGGCAGATTACGAAGTCTGATAATTAATACGATACAGGCAAGTTTAACAAAGGCTCCTGTGCAGCAGACAAATGCAAAAGTTCTTTCAACTGACTGACCTCCATAAAAGCGCGGGGACGCGTACGCCACTGGGCGGCAGAGCAATAAAGAGCAATATTTTGGGCTACCATTCCGGCATCTATGGCTGCCCACTGCTTCTTCTGTTCATCGGTGCCTCTGGGAAACCTTTCCAAATTAGAAACCAGTAGCAATACCACGGGAGCACGTTTTACAAAATCCTGGCCAGCTGCCAACATCTGCCTGAAATCCCCTTTGACAACAGATACAATGGCATGAAAGAAAGCATCATAAAGAAACACCTCCTTTGCCGTAAAAACATATATATCAATATCCTGAGCATTCATGGCTGAGGGTGCCGTACGCTTTTTCTCGGCAGGACGGTTTACCCCATTAGCAGCCCAAAGCAATTGAGATAAATCACTCAATTGAAATGACATAGTATCAAACTCCCTCACCGACTTACGTTCTGCAAAAGCCTCCATCACACTTTTCAGGGGTTTGTGCAAGTCAGGCGAAGGTAATGGAATCATTGAACCTGGTTGAGCTTCAACATTCAAAAAATCAAGGAACAACAATAAAGCTAAAACATAGTTTTTACGCATAGGATAGTTCAATTGATACTACAAACATATAAAAAATTAACACATCAAATCAAAACCCAATTACCTCACCCCCAATGGACAACTATATTATGATTGAACATAATTTTGATACACTCCTGCAGTACAGCTTCATTGGAATTACGTTTAACTTTGCGGGTATGGGAAACACGATAGGAGAATTATTCAGGCTGACCACTTTTGGCGAATCCCATGGGGAGGTCATCGGAGGGGTAATTGATGGATGCCCGCCCGGAATACCCTGGGATGAAGCATACATTAACCAACGCATGGCTCGGCGCAAGGCAGGAAACACAGCAGGCTCCACCCCACGTATCGAGGATGACACTCCCCAGTTTCTGTCAGGTATTTATGATGGACGGACTACAGGAGCCCCAATTGCCTTCCTCATCCCAAACGCCAACCTGCGTCCTGCTGATTATCAACAGGCTAAAGAAAAAATCAGACCAGGGCATGCAGGTTATGCCTGGGAGCAACGTTTTGGCATATTTGATCCCAGAGGCGGTGGCCGGGCTTCGGCCCGCGAAACGGCAACCCGTGTGGCAGCCGGTGCAGTTGCCGAATTGTTTTTAAGACAATACAAAATCGAAATAATTGCTTATGTCAGTCAGCTCGGAAAGATAGTCATGCCATACAAAGGCTACTATTCCAGCGATTCTGTCGACAAAAGCCCAATCCGTTGTCCCGACCCCAAAACAGAAGCAGCCATGCTGGAACATCTGGCTCAAATCCAGACCCAAGGCGATACCTGCGGCGGAATTGTTTACTGTATTATCCGAAATTGCCCGCCAGGACTCGGGGATCCGGTATTCGACAAACTTCAGGCATCACTTGCCCATGCCATGTTGAGTATTCCTGCAGTCAAAGGATTTCAATATGGAGAAGGATTCAATAGTGTAAGCCTGACCGGTTCGCAGTTCAATGATATTCCTGTGGCAAAAGAAGGCCAAATCGATTTCGCTACCAATCATGCGGGAGGAATATCCGGAGGCATCAGCACAGGCCAGGAGATCTATTTTGAAGTGGCATTCAGGCCTGTAAGTAGTTTGCAAATTCCCCAACCAACAGTTACACGCACGGGCGAGCCGGCAACCTGGATACCCGGAGGACGACACGATGTGACCGTGGTTCCCAGAGCCGTACCCGTTGTGGAAGCCATGGCCGCCCTGGTCATTGCTGATCATCTACTGCGCCTGAGGGCGATAAAACACATTTAAAACATTATCCTGTATCATTCGTTTTTATTATACACCTAAAATTATAAGCCCATGAAAAAAGCACTGAAAATCATTGGTATCATTGTGGTTGCCGTTTTTATTCTCTTGCTAACCCTTCCCTTTCTTTTCAGTGGTAAGATAAAACAGACGGTCAAAGACCAGGCACAAACCTACATTGACGCCCAGGTGGAGTTTGGAAAAGTAAGTCTGTCACTCCTGAGGAATTTCCCCAACCTCAGTCTTTCCGTTAACGACCTTACCCTGGCCGGTAAGGGCAAATTTGAAGGGGATACCCTGGCACGTATCCCACGCCTCACGCTTGTTGTTGACCTTTTCAGTGCTATCAGCGGAAATAGTTACGAAATCAAATCTATTCAGGTAAAAAATCCTTATATCTATCTCAAAGTTTTACCCGATAGCTCGGCAAACTGGGATATTTACAAAGCCCCGCCTACTACCGATACTTCTGCTCCCTCGGCGTTTACCCTGAAAATGAAATCCATAAAAATAGAAAACGCCTCGCTCGTTTACGTCGACCGTCTGATAAATACGGTTGCCAAAGTGGACGGTATTAACTCAGAGATTTCCGGGGATATGACCGAAAAACTTACAACCCTGCTCACTCAAAGTACTGTGGGCTCCATAACGGTTGACTATGGTGGAATACGATACCTAAGCCAGGCCAAAGGCATTGCTAATGCTGCCTTCGATGCCGACTTAAACAATATGGTTTTCACCCTAAAGGATAATGAAATTAAAATCAACGAGTTGTTAGTCGGTCTCTCGGGTAAGGTTAAAATGCTCGATAATGGTTACGATCTCGACTTAACTTTTAAATCGAAAGAAACCTCATTTAAAAATCTCTTATCTCTGGTGCCCGCCCTCTATGCAAATAACTTCGACAAACTGACTGCCCGCGGCACCATGCAATTCGAAGGAAGTCTGAAAGGCATTTATACCGACACTCAGATGCCTGCTTTTCAGATAAAACTCGAAGCACGCAACGGATTCTTCCGTTACCCAGACCTTCCCGCCGCAGTGGAAAATGTAAATCTTAGCCTGGCCATCAACAACCCCTCCGGCATTCCCGACCAAACCAGCATAGACCTTAGCGCTTTACACCTTGAAATGGCTGGAAACCCGGTCGATGTATCTTTAAAGCTTCGCACACCCATTAGCAATCCCTGGATCAGCACCCGGATAAAAGGCAAATTAAATTTAGGGGATATTAAAAAATTCTATCCACTACAGAAGGACCTTACCGGATTGCTTACAGCCGACCTCTTCCTCGAAGGATTTAGCTCAGCACTCGAAAAACAGCAATACGATCAGTTTAAGGCAGAAGGCTCTCTGCAGATTAACAATCTATTTTTGCCGGATACTGCCTTTCCCGAAGGCATAAAGATCAGCTCGGCCCTTTTCCGCTTCAGCCCGGCCTTTGCTGAATTAGCCAACCTGAACGCATCGATGGGTAAAAATCAATTCGAGGCTTCTGGTAAGATAACCAATTACCTTGGTTATTATCTAAAAAAAGAAAACCTGAAAGGCAACTTTCAATTCAGTTCTAATTATTTGAACCTCAATGATTTTATGCAAAATTCCAGCTCAAGTTCCGACACCGCACAACTCAAACCCTTCTCCGTTCCGGAAAACATTGATTTCGTGCTGGATGCCAAAATTTCGACCTTGCTTTACGATAAACTTGAACTGAAAAATGTGAACGGCAAAGTGGTGATTCGCGACAGGCAGCTTCTGCTCGACGGGCTCAACTTCAACACCCTGGGAGGAAGCATGAGCCTGAAAGGCAGCTACGACACCCGTGAGCCCGAAAAACCACGCACCAGCCTCGACATGAGTTTGAAAGAAATCAGCATTGCAGAAGTTGCTTCGCATTTCGTAACTGTTAAAAAAATAGCCCCGGTAATTGAGAAACTCACCGGCAACGTGAATGCAAATCTTAATCTAAGCACACTGTTGGGGCCCGATATGATGCCTGATTTGAATACACTGTTTTCGAGTGGTAATATTGAAACCGGTGCGCTGAAACTGGCAGGGGTGAGTGCACTCAACAAAATTGATGAAACCCTTAAAATAAACAAGTTTAGCAACCTCAATCTAAAGCCGGCAAAACTTGCGTATATGGTTGAAAGCGGTAAATTGATGCTCAAACCCTTTGAAATTAAAGCAGGTAATCTTAGCGCTACATTGGGCGGCGAGGCCATGATTGGAACCAAAGAACTAAACCTCGATTTCCTGTTCAACCTGCCAAGGTCAGAGTTTGGGGGTGCAGCGAATAATGTACTCAACGGACTGGTTTCGGAAGCAGGCAAAAAAGGTCTGAAAATAGAGCCGGGTGAAACGGTAAATATTGCCAGCAAAATAACGGGTACGGCAGATAATCCCAAGGTAAGTGTATCGCTGGCCCAGGCAGGGGGAAATCTGGCTGCCGATCTCAAAAAGCAAGCAGAGGAACAATTTAATCAGAAAAAACAGGAGCTTGAGGCTAAAGCCAAAGCAGAACTCGAGGCACAGAAAGCAGCTGCCGAAGCTAAATTAAAAGCAGAGCAGGAAAAACTGAAACAAGAAGCCGAAAAGAAAAAGGCCGAAATGGAAGCTAAGCTTAAACGCGAATCTGATTCCCTTAAAAAGAAAGGGGAGCAAGAATTGAAAAAGAAACTGAAAAAATTCTTTTAAAAGTCAGAACATGGGGTGTCCTAATCCATTCAACCGCCATTAAAAGGTTTGGGGGTGAGAAGTATTTCTCGTCCCCATTTTTTTGCCTTGCAATTCATTCGCTCATGAATAAAAATATCAAGAAACCCGAAGCCATCATCCTCTCTGCGTCAAGAATGACCGACATGCCTGCCTGGTATCCCCGGGCTATTATCGATGAATACACACATCGAAGACAAAAAGGCAAATCCATTCATACACTGGTACTCTGGACTAAACATCCGGAAGCTCTTTTCCGCGAGCCGCTTCATGCTTTTCTTGAACGGATAAAACGAGAGGGGGTACAGCTTTTTCTTCAGCTGACGGTGACAGGAATGGGCGGAATGATTTGCGGAACACAACGGGATGGTCGACACTGGAAGCCCGAACCCAAGGCACCTTCGCCGGAAAAATGCCTCGGGATACTTCCTGAGATTATAAATTTCCTCGGTACTCCCGACCGAATTTTACTAAGAATAGACCCCCTGATAAAAATCCGGGATGCAGTGGGAAAGTTTTATAGTAATGTACCAGAATTTGAAAAAATAGCTGAAGCTGCCTCAGCACAAGGGATTCGCTATTACACCTTTAGCCTGGTGCAACCGGGAATTTATCGCAAAGTCGACCAACGTTTTGAAAAAGAAGGTATTTCCCTTTTGGCCTTTTCAGTTCAAGAACAAAAACAACTCAGGATACAATTTCAGGAGATGAAGGAAAGACTGCGCATACACATTTCAGCCTGTTGCGTAGATGGCTGGGCTACTTCGGCTTGCATTGATGGAGAAAAATTCATGAAGTTGCATCCTCTTGCACCTGAAGTTTCATTGCGAAAACCGCATTCCAGACCCCAGTGTGGCTGCACCCTATCAACCGACCTGGGCGGATGGCCACCCAAAGCTTGTCCCACAGGCTGCATATATTGCTATGCTCGTCCTCAGAGATGAAAAATTTCGAGGGAAGTATCGAAGTCTACAAAAAATTCGGCTTTGTGCTTTAGCGCCTGCACGGCCTTGTGCTCTGCTTCCAACACCTGCATTCGAAACTCATCGAGCTCCTCATTTTCCACTTCCTTCTGCACGTCAAAGGTCTCACGATAAGTGAGTTCAATGAAGACCTTCAGGTCGGCCTCTTCCACTTCCATGGCATACAGGCCACTGATAATCAGTATTTCAATATTCCTGAAATCGGTTATCAATTCATCCACCTGGTCGTTCATCAAATCTACCAGAGGCATGGCCGACTTGCTACCGGTTAGAAAATCGGAAATATTTTTCTTGAGTTGCTCCCAATCAATTTCCTGAGGGCCAATGGATTCAAGCCCGTGCCTGCGCCTCCACTCCGTACGTTCGGCAGGAGGCACCCTATAATAGTTATCCAGGTAAATAGTCTTGACCTTAATCCCTCTTTTTTTCAATTTTTTACCAAGGACATGAGCAATGGAAGCTTTTCCTGCCCCAACCTCACCTGATATAGTGATGATGTATTTATCCGTTTTTTCGGCCAAAACCTTTTCGAGAATGGTCTTGGCTGCCTTTTTATGTTTTTTGTTGATGATGAGCAGGTTTTCGTACATAGAACAGGTGTTTGAGGGCAACAAATCTAATCAAATTTCGTGAATCAAAGGTAACCCCGGTTCCAGCCAAACTTTTTGCTGTCTGATGAAAACAGGTAACTTATCGGTTGTAACCGAGGCTGCTGTTATCTCCAGGATTTGATGACTCAGATGCACGTGGTAACGCACATTCCTGAACAGAAAGCTAAACTGAATGCGTTCCCAATGCGCGGGCAAAGCAGGATGGAAAGCAGGAACATCTCCTCTTAAATCGAGGCCGGCATATACCGAAAGAGCAATCCACAGCGTACCGGCCATTACCCCCGCATGAATACCTTCGGCGGTAGTACCTCCCTGGATATCAATATAGTCGCTTGTAAGAGCCTCGCGGTAAAGCTGCCATCCCAGCTGATCTTCACCTACCATGCGGGCCAGTTTGGCATGTACGATGCGGCTGAGTGTACTTCCATGCGAGGTGCGCCCGAGGTAGTATTTTAGGTTGCGATGTATGTAATCCTCAGGTAATGAATAACCCATCTCCTGCAGCAAACTCGTTACTTCCTGCGGATATAAATTATAGAAAATCATCAGGGTATCAGCCTGCTTGGCCACTTTATACTCATCGGGCGACATGCCTTCGGCTTTTAAGAGCCTGTCCATGCGATACACATTGCCGTATTTATTGCGGAAATAATCCCAATCAAGCTCTTTTAGGTCGAAATAGCCGTCGTATTGGGCTATGATGCCTTCGGAATTAATACATAGATTTAGGTTTCGACTGATGTCATGCCAACGCTTCCACTCCTCTTCCTCCAGGCCTATAATCCGGGCAATCCGCCCAAACTCCTCTTCTCCGATGATTTCCCTGATTTTATATGCTGTACGTAAGGCCCAGGCTGTCATAAGATTGGAATAGGCATTGTCGCGCAGACCACCTTTATCGCTGTCGGGGTATTTTTCATGAAACTCATCGGGCCCCATAACACCACTGATGTGATAGCGGCCTGTTTCAGGATCTTTTTGAGCTAAACCCGTCCAGAAAAGACATATATCCAGGAAAAGCTCTGCTCCGTATTGAATCAGAAATTCTTTGTCGTGGGTAGCATGAAAATATTCCCACACATTGTAAGCAATGGCTAAGGAAACGTGCCTTTGCAAGGAGCTGTAATCATCACCCCATTTACCCGATACAGGATTGAGGTGTAGCACCTGGGTTTCTTCGCGCCCCGATGAGCCGCTCTGCCAGGGGAACATAGCTCCTCTGAAACCGTGCTGACGGGCATATTCGCGTGCAGCAGGAAGCCGGCGATAACGATACATCAATACACTTTTGGCTACTTCAGGGAAATTGTAGTAATAGATAGGCAGGATATACAATTCATCCCAGAAGATATGCCCCCTGTAAGCTTCACCATGCAAGCCCCTGGCGGGTATGCCAAAATCGAAATTGACGTTATGTGGCGAGGTAGTTACAAAGAGATGATACAGGTGCATGCGGAAAATCTTCTGAGCCAGTCGGTCGCCTTCGAGTTGGATATCAGCCATCATCCATATACGTCCCCAGGCAGCTTCTGAGAGAGAAAGCATTTCTTCGAAAGTGGGTGCACCAGTCAGTTGCTCCTGCGCCTTCAGCAAGGGATGATCTGAGATTATACTGTTACATATAGCCACTTTTTTCACCAGCCGCATCTCTGTTCCCTTGCCTGCGTGACCAGTAAAACTTATGAAACTTTTACCTTCCGATACTTCTGGTAACAATGTGGCTTCAAAATTACTTTCAAGCTGATAGGCTGTGGCAATGGTTATTTTACTCTGTACTGTCCGATTGACTACATAACCCATAGCATGGCCTGCATGCTGGTCAACCATCTCGAGGTGATGCTGATTGAGTGCTTTGTAGCGCTCCACTCCGTCGTTAAGCAGGTTGCCGTCGATACCGCCCCTAAGCGTCAGCGGCCCTTCATAATCTTCAGCAATCACAGAATAGCTTTGGGCAGCCAGGTGTGGATTCTGCATCGAAACAAAACGGGAAGAAACCACTTTAACGCGATGTCCTTCGTAATTCACCAACATAAGGCGTTCAAGAAGGCCATTTTTAAAATTAAGGCTGCGTTTAATCTCCGAAACTTCATGCTTGTTTGGGTCGAACCAAGGACCCTCTCCCAGCCTGAAGGTTATGGGCAACCAATTGACGGCATTGACAAAATCTTCATTTTCAACATCCCGGTCTGAAACCCTGGATATCAATCTATTATAAAGACCAGCCATGTAAGTGGCAGGATAATGAGGACCTCTGGCACTGGTTTCTTCCATGGCTCCACGTGTGGCAAAATAACCGTTGCCCACAGTGAGCAAAGTTTCACGGTGTTTTTCCTTACCGGGTATGAAATCATGATAAGTCAGGCTGAAATTGTCGTGGGCTAATCCCCTGACAAACCAATCTTCAATTCCTTCAATACCTCCCAACTCGGCAAGATCGCCAACCACTATATCGGCGCCATTAATCAGCAATTCATGATGGTTATTTTCGCGGGCGATGCCCAGAACCATACCAAAATTGCCAGCCCTTCCGGCCTGAACACCCGAAACAGCATCTTCCACCACCACACATCTATGCACGGGCAAACCCATTTGTGCAGCGGCTGTTGTGAAAATATCAGGTTCGGGTTTGCCCTTTAGTCCGAGTTGCGCCGAAACAACTCCATCCACCCTGGCCTCAAACAGATTAAGGATACCTGCTCTGCGCAAAACCTGCTCACAATTTTTACTCGACGAAGCTACTGCAACCCGAATATCGTTCTTGCGCAATTCGTATATCAGGTCAATGGTCGACTGGTACACCTTGACGCCATCACGCTCAAGCACTTCATTAAAGGCATTGTTTTTACGGTTTCCCAATCCGCAAATGGTTTCCATCTCGGGGCTATCCTCGGGTGTTCCATAAGGAAGTTCAATACCTCTGGAACTCAAAAAAGAAGCTACACCCTGATACCTGGGCTTACCATCCACGTAGGGCAAGTAATCGGCCTGATGGTCAAATTCCCGGAAAGGCAATCCATGCCTGCGGCTCCATTCCAGCAAAAATTCGTCGAACATCTTTTTCCATGCGGCACTGTGCACCAATGCTGTTTGGGTAATGACCCCGTCGAGGTCGAAAATAACCCCTGAAAATGGATAGGATTTAAGCATAATTTGCGGATTTTGCGAAAATATGGGCGCAAAATTAGAAAGTTTAGGCTATATGAGATACATATTGGGGTGTATCTTTGCACATGCTTTGGCCCCGGAAAAAAAGTCATATTGAGACACTTATTGAACAAGGTGAAAATCAACACCTTGATTTTAAATTTGCGGTGAATGATTCACGGAAAATTGCCCGATCGCTGGTAGCTTTTGCCAATAGCGAGGGAGGTACTTTACTGATTGGCGTAAAAGACAATGGCAGCATAGCCGGAGTTCGTACCGACGAAGAATTGCATATGGTAGAAACTGCCGCTTCGCTTTATACCCGCCCTGAGGTCAAATTTCAATCGGTGCCCTGGAATGTAGGAAATAAGAAGGTTCTCGAAGTGATGGTTCAACCGGGAAATCAAAAGCCCTATCTGGCGCCCGATGAAAAAGGCCGCTGGATGGCCTGGGTGCGCAACCACGACCGCAACATCCTTGCCCCGCCTGTTTTGATTGAATATTGGAAAAAGCAAATAGCCGGACACCAGGTAATTATAGAAATGGGAGTTCCAGAAAAATTACTGCTGCGCCTTTTGGAAAATCAAGGGCTGGTAAAGCTGGAAGATTACAGCCGTTTGATTGGTATCAGCCTTCGCGAGGCCACCCGTATCATCACCGATTTTATGCTTTTAGATATTGTGGAATGTCGCTTCGAGGAAGACAAACCTTATTTCTGCAGAAAACCTGGCAGCAAACTATAACCCCTTGAGGGCTTCTTCCGATTGGCGGATGAAAAACTCAAGCTGGTTAAGACCCTGCCCAGTAAAAAGGTATTTATGGTCTTTCAAAAAAACAATGGCTTCCTTAATTTCTTCAACCGGAATAGGCTCACCCTTTGCCCTTGCTTCCATACAATGGTTGATAAAGGCCATTTTTTCACCCAAAATGCCCGCTAAATCCTCCTTGTTTTGATAGTAATAAGGACTCATGAAAAGCGTTTTGATGCAAATATAAACCCTAATTTGGCTCTGGCAATATTGTTTAAATTAAAAAACATGCTCAGGGCTTGATTAATCCAAAGCTCCTTATTTTTGCGACTACCAATCCCCTGGCATGAAGAAAAAATGTTACCCGGCGTTGTTTGTCTTTCTGATGTTTATACCCCGATTTGCACAGGCTGATACCATTCCCGATAACAACAACACAGATTTATCCATCGTCTGGCCCCGCTGGTTGCAAGTGCCCGATTCTTTGCATCCCGGCAGAATGCGTCTTTTGGTCGCCGGAGGTGCTGCTGCTTACAGTGCCACGCTGGTGGGTCTCAATTACCTGTGGTATGCCGACTATCCCCGGTCTTCCTTTCATTTTTTCGACGATAGCGGCGAATGGCTTCAGGTGGACAAAGCCGGCCATGCCGTGACTCCTTACCTTGAGGCTTACTACATGATGCATGCTTTGCGTTGGACAGGAGTTGATAGAAAAAAAGCTGCCGTTTATGGAGGGCTTACGGCCTTTATGCTTCAGAACACTATAGAGGTATTCGACGGATTTTCAGAGGGTTGGGGCGCCTCGCTCAGCGACGTTGCAGCCAACTTTGCGGGTGCAGCCCTGATGACATCTCAGGAACTGGCTTGGGGTGAACAACGCATTCGCCTGAAAATCATGCCTCACTTCCAGACATATCCCGAAGGAGAACTTAAAGAGAGAGCCGAAGAGCTTTTTGGGAAATCTCTTCTGGTGCGTTTTTTTAAAGACTACAATTCCCTCAACACCTGGGTTAGCGTCAACCTTCATTCCTACGCCCCTCACAGCGGACTTCCTCCCTGGCTCAATGTTGCGCTGGGATATGGTGCAGGAGGCATGTATGGCGGATTCGACAATACCTGGACCGATAAAAACGGTATGTTTCACGACCGAAGCGATATTATGCGGTATCGCAGGTTTTTCTTCTCCCCCGATATCGATTTTAGCCGAATTAAAACCCGTTCGCCTTACCTTAAAATTTTACTCGAAGCGCTAAATATGATTAAGGTTCCCCTACCCGCCATCGAATACAACAGTAAAGGTGAATTAAAGCTTCATCCATTTATGTAAACACCATGATACACAAATTAAAATACACCGGCCTTTTAGTGGCTGGACTCATCATTAGCAGGGTATCTCCCATAATGGCTCAGGAATACAGCCGATGTGCTACCATAGTTTCAGGACGAGATACACTGAGAAGCAATATTTACTATTTCACGCGCTCTGCCGAAATCAGGCTACTGGCTCCCGGCCCCGGAACTATTTTTCGCTATACCTTGGACGGAAGCGAACCCCAGGCATCCTCCCCAATCTATTCCCGCCCCTTATTACTCTCCTCAACTGCTGAATTAAACTATTTGAGTATAGAAGCCGGCCGCAAGGAAACACTATGCCCTTCCCTCCACTTGCGCCGCATCGAAGGCATGGAAAGCATAGCCCTGTCCGCTGAGAATCTTACGATGACCAATGGTCCCCTTCTTGGTCTTCTCGATACAGCCAGGTCTGAAAAAATCACCCTCCCGTCGAATCTAAACCAAGTCACCCTGCTCGTCAACCAGGGCGTTGTGGCAGGAGCTGATAGCATACTGCTGATTCTCCCTCCAGACAATTTTGGCGACATTCGAAAGATAGAGGTTCACCTGTCAGATGAGGGTAAAAACTATTACAAGCCCAGGTCTAATTTCTTCAAAAGCGCTCAAATCTTACGACAAAAATCTCTTACACTATTTCCCGGATCCCTGGCGTTCAGATACCTAAAAATTACCTTACATCTTAAAAAAGCGAAAAAAGGCCAAAGCCGGCTGCTTCCGATAGAGGGTATCAAGATATTCACCCGGCTTGAAAAATAAGCCTATCTTCATGAAGCAATACGACCATCTTTCATCAACAGGCGCCTGTCGGAGAGGGTGGCCAGAGTATCGTTGTGAGTGACAATTACGAAGGTAGTTCCAAACTCTCTGCGCAGGTCAAAGAAGAGATTGTGAAGGGCGGTTGCTGAGGCCGAATCCAGGTTTCCCGAAGGCTCATCGGCCAGGACTACTTCGGGATTATTCATCAATGCACGAGCCACAGCTACACGTTGCTGTTCTCCTCCGGAAAGTGCTGCAGGCCTGTGATGTATCCTATCTCTTAACCCCATAAATTCAAGCAATTGCGTTGCCCGCGATAGAGCCTCCTTTTTAGGTATTCCTGCAATGTAAGCCGGAATGCATACATTCTCAATAGCGGTGAACTCAGGCAGCAAATGATGAAACTGAAAAACAAAGCCAATGTGGTGATTACGAAAACGGGCCAGTTCCTGTTTTCTATACTCCAGAATATTTACACCTCTGAAAAATATGCTTCCTTTATCCGGTTTTTCAAGACTGCCCATGATGTGCAACAGGGTGGACTTACCTGCACCTGAAGCTCCGGCAATGGCCAAAACTTCTCCGGTTTTCACCTCCAGGCTGATGCCCCTCAACACATCAACCGTACCATATCTTTTATGAACCTCCTCCACAGCAAACAATGTATCCATTCCTGAAAAATTATACCGTTCTGCCCTTTATTCCGAGCCATTTGCGAAAGTACAGATAATCGAGGTAGTAAACCAACCTTAAAGAAAGGGTATTTTTCTGAGGGGAAGAAAAGGTGTTCGAAAAAGCCTCGAAAAAAGGAAGACTGTGATTTTCATCCTCCGAAAAAGCCTCATTTTTCCAGACCAGGCTTAGAAGGCTGCCGGGCGAAAATTCCCACTGAAAAGTTGTCTCCAGATTAAAAGTACTGAAATAAAACCCCGTGGGCCCCGTATAAGCTTCCATCTTGGTTAATCCTCCTTTATCATTAAGGGTAAAATATTGGTCGAAATCGCCTGCATACGAATAGTGCCTGCCCCATAAGGTAAGCGAAAGGTTGTTTCGGAAATTGTAGGATGCCGAAATACTGTTTTCCAAGCCCCTTACTTTACGGTTTACAAAAACAACATTATCTCCCTTTTTTTCAAGATACCCTCTATCGTTTTCCCTTTCTTCCGCTTTAATGGAATAAACAATAAACAAATGATCGCTTAGTCTTATTCTTGGTTCGAAAAATGCAGTAATGGCAGAGCCGTCGTATTCGATAAATTTAACAGAAAATCCGCCGTCAATTGCCAAAGGCTTTCGATAATCGCTGGAATAATTAAAACTAAAAGTGCCATAACGCGGAGAGACGTAGTAACGGTCTGCTGAACGGGGTTCATAAAAATCGTAGGTGTGAAAAGGGGATACTATCCCTGAAGCCCAGAAAGAAGTATATCGAAGATTTGTCACAAAAAGCTGCATCCGAAAGAAAGCCATTTCTGTTTTACCGGCCGACAAACGATGCTGGTGGGTGGCTATGGCCTTGAGGGTAAGATTACGTATGCGCCCTTTAGGATTGAAAATACGATAGATATATGTAAAAGATTTTTCAAAATAATCGCGTTGGGTAGTAATACCCATGTCGTTGGCGTTAAAATTCTTATTTACAACTTTCCCTGAAAAAGTAAATTGATTTACACCCGACATCTTACCTGCACTCCAGGCAAAAGTGTTACCCAGGGTATTTTTATAGCCAAATCCCTCCTGATAGTCGAAATTCTGACTCAGCGCTGAGGATAATTCAAGTCCCCATTTTTGCTTGTGGGTGTATAATTTTAAACCTCCGGCACTAACCCAGGCCCGAGAGTAATGGTCTTCACGCAATACACTGGTATTCATAAGCCAGGCAGATGAACCATTTTTGAGCGCCTGGTCGATAACCATGACGTTGTAGTTGGTAAAAGGTTCGGTAAACTGCTGACGAGTGTGTCCGGTCAGGGTATCTTCAATTGTAGCATGCATGCGAGCCGTGAGGGCATTTAACACCCCAACCGCAAGACCTTTGCTGCTGCGACCTGAAATTTTGAAAGCATTAATCAAACGGGCCTGCGCAGGATTGTCAACAAGAACTTCGGCCGTATCCATAGAGGCAGCCACCTGATAAAAACCTGAGGGTGTACGACCAATTCTCCGGGAATAAAATAAATTCTCACGGTCAAACAGGTCGGTGGCTTCATTGAAGAAAGGACGCTGTTCTTCATAAATCGTCTCAAAAGCTGTCAGATTCTTTATTTTGTCATCCGACTTCACCTGTGTGAAGTCAGGCAATAGCGTCATATCGAGAGTAAAAGCCTGATTGATGCCGTACTTCATGTCGAGCCCACCACTGTAAAACCACGACCAGTCGCTTTGTTTGGGAGAGGTTCCAGGAAAATGTTGAATTGAAGAAGATAGATAGGGATTGAACGAAAGCCGCAAAGGCAATTTCACTGAATGAATTCCTTCAAGCAAGCCCCACCATTGCAAAGGATTTTGCACCCCCTGAGGCTCAAGGCTCCATTGCGAAATCTCACGAAAACGCCGTATCTGTCTCTCCAGTTGTATTCCCCACAATTGTATCTCTTGTCGGGGAAATCTTAAGGCAGAATAGGGTATCTCTATCTCAAGTGTCCAACCATCGCTATTGATGCTCGCGACACTTCTCCATACAGCATCGTAGGTTTCATCCTGTATGCGTTCATCAACTTGCACACCACTGGCATATACCTTAAAAATGTAGGCATCCTGCTTGTTGTTGTATGTATCCAGGCTTATGGCAAAATAATCGGCATTTAAATCCTCCTGATCTCGATTTCCCAATTGGCGCAGTATACTATCGGGGTGTGGATCAAAGAGTTTTACGCCTGCGTAAATTGCATCATCAGTGTAAATGATCTTCACCTGGGTTGCAAAACGCGAAGGGCGACCATATTCAGGTTCATATTGCATGAAATCCCCCACAGCAGAAGCAGCATTCCAACACGCATCATTGAGTCTTCCATCTACCTCAGGCTTCGTTTCACTACGAACAGCTACCATCATACGTGCCTCTTCTTCAGCAAGTAAGGCTGCTGGTAATACCCCAAAAATAAACATCCAAATAAAACGCAGAATACTTAATGACATCAAGTTATCTTTTGCTCTGAAAAGAGAGCTAATTTACGTAACCTTGCCAAAGTAGCAAGGCATCGTGGGATATTTAGATCCTGCACATCGCTTAACGAACCACTAGTTTTGTATATTCTCTTTCTCCCTTTGCCTGTTCGGCCATCAGCAAGTAAAAGCCGGGGGTGAGTTCGCCAGGCAGTGAAAACACGGCCTGACAGCTTCCTGTTGCCACAAAAGCTTCGCTTACACAGACTACCCTGCCCGACATTTCCAGCAAGTGAATGGCGACATGGCCTGGACTGAGACCCGTTAAAGTTACCGCCTCGGCACCCCTGCGCACTGGATTCGGGTAAAGCCC
>Ga0067045_1003167_pt1 | contig 34406 bp, 39 predicted proteins | sample TerdegcTABiofilm_FD_59184 | JGI IMG/M metagenome (GOLD analysis project Ga0067045, IMG submission 59184) | Combined Assembly of (Gp0054472, Gp0054536) Wastewater bioreactor microbial communities from Singapore -Terephthalate degrading...
TTTGTTTTATCATATCTTAAGCTCCTTGTGTATAATAGTTCACCCAATGGGTGATTTTGTTGTTTCCATATAAACTATTATACACAAAGGAGACTCTCTATTTTAGTAGATTTCTATTTCTATTTTAGGGGTTGATTCAAGTGCCACTGTTTTGGGAGCACTATCTAAAATAATCCAACTCCCCCAAGAGAATGAATCTTTTTTGAAATCATAAATTCGCACCACACCAACATTTTTATTTTCTGAAACTATTTTAAAGTAGAATTCAAGGTGTTTTTCTTCTCTCAGCTTATAGTTTTGAATCCAAATCTTCTGTTTTTCAACGCTATCTACTGAAACATTTAGATACTTATTTTTTACTGGATTGCTCCTTAGGGAATAAATAAATTCAGCATCATCCTCATTTACTAAAATCAAGTTAATTTTTTTACCATTTAAGCCATAAAACCTATTATTTCTAAAATCTAAATAGAGTATGTTTTTGTCATAATTATTGCTAAAATTCACAAACTCCCTCCACCATCAATCACAATACAGCTACCAGTCATCCACTTAGCCAATGGTGAAATGACAAAACTGACTAAGTTTGCTATATCTTCTGGTTTACCTATTCCTAAAGGATATCTTTTGTTAATTCCGTCAATATAGTCTTGACCGTAAAGCGACCTGAGCTCATTTAACATTTCTGTTTCGACATAGCCCGGTAAAATAGCATTTACCCTTATCCGTCTGCTTGCTAATTCTACTGCAAGGGATTTTACAAGTGAATTTATTGCCCCTTTGCTACTTGCGTAAGCCACAGCACCAGGAAATCCCCTAATAGAAGCTATTGAAGAAATAAAAGTAATAGATGGATTTGTATGAGTGAAGCACTTTTTTTTAATAAGCTGCTGTATTATTTTCACTGCACTAAAGAGATTTATATTGAAAATCTCAAGAAAATTATTTTTACTTGCTTCAAAATTGATTGTTTTTGAAATACCAGCAGAATGTATAAAGCCAGTAATTTTACCATGTGCATTTGCTATAGTATCTACAATTGAAGGTAAGCTATCTATATCATTCAAATCGCATTGATAAAATATAAAATTGCTATTTTCCCCTGCAAATCTCTCAAATTTTTCTCTACTGCGACCTAAAATGATTACTTTTGCACCATGATTAACTATACACTTTGAAATAGCTGATCCAATGCCAGAGTGTCCACCTGTAATTATAAAAATTTCATTTTCAAATGATATCATTCCAGCTGATCCTTTACTAAATTTAAGATGTCTTCAACCTTTTGTAATTTTTGAAAGTCAGATATAGTTTTATGAATGCCAAAATTTTCACTTAATAAAGTTACACAAGCCATCATAGCTAAAGAATCCCACTCAGGTATCTCAGATAATTTAGTTTCAACGGTTATACTCATTTCTGTCCGCATAATATCAGCCAACTCTTTTAAGAAATCCTCTTTGTTCATACTTTCCTCCGTTTTATTGTGTTCTATGAATTATCCCTGATGCCCAAGACAGTCCCACTCCAAAGCCTGATATGTAAATACATTTTACACTCTCGTTGTCCTGATATTTCTCAAGTATTATCGGAATTGAAGACGATACAGTATTGCCATAATCTTCTATATCAAAGACAACTCTATCCTCTGGTAGCTTGAGGCTCTTACGAAGTGTATCTACAATGTATCTACTGCCTTGATGAAATATGAATAAATCTACATCATCCTTTTTAAGAGCATTTAGCTCTAAAACCAAATTAAAATCTTGAGGTATATAAGTAGTAACAAAATTAAAAATTTCAAAACCATCCATATACAATGTGTTGTTCTTGCATAAAAGACTGCTATATTTTTCCCCTAAAGTTCCAAATGAGAATTTTCCAAGCTCATAAATAGGTTCTGTAGAGAAATATGTAGCAGACGCCCCATCACCAAAAAGTAAAGTAGTGTTTTTGTCATTTTCATCTACTATCTTTGAGTAAGGGTCTGCTGTAATCAAAAGCCCATGAGACAAATTGTTAGCTTCCATAAATGACTTGATTACAGATACACCATACACATAACCTGAGCAACCAAGAGAAATGTCAAAAACTGCACAATGAGTGCTTAAACCAAGCTTTTTGTGAACGATTGCTGAGACATGAGGTAAATTAAAATCAGGATTTTGAGTGACTACAATTAGGCAGTCAATTTTGGAAGTATCAATGTCCATGGTTCTTTTTAGATTCATGAAGGCTTTTACACATAAATCTGAAGTCTCGTCGTCTTTGTCTTTGATTCTAACATTTCTAATCCCAAGTTTTTTTTCAATAAAAGCATCATTAATGCCAAATCTCTCCTTTAGGTCGAAATTTGACCTTTTGGTTTCAGGTAAGTAGGATGATATTTTTTTAATGCCTATCATGTTAGTTCTTAATTAATCTTAAGAGATTTGCTCTTTCACTTCCTCCAAAAACCTTTCATAATCCCTTATATAATCCGCCTCGTTATAATAATCATCTGCAAGCACCATTAGCACACAATCTGCGGAGAAATCATACATTTCTCGCCACACTAATCCTTCTATTAATAATCCTTCATCAGGCTTGCTTAATTGCACTGTGGTTTTGATTTTGCCATCATCAAGAAGGAATTTACAACTACCACTTACACAAATGGCTACCTGTCTAAGCTTTTTGTGTGCATGGTAGCCCCTTCTGACCCCATCTTTTGTGCCAAAAAGGTAGTAAACCCTCTTTATTTCAAAAGGTATGTTTTTTAGAGCCTCAAGGGCTATAAGTGAGCCTCTGTGGTCGCCTTTGATGTCAAATTTGAGAATTTTAATATCCATAAGATTACTACCAAAATTCACTTAACAATTTCAAACAAATATCGACCATACTCAGTATTTTTCATTTCTTCTGCTACTCTTATGACCTGCTCTTTCCTAATCCATCCATTATTATAAGCAATCTCTTCTAAACATGCTATCTTATAACCCTGCCTATGCTCAATAGTTTGCACAAACTGACTTGCCTCAACAAGACTATCATGCGTGCCTGTGTCAAGCCAAGCAAAGCCTCGACCAAGAACTTCTACTTTTAATTCTCCCATCTTTAAATACTCTTCATTCACCGAAGTAATCTCAAGCTCACCTCTTGCAGAGGGCTTTATACTTTTAGCGATATTTACAACTTTATTATCATAAAAATATAGCCCTGTCACTGCAAAATTTGACTTTGGATGTTTAGGTTTTTCTTCTATGCTAATAGCATTAAAATCTTTGTCAAATTCTACCACTCCAAATCTGTGAGGATCTTTTACCTGATAGGCAAATACTATGGCTCCTTTTTGTAGAGAAGCAGCTCTTCTTAACATTTGAGTAAAACCTTGACCATAGAATATATTGTCGCCTAAGATAAGACAAACACTGTCATCTTTTATAAAATCTTCACCAACTATAAAAGCCTGAGCTATTCCTTCGGGCTTCGGCTGAACTTTATATGTTAGTCTAATCCCCCAATTGCTTCCATCTCCTAAAAGAGCTTCAAATTTGCCGATATCTTGAGGGGTAGAAATTATCAATATATCCCTTATTCCTGCGAGCATAAGGACAGACAGGGGATAATATATCATTGGTTTATCATAAATCGGTAAAAGTTGTTTAGAAATAGCCTTTGTTACGGGATATAGCCTTGTGCCAGAACCGCCTGCTAAGACAATACCTTTCATTTTTACATTAATTATCTATTTAAATAGTTGATTTCTATCCACTTTTTATATTCACCGCTTTTTATATCTTCAACCCATTTTCTATTTGCAATATACCAGTCAACAGTTTTTTCAAGTCCTTCTTCAAAACCTACCATTTGCCTAAATCCGAGCTCTTTTTTTATTTTATCGCAATTAATAGCGTATCGTCTATCATGTCCAGGCCTATCCTTCACAAATTTTATCAGTTTTTTATAATAATCAACTGCTTGATTTGTTTTATTAGCCATTATTTCACAAATCTTGTTTACCAAATCTATATTGGTCCACTCATTCTCACCACCAATGTTATATGTCTCTCCCGTCCTTCCTTTGTTAATTACTAACCATACTCCCGCACAGTGATCTTCAACATATATCCAATCCCGCACGTTCTTTCCATCTCCATAGATAGGGAGAAAATTACCCTCAAGCATGTTAGTTATCATCAAAGGTATAAGCTTTTCGGGAAACTGATAAGGACCATAATTATTAGAGCAATTAGAGATAGTAATATTAAGTCCATAAGTATGATAATAAGCACTAACAAGATGATCAGATGCTGCTTTAGATGCTGAATAAGGACTACGTGGAGCATATGGAGAAGTCTCATAAAAATATCCTGTCTCACTAAGTGAACCATATACCTCATCAGTGCTTATGTGATGAAATCGTTTAGTTTGATCATTACCCCAGAATTTACGACATGCCTCTAATAAATTAAAAGTTCCTATAATGTTTGTATAAATAAAATCTTTCGGACCATAGATAGAACGGTCTACGTGTGACTCTGCTGCAAAGTGAACAATACAATCAATATTGTATTTTTCAAAGAGCTTTTCACAAATTTGATAGTCACAAATATTTATTTTTTCAAAAAAATATCTGCTACAGCCAAACTTTTCTTCAATATCAAAAAGATTTGCAGGATTGGCAGCATAGGTTAGCTTGTCTACATTTATAACTATTCCACTAAAGTTAGTTTTAAAGAAAAGATATCTTATAAAATTCGAGCCGATGAAACCATATCCACCAGTTACCAAAATGCATTTATATCTTGATTTTTCTTGCACAACCTATCCTCTGAATTTTTAAAAATATCTTTATAAATAATTTAAGATTGATTAGATAATTTGTATAAAAATTAGCGACTGCTTTTAAGTTATCTATAATTCTGCTAAGCACTATATCATTCATGTGTTTTAAGTAATTATTCGGTCAGGAGACTCCTCAGCTAATGCCTCGGAGTGACAGAATATGAACATCTTTCCAATGCCTTCACTTTCATCCCAAGACTCTCTTTTTGTCATTTCGAGGATTCATTTTATTTCGTTCTGAAGACTTAACTTTTATCCCGCAGCTTTCTTGTCTGTCATTCCGAGGAGCGTAAGCAAGCCCTGAGCCGTAGGCGAAGGGTCTGCGAGGAATCTCCTCGCCTCCAAAGGAGGAGACCCCTCGCTTTCGCTCGGGGTGACAGAATAGGACTGTCATTCCGAACGAAGCGAAGCGGAGTGAGGAATCCCCTCTGTTTTTCTAAAGAAGGAGAGCCCTCGGGCTTTGCCCTCGGGATGACTCTTAAAGGCGAATTCTTCGCACCCATTGAGATTGCTCTGAATAAAAGAAACGGAGGAGACCCCTCGCTTTCGCTCGGGGTGACAAAAGAAAGCTCGGGGTGATGCTGGATACGTAAAGAAGTATTCTCACAATGGCACTTCATACAACACCGCTTACACCGAGAACTGCTATTCTATCTGTTTTGTTCATATGAAAAATTTTTAGTATTATATTTCTCCTGCTTCTTGAAGTATCGTATATTCTAATTGTTCACTAATTCTGAATCCTGTTTGCTTTAGTTTTATGATTTCATCTTTGAGTGATTTTATTTCTCTTTTATACTTAGCTTTTAATAAAACTCCCAGTGTGCCTGTAATTTTTAATCCATATAGTCGAGCTTTTTGACGTGCTTCATAGTCATCTAATAGAGTAAAGTCAGCACCTATCTCTATTGAGAGAACTATTACTTCTGCTTCGCCCTTATCTAAATCAGTATATAAAAGTCTTGCAAGTCTTGTATCTTTAATTTTGTCTACCTCAATCCACTTAGACTTCTTTATCAAAACTGCATCTTCCCTATTATTTCCTTCAATAAAACATTCCTTGTATACTGCTTCGGGAATAATTATCTTGTTATAAAATTTCTTCAACAAATATAGTCTATCGATTTTAGCAAGATGAATTAAAATGGATGAATTACTCACTACTTTTTGCATAATCTAAATCTTCAGTAAGTTCTTTAACTCCATAATGCCTTAATATTCCCTTTTCTGCTAAACCTTCTATGAATTCCCACTTGCTCATTCCTGCTAATCTTCTTGCGACTCCCATTGAAGATATTCCCTGCTGGTATAACAAAAAAGCCAACTCTCTCTTTAGCTCTTTTTCAGCTTTTTCAGGAGGTAGTTTAAGAGCTTCTAAAATTTCATCTGGTATATCTAAAATCAAAGGCATAATTTATTCCTCCTTTCTCTGTATTATACTATTCAAAAAAATTTTAATCTATTGAAATTCAATAAATTACAAGCTCTAAACTTTTTCAATTGCATCATTTTGTCATTCCGCTTCTTGTCATTCCGAAGCAAATTTTTCGAACTGTCATTCCGAACGAAGCGAAGCGGAGTGAGGAATCTCCTCGCTTCCAAAGGAGGAGACCCCTCGCTTTCGCTCGGGATGACAAAAGAGAGCTCAGGGTGACAAAAGAAAATATCGGGGTGACAAGAAAGACTCGGGGTGACAAAAAAGCTTGGGGTGACAGTGTAAATGTAATTACTTTCATTTTTTCTAACTTTCAAGCACATTTTTAGTCTTTATTTCCTCAATATACCTTAAGATTTCAGGAAATAAATTTTTTCTAACCTGCCATATTTCAATGCCGAGAATTTTGTTTTCTTCATCAAGTTCTATAAATATATCATCCGCTATCTCAACAGTATCTTTCACACTACCACCTTTAGAAAAAATATATAAAATATCTGCTTCCCTGTCATATCTTATTCTCATTTTATCTTTATCCATCCTTAGGAATATTTTTAAGCTCCGAGTATTTATGTGTCACTCTGAAAACTCATTTGTCATTCCGAATTGAAAACTTTATCTGTCATTCCGAACGAAGCAAAGCGGAGTGAGGAATCCCCTCTGTTTTTCTAAAGAAGGAGATCCCTCGGGCTTTGCCCTCGGGATGACTCTTAAAGGCGAATTCTTCGCACCCATTGAGATTGCTCTGAATAAAAGAAACGGAGGAGACCCCTCGCTTTCGCTCGGGGTGACAGTAAATAAGCTTGGCTCATAAGGTAAAACTCGACTTGACAGAATAAGAATTCGGAGTGACAATGAAGAGTGTTAACTTTCTCTATACCATTCATAGACGCTCTTGATTCCATCTATAAGACCTATTTTGTAGCTCCAGCCAAGTCTTTTAATATTTGTTACATCAAGAAGTTTTCTCGGTGTGCCGTCGGGTTTGGATGTATCATAATTAATATCGCCTCTGAATCCGACTATGTTCTTTATTGTATAAGCAAGTTCATCAATTGTGAGGTCTTCTCCTGTTCCTACATTAATAAGATAATCAGGTAGAAGAGGTTCAAAGTTCAAGGTTCTATGTTCAGAGTTGCTTTTGAGATGGGAAGGAGATAAGCTCCAAGCATCAATATTTTCCATAAGAAAAACGCAGGCATCGGCAAGGTCATCAACGTGGAGGAATTCACGGTATGCTTTGCCTGCGCCCCAGAGGGTTACGGTGACTTTGTTTCTGGTTTGAAGCTCAATGTTCAATGTTCTATGTTCAAGGTTGGTAACTGGATTGGAGAACTTTATGCCTAAATGGGTGAGGATTTGGAGGATTGAGCTCTGGTCTGAGAGGTCTAATTTTTCATCAAGTCCAAAGCCTATGGGATATTTTTGAAAGTCTCTTTTTATCCCTTCAATATCTCCCTCTTCAAGAAGCTTTGCAAGATGGAATTTTCTGATAAGTGCTGGCAGGACATGGGAGGTTTCAAGATTGAAATTGTCAAAAGGTCCGTAGAGATTTGTCGGCATCACTGAGAGGAAGTTTGTGCCATACTGTTCATTGTAGTATCGGCAAAGTTTTATCGCCGCTATTTTGGCAATGGCATAGGGCTCGTTTGTGGGCTCAAGAGGGGCTGTAAGCAGATATTCTTCTTTCATTGGCTGAGGCGCGTGCTTTGGATAGATGCAGGAAGAGCCAAGATTAAGAAGCTTCTTTACTCCATATTTGTAAGCACTGTGAATCACATTTAGAGCTATTGCCATGTTTTCATAGATGAACTCTGCTTTGTAGGTGTTGTTTGCAAGTATTCCACCCACTTTTGCTGCTGCAAGAAAGACATACTCCGGCTTGACTGTTTCAAAGAATTTTTGCGTTTGTTCTTGACTGGTAAGGTCAACCTGTAGCATTTGAATGCCTTTAAAATCAGGCTTTCTGTTTTTATATGTGCCAATAATGTTATTGTAGCCTCTTTCAAGAAGCTTCCTTACAATGGCGCTTCCCACAAGACCACTTACACCGAGAACTGCTATTTTACTTCCTTTGTTCATCTTATTCTCTATCATTTCGAATTTCCATTGTCTTTTGTCATTCTGAGCCAAATCTTTCACCTCTGTCATTCCGAGTAGCATAAGCGACGAGGAATCTCATACTTTCCCTTAAGATTCCTCAGGGACATTAAGTCCCTTCGGAATGACAAAGGCATAGGAGACCCCTCGCTTTCGCTCGGGGTGACAAAAGAAAATATCGGGGTGAAAGAAAAAAACATCCGGGTGACAGAAGAAAACATCGGGGTGCAATAAAAAACCGCGGCTTGCAATAAAGAAACTCGGCGAGACAATAGAGAACCGGCGCGACAATAGAGAACCAGCGAAACAATAGAGAACCAGCGTGACAATAGAGAACCAGCGTGACAATAAAAAACCGGCGAGGCAATAAAAAAACTCGGAGAGACAATAGAGAACTGGCGCGATAATAGAGAACCAGCGAGACAATATAGAAACTCTGGGTGACAGAATAGGACTGTCATTCCGAGGCAAATCTTTTGCTCTGTCATTCCGAACAAAGCGAAGCGGAGTGAGGAATCTCCTCTGTTTTTTTATAAAAGCGGAGAGCCCTCGGGCTTTGCCCTCGGGATGACCCTTCGTGCAAGAGTCCTCGCACCCATTGAGGGTGTTAGGAATGAAAGAGACGGAGGAGACCCTTCGCTTACGCTCAGGGTGACAAGAAAGAGACTCAGGGTGACATGAAAAAGACTCAGAGTGACAAGAAAAAGACTCGAGGCGACAATAGAGAAACTCGGCGTGACAAAGATGTTCAGGACGACAAAGGCGCTCGGGGTGACAGAAATGCTCAGCTTGAAAGATATGCTCAGAAGTAACGTCCACCATTGAGTTGATTTTAATATCTAATTCTTTCTTTCGAATACTCATGATTTGTATAGCAAAATCCTTTTTCTATGCATGTTTTGATTCCTTCACCTATGGGATTAAGTCCTGTAAACTTCATGTCATAGTCAACCATTATCTTTACAAGCTCATCAAAGGTTGTCCTTGGTTGCCAGCCAAGTTTTTCTCTTGCTTTGGTTATATCTGCCTCAAGATGCTCAACTTCCGTTGGACGGAAATATCGAGGGTCTATTTCAATGACGACATCTCCTGTGTTCAAGATTCTCTGTTCAATGTCCAAGTTTTCCTTTAAGGAAGAAACTATACCTTTTTCATCTGTTCCTGAGCCTTTCCATTCAATCTCAATTCCCGCATAAGAGAATGCCTTTTCAACAAACTCTCTTACCGAGTGGCTTTCGCCTGTGCCAACAACATAGTCATCAGGTTCATCTGCCTGAAGCATTAGCCACATCATCTCCACATACTCGGGAGCAAATCCCCAGTCACGTTTGGCATTTAGATTGCCAAGATAGAGTTTCTTCTGTTTGCCTGCGAGGATATGGGCAAGGGCACGGGTAATCTTTCGTGTTACAAAGGTCTCACCTCTTCGGGGACTTTCATGGTTGAAAAGTATGCCATTACAAGCAAATAGTCCATAGGCCTCTCTGTAGTTTACTGTGACCCAGTAGGCATATACTTTTGCAGCTGCATAGGGGCTTCTTGGATAAAAGAGTGTTTTTTCATTCTGAGGTGGAGGAGATGCTCCAAACATTTCAGAGGATGAGGCTTGATAAAAGCGTGTCTTTATGCCGCTCCTCCTTACTGCCTCAAGAAGCCTTGTTGTGCCAAGGGCAGTAATGTCTCCAGTATACTCAGGCATGTCAAAGCTAACACGCACATGACTTTGAGCTCCGAGATGATATATCTCATCGGGTTGAATGTTGTATATAATATGCACGAGCTGTCCCGAATCAGAAAGGTCTCCATAATGAAGAAAAAGTCTTGCTTCAGGCAGGTGGGGGTCAATGTATATATGGTCTATCCGCTGGGTGTTGAAGGTGCTTGCTCTTCTTATAAGTCCATGAACTTCATAACCCTTTGACAGCAAAAACTCTGCAAGATAGCTTCCATCCTGCCCTGTGATGCCTGTGATAAGTGCTTTTTTCATCTATCATCCACCCATGTAATAATTTAACTTTTTTAACTCTGAGACTTTCCTCTTTGTCATTCTGTTCCTCTTCTTATCATTCCGCCTATCTTTATATCAATCTGAACACTCTTTTTGTCATTCCGAAAGTAGCGAAGCGAAGCGAGGAATCTCATCTTTTTTTTAAAAAGGAGGAGGCCCTTCGGCTTCGCCTCAGGGTGACAGAATAGGGGCGACTTCACTTTTCTCCATTACTATCATTTCTCTATTCCTGTCCTTCCGAGACTTTCTTTACTTGTCATTCCGAGAAGCGTAATCGACGAGGAATCTCATCCTTTACTGAGATCCCTCGCTAACGCTCGGGCTGACAAAGGAAGACTTTTTATCTTGGCAGCTTTCTTTCCCATTCAAGGGCTGTTTTTACTATGTATTGAATATCGTCGTATTTAGGCATCCAGCAAAGAGTATTTTTTATCTTTCTGTTGTCTGCCACAAGTTCTGGAGGGTCTCCTTCTCTACGGGTAGTCTCTATTACTTTGAAATCAACGCCTGAAACTCTCTTTGTAGCCTCTACTACTTCCCTAACAGAGTATCCATGACCGTATCCGCAGTTGAAGACTTCGCTTTTGCCATTCTCTATCAAATACTCCAAAGCCAATAAGTGTGCCTCGGCAAGGTCATCTACGTGGATATAGTCTCTGATACACGTTCCGTCTTTGGTAGGATAATTGGCGCCATATATTTCAAGAAAGGGTCTTTTACCGAGTGCAGTTTTTACAGCGAGTGTGATAAGATGGGTTGCATCTGGCCTTCTCTGCCCTAATCTTCCGCTAATGTCAGCACCTGCAACGTTGAAGTAGCGAAGGGATACGTATCTGAAATCCTCTGCTTGAGAGAGGTCAGCAAGTAGATGCTCTACCATTGCTTTTGTCCTTCCGTAGGGATTTATAGGAGCGAGTGACGCAGTCTCATCAACAGGAGACTTTTCAGGTATACCGTAAACAGCAGCAGAAGATGAGAAGAGAAAGTTTTTCACACCTTGCTCTATGCATGCCTCAATGAGATTCAGAGTGTTGCAGAAGTTATTTCTGTAATATTTAATTGGCTCTCTCACAGACTCTGGCACTACTATTGAGGCAGCAAAGTGTATCACCGCATCGGGTTTGAATTCTTCAAATACTCTCCTCAACTTTTCTTTATCTGCCAAATCAGCAACTACAAGGTCTCCATAAAGCACTGAATCTCTGCATCCGTATGAGAGATTGTCATAGGTGAGCACCTGATAGCCTCTCTCACCAAGTGCCTTCACTACATGGCTTCCTATATACCCTGCTCCACCTGTGACAAGGATTTTAATCTTTGAGTTCATTTGTTCTTTAAAAATTCTTCCACTGTTAATCCGCTTTTTCTAATTAAAGCTCTTAACAGTCCTGGAGCTAATTCTTTATGATTTGGAATTGAAAACGTTGGCCTTGATTCGTGATAAAGAATCATATGACTTCCAGTTTGATGATCAAGTATATAACCAAATTTTTGAAAAATTCTTACTGCTTCTTTGCCTGAAATATTGGACAAAGTCCCCAATTAAACAGTAACCTCGCCAAGAAACACTTCCTTTTCTTCAAAAACTTCAAATCTTCCGTGTTTTTTTTCTACTTCTATCCATCCTCTAATTGCATCTTTTATATTCTCAAGAGCTTCATCTATTGTTTTCCCCTGACTCATGCATCCTACAAGCTCTGGAACATCAACAACATAGCCATTGTATTCTGGATCATATATTATCACCACTTTAAATCTCATTTTATCTCCTCGTTTTTATTTTATCATGAAAATTAGCATTTCTAATCTTATTTTTAGGCTTATTTAACCCAAAATTCTCTTTTCTCATGGCAGAGATTCCTCAGGGCATCAAGCCTTTCGGAATGACACTTTTTTGCACAAGCCGTAACAAAGCGGAATCATGCGTCGCAGGCAAAAGATTTTTCTATTAGAGTTTATTTTCACTTTTTTCCCAATGCTCCGCCTCCTCAGTTACATTGGCAGAGAAATAAAACTACCAAAAATAACCGAGCAGGCTTTAAGTATTAAGCCAGTTCTACTTCAGAAGCATCTATTTTAACACTTACAGCCCTCTGAAGTATATGTATTGAAATAATAAAAAAATGCTGCTTCTCTTTTTTCTTCAGTATTCCCGTTGCTCCTGCAAGGGGTCCGCTCTTTATTTTTACCCTCTGTCCTTCCTTGAGATAAGGATACGGGTCTATTTCTCTTCCGTTTTCTATTGCTTTTCTAAGTGGGACTATTTCCTCCTCTGGTATAGGCTCTGGTTCGCCAGAAGGAGTTTTTATGAAAGTGACAACCCCCGGAGTTTTAAGCACTTTAAGCATCAATTCATAGCTTTTCTCTATGCATACAAAAAGATAGCCGGGGAAAAGCGGGAATTTAACAAGCTTTTTTCTATCCTTCCATCTTCTAATCCTTTCAACAACAGGCAAAAATGCCTCTATGCCAGCCTTTGTTAGTCTATCAAATACCTTAAACTCATGCCTTGATTTTACATATATACAATACCAGTTAAATGCTACGTCTGCCATAGATAATAAACCTTAGCATCTATATTTTTCAGTTCGGCAATCTCCTTTTCATCAAAAGTTGCCACAAGAATGGCATCAAATTGGGTATTTCTTATTTCTGCCTTTGAATAGACAGGTAAATTATGAAATTTTTTAGCTCCATTTAGACTTACTACTCCAAATATTTTAATGGGAAGCCCTATTGATGCAATATAACAGAGTTCTGCCAGTTCATCATTTCCCCAGATAACCACATCTTTAATACCCAATGACACCATCAGGTCATAGGTTTTATCTATTCGCTGTTTTATTTCCTTAAAATAGTTAAAAGACCTTGCCATATAGTTTAGCGTAAGCCGAGCTTTTTCCGTAAAACCCTTTGGAGTAAGCATGTAGATTATCCTTTTACCTGTAAGGTTTTTAATCTTTATATAGCCTTTTTTATATAGCCTCTTTATGTAAGAATTTGTAAGTCCAAGAGCTATCCCAAGCTTTGATGCTAAGTCTCTCTGGGTTATTGATGGACTTTCATGAATATGTTCAAGAATACGAAGGGAGATTTCATCGTTTATTGATGATTTGTTCATTATTTGAACAATAACATGAAATGTATTTTCATGTCAATAAACTATCTCTTTATCTAATAAAAAACTGTTCAAAAAATTGTAATTTACACAAAATCATTAAACTACAAGCCTCGTTATTTAGTGATTTACCTTCATAGCGTTAGCGACGAGGAATCTCCTCTGTTTTTTTCTGCAAGGGGAAAACAGGACAGAGATTCCTCACACCCATTGAGGGTGTTCGGAATGACAAGAAAAAGGAGGAGACTCTTCGCTTCGCTCAGAGGGGTAAGAAAATAAAAAAGTTTGGAAAACTTTGGAAAACATAGGAATATTGTCTTTTATAACAACCTATTATGTTATTATATTAAAAATTAAGCATGGGGAGGTTTTATGCCTTATTTGCTTATTGCTTTTATGTCATCCTTCCTTTTATGTCTCATTCTTCTAAGAATTAAACATAAAAGCCATCTTGATAAGTTTGAGGGAATACAGAAGTTTCATAACTGGCAAGTTCCAAGAACAGGAGGTATTGCAATATTTTTATCTCTGATTTTTGTTTGTATTGCCTTTTTTATTGCTAAAAAAGATTTTTCAAATAAATTTCTTTTTATTATTCTTTCCTGTATACCTGTATTTTTAGGAGGCATTGCAGAGGATATAACAAAAAAAGTTGGTGCAAAAATGAGACTTACCTGTGCCTTTTTATCTGGTATGGTTGCCTGTTTTCTTCTTGAAGCAAATCTTCTAAGGGTTGACATCCCGTATTTTGATGATGCTCTTAAATCAATTTTCATCTTTTCAGTCATCTTTACATCCTTTGCTCTTGCTGGGATTTCAAATGCTATAAATATCATAGACGGATTTAATGGACTTGCATCAGGTGTATGTATTCTTGTTTTTTTATCTTATGCTTATGTCTCTTTTTTATTGGGTGATATTTTTTTGCTCTATGTTAATCTATGTATTTTTGCCTCTTTAATGGGATTTTTTCTGTGGAACTATCCCTTTGGAAATATATTTTTAGGTGATGGAGGTGCCTATACTATAGGATTTCTTGCAGGACTTAGCGGAGTTTTGATAGTTAATAACCATCCTCAGGTTTCCGCATGGTTTCCTTTTCTTCTTCTTATGTATCCCATATGGGAAACCGTTTTTTCAATATGGAGAAGAAAATTTGCTCGCTCATTCAGTCCTTTTAAACCAGATAGTATACATCTGCATACACTAATATACAGAAGAATTGTAAAACCTAAATTCAGAAAAATAAAAAGAAGGCTCAGAAATTCATTAACATCGCCCTATTTATGGATAATGCAGATATTATGCACAATTCCTGCTTTGCTTTTCTGGAGGCATAAACTGCTTCTAATTTTATCATGCATTATTTTTATGATTTTGTATGCATGGCTCTACTTTAAAATTGTAAAATTTAAAACCCCAAAAATTCTAAAACTTAAATGAATTAGTATTTTAATATACTATTAAAGCTATATGCTCCCTTATAGCTTTTGATGAAAGAGCAAAGTTACCGAATTTCGGTAAAAAACTATAAATGTTATAATGATTGCTTTGTTTAAAATCTGCTGGATATGGTAAAACTTCAAGTCCTGCTTGCTTAAAAAACTTAACTGCTCTTTTCATGTGATAAGCTGATGTAACCAGTATCACCTTTTTAAAAGATTTTTCTTTGCATATCTTAGCAACATATAAAGCATTCTGAGCAGTATCTCTGCTTTTATTTTCTTCAATAATTTTGCTATCTTCAACTCCAAATTCTTTTAACATTGCAGCCATAGCTGCACTATCTGAAATTTTCCCTTCAACAGCTCCTCCAGACACAATAATAGGAAGTTTTGTTTTCCTATAAACCAAGTATCCTGTAAATAGCCTGTTTGACGAATCTTCTGGAAAGGAAGCCCAGCTATAAACACCTCCTCCAAGTATAACAATAGCATCAGCATCTAATTTTTCCGAAACGCTGTAACTTTTTTCCAGAGGATACAATAATAAATCTTTCACAGGTTCAATAGAGATTAGATAAACCAATAAGGCTGAGAAAAAAGCCAAATAACGGATAAAATTTCTTCTTTTCTCTAACAGTGCAATTAAAAGAAAAATAATTATTAAAATACCAGGCGGCAAAATCAAAGAGGTAATAACTTTTTTCAGAAAAAACATGAATTAAGTATACCAGAATTGTCTATTACATCCAAAATTAAGTTATAATTAAACCATTATGGAAGTAATAAGAATTCCAAGAATAATGAGGGAAATAAGTAAAGAATTAAGATTTAAAGGCAAATCCATAGGTTTCATTCCAACAATGGGAGCATTGCATGAAGGACATTTATCTTTGATCAGAAGAGCAAAGGAAGAAAATGATATAGTTATTGTAAGTATCTTTGTAAATCCAACACAGTTTGCTCAAGGCGAAGACTATGAAAAATATCCAAGAGATGTAGAATTAGATAAAGAAAAACTTGAAGCTCTTGCAATTGATTATTTGTTCTTGCCTGATGTTAATTCTCTTTATCCAGAAGGCTATAGCACATATGTTGTAGTTGAAGGATTGAGCGATAAACTCTGCGGCATCTTCAGACCTGGGCATTTTCGCGGTGTTGCCACAATTGTCTGTAAGTTATTCAACATAGTAAAGCCTTTGAGAGCATATTTTGGACAAAAAGATTATCAACAATCATTGATAATTAGAAGAATGGTTGAGGATTTGAATTTTGATATTGAAATAATTGTATGCCCAACTGTAAGAGAACAAGACGGTCTTGCAATGAGTTCAAGAAATTTATATTTAAATGAGAAAGAAAGACAATCAGCTACTGTTATATATAAAGCCTTAAAAGAGGGGGAAAGACTTCTAAACAAAGGTGAAAAGCCTTTAGATGTAAAATTAAAAATGCATGAAATACTTAAAAATGAACCACTTATCAGAGAAATTCAATATGCAGGAGTTTATGATCCGTTAACACTTGAAGAAGTTAAAGAAAGGCAAAATAAATATTTGCTTGCAGTTGCTTTAAAAATTGGAGATACGAGATTAATTGATAATCTTATTGTTGAATAATTTTTAATCTTTAAATGTTTCTTTTATTTTTAAAAATTCATCAAGATTGCTAATAAAAATATCAAAAAGATTCGGGTCAAAGTGAGTTCCTATATTTTTTTTCATAATATCAATTGCTTGGTCAACAGTAAAAGCTGGTCTGTAGACCCTATCTGATGTCATTGCATCAAAGACATCACATACTGCAACAACTCTCGCATAAATATGTATTTCCTCTTTTTTTAGTCCATAAGGATATCCTGAACCATCCCATTTTTCATGATGCTGTTCTGCTATTATTTTTCCTGCTTGAAGGGTAATAAATCTTGGATCTGTATCCAGAATTTTAGCGCCTATAATAGTATGGAGTTTCATTACTTCAAACTCTTCATGTGTTAAAGGTCCAGGCTTTCTCAAGATATTATCCGGAATTCCAACCTTTCCCACATCATGCAAGGGAGATGCATAAAATATAACACTCTGTTCCGATTCTGGTAAACCAGCTAAGTGAGCAAGTAATTTTGAGTAATAACTTATTCTTCTAATGTGCTGTCCTGTTTCTTCATCTCTAAACTCAGAAATCATACCAAGTTTTACAACCATTTCATATTCTGCCTCTCTTGCGAGTTCCAGAGCTTCACGGAGTTCTTTTGTTTTTTTCATTACTTCTTTCTGTAATACGTCATTTATATTTTTTATTAAATCATGATATTTTTTGAACTGTAGATTATTAATAACTCTGAGTTTTAACTCTTCTGCATCAAATGGTTTCGGGATAAAATCATTGGCACCATTTTTTAAAGCATTTTTTCTTTCTTTGTCATCTCCAGAAAGAACAACAACAGGAATATGAGATGTGTGAGGATCAGATTTTAAAACATTTAAAACTTCTATTCCGTTCATTCTTGGCATTCTTATATCAAGAACAATTACATCTGGAGTATGTATTTTAAGAATTTCTATTGCTTCAAGTCCGTCTTTTGCAGTAAGAACCTTAATATGTGGAGAATCTACAAAAATAGCAGATATTAATTCTAAATTTATACTTTCATCATCAACTACTAAAATTTTGGAGACTTCTTCAAACATGGTATGATATATTAACATAAAATGATTGCACTGTTGCAGAGAGTAAACAAAGCGTCTGTAGAAGTTGGAGGGGAAACAATATCAGAGATTGGAAAAGGTATCCTTATTTTTTTGGGGATAGACAAAAAAGACAGTAAAAAGGATGTTGAATATCTTGCGGACAAGGTTGTTAATCTAAGGATCTTTGAGGATAACAACTCTAAAATGAACCTCTCCATAAAAGATGTTGGTGGAGAAATAATGGTAGTATCAGAGTTTACTCTTGCAGGAGACTGCAAAAAAGGAAACCGGCCTTCCTTTGATAAAGCAATGCCGCCAGAAGAAGCAGAAAAACTTTATAGGGATTTCATAGACAGCCTTAGAAGCAAAGGTATTCCAGTGAAAGAAGGCGTTTTCAGAAGTTTCATGCATGTTTCTCTTATAAATGAAGGTCCTGTAACATTTATATTAAACACGAGGTGAGATATGTTTGAAACTCTGAGAGAAAATAAATACTTTAACGAAGTAGTGAAATTTTTACAAGAAAAAAAACTTTACCAAAACTCTTATCTTGTGGGCGGTTCTGTGAGAGATTTGCTATTAAAGAGAGATTTAAAAGATATTGATTTTGCAATCAAAGGTGATTCAATAGATCTCGCAAAAGAGTTTTCAAGAAAAATAGGAGGAACCTTTGTTCTTCTTGATGAAGTATTTTCAATAGGTAGAGTCGTTAAAGATAATGTAACAATTGACTTTGCCCAATTAAGCGGAGAATCAATTGAAACAGACCTGAGCGAACGAGATTTCACAATAAATGCAATGGCTACAGACTTATCTCTTAAAAACCTCATTGATCCCTTTGGGGGGATGGAGGATTTAAAAAATAGATTAATAAAAATGGTAAAGGAAGAAAATCTAAAAGCAGACCCTCTGAGAATTCTGAGAGCTTACAGATTTCACGCTACTGTCAACTTTGACATAGAGAATAATACTCGTGAAGCCTTGAAAAAAAATGCCTTTCTCATGCAAGTGACAGCAAGAGAAAGAATTAAAGAGGAACTCTGGAAAATTCTCTCAGTGGACAATAGTGTAAGAACAGTTGAAATGATGGTAGAAGATGAGATATTCAAAGCATTTTTTAAAATGCCTGATTTATTACAAATCAGACCAAATCTTCAAGTACTGATAATAATTGAGGAAGCGCTAAGAAATCCAGAAAAAATCTTTACTCATCACAAAATTACCTTTAATCCAAACATTATAGCCTGTCTTAAATTCACAGGAATTTTTGGACACCATGCTTTATCTTTCATAAAACAGATTAAGCCATCAAAAAAGGAAGAAAGATTTGTAGAAAAACTAATAGAAGCTGGGGTTAGTATTAAAAAAGTAGAAACTCTTTTAGACAAAGTAAGATTTGTCAAAAATTATGAAAATGTTTTATATCCTGCTCTTATTTATGGTATAAGCACAGACCCTCTTGGAATGGCAAGAGCATGGTTCTACAGAGAAATTGAAAACTTTTATAAAAAAGTCTATCTCAAAAACAAAAAAAAGCTTCCACTCATTAAAGGAGAAGACATCCTTTCTCTCGGATTTGAGCCCTCTCCTCTGGTTGGCGAAATAATTGAAAGAATAGAAACTCTTGTTCTTGCGGGCAAAATTTCAAAAAAAGAGGAGGCTTTGGAGGAGATAAAGAGAAGATATGGGCAAAACAGGTTGTCGGAATGACAGAAAAAGGATAGAATAACAGGAAATATGATTTAATCTTATTCCCTGAAAATATTTCCTCCATGACAATCTATCGCTACAATTGCAGGAAAGTCCTTTAAAAGTAACTTTTTTATAGACTCTGTCCCCAGTTCCGGGAAGGCTATTTCCTCTGCTGAAACTATGTGTCTGCTAAGAAGTGCTCCAGCTCCTCCTGTGGCAAGAAAATAAACAGCTTTGTATTTCTTGATTGCTTTTACAACTTCTTCACCTCGTTGACCTTTGCCAATCATTCCTTTAAGTCCTAATGAGAGCAGAAGCGGAGTGTAACTATCCATTCTTGATGATGTGGTAGGTCCTGCTGAGCCTATTGCTTTTCCTGGAGGTGCAGGTGTTGGTCCCACATAGTAGATAATCTGTCCTTTTAAGTCAAAGGGTAGAGGTGTATTATTATTTATCAACTCTACGAGCCTTTTATGTGCAGCATCTCTTGCTGTATACACATATCCGTTTATCAGAACCAAGTCGCCTGTTTTTAATTGCTCAATTACTTCATCTGTAAGGGGTGTTTCAATCTTTATCTTTATGCCTTCAGCCTTTAGCCTGCTCATATCTCTGCCTCCTTATGCCTTGCAGAGTGACACTGTATGTTTACTGCTACAGGAAGAGATGCAATGTGGCATGGAGCATACTCAATATGAACAGCTAAGGCTGTAATCTTACCTCCTATGCCCATTGGACCTATGTTTAGTGAATTTATTTCCTCAAGAAGTTTTTTTTCAAGCTGTGCATAGGCAGGATTTCTGTTTGACTCTCCCACCTTTCTTAATAGAGCCTTTTTTGCCAAGATTGCGCACTTTTCAAAGTTGCCTCCAATTCCTACTCCAACAATAATTGGTGGGCAGGGATTGCCTCCTGCATTTTTAACTGTTTCAATGACAAAATCTTTCACGCCCTTCAATCCCTGTGCAGGTTTAAGCATTCTCAGAGCAGACATATTTTCACTTCCAGCACCTTTTGGAGCAAGAGTTATTTTTACTCTATCGCCCATGACTGGCTCAAAATGAATTATGCATGGAGTGTTATCCTTTGTATTTTTCCTTTCAAAAACAGGGTCATCAACAACGCTTGCTCTAAGATACCCTTCTTTTACAGCAAGCCGGATACCTTCATTAAAAGCTTCCATTAGGTCACCATCTTCGTATATCGCCTCGAAACCCCATTCAACAAAAAGCACCGCTATTCCAGTATCCTGACAAAGTGGAACTCTATCTTGCAGAGCAATTTTTTGATTTTCAATAAGTTGATTCAGGATTTCCTTAGCCAATCCCTCTTCTTTTTTATAAGTTTCTAACAAACACTTAGAGACATCCTCTGGAAGAGAAATAACCGCATCCATGTAAAGTTTCTTTACTGTGTTTACAATGTCTTCTTTTTTTATCTTTCTCATGGCTCAATTAGATATTTAATACCCTCTCCTCTTGATAGTTTTTCAAAAGCAATAGAAATCTCTGAAAGAGATATTTTACCTGAGATGAGCTCTTTTAGTTTCAATTTTTTTGATTTAATCAATTCATAGGCTTCACGAACATCCTGAGGATTATAATGAAAAGCCCCTTTGAGTGTTATTTCATCATAATGAATTCTTCCAGCATCATAGCAAACCTCAGTGCCTGTTTTAAGCCCACCGAATAGCAGAACAGTGCCACCTTTTCTAACATAATCAATGGAGCGTAGCCAAATTTCCTTCTGTCCTGTGCATTCAACAACTCTGTCATAACCAAAACCATCTGTAAAATCCAGAGGTTCTTCTCCAGAATAATAAATTCTATCAGCACCTAAGCTTTCAGCTAAACTAAGCTTATTTTTATTCCTTCCCATAACTGCTACACTAATACTCATGCTTTTTAAAACCTGAAGGAAAAGTAGCCCTACAGGACCTGTTCCAATTACAAGAACTTTATCTTTCTTTAAAGGTGAAAGAGCCTTTACTCCATGAACTATACATGAAAGAGGTTCAAGAAAAGCTGCTTCTTCAAAGGATATCTCTTCAGGCTTGTGAAACATGTTAATCTCAACAACTCTTTTCTTTACCACCATATATTCTGAAAAAGCTCCAAGCATCATGTCTTTTGTGAGAATCTCACATAAATTAAAAAGTCCATGCTTACAGTAAGAACATTCTCCACACGGTGCTGTGTGAACAAGCATAACCGCATCTCCTGCCTTGAAACCGTTTACAGCATCTCCTACTTTCTCAATAATTCCTGAAAATTCATGCCCAAAAGGTCCTGGCATGGGTATTAAAGGATGTCCTCTCAAATAGGCTTTTAAATCTGTTCCACAAGTAAGTGCAGCTTTTACTCGGACTAAAACTTCTCCTTCTTTTAAGATTGATAACGGTTTTTCAACTATCTCTATTTTATTTGGGCTTACTAAGTAAGCTGTTTTCATTATATTTCATCCTTTTTTAAGCTTTCCTCGTAAAGCTCTTTTTTACTTAAACCGTACAACTCTGATACTATTTTAACAGCTTCTTTTCTACCTTTTCCTTTTTTCATTAGTTCTCTGACTTCTTTCAAAGCCTCCTCAATACTTCTATCTTTTTCTAAAGCCCCCTCAATCACTATAACATACTCACCCGCTATTTTTGACTCCTCAAGTCTTTCTAATACCTCAGAAAGTCTTCCTCTCTGTACTTCCTCAAACATTTTGGTGAGTTCCCTCGCTACACATATTCTTCTGTCTCCAAATACTTCAAGCATATCATCCAGACTTTGGAGTATCCTGTGAGGAGCTTCATAAAAAACAAGGGTTCTTCTTTCAGAACTAAGCTCAAGAAGTTTCTTTCTTCTTTGTGTTTGTTTTACAGGAAGAAAACCTATGAATGTAAATTCTTCTGTGTTAAGTCCTGAAATACTTAAAGCAGCAATCAAGGCTGTTGGTCCTGGCACAGGAATTATCTCTATGTCTTCTTCAATTGCTCTTGATATAATAACTGCTCCAGGGTCTGATATTCCAGGTGTTCCCGCATCAGTTATCAAGGCTACATTGTGACCAGCTTTAATTTTTTGAATTATCTCCTCAGCCCGAACCTTTTCTTTTTCAGACCAGTAACTTATAAGAGGCTTTTTAATTTCGTAGTAGTTGAGAAGTTTGAGGCTATGTTCAGTATCTTCGCAGGCAATATAGTCAACTTTTTTTAAAGTATCCAGTGCCCTCAATGTTATATCTTCAAGATTTCCAATTGGCGTTGAAACAATATAAAGTCTGCCTCTCGGCATCACTCCTCCTTAAGAAGTTGTCTGAGGCGCTTGTCAGCCCTAATAATCTCATCAGCATTTTCGCCCGTAATGTCCCAACTGTATTCCCCCTTTTTATCCCTATGAAGCTTTATTTTAACAGGTTTTTTAGGTTTTGCATACTGAAGCAGTTTGTCTTTACTTGCCTGAATCTGAGGCTGAGGCTGGGAAAAGGAATTATCAATAAAAACAAGAGCTGAGAAAAATAAAACAACTAAAAAAATAGTAAAAAATCTTTTCACTTTGACCTCCTACTTAATAAGACTTTCCAAATCCAGATTATTTATTGTTACTGAAAAATTGTTTTGTTTGCTTTCTATTTGAATCTTCCCTAAAAAATCCAATTTTTTGACTCTATCACTATCAAAACTTTGAGAAGTTGTTAGTTTCAAAATTGCACAATGTTGAAATTTTCTATCATTTATCTTCAAATTTTTAAGATTTGTATAAAGTATCATCTTGAGAAGCCCATCTTTTATATCTGCCTTTGATGGTAATATTGACCTTTTACTATGCTTGCACTCTATAAGATAAATTATGTCATTTTGAATAATAACTTCATCACATGTGAAAAAGTAATATCCCCCAAGATAGTTTTTTATTGTTATTTGAACTTTTTGTCCTTCTACGCTCTCCTTAGGCTGAATGGTTCTGATTTCTCTAATTTGAGCTTTTTCCGCTAAATCTCTGGAATAATTGATAAATGAATTTTTTTCAGTAAGAACTTCTTTGATTCTTTTTTCTATCTCTTTTTTAGAGTGTAATTTAACTTTGAGTTTTTTAGAAATTCTCCTGTAACTTTGTAATGCCTTCTCAGTAATCTCTCTTATTTTTTCAATTTGAGTAATATTCCAGTGTAGGGCATCGGACTGATAAGAAGAAATCGCTCTTAATTCTTGCTTTATGTGTTCAAAATCAAACTTTTGATTGGTAATTTTATTTTCAAATTTTAAATTTTTCTGTGCTTCTTTGTAATAGGATATGATTACATAAACACCCAACAAACTCATTAAAGAAATTGTGTCCCATTGAATAAAATCACGATCTCCATCCTTACCCTCATCCTTTAGAACAGGGATTACAGTTACTCTTTTGCCCTGAAAAGCCAATGAATCATAAACTCTTGCATAAGGATATGATCTGGTTCTTTTTGGTGATACCCACCAGCTTAGCGCGAACTTATTATTTTTATCAAAATTTAAAATAAAAGTAGCATTTTTCTTGAAAGCATCCTCTAAATTTGAGAGGTTATATTCCTTTAAAGTACGACATGCAAAAGGAGTATATTGTATCCCTTCTATTTCAGCAAAAATATTCAACTTTTTCTTCCTCTCTAATTATAATTTCCAATCTATCCCCGTGTTCACCCAGCGAAAGTTGTCCCTCAAAACCAAGCTTTTTCTTTATCACAGATAACAAAGATTTATTTATTTCAATACCTATACTATTTCTACCAAGTTTTCTTGCTACTTTCATTGTTGTTCCCGAACCTGCAAAGGGATCCAACACTGTTTCTCCTATATAAGAAAACAGTTTAATAATCCTATAAGGTAACTCCTCTGGAAATGCTGCTATATCCTTTTCCAAAGAAGAATTGGGTAAAACATTAACCATCTCCCATAATGTTGAATACCATTTATTCTCTAAAAATTCTTTTTTATCAATTTTTGACTCTTCCTTTAAATCCTTCGGCACTGAACTATAATTAAATTTGCCTTTCTGAAATATGAGTATACTTTCAAGAAGGTTATCAGGATAAAAATACATAGGATAAGGATTCTGAAGGAGCACCCCACTTCGTCTGCTTATTCGTAGGTAGCCATCTGGTTTTTTCCAGATGATTCTGTCTCTATATTTAAAGCCTGCAGACTGAAAAATCTTTGTCACATCAGCAACAATTGTAAATTTTTCACCATCTATCAACATGTCGTCAATATTTATAACTGCTACTCTGCCTTTCTTTAAAACTCTGTATGTTTCTTCTGCAACTTTTTGAATCATTTCAAGATAAGCCTCATAACTTTTAAACAGTCCCTTATAATCAAAAGGAGCATTAAAGTATGGTGGAGAGGTAATCATTAAATGAACAGATTCATCTTCAATCTCTTTCATGCTGGTAGCATCACCAATTATCAGTTTATGATAGGTTCCCATCTCATTCTCCTACTTAAATTTTGCAAAATATTCATCTATCTCTGGTCTCAATTTTATTCCAGCCCTTTCAAAACAATTTAAAACTTCCTCATAAGCCCCTTCACCACCAAGAAAGTTCCAGAATTCCTCCGCAACCATCAACTCATTTTCTAAATCAAGCATTCCTTTCAGTGTCCAACGCTCATAGGGTTTGGGTTCATAGGGATTATAAGGAATTGCTATATATGAATTGACCTTTGCCTCAGGATTTTCGTAGAAAAAGATAGCGAGCCACTCAAGAAGAGTTCTTTTATAACTCTTAAATTCACCAATATTTGGTTTTGCAGTTTTAATATCAAAAAGATGAATATTATCGTCATAGCTTATGACACAGAAATCAACCAACGTTGTTTTTAGTTTGACAATTTCTCCTTCTTGACAGACTCTTCTAATTCGCTCAATTTCTTCTTTTTTATCTGGATTTTTTCCAATTGTTAATTCATTTATTATATTTTGGATTTCTTTTTGAGCTTCCTTGCTTATTTTATTGCCTAATACATACCTTCTTTTTGCTTGTTTATGTTTTAACTTGGCTAAAGTCTCTGCAACTGGTTCAAAAATTGATGTGCCAAAAGTGGTATTTAAAGATTGGATGAAAGAAAATAAAGTCATCCTGTCTTTTCCAAGCAGTCTGTAATGGAAAGGCATATGAGAGGTTTCTGGATTATAAGATTGAAATTTTTTTCTTAAACTGTTGATTATTACTTTTTCAATTGTTTCATTTATATCACTACCTATTTCCATATTTATTTTTCCTTTAAATGAAAAATTGACTCTGAATATAGAGTTTCTCTGTTTTTTTCCACCCTGTTAAGAACAGGTCTTTTAAATTCTTCAACTATTCGCATCCCTGCTAATTCAGCAATTTTGGGATAGAGATTAAATTTATCGTTTGCAACAAGGAAAATATCGTAATTTTTTTGAAGAAATCTTTTGCAATTTTTTAAAACATCAGCAATTCCTTTAATATAAGACATTTTAGCTTCCTCTCCTTGTCCCTTATAAAGAGGTCCTATTTCCAATTCGTCTCTTCTTTCAAAACCGAACATCTCATAGGCATATGCATGCTGTTCATGGTAATCAATCAATCCCACATAGGGAGGGCTTGAAAATATACCTCTGAATTTTTTATTTATTAGTATGTTAGCAAAATCAGGATTAATGTTCTTAATTTGTTCAAATATATCAATTGCTTTACTATCTCCTGTTAAACATATCTGAAAAGTATCGGTTCTTATTTTTTCAAACTCTCTCAATCTTTTAATGGTATCTACTGTATATGTTTTCCACCAGTTTATAATTGAAAAAATAGGCTTACAAATCTTACCATGTTTTTTACAATAATAGGGTTCAAATACAGGCTCTTTTAAAGTTGCTAAGTCTGAATGAGTTGTGGCTCTACAGGAACGAACAGTTCTACTCAAAATTATCATGATTACATTTTTAACATCTTTATCATTTATTTCTAAAACTTTCTCTTTCATAAACTCTATTTCATCTCTTACAGTAGATAGAAACCACTTATCAATGAATGCATCTTCCCTATCCTGTTTGAGTTTTATACTGTATTTATTAACTAATTTGTAGTAAAGTGGAAGAAAATCTTTTAATCTTTCATTTGCGTATTTGTTCTCGTCAATCTCTTTATTTCTAATTGCTATTTTAAAATCTGAAAATGGAAAATATTTGTTGTTAAATTTTGAAAGTTCTTCGTTTAGTTCATTTTCAAAAGATGATACTTTACTATTCTTATTAAAATCTTCAATTTCATCAGTCAATCTTTTTATTTCATTGTATATTTTTGAAATTTCATGCTTTTTTATTTTTATGTTGCTAATGAGTGAATTAAAGTAAGAAACATCAATTCCAACAGCATGAATTCCTAATTCATTTGCTTGAACAAGCGTTGTTCCACTCCCACAAAAAGGGTCTAAAACAATATCATCTTTTTTGAAATAAACTTCTTTTTTAAACTCATCTGTGTGAGAATCAAGAAAATATTCCACTAACTGAGGAATGAATTTACCCTTATAGGGATGTAATCTGTGAACATGTTTTGTTCTTTCAGATTCTTTATACTCACTGAAAGACAAATGCCAATTTATATCCTTAAAAATTGAACTTTTTTGATAAAGTTCGTTTCTGAAGGAGTCATAATAGTCTTTTAATTCATCTTTATCTATGAGAGGATTTCCATTGCTTCCATAGTTTTTGAGCCTTCCGTATTGAATTAAATATGCTATATTTGAAACAGTAATATTTTTCTTAAGATATTCTGTAGCCCATCGGGCGGCTTCTTTTGGAGTGATTAATTTTATATTCTGTTCTATAATATCCAAAACTTGCTGTTTATAACTTTCCATCTCATTCTCCAAATCTATTCGTAATCGGAAATCTCCAATCTTTGCCAAGGGAGACAGGAGATATTTTTATTCCAGGAGGTGACTGTCTACGCTTAAATTCAGCTTTCTTAACCATCCTTAAAACTTTTCTCACAGTGTCTCTGTCAAATCCTTGTTCCACTATTTCTTCTTCACTCATACATTTTTCAATATGCCTTTTTAGTATCTCATCAAGAATCTCATAGGGTGGTAAAGTATCCTGATCAGTCTGTCCAGGTCTTAGCTCTGCTGACGGTGGTTTTTTAAATATTCTTTCTGGAATTCTATCCCGTGATGCCCATTTTGCCACTCTGTAAACCTGTGTTTTATAAACATCTTTTATAACTGCAAATCCACCAGCCATGTCACCATACAATGTGGCATAGCCAACTGCCATCTCTGATTTATTTCCTGTTGTAATTACAAGCCAGCCGAATTTGTTTGAAATCGCCATAAGAATGTTTCCGCGAATTCTGCTTTGAATATTCTCTTCAGTTGTATCTTCTGGCAAGCCTTTAAAAGTATCCGCAAGCCTTCTGAGATACTCCTCAAAAATCTCATCTATGGAAATCTCTATAAGCTCAATCCCGAGATTTTTTACAAGTTCATAAACATCTTCTTTACTTTCCCTTGAAGTATATCTTGAAGGCATGAAAACTCCTGTAACTCTATCACTTCCCAATGCATCGGTTGCAACCAAAGCAACAAAGGAAGAGTCAATTCCTCCGCTTAAGCCAAGACATACTCTGCTAAAGCCATTTTTCTCTACATAGTCCCTTAAGCCTGTTTTCAAAGCCTTGAATATTTCTTCTTCTTCGCTAAGAATCTTTAGGCTGAAGGCTGAAGGCTGAAGAGACTGTACCGCTAAAGATTTTTTTTGCTCACCTGAAATTTTTATTATCTCTGCCCTTTCAAATTCAGATTCCCATCTTATTTTAGGTTCTCTCATTCTTACCCTTGTTACCTCTTCAAGGTCAAGGTCAACAACTATAAAGTCTTCTTCAAAGGCTTTGCCCATTGTAATTATCTCTCCTGAAGGAGAAATAACCATGCTTCTTCCATCAAAAACAATCTCATCCTGTCCACCCACTGTATTTAAATAGGCAATAAACACTCCCATGTCATAGGCTCTTGTTGAAAGCATCCTTAGTTTTTTTTCAAATTTGCCTGCATAAAAGGGTGAAGCAGATATATTAATTATCAACTCTGCTCCTGAGGATGCCTGAATAGGACTTGGTAATGTAGGATGGAATATATCTTCACAAATATTAACTCCAAATAAAACTCCGCTGTATTCATAAACAGGAGCTCTTTTGCCTGATTTGAAGTATCGCATCTCATCAAAAACACTGTAGTTGGGAAGATAAATCTTATGGTAGGTATCTATTACTTTTTGTTCAGCTAAAATAACTGCGGAGTTATAGAGGTCTTCTTCTTTTACAGGTAATCCAAGAATCATTACAAAATCTTTTACATTCTCAATCAATTTGTTCAAGGCTTCATTTGCTTTTTTTATAAAGGATGGATAGAAAAGAAGATCTTCTGGAGTATATCCTGTGAGGATTAATTCTGGAAAAACAATTATATCAGCCTTTTCTTTAACAGCTTTTTCTTTAAATGATAGAATTTTACTAAAATTACCCTCTATATCACCTACTATAGGATTTATCTGACATAGAGCTAATCTAATTTTTTTCATATATTACAGGTTGGACAGCACTTTATGGCATCAAAAGCATAAAGTATTCTTCTTTCCTTTGGAAGTCTTTCCTCACTGTAGGGAATGAATTTTATATCTGGCAAAACTTTCAAAAACTCTTGCTTTGAGGGAATATCCATTGTTTCCTTAACCTCGCCCGTAAGCACATCTATAACCCTTCCCTCCTTCCCATCAGTAACCATAGCAAAAGGAATCTGATAGGGTTCAACTACTCTACAAAATGCAATCATGAATCTTTCCCATGAATCAATGGAAGCAGGAGTACATTTAATTGCAAATACAACCTTTCCTTCAAGGATTAAGAGAATATCAACAGATGTAACAAACTTTTCCTTATCTGATACAATAACTTCGTAGCCTTTATTGATTTCCATATCACTAAGTTTATAGCCACAATTTATTAACCTTTCTATCATTAACCTCTGAATATATCCAATACTTTGTGCAAAAAGTTCCTCCTCTTCCTTGATAATATCCCCAATAAGTTTTTTCCTCTCTTCTGGAGACTCAGGTGTTTTATTGAGTTGTATTTCCATCAATGCCTCCTACTGAGAAATTTTTTAACATTATATCAAAGTTATTTATTCAATATTTTTAAACAACAGCAGATAAAAAATCAAACATCGCAGGACAATTTGACGATAGAAATCTAAAAAACCTTTTCCTGTTTTTTCATGCTCTCTTTCGCAAGCTTAGGTGTACATCTAACTTTGCATTTTTTATGTTATGCTTAGGGATCTCCTCCTCCAAAAGGAGTAGAGCCCTCGCTTGGCTCGGGGTGATAGAAAAAGGAAGGAGACTCTTCAGGACTTCGCCCCTCAGAGTGACAGCTTAGGTATCATTGGAGGAGCGTTAGCGACGAGGAATCTCTGAATATAAACAAAATAAAAGGTCAGATTAAGGGTTTGTAAAGAATCAGGTTTTGTAAGTATAATAAAAACTTATGAGAAAGCTATCCGTTGCAATAATTGGTGCAGGTCCTGCTGGTATTGCTACAGCAGTAGAGTTAAAAACAGCGGGCATAAAAGATATCGCTATTTTTGAAAAGGCTGGTAATTTTTGTTATACAATAAGAAGACTCTATCCTGAAGGCAAAAGAGTGGACAGAAACTACAAAGGCATAAATATGATTTCAGAGGGAGTCTGTTCCTTTGAAACAGAAACAAAGGAACAATTTCTTGAAAGAATTGAAAAATATATTAAAGACTATAAAATAGAAATTTTTTACAATACGGAAATTAACGGGCTTGAAAGGTCTGGACAATATTATATTATTAAAGCTGGAACATATACGGTTGCCCAGGCATATGTTGTAGTTATTGCTACAGGAGTTTTTGATAGACCCAGAAAGCCATCCTATCCCATTCCTGAAGAAATAAAAAATAGAGTTTTTTTTGAACTTCCTAAAGAATTACCAGAAGGAGAAAAAATACTAATTGTTGGAGGAGGAAATACAGCTGCTGAACTTGCCTGTATTCTATCAGGAAAATGCGATGTATACTTATCTTACAGAAGACCTGACTTTTTTAGAATAAATGAAGAAAATCTCAGAGAACTTGAAAAGAGAAAAGACCAAATAACCTTTTTTTTGGGCACAGAGATAAAAGCATTAGAGCCTGAAAAAGAAGCGGTAAAAGTTATATTCCATGATGGACATACTGAAGTATTCTCAAAAATTTTTTACTGTCTTGGAGGAAGCACGCCAAGAAACCTTCTTGAGAAAATGGGCATAAAATTTAAAGACTCGCTTCCAGATATTGATGAATTTGGAGAAAGCAATCTTGAAAGAGTTTTTCTTATCGGTGATGTAGCAGTCAAAAGAGGCAGTATAATTTACGCGTTTAACTCCGCTCACAGAGCTGTAGAAAGAATTCTTGAAAAGTATCACATTCTATTCAACAGCTCGTCTTGAAATTTTTATTGCACAAAACTCACCACACATACTGCATACTTTTTCATCTTCAAGAGGTGGTCTTTCTGAACGCATTGAATGAACTTTGTCTGGATCAAAGGATAGAGAAATCTGACTCTGCCAGTCAAAATTTCTCCTTGCCTCTGCCATTTTGTTGTCTCTCTGCCACGCTTTTGCATAACCTTTTGCAATGTCTGCAGCATGAGCTGCTATCCGTGAAGCAATAACTCCCTCTTTCACATCTTCTTTATCAGGAAGTCTTATATGCTCTGACGGAGTTACATAACATAGAAAATCCGCACCATACATGCCTGCTAAAGCGCCACCTATTGCTGCTGCAATATGGTCATAACCCATCGCACAATCTGTTACAAGTGGACCCAAAACATAAAATGGTGCTTCTTTACAAATGCTTTTCTGAAGCTTAATATTTGTCTCAACATGATTTAAAGGAAGATGCCCAGGACCTTCAATTATGCATTGAACTCCTTCTGAAATAGCTATGTCTTTTAATTTGCCAATAGTTATAAGTTCAATTAATTGATATCTATCTGTTGCATCGGCAAGGCATCCAGGTCTTAATCCATCTCCAAGACTAAGTGTTAAATCATACTTTTTAGCAAGCTCAAGAAGCCTATCAAAGTATTCATAAAGAGGATTTTCCTTGTCATGATAGCATATCCAGTCTGCAAGTATTGAACCTCCTCTGCTAACAATTGGCAAAACTCTGTCACCAGATTTAAGCATTTCAACAATCTTTTTTGTAACTCCGCAGTGAACAGTTACAAAATCTACTCCATCCTTTGCATGTTCCTCTATAACATTAAATATATCATCAACTGTCATTTTTACAATATTTCCATATTTTTCAATTGCTCTCACAGCAACTTCATAAATTGGAACAGTCCCGATACTTACGGATGAATGCTTAAGTATTGCCCTCCTCATTTCTGTGAGCGGACCTCCTGTGGAAAGGTCCATTACCGCATCTGCTCCGTATTTTACAGCAATATCAAGCTTTTCAAGCTCCTCCTGTATATCTGTCTTGTCTCTTGAAGTTCCTATGTTGGCATTTATCTTGGTTCTAAGTCCTTTACCAATTCCGAGAGGTTTTATATTCCTTAAAATATTTCTTGTTATAACAACCCTTCCCTCTGCAATATTCTGTGAAAGCTCTTCAGGAAAAACTCCTTCCTCTTGGGCCACCTGCCTTACTTCCTCAGTGATTATTCCTTTTTTAGCCATTTCTATTCTTGTCATATGTTTTCTCCTAAAATTTCTTTAAATTTTTTGACTGTTCCTTCAATATTCCTTTGAGCAAGTATACCACTTATCAGAGCAATTCCGTCACAGTAGGGAATTAACTCATGAACATTTTCCAGCTTAATTCCTCCAAGTGCAAAAACTTTGCATTTTACAGATTCTTTAACCTCCTTTAATTTTTCCACTCCCTGAGGTTCTCCATAGTGAGCCTTTGATGGAGTATGAAAAATAGGACTGAAGGTAATAAAATCAGCCCATTCTGATGCCTCCTTTGCCTCATCAATAGAGTGAGTTGATACACCTATTAGAAATCTATCTTTCCATACTTCTCTTACAATACGAGGAGGAAACCCACTCTGTGGAAGATGAACTCCATCAGCTTCAACAGCCAAAGCTATATCAATTCTGTCATTTATGAATAGCATTGCATCATTTCTTTTAGTTATCTCTCTCAATTTTTTTGCAAGATTGTAAAGCTCCTTTGCTGTCAAATCCTTCTCCCTCAACTGCAAAGCCTTAATACCTGCCTTCAAAGCAATTTCTACTGCTCGGAAAAAAGTTTCTTTATTGGGAAAAATCTTCCTATCACTTATAAGATAAAGCTTAAAATTCATGTAAGCATTCCCTCAATAGGTGAACTTGCTGATGCATAAAGTTTTTTAGGAATTCTACCTGCTCTGTATGCTAATCTACCCGCAATGCACGCATGTTTCAATGCCTCAGCCATCATAATAGGGTCTTTTGCACCAGCAATTGCAGTGTTTACCAATACAGCATCGCAACCAAGTTCCATAGCAATTGATACATCAGATGCTGTTCCAACTCCTGCATCAACAATTACAGGTATGTTAACAGTTTCAAGAATTATCTTTATATTATATGGATTTCTTATACCAAGCCCTGAACCAATTGGCGCGCCAAGAGGCATAACAGCAGCAGCACCTGCATCAACGAGTCTCTTTGCTGTTATTGGGTCATCATTTGTATATGGAAATACAATAAACCCTTCCTTTGCAAGAATCTCTGTTGCTTTAAGAAGTCCACATACATCTGGAAAAAGTGTTTTTTCATCTCCAATAACCTCAAGCTTAACCATGTCTGAAACACCTGCTTCTCTTGCTAATCTTGCATATCTTAAAGCATCTTCAACCGTGTAGCAACCTGCGGTGTTTGGTAGAATTTTGTATTTTTTGGGATCAATATAGTCAAGAAGGTTTTCCTTTGAACGGTCTATAATATTCACTCTTCTTACCGCGACCGTAACTACGTCTGTTCCAGAGGCTTCTATTGCACGAGCAGTTTCTTCAAAGCTTTTATACTTGCCTGTACCTACCCATAGCCTTGATTTAAATTCAATTCCTCTTATTACTAATGAGTCATTCATTTTATCCTCCTCCAACAAAATTAACGATTTCTATAGAATCGCCTTCTTTTATTTTATAGTCAGCAAATCTATCTCTTTTTATAATTTCAAGATTCACTTCAACAACAACTCTCTGAGGGTTTATATCAAGCTCTTTTAAAAGTTCTTCTATTGTTTTCGCTTTCACATCTATGTCATTGCCATTTAGTTTTAGCTTCATAAAACCTCCTAAATAAAAAACCTCTATCCCTGAAGGATAGAGGCTGTTTTTTACTCAGTCTCTCCCTTTCCCTCCGCCGGTATTATCCGGATCAGGTTCAAGGGGTCTTCCCTTATCGGGAACTCTCAGGTCTTTTGACCTCCCCCAGGGATTAGTTAATTCTATAAATTTAGAACATAATCTGTCAATGTTCTCAATCTTGTGATTTTAAATTACTAAACCTTAAATCTTCCTATTGCTGTATTTAGTTCTCCACCCAATCTTGCAATATCACTTGCTGTCTGGGCTGACTGATCCACTGCAAGGGATATCTCCTTTGAACCCTCTGCTATGCTTCCTATATCCTGTGTTATATGGTCTGTTACTGAAGACATCTCCTCTGTTGCAGATGCTATCTGTTGTATCATTGACTGAAGTTCCTGTGCTTTGCTCAGTATCTGCCCAAGTATCTCTGCTGACTTGTTGCTTAGCTCAACTCCACTTGCCACCTTTTTCGTTGCATCTTCCATTGAACCCTCTGCTACATCTACCTCTGTCTGTATTCCCCTTATCATCTCCGCTATCTCATCTGTTGCCTTTGTTGTCCTCTCTGCTAATTTTCTTACTTCATCTGCAACTACTGCAAAGCCTCTTCCTTGCTCTCCTGCCCGAGCTGCCTCTATTGCTGCATTCAATGCAAGTAGATTTGTCTGGTCTGCTATGTCTTTGATCACTGTTACTATCTCTCCTATCTGACGAGAACGGTC
>Ga0067045_1028400_pt1 | contig 34391 bp, 25 predicted proteins | sample TerdegcTABiofilm_FD_59184 | JGI IMG/M metagenome (GOLD analysis project Ga0067045, IMG submission 59184) | Combined Assembly of (Gp0054472, Gp0054536) Wastewater bioreactor microbial communities from Singapore -Terephthalate degrading...
GCAGATTCTTCTCACCGGCTCTTTCATTGACGGCTCGACGCGGCGACGCGAGACTTCCCCGTCAGCCCGAGGCAGCGCTTGCGACCACATCCGCCCCCGCCGTGGCGCCTGTAATGTACACGGCGGGCTGATTGCCCGTCCGCCGGTGGTATTCCGTGCCGACCTTTTCGGCGAAGTCGGCCGCCGCACCGGCCTCCACCAGGGCCACCGCGCAGCCGCCGAAACCGGCGCCGGTCATGCGGGCGCCGTAACAACCGGGTTGCTCCAAGGCGATCTCGACCATCGCGTTCAAGGCCTCGCTGGAAACCTCATAGTCGTCGCGGAGGCTCTCGTGGCCGGCGATCATCAAGCGTCCCAATGTCTCGGCGTCGCCCTTTTGCATGGCATCCGCAGCCTGCACGGTCCGCACGTTTTCGGTGACCACGTGCCGTACGCGACGAAAAGTCACCGCGTCCAGCTCGCCGGCCCGCGCGGCCAAGTCCTCCACGCTCAGATCGCGGAGGGCCTTCAGTCCGAATCGAGCGGCGGTCGATTCGCAGGCCTGGCGCCGCTCGTTGTAGGCCGAGTCCGCCAACCCCCGCCGCGTGCCCGTGTCCAAAATCACGACCTTCACCCCTTGCGGCAGAGGCACGGGCCGGCACTCCAACGTGCGGCAGTCGATCAGCAGGGCGTGGCCTTCCTTGCCGTTGGCCGAGATCAATTGGTCCATGATGCCGCACTGCACGCCCACCCAGCGGTTCTCGGCTCGCTGGGCGACGAGGGCCATTTTGACGGGGTCCCACGGGAGGTCGGAGACTGCGGCGAAGGCCCGGGCGACGGCCACCTCCATCGCGGCGGAGGACGAAAGTCCCGCCCCGATCGGTACGTCGCCCAGCAGCACCCCCTCCCAACCGCGCAGGAAAAAGCCTTCCTCGGCCAGCGACCAGGCCGTGCCCTGGACGTACTCGATCGGCTCGTTCCCCGAGCGTCGCAAGGCATCGAGGTGGAATTCCCGCCGGCGCGATTCCGCCGCGATGTATACACGAACCCAGCGGTCCGCGCGGCGTCTCAACCCCACCCAAACGGCGCGTTCAATGGCCATGGGCAGGACGAAACCCTCGTTGTAGTCGGTGTGCTCGCCGATAAGATTGACCCGGCCGGGCGCGCGCACCACCCAGTCCAAGTCCCCCCCCATTTGCTCCGAAAACAACCGTTTCACCGTCGCGGCGTCGATGCTCATATGCGGCCTTTGCCCCGCTTCGGGGCCGAAAACAATTCCGTATTCACAGCCATTGGCAAGGAATTGTTCATCGTGCTGATCCCATGCCGGAAGGTCAAGAAGGGGGGCAAGCGCCGACCGCGCCGATCCTGTCGATCTTGCCGATAAAGCGGATAGAGACGAGCCGCTCGGGGATCCGAGCCGATTCGGCGACCCCGCCGGCGAGTGATTCCCTCCAGCCACGGCCGCCGCCGGGAACGCAACCTATAGTTTGAGTGGATATTCGGGTGGGAACGGGCATGAAGCCTTGACGGGAAACAACCGGGAATCGGCTCTCGGGCTAAGAACCACGGCGCCCCAATGACCCAAAAGCCGTGCTTCCTTGGAACCCCTGGACGAGATTGAGCCATGCCTAAACGCTCGATCATGGTGGTGGACGATTGCGAGGTCAATCGCGATATCTTAGTGGAGCTATTGCAAGACGACTTCGAAGTCACCGCCTTTGTCAGCGGCGAGGAGTGCCTTCAGCATCTCGTCGCGGTCGCTCCCGACATCATTCTGCTGGACATCATGATGCCGGGTATCGACGGCTACGAAACCTGCCGGCGTATCAAGCAAAGCCCGATCGGCGAGTTTACGCAAGTGGTGCTGATCAGCGGCAAAGGCTCCGCCTCAGAGCGTCTGGCGGGCTACGAGGCCGGCGCCGATGACTACATCGTCAAACCGTTCGCGCCCGATGAGCTGCTCGCCAAACTCCGCGTGCTGTTTCGCCTCCGCGACATGATGGAAAAACTGTGGCAATCTAATGCTCGCATTCAAGGATTCAACGAAAAACTGGAAAGGCTCGTGGCGGAGCGGACGCAGGAGGTCTTAAGCACCCGGGACTGCACGATCACGGCCTTGGCTCGATTGGCCGATTCCCGCGACCCCGAGACCGGCGACCACATCGCGCGGATGCGGCATTACTCGCGGATCCTGGCCGCCGAAATCGCAGCCATGAACCCTCAGGCCGGACTCGGCTCCCAGTTCGCCGATGAAATCTATCGCGCGGCCCCCTTGCATGACATCGGCAAGGTCGGCATCCCGGACTCCATTCTCCTCAAGCCGGGCAAGCTGACGGAGCAAGAGTTCGAAGTCATGAAACGCCACACGCTGATCGGATACGAAACGCTCTTGAATGCGGCAGGCAAGAAGTTGCAGACAAGCTTCTTAAGCACGGCGGCGGAAATCGCCCGGCACCATCACGAGCGCTGGGACGGCCGGGGCTATCCCGACGGATTGAAGGGAAATGCCATCCCCTTATCCGCCCGGATCGTGGCCGTGGCCGACGTCTTCGATGCCTTGACCTCGAAGCGGGTTTACAAAGACGCAATCCCACCCGATCAAGCGGCTTCCTTCATCTTGCGTGAGGCGGGCCGCCAATTCGATCCTACCGTCGTGGAGGCCTTCCGCCGCCGCTGGAACGAATTGCTGGACGTCTATCACCGATATCACTTCGGCGAAACCGCGCGGAGCGACGGCCCCGGGCTGCCCACCACCGAGCCGATTCGGCCGGGCCTTGTCCCCGCCCTCCCGGCCCAGGATCCGGAAGTCTCGCTCCAATCCGTTCCCACTACGAGCGACTGCTCGACTTGAGCGGCTGATGGAACGGATGCCGAACGCCACCGTCATGCGCGACGCATGAGCGTCTTGCACCACGCACCGGCGCGAGCCGTTGGCGTCAGCTAGCGGTGAATCGCTGCCCGCCGTCGCAACGTTCACGCAGCGCTTCCACCGCCGGCTTACGCCGGCGGCTCCAGTTGTGTCGCGGGTTTCCACTGCCGGCCCCACGACGCTTGTCGCCCGCGGGGGTTGCCGTCGCCGGCGGAAACCTTCAGAATAGCCTTTCCAGGCACTACCCAAGGGCGATCCGCCGCGCGGCGTGGGAGGCTCGACGCCCGGCCGCCCGTGACCGATCCGGGAGGGTGCCGCCGGTTGCTTTCGATCACGCGTTTGTTTGAACAAGAGGTCCCCGCCATGCCAACGGAACCCCGAGTTATCTTGTCGGGCTTCGCCGACGAAGCCGCGGTCAACAAGACGGCGCTGGAGCAGTTCGTGGCCTTCGCGGCCTTGGGCTTGCAATACTACAGCATCCGTTTCATCGACTTGGGCGGCGGCATCAAGAACGTCATGAAGCTCTCGCCCGAGGAATTGAGCACCGTCAAGAGACTCCAGGCCGACTTCGGGCTGCGCGTGTCCTCTTTGGGATCACCCATCGGAAAAATCAAGCTCCGCGACGAAGAGGACGGCACGAAGAACGTGTACATCCCCTTCGATCGTTATCTTGCCGAAGACGTAGCCCGGGCGTGCGAGCTGGCCGAATTCCTCGAAACCAAGCTGATCCGCGGTTTCTCCTTCTATCACCCCAAGGGGACGGACCCGGAACCGCACGTCAACGAAGTCGTCGATCGACTGGGCCGGATCGCCGATCGCTGCGCCCGATCGGGTTTGATCTTCGGGCTGGAGGTGGAAGCGAATCTGGTGGGTCAAAACGGGCATATCTTGGCGGAGATTCATCGTCGCCTGGCGCACCCGAACTTGGTCCTGGTCTTCGACGGCGCGAACCTGGTCGTGCAAGGATACACCCCGGGCGAGATCTACGAGCAATACTTGGCGATGAAGCACGGCCTGGGGTGGCTGCACATCAAGGACTATCGCCGACCTCCGCGCGAAGCCAAGGGCGGACACGTGGACGAAGACATGCTCAAGAACTTCGTGCCGGCGCATTTGGGAGACAGCGGGCACGAAGTCATCCTCCGCGATTTCGCCCACTGCTTGCCGGAACTGGAATCGCGACTGGCCGAGCGTGGGGTGCCGGGTGTGTTCCTGGACCTGGAACCCCACGTCAAAGGCGGCGGACAATTCGGCGGCTTCAGCGGCCCCGACGGCATGGGCGTCGCTCTCCGCGGACTGTGCCGTGTGCTGGACTACGTGGGAATTCGCTATCACCTGCGGGACTTCGACGACGTCCGCGCGGCGCGGGGCTTCTGACGCCGGCCCGGTGATCGCACCCCTTCGCCGGTCTCCCTCGCGAGAAGCAAAAAGGCCGGATCGGGTACCACCGATCCGGCCTTCGTTGTTTTACGAATGCTTTATCGCTCAAGCAGCGCCGACCGCGCGACGATCACGTGGCGAACGGATTGTCGTCCGCGGCCGGTGGAGTCGGTGCCGGAGGGGCGGCCGGGGGAGCCTCGGGAGCCGGGGAAGCGGCCGGCGGCTCACTCGGTTGCATCTCGTCCGCCGGGGCGGCGGGCTGAGTCGGCTCCGCGGAGGACGGGTCCGCAGCCGCGGGCGCCGCAGGCGCAGCCGGCTCCGGAGCTGCTGCCGGGGCGGGAGGCGCGCTCGGGGCGGCCTCGGGTGCCGGCACCGCAGGGGCGGCAGGTGCCCCAGGAGCCGTCGTGCAGTCCTGCGGCAAACCCACCGCCGGGGCCGACTGATCGAGCACCCGGGCTTCCTCGCGCCTCAGTTCCTCGTAACGCGCCCGGCGAACTTTCTCCGCCTCGATCCTGGCTTGCAGCCGAGCGTCGTCGCGATACTCCTCGATTATCATTCGGTTGCGTCCCTGAATCCGCTCAAGGGCCTTGCTGACCGAGAATACCTTCGTCGTGTCCCGCATCTCCAACTCGGCGCCCTGCCGGAAATCGTCATGGGCCTCCTCCTCGCGTCCCAGGTTCAGATAGGTCAAGCCGCGGAAATAGTAGCAGCGGGGATCGTCGCTCCCATTCTCGATGGCCTTATTGAGGTACTCGAAAGCACCGGCGTAGTCCCTGGCGAAGTAGCGATGGACGCCCTTGCCGTAGAAATGCGCCAAAATGTCGTCCTGGGCCGGCGAGGCGGAACACAGAACCAGCCCTCCTGCAATCACCAGCAACAGTTTCCGCAACATGGAGTCGACTCCTAAAGGCCTGACGGAGCAAATCGGAGCATGAAACCCAACGAGACTTCCATGTCGCGCCGGCCGCGCTATACCGCAAAGCCCAACCGCCGGATCGAGCGGCATCCTTCCGCCGCTCGCTTGGGGATTTCCGGGTCCGGATGAGACCTAATTACCCAGCCAACACAAACGGGATTACTATACCGGTCATAATAGTTACACAGGATGGGGATTTCAAGCAAAGGCCACGATATCTCCAAACCGGGGTGTTTGGAAGGATAAACCAAGGCGGAGCGATTGGGAAGCTCCCCCCGGGTTAGTTGCGCCGCAACAGGAATCCGCCGCCCGGCGGAAAATCCAGCCGCACGCTTTCGCGTCCCGCTTCCGTCCAGGTGCGCGCGTCCGAATCGAATGTTTCCCAGACGCCCGCGCCGTAAACCTCGGCCGTCCGCCCCGCGCGGTAATCGAGATTCACCACGACGGCATGAGTGGGGCGGTCCGCCGCCGGTCCGAAAAGCCCGAGCAGCCAGCCCTCGCCTTCCTCCGCGTTACCTCGGCTCGGCCCGGCAACTCTTACCCGCACGGGGGAATCGTCGGGCAAGGGAATGCCGCCCCACGGCACCTTCCCGACGTGGTACACCGCCAACGATTGCAACGGTTGAAGCTGCTCGGCCGCGGCCTCGAACCGGCGATTCAAGACTTGGGCGGCGTGATACAGCGGCGTAGGCGTGCCGTCCGGCTCCGCCATTCCGCCCACGTGATTCGGCCAGCAGTACACGTAGTACGAGATCCCCTGCGCCCCGTACGCCAGGCTGGTGTAAACCAGGTACCGCAGCTCATCGCCGTTGGGTACCCGCATCGACGGCGTCCAACTGCACGCCTGCACGATGTTCAGGAACGGAACCCCGGCCTGGAGCGCCGTCTCCCGGATCATCGCCAAATTGAGGAAGTATTGATCGCCGTCTCCGTTCGCGCGGAACTGGTAGTGGTCGTAGCTCACCAGGTCCGGTTTGACGATCTCCATGTAAAGCCGCAGGTGTTCCCGGTACGCAGTCACCACGTCGCCTTCCGTTCCCAATTGCGCATTGTTGGCGTAGGTGGGAAACAGATTGATGTAAGCCAAGTGGGCCGGGTCGCGCTCTCGCAGATAGGCGACCAGCTTGCCCAGGCCGGGAAAATCCTCCGCGCTCGGTTCATCGCGTAGAAAATAGCTGTACAGCGCGGGGTGGTTCTTCACGCGATCGACGAGGGCGTCCAATTGATCGCGGCGTTGGGGATCGTCCAACGATTCCGGATTCAGCAGCGGATGCTGCAATTGGGCCCGCAAACCGTGCCGGGCCGCCACGTCCAAATCCTCTTCACCGGCCCAAACCACGTTCCAGCCGCCCTCCGCCAATTGTCGCGCCACGGCATCCGTGAGTCGCGGGCCGGCCCAGTAGGTGACGATGGGTTTGCCGATGGTCCACCGCGCGGGGCCCTCCTCCGCCGAACTCCGTCCTGCGCCGACAAGCAGCATACACGCGATCGCGATGGCGACGGCCCGCCTTCCGGCAAACATCGGGGCGGTCGCGCTCCGTCTCGGTGCCTTGTCCATGGTACGGCCTCCCGTTGGGGTATCGCTCGAACTCGACTTCACCGTTGGAAGCGAACGAGTATGGGATACCGTCGCGGCGGCCCGTTGTCAATCGGCGCGCCGCACGGGGGCCTGTTTCCCGGCGCGGGCGAGAGGGAAGGCGAGAGGGAGCGCGTCCCGCCGATTTCGGACGAAGAGGGCGTGTCGCCGGGCGCGGTCTCGCGGAGGGCCGCCTTCGGTCGCAGCCGCATGCACGAGGAAAGGGATCAACCGGCGGAGGCGACGGAGCGCGTCCCGACCAGCGATACGCGGGCCGTGGGGAGGTAACGCTTGGGAATCAGAAGCCCGACCCGGAACCCGCCGACGCCACGGCGTTCGAGCGCCGCGGCCCGATGGCGACACCGAGCCACCCGTTTTCCAACTCCAACTGGGAAATGGTGAGGTCGGCCAGGCTGGGGTGCTCCTTGAGAAAGCCTGCCGAAATCCGCCACGGCCGAGATTTGGAGAAGGTCTTGCTGAAGACCCCGCGAAGCGCGATTTGCGACCGCATGTCCATGGGACCGATCAGTTGCACCACACCGTCGCGGACAAACTGGATTTGATCGTCGGCGATCTCGGGTCGGTAATGGGCGCGGACTTCGAAGTTCTCCCAGCGATTGGGCGATGCGGACAATTCGGCCACCGACAGCACGACGGTCAACCGACCTTCGCGAAACTCCACGCGGGCCGCGTTGCGCGAGGCGAAGGTGATCGTGGCATCGGCTCGGGCGCTCTCCCCCTCTTCGTCATCCGGCTGCGGAAGCCGCAAACGCTCCCGTAGTTCGGCCTCCAGGTCCGGCAGGGCGAAGGTCCGTCCTTCCAAGCGGAACTGGGCCAAGAAGTTGTTGACCGCCGATTCATGCACCTGGCAACTTGCCAAACTGTCCGAGGCAGCCCACGGACGCAAGGTGTGTCCGCCCGGCTGCCAAACGTCGCCCAACCGCCAGCGCAGGACCAAGCGGTCGGTCGTGGTCTGAGCGCCGATCCAGGTCGGCCCGAGGGAGAACTCCGACAGCCGAGCGAGGACGTCCGTTTCCAACTTGCGATTCATCTCGGCGAAGCGGCTCTCGCTTTCCCGCTCGATCTCCGCCAAGGCCTGCGAGGCCAGCTTCCATTTCACTTCCGCGTTCATCGCCAAGCGGCGCTCGGCGAGTTGATCGCGGGCCACCTCCTGCGCCAAGAACCCCAAGACCGGAATCGGGTCCAAGCTGGTGGAGACCTGCCGCAATTCCACCCGATTCCGCACATCGATTTCGGCGGGCCGCGTGACGATTCCCCGCGGCGACACTTCGATCTCCTTGCGGGCGTCATACACGGCGAATCCATCGTTGTAGAACGTCGCCGGCCCGGCCTGCGACCACGTCTCGGAGGTCACGCGGCCTTGGACGATCAAGGCCAGTCGGGCACGCCGCGGGTCGGGCAGCAAACGGAAATACGCCGTGGTGTCGGCCAGGCTGGTACCGTAAACCGGCCGGCCGAGGATGGTATCCGAGACGGGGCGCGACTCCGGCGAGCGGGCCGGCATCATGCGATTCAGCAGATCGGCGGTCACCACCACGCGCACATTCGCATTCCGATACAAGACCTGCAAGCACCGCGCCATCGCCTGGGCGGCCTCGTCCGTGGAAGGCTCCAAGCGATAGTACCGGGCCATGACGGCCTCCGCGTCGGCGGGACTGCCGCTTTGCTCGTACCGCTCCACCGTCCGCAAGAGGTCGCCCGCCGTTATCGCCGATTCCCGCCAAAATGCCAATTCCTTCAAGTAAGCGGTAAGGGCCGGCTGATCGAGAAAGCGTCGCTGATCCGGGGCCAGGTCCCGCGTCGTGACGTCCCGCAGCACGGCCGTCGCGATTGCGCGACACTTCTCTTCCGCCAGCACCGATCGCTTGGTCACCACTTCCTGAATCGCCGCGATGCGGAGGAATTCCTTCCAAGGGCCTGCCTGTGGGGTGCGCAAGTACTCGTCCACGGCCGCGGAACGCTCGGCCAGACGCGTCCAATCCGCCTCGCTCAAGCCGGCCATGGGTCGGTCCAACCCTCCCATCGCCGCCGTCAACTTCCACATATTCATGCGACGAATCAAGGCGTAACGGACCTGACGGAAGGCTGCCGCTTCGGCCCCATCGGCCAAATCGGCCTGAATCACGGCCGCGTCGTCCAATCGCATTTGCAATCGCGTCAGGACGACCTCGGCCTCCGCAAGGTCATCATCCTCGAAGGCCCTGCCCAAGGTCTCCAGGTCGTCGCGGACTTTCAGGGCCCAATTACCTGCGGCCGCATGATGTGAAAAGCCCTCCAATTGATCGAAGAGGGCTTGCGGCGGCGTCCATCGGGAGGGCGATTTGACCTCGCGGGCGAGCTGGGAATCTCCGACCGGCGGTGAGGGGGCCGGCTCGGCGCCCGCGACGGCCGGATTTTGCATCGGCGCCGCGTCGCCGGGAGCGAGAAGCCGCAAACCGCCGGCTTCCTCCGGCACGGCGTCGGATTCGGACGCGACGTTCAGGGCGTCATCCGGGCCCATTTGCGGTCCGACGGCCCAGGGTGATTCGGCGACCGGCTCGGTCGGCATCGCATCGGGGTCGGCAACCCCGTTCCCCACGGCGCTGTGCGGCACGGACAGGACCAGGCCGTCGTCTCGCGCCACAGCGTCCTCCGCCGCGCCCGCAGGCGAGGAATGCTCGCAAGTCGACCGCTCGCCGAGGAGCGTCGACTCTCGGATCGCTTCCTCCGACGGAGACTGGACTCGCGGCCGGCTGTCGCTGCTTGCAACCTTCGTCACGGCGGCAGAATCGTTAAACGGAATTGGGGGAGACGGCGGAACAGGCGCCGCCACGTCCACCAGGTCCTGCCTTGCATAGCTACTTCCCGCCCTCGCCACGTCGCTTCGCAGGTGGGGCGGATCGGGACGCTCCACCTTTCGCCAGGCTCGGGGGGCCGTTGCACTCAGCGCGAAAAGAATGACGAGAACCACCAGGAACGGCCAGGTCGGCTCGTGTCGTTCCGATGAGGTCATGCTCGTTCCCTTCCGTAGGAGGCGTAGCCGCGGGGCAAGAGGCCCCGAACGGGTCCCAGGCCTCGCTATGTGCGGCTGTCTATTTCGGCAGCGAATCGCGGACGCTCCCCGAAAAAACGTCCGAAGATTCGGATTACTAGTGAGAATCGGCCGGTTTCGGCGGAAGCACAAGCTCAAACTATCCAGGCAACACGAACACTCCGTCAATTACAAATCACCCAAATTAACAAACGAGCGAAAAGCCTTGGAAAGTTGCGGCAGAAATGGTCCGAAGGCACGCGACGCTGAAGCGCGCTCCACAATCCCTTGTGGTGGGCCACACCCGTTCGTGTATTGATATACCCCTCTATCGAACTGGTCTTTCTGAGCGGACGCGAACGGTCCCCGCGAAACCCAGGAAAACGCAGCGCGGACACCCGCGTTTCGATAACATCGGAAAAATCCGCTTGTTCGCTCTAGCGCAGAAGGGGCCGATTGTCGCTCGACAGACAGCATACCCGTCGAAAAGCGCAGTCAACTCGATTCCCCACTGCCGACAGACAAGGCGCATGATTGCCGGACGGGTCCCAAGGAAAGAGGCCCCCAAAAAATCGCTACTCGACGCGAAGCCGGTCCGGAGATTTGGAACGCCCGACAGTCGATAACCCGGTCCGTTTGGAAAAGAGGCTACGCCGCCGTATCCCCGCCGCCTTCCTTCCAATAGAAAGCAACCTTGGTGGGGGGGTAGCGACGCACATCCCAGAGGTCGGGACGCGGGAGCCGGTCCGTGTCGAATCGGTCGTCCGATTCGATCATGAGGACGCTTTGCGGGGGAATTTCGCGCACCAATCCCGCGATCAAATCCCCCATCGCCTCGCCGGCATCCGCATAAAGGCGGTAGGGCGGGCAGCAGAACACTACGTACGGTCCCTCCTGAAAGGGCGGATGGTGTTTCCACCACGAGAAAACGTCCGCCGTGAGTACCTCGCCCCGGGAACCGAGGCCCAACTGCTCCAGGTTCTTGCGGACGAATTGGGCGGCCAGGCGATCGCGCTCCACGAAGAGGACGGATTCGGCTCCCCGACTAATCGCCTCCAACCCCATCGCCCCGGTCCCCGCGAAGAGATCCACCACCCGGGCATCGACCACGGCATCCCGCAGGATACTGAAGACGGCCTCCCGGACCCGATCCCGCATCGGTCGGGTTGCAAGGTCCCCGCTGTAGAGCAGCTTTCGGCCGCGGAATCGGCCGCCGATAATCCGCAGCCCCACCGGCGAACGGCGGAGCCGAGGTTGCGAGCGAGGATCGTCGGGCTTTTTCCGGGGCATCGTCAATGGCCCTGTACCGTCGGCGCGACTGCATCACCCAAGAGCGGGCCGATAATCGCCCTGACCATTTCCCGCGGCTTCCCTCTATCTATTCGCGATCGGGCAAGCGACCGGCGAACCAACTCAGCAGTTGATCCATTCCCTCTCCGGTCCTGGCGGAGACGGCGAACACCGGGCCTTCGTTCCCCAATTTGCGGAGGTCTGCGCGGACCCGATCCAGGCGAAAATCGAAGTGCGGAGCCAAGTCGGCTTTCGTCACGATCACCGCATCGGCGGATTGGAAGATCGTAGGATACTTGACGAGCTTGTCATCGCCCTCCGGGACGCTCAACAGGACGAGTCTCAGATGCTCGCCGAGATCGAAGCCGGCCGTACACACCAGGTTGCCCACGTTCTCGATCAACAGTAGCGTAACGCCGTCCAGGGGAAGCTCGCGGACGGCGGCGGCAATCATATTGGCATCCAGGTGACAGGCCCCCTCCGTGTTGATCTGAAGGACCGGGATTTGCCGGGCGGCCAATCGCTCGGCGTCCACCGTGCCGGCCAAATCGCCTTCGATCACGGCCGGTTGATGCCGCAGGCGGCCCGCCTGGAGTATCGCCTCGATCAGCGTCGTCTTGCCGCAACCGGGTGAACCCAGGATGTTGACGGTAAACACGCCGGCTCGTTGGAACAGGGCACGGTTCTCGGCGGCCAATTGGTCATTGGCCTTGAGGATCTTCTTGGCGGCGACGATTTTCATTCCCGCTGCTACCTCGCGCTTCGGAATCGCGCTCGGAAAAGGAGTACCAATACTGCTCCGGTTCTCGCCCGGTCTCGCCCCGACGAAAAGGATGGCAGGCTGCGAGGACCCTGACGAAAAGCCCCTGCTCGGGCGCTGCGCGGGGGCCTTCGAGGAATTCTACGAATCAGGGGCGGGCCGGGGCCGGGTCGTCGCCCGTTTCGCCGTCCTCCACGTCCAATTCGATCTCTTGCAGGACCAAGTCGGAGCCCCCCTCCATGCGGATATCGGGGCTGCCGCATTGCGGGCAAACCGGCACCGGCTCGGTGATCGTGGATGCGGCTTCGCATGCCCGGCACCGGCACACCGCGGGGATCTCCACGATCTCCAGCCGTACGCCCGCGCCCAATCGGTCCGGAGCCAGCACATCGAACGCGAATCGCAAGGCGTCGGGAAAGGCCCCCGACAGCACACCCACGTGAATCACCACGCGCGCAACGCGCGCGCCGGCCAATTCCTCCGGCAATTCGCGCCGGACGCTATCCAACAAATGCTCGACCAGCGCGACTTCGTGCATGCTGAGAAGTCGTCGTGAGGCTCACAACGTGGCCAACTGGACCCGGGCGTTTTGCAGGCGATGCGCCAAGAGCTTGGCGATTTCCTGCATCAAACGGTAGCCCACCAAGGGGTCTTTTTCGCAAATCTCGCGCAAATCCTTGGCCTTGATACTGACTACCTTGGTCGGTTTGGAGGTCGTGCCGTAGGCGGTGGTCTTGTACGGTTCCACGATCGCGGACCAGATCAGGATGTCGCCGCCGACCAGGGTGTCCACCGTCCGCATTTCCCCGCTGCCAAGCAGGTACTGAATCCGCACCTCGCCTTCCAAGATGATGTTGAGGGTGTCGGCGGGATCGCCTTCGCGGAACAGGACATGGTCGGCTGGATACGACTTTTCGTCCGAGATCATGGCGACCTGTTTCAACGAATCCTCGCTGATCTTGGCGAAGTACGGAAATCGGCGCAACAACTCAGGCGATACCATGGCATGTTTCCTTTCGTCTGGTCCCAGATCCCGTTTTTGATCCGCCCGGAAAGCGATCCGCCGCTTACCTTCCAACCGACCCGCCGGGAATCTCCGCGGCGCTCGAAACCGAGGCCTAATCCGCCGGTCGCAGGCAATCCCACTCGGCTAGCACCTCCCGCACCACTTCGACCGCATGCGGGATGGCCGCCTCCACCTCCGGGGTACACGCTTCCCCAAACGTCAGTATATCGGCGGCTTCCACGGCGACAAGCACAAGGCGGTCATCGGGCGGGAGCACCAGCCCCATTTTTCGACCGAAGGCCAAAGCGGTCGGCAGGTTCACATCGTGCGCCGAGGCGCTGTGCTGGGTGGGCAAATCGTGAGGGGTGAGGCGGTGGATGGTGCCGGGCGGCGCACCGCTCTGGATGGCGTCGATGATGATCGCGCGGTGGAAGCCCGCCAACCGCTCCATCAGCCGCAGGCCGCCCCAGCAGTCTTCCTCGACGGCCAGGTCCGGAAGGCCTTCCAATTCGGGCTTCAACAAGGCGGCCACGCGCAGACCCACGCTGTCGTCGGTGAGAATGGGGTTCCCCAAACCCAATACCAACGTGGTCGGCTGCGGCATGGCAAGGCGCCCTCAAGGCGATCGAGGAGCAAAGGTCAATCGGACGGCGGTTGATTCTCGAGGCCGTGCAGGTCCGCCAGCCACAGGCGTATTTCCGTGGCGTATTCCGAGGCCAAGTCCCCTTTCACCAATTGCCGCAAGAAGGCGGCGGCGCCGGCGGGGCTGAGATCGGCTTCTTCGGCCGACTCGAAACGCTTGTTGGGGTCGGGAGCGATGAGCCGCCGAATGAAGTTCATCAGCGTGTCGCTCTTGATGTATTCCGGGGGCAGGACCGAGGGCAGTTTTTGCGGCAGGAAGCGTTTGGCCTCCAGCAACGCCCGGCTGTCCCGGTGCTCGTGGAACGGGTTCTGCCCGGAGAGCATCTCCACCAGCACGTAGCCCAAGCTCGCCAGGTCGGACCGGGGAGACACGATTTCGCCGTTGCTTTCCAGGACTTCCGGGGCGGCATAGAGCGGCGTGATGGTCCGCCGCGGGGGCGGATCGTTCATCAGGAGGGCCGATCCGATGTCCACCATCTTGGCATTGCCGGTCCGCTTGAGCATGATGTTGGAGGGCTTGACGTCGCCGTGGACCACGCCGCCGCGATGGAGGGCGGCCAGGGCGGCCAGGCAGTCGCGGACGACGGCCACCGCCACGCCCGGCTTGAGCCGCGGTTGCCGAATACCGGCCGTCACCACCACCGTGTTCAGGTACTCCCAGCGCCGCGGCTGGACCCGCTGCTCCAACAATTGATACATCCGGTTGGTCAGCAGCCGGCCCAAATCGTAGCCGTCCACCCATTCCATTTCCATGACGCGGATGCGATCCCGCTCGAACCAATTGTGCACGTCGAGCAGGTTATCATGGGCGATCGTGGCGACGCGGGCCGAGACCTGCGCGATCCGCGCCATGGATTCCTCGTAAGCGGCGTCGTCGGGAAAAGGGTCGGGCGAGAAAATCTTCAGGGCCACCGGCAGCGTGAATTGGTCGCAACCGCGACGCTCGCTCAGATAGACCACGCCCTGACCGCCGGAGCCCAAGAGACGGATAAGTCGAAGGTGCTCGGTCCAACTCACCCGGCTCCCGCCGTCCAGCAAAGCCCGATAGGCAGCCGCCAATCGTGCCGAACCGTCCGCCGGAGCCGTTCCGCTCCAGGTACGGGTAACATCCGTCTCGTAGATTAAAGTTGTTGCCGTCATGCGTGGTAGGGCCTCTTTCCGAGGCAATGGTCGACGTCCCTGTCTCAAAAAGGTTATACTCCTTAAATCTTACTGTAGCGCGGAATTGCGATCAAACGGCGTTTTTTGCGTACCGGAGGTCGAAACCACCTAACGGAAGGAGCAGCCTGACCTCGCCCGCGACGCGCAGGGCCGCTTGCCTCCTAAGCCGCGCGTCGTCACAATGACAACATCCCCATGTTAAAAACTACAGATATGGAGTAGTCGATCCGGCCGGAGGCAGGTCTGCCGGGACGGAGCGCGGTCGGCCGTCGGACGGTCCCGCTTGAGCCACAAGACGGATGCGAGACAATCGGAGGAATGCCCTCCGCGGCGCTACCTCCGAAAGGGGTTTGAGCCATCGCCGTACCCCCGAGGCGCGTGCCGGATCGCGCGATCCCGGGAGGGACGAATCCGCCGCGTACGGTGTGCATGAGATTGCAGGAAGGCAATGATGTTATCCCGTCCCCGGCGGCCGTCTCGGTTTGATTGAGGAGTTGTGCAACATGCTGAAGGGAAACGCAGTCGTGGGCCAGGGCGGCGGACCGACGGCCGTGATCAATGCCAGTCTGTGCGGCGTCATCGAGGCTTGCCGCGAACAGTCGCAAGTGACGCGCTGCTTGGGGATGCGGTTCGGCATCGAGGGATTCCTCGAGGACCGTCTGATCGACCTGGACGCCGAGACGCCGGAGACGATCGCCGGCTTGAAGACCACGCCCAGCTCCGCCTTGGGAAGCTGCCGCTACAAGCTGCAAGATTCCGACTTTCCGCGATTGCTGGAAGTGCTGCGCCGCCACGACATTCGCTTTTTCTTCTACATCGGCGGCAACGACACGATGGACACGATCCATCGACTGGAGGCCTATTGCCGCACGCAGGGCTACGCGATGGTCGGGGTGGGCATTCCCAAGACCGTGGACAATGATCTGTTCGGCACCGATCACACGCCCGGTTTCGGTAGCGCCGCCCATTACGTGGCGATCTCCGTCAAGCAGGCAGGCATCTTGGCTCGTGATATGCAACGGGTCGATCAGTTCGTGGTCTTCCAGACGGTGGGGCGTTCGGCGGGTTGGTTGGCGGCGGCCTCCGCCCTGGCCAAGAGCGCTGAAGAGGATGCGCCGCATATCATCCTGCTGCCCGAGCGGCCCTTCGATCGCGACCGGTTTCTCGCCGACGTCAAGCGAGCACACGAGCGCTACGGCTGGTGCAGCGTGGTCTGCGGTGAGGGAATCACCTATCCCGACGGCACGCCCGTCAGCGCCGCCACCGTAACCGATCGCTTCTCCAACGTGGAGTTCGGGGCGATGGGCGGGACCAGCGCCGCCATGATGCTGCACCGCATGATCAGCAACGAGTTCGGCTGGCGGGGTGAGTTTCAGGTCTGCGAATCCCTGCAAATGTGCGCCGCCGATCGCGTCAGCGATACGGACCGCGAGGAGGCCTACGCCTGCGGACGCCGCGCGGTGGAACTGGCCGTCCAAGGGGTCAGCGGGAAGATGGTCTCCATCCGGCGGACTGCAAGCGACCCGTATCAATACACCCTGGATACCGCCGAGCTGTCGGAGGTCGCCGTTCGCGCCAAGCCCATGCCCGACGAGTTCATCCATCCCGACGGCCGTTTCGTGACCGAGGCATTTTTGCAATATGCGCGGCCGTTGGTCGGCCCGCTGCCCGATTACATTCGCTTGGCGGGGAAACCTGTCGCGTAAGCCGCGGCGGGGACGGCGTACGCTCGCCGTCGCCTGCCCCCGGCCGAGCAAGGCAAGGCGTGCCGACGTACAAGCATCCACCACGCAATCGGCGGACGTTGCGTCCGTCCCCGGCGATTCCGGAGGGAACACCAAGACCATGCAGACCATCAGCAAAACCGCGGCTGAAGCCCCGTTCTTCGTCGGCATCGACCTGGGGGGCACGAACATCAAAGCCGGCGTCACCGACAATCAGGGTCGCGTCGTCTGGCAGGGTCGGGAGCCGACCCACGTGGAACGCGGACCGGAGGACGGCGCACGGCGGATCGGACAATTGATTCGCCGGGCCATCCAAGAGGCCGGCTTGAGCGAGAGCGAAGTCGGCGGCGTGGGGCTGGGCTCCCCCGGGACGATGGACATTCCCGGCGGCAGATTGATGGTTCCCGCCAACCTCAAGGGCTGGGAGTACTTCCCCATTCGCGACCGCGTGGCCCAGCACTGCGGCCGGCCCGTCACCTTCGCCAACGACGCCACGGCGGCGGCTTTCGGCGAACGCTGGGTCGGTGCCGGCAAAGGATTCCACAGCCTGATCCTGCTCACGCTGGGGACCGGCATCGGCTGCGGCATCATCGTGGGCGATCTGCTGCTCGACGGCCGACATAGCCACGGGGGCGAGTACGGACACTTCGTCATCGACTGCCGCCCCGACGCCCGAAGCTGCTCGTGCGGACGCCGCGGGCACTTCGAGGCCTACGCCAGCGCGACGGCCGTCACCAAGCGGGCCCGTGAAATCCTCGCCGCCGGACGTGTCAGCATGCTCACCGCGCGCCTCCAGGAAGGGGCCGTACTCGAGCCGAAGCTGATCGCCGAAACGGCCGAGGCCGGCGACGAGCTGAGCCGCCAACTGGTGCTGGAGACGGCCGAGTACCTCGGCATCGGCATCGTCAACCTTATGCACACCATCGACCCCGACGCGATCTTAATCGGCGGGGCCATGACCTTCGGCGGCCATGAAAGCCGCATCGGCCGGACCTTCCTGGAACGGGTCAAGCACGAGGTCTTCCTCCGCGCCTATCCCGCCGTGGGAGACAACACGGTCATCGACTTTGCCACGCTGGGCGGCGACGCCGGTTTCATCGGAGCGGCCGGAATCGCCCGGCTGGAAGCCTCGAAGAAGGCCTAGGCCGATCGTCGCGTCCGTGCGTCCCACTTTCCGCTCCCCACCTTGTTCGATGCTTTCCGCCGCCGCGAGACCGTGCTAGAATACGCCCCAGTCGAGGCGCCGCGCAATCGACCGGGATCGTGCGCCGGGTGTCGGGGGAACCCAGTTTCGCGACTTTGCCAAAGAGAAGGGAGACGTCACGATGTGGTCCGAGAGCACATGGCTGCGAGCGCGATTGTCGGTCTTGATGTTCTTCCAGTTCTTCGTCTGGGCGAGCTGGATGGTTCCCATCGGGACGTACGGGCCGATGGCGCTCGGGCTGAAGGGCGGCGAGATGGGATGGATCTTTTCCACCACGGCCATCGCCGCGATCGTTTCGCCTCTGTTTGTGGGTTACATCGCCGATCGCCTCTTCGCCACGCAGCACGTCCTGGCCGCTCTCCACGTCATCGGGGGCGTGTGCATGATCCTGGCGGGGTTTTCGGGGAGTTTCGTTCCCCTCTTCGCCTTCCTCCTCGTCAGTACGCTGGCCTTCATGCCCACCCTGGCCCTGGCCAACTCGCTGACCTTCCGCAACATTGAAGACCCGGCCCTGTTTCCCCGCATCGCCCTGTTCGGCACGATCGGCTGGATCGTTTCCGGGTTCATCGTGGGGATCGTGCTGGGAGAGCGGTCGCCCGCCTTCCTGTACCTGGCCGGCATCATCGAATTGCTGCTGGCGGGCTACGTGCTGACGCTGCCGCACACGCCGCCGCAGAAGAAGGACGACGCCGGCAAAGGCGACTTCCTGGGGCTTTCCGCCTTGCAACTGCTCCGCGATCCCGAGTTCCTGCTCTTCACCGTCTGTGCCTTCCTGATCGGCATTCCGGCGGTGTACTACTTCGTAAGCTGCAACCTGTACCTTTCGCAGATCAACGCGCCGGCCCCCACCACGCTGATGACGCTGGGCCAAGTGGGCGAAATCCTGGTCATGGCGGCCATGCCCATCTTCATCGCCCGTTTCGGCCTGAAAAAGGTCCTCGCCTTGGGCATGATCGTTTGGGCCGTCCGCTACTTCCTCTTCGCCACGCTCAATTTCCCGCTGACCATCCTGGCGATCGTGATCCACGGCTTCTGTTACGTCTTCGTGTACGTGGGAGCGTACATCTTCGTGGATACGAAGGCCCCGCGCGACATGCGGGCCAGCGCTCAGAGCTTCATCTCCTTCTTGATGCTGGGCGTGGCGTGGCTGCTGGGAGCCAATTTGGCGGGCAGGACGAACGACCTGTACCCGCCCAAGATCTCCGGCATCACGGCCAAATTGGTGCGTGCCGAGGCGATCCCCGCCGACTACAAGGTCCCCGCCTGGAACGATCTGCTGGCCAAGTATGACGCGAATCAAGACGGCGCCCTGGAGGAAAATGAGTTCCGCGTGGGAACGGCGGAAGAAACGGATGCGGACCGAACGGCGCGCCGCCGGGCCGAAGCGCTGCTCCGCGAGATTTCCGCCCTCAGCCCGCCGCGGACCCGAGCCGCCATCCGCGCCGCCGTCAACGGCGAGTTCTACGTCACGGCGGAGGACTACGCGGCCGTCCAGCGCAACGATTGGCAAAACATCTGGCTCTGGCCGGCCATCGCCTGCCTCGTCGTCGCCGTCATCTTCTCCCTGGGAATCCAGGAGCGTCAGGACGGCAAGGAGGACGGCGTCGGCCGATCGGACGAAACCCAGCCCAAGGCCGATGAGGCGACGGCCGACTCATCCTCGCAGCCGTCCAAAAGGCCTCCGCCGTTGAATCCGGATGACGGGGCGTTTTTCGAGTAATCCCGCTCCCCAACCTCCCTGATTGCGACCACACGGCCCGAGCTGCGACCCTTCCCGCGGCTCGGGCCTTTCAGTTCCGCCCAAGCTTCTCGCGAATCTTCTCGAACACCGTTCGCGGTACCGCCAAGGCCGTGCCGTGTCGCGTGCCCGGCGGGAAATGCGCCCGGTCCGACAAGTCCTCAAACGTCCGAAAGTCCCGCGTCCGCATCAGGCCGTAACGACGTTGGGTGTAGGCATCGAAATACACGTGCCGGAACTCTCCTACCCGGAGGATCGACGGCCCCTCCACCCACAGAGCGGCGGGCGTAAACGGCTCCGACGCCGGCGACCACGGCCCGTCCATCCGCTCGGCGAAGCTGACCCGGAGATTTTTGGCGGGCGGGTGCCGGGTCTCGTCCTTCAGCACCATCACATAGCCGTCGCCGAAGGGTGCGATCGTCGCATCGATGCAGTTGAAACCCGGTTCGTAGAACAATGCGGCAGGCTCGTAGGTCCGAAAGTCGCGCGTGGCGGTGCGGTAGATGCGGTGATTCCATCCCTCGTCGCCCGACGCCGCCGTCTCCGCGAACCGTCCCTCCACGGTCGAGGACCAATAGATCAGGTATCGCTCGGCGTGCGAGTCCCAGATGATCTCGGGGGCCCAGCAGTTCTTGGCGCCCGGCGTCTCCGCCATGACGGGCACAAAGTCCTGCGCGGACCACGACAGCAAGTCGGCGGAATGGGCGACGCCGAAGCCGCGATCGCCCCATCCGGTCGTCCAGACGAGGTGGAAGACGCCGTCGGGCCCCAAGCACAGGCAGGGATCGCGGACCAGTTTGTTTCCCACGGCGGGCGCCATGAAGGATCGGCCCTCGCCCAGCGGCCGCCACGACAGACCGTCCTCGCTCCAGGCCAAATGCAGGCCGTCCTCGCCGTTGCCCAGGAAGTAACTGAAAAGATAGACTTCTCCCGCATCTCGCGTCTCAGCCGACGCCCGATCCCCCGCCCCGACAAGGAATGCCGCCAAGGCGAAACACACCGTCCCGGCAGCCGCGACCACGCCCGCCGCGCCCTTCTTGCTTCGGAAGCCGAGCTTGCCCATTGTCAATCCCTCTCGTCGTACAAAAGCGTGCTAGAGACCGTCCGAAAGCTCCCCTTGGGACGCCATTAGAATCGTGTTTTCCAAGAACCGAAAGGGGATCGGCGGGGTCGCGCCGACCGACTTGCCCGGCGAAGTCGGCAAAGCGCCCTTGATCAAGCAAGGCGAAGTTCCGCGGGGTGCGGCCGACGCCGGCCTTGCGACCGCAGGCCTTTCTTTGCCGCCGGGGATGCTCCGCCGCCCAAGGCAGGCTCCCGCAAGTGCTTGTATCGCGAGAGCCGCTTGGATATTTTATCAAGCGGAATCGCGTGCCGGCTCCGTCGCGGCTTCCTGAACGTTGCCGTGATGGGCGGCACAAAGTTCTCCACTAAGCTCACGCTCCGCCCCGTAAGAGGATCTTTTCCCCAGGAGGTGATGCTATGTCGGCCGTAACGTCCCGTCATGTCATCGGATTGATTGCGATGTCGCTTTGGATGGCCGCCCGGCTCTCGGCATCCGAGCCTTCGCCCGCCCCGCAGTCTCCTGCCGCCGTGCCCGCGGATCCGACGTCGGCGGAACCTTCCGCTCCGGCAGCCGTGGAGGACCTTCTTCCCATTCCGGAATTCGGTACCGAAGCCGCGCGGCAACGGGACCGCGCGCTGCTCCGTCTCTGGCAGCGAGACATCGAAGCCTATCATCGCCTGACCGACGACCCGCCGGAAATTCGCGGGGAGGCGGCGCGGTTCATGCGACTGGTTCAAGCGAGCATGCTTCCCACGCCGCGTTTGATGAACAACAAATTGCCGGCGAGTTTGGGCGACTCGCTCCTGGAGAAAGGATCGCGAGACGTCCTGATTCGCAGTTATCTCGCTTGGACTCTGATGCGGGACGGCGATTACGAGCGGGCAGGATCGCTGTTCGCTGCGTCATGGCGGGAATGGGATCAATCGCCCTACCCTCCGGAAACGCGCCGTGTCGCTTTGACTACTTATGTGAGAATGCTGGAGGAACTGAGAAATTATCCGGATGACATGGTGCGAGCGCAACTGAACCTGACACAGGCTTTGATTCAGTTCCTCCACTCGCGGTTCGAAGATGAAACGATCACCGAAGATCTCGAGCGCGCCGTGTTCTACGAGCTCCAACTGTTGTACGGTAATATCACAATTCATGGGCCGCTCACGAGCCGTCTGCCTTTTCTTCACCAACTACGTTTAGAGAAAACCACGCCCTGGCTCCGTTCCATGGTGACGGCGGTGATGCACACTAAATCGGCCTGGAGCGCCCGAGGAAACCGATTCGCCCACCAGGTAACTCCCGACCAATGGCGGCTGTTCTATGAGTTCAGCGAAGACGCCGTCGAAGAATTGCAGAAAGCCATCGAGTTACACCCCGATTATCCGGAAGCGTACGGCGAGATGATCATGATCGCGACGTCCACGGGCCGATACGGCACGCCGCGGGAGTGGTTCGAGAAAGCCGTCGCCGCCCAATACGATTATATTCCGGCCTACCGCAGCTATTTGACATCGCTCTACCCTCGTTGGGGCGGCGATCTGGAACAAATGCTGGCGTTTGCGCAAGAGTGCGCCGCCGGTCGGCGTTCCGATACCGACATTCCGTTCTTTTTTTTAGTCACGCTGGAAAAGATCGATGCCGAGATGGGATTGAGCCATGAGGTTTGGCGCCGGCCCGGCATATTCGAGCAAGCGATGCAGACCCTCGACGTTCTCGAAGAGGAGCCTGCCCGCCATGGAGATTTCACAGTCGATCTGAACCGTACGTATTTGGCCACGGCGAGGCTGGTGGTCGCGGCTCGGGCCCTCCGCTTGGACGATTTTCGCCGCATCTATGAGAGCCTTGGCGGGCAGCCGGACGAGCGCGTCATGGCCATCTGGTATCGCCAGCCGAGCCTGGTGCTGGCGGAAGGTCTCGCCTGGTCCGGTCCCGCCCGTCCGCTACTGGAAGAGGCAAAGGCGACGTTGCGTACGGACGAAGGGGAGCCCTCCGAAGAACAATTGACGCGCGCGAAAGCACTGCTGGAGGAAGCCATCGGCCGTGCCGAGGAGGCGCCGGCCAAGGCCTTTTGCACCGCCTACCGAGATACCCTGGACTGGCGGTTGGCCTTTCAAGCCGGTCAATGGATGGAACCGCGATTCGATAAGCAACTTTCCTCGTGGGTTATTATCTACGGGCGCTGGGAACAGGAAGATGAGCGAACGCTCGTCGGAAGATCGGATCACAAGACGGGCTTGGCCGCGGGACGGCTCATGTACTCCCCGCCGCCGCCCGTCGAAATCGAGGTGGAAATCGAAGCTGCGGTTCTACGCGGGTCTTTCGATGCCTTCGGGATCCGAATGCCGTCAGCCCAATCGAACGGCCTCCAAGCCCCCGAGCATCTCTTCCTCATCCGATACAACGACAACGAAGTGAACGTCTATATCAATGATGCTCGCAAGGTCGCACCCGCCAAGCTGGCGGAACGAAACCTACTCAAGCTTCAGGTTGCCGATCAGCATGCGATCGTATGGGTCAATGGCGAGCGTTGCCTGGATGTCCGAGACCCAAACTTTCACCCTTCCGGCCCCTACGATTTCGGTGTGTTCACGACCATCTCAGCCTCGCGAACATTAAGGATCGCCAACCTTCGAATGCGCAAGTGGATGGATTCCGATCCATCGGATACGGCGCCGCATCCGTAGACGGCCCGAAGCATCCACGTCATCCGATGCCGGCGGGGGTGATCGGCGACGTACCCAACGTGCGGCTCGCCGAGGCCTGCCCGGCGGTCTTCCCCTGCGGCTTTTGCAGATATTGCGGCAGCACCACGTTCTCGAAGAAGGAATAGTCGGGGCCTTTGCTCTTTTCTCGTAGAACGCCCTCCAAGTTCTCGCCCTTCTTCAGCATCACGAGCATGGGGATATTCGTGCCTCGTGCTTGCCACAGGTCTTGGCCCTCGTACCGCAGGCGAACCCAAACGGCGTGCTCGGTGACTTGGTAGTCCCCGCGCATGTGGAAGGAGACTTCCTTGCGATGAGGCGGGTCGACGCCCGCCGCCAGCGTAACCGGGGCCTTCCCGTCCACGCGAATCTCCATCGCCGCCAACTTCTTCGTCAGCGCTTCGCGAACCCGGCTTCGCTCGGCGGGGGGAATCGCCGAAACGTCCAGTTGCACCGAAACGCCCTTGCGGAACACGAACAAGTCGGGCTGCGTGAGCGCCTTTTCCAGGGCTTGCCGGGCCGCAGCGTGAGGCAGTTTCGCGGCCGCCACCGCTCCCGGGCCGTTCAACCCGCCCGTGATCAAAAACGTCACGCCGCCCAGCGTGCAGACCGCCTCCGCGCCCGTGTATTGCCAAACGTTGACCTGCGTGCTGATCGAGACCAAGGTCTGCCGATTGAGCAGGACGAAGTCCTCGTCGGGCATGGCGATCGGCCCGGCCGAAGTAACCCCTGACGGCGAGAAGTCCGCCTCGACGCGGCCTTCCTCCATGCTCCAGACCATAACGCCGCTGCGGTCCGCGCACGCCAGCTTCTTGCCCGAGGAGAGAAACGCCAACTGCGGGGCGTCCGGCTTGCGCGGCAAGGACCGGACGGCCGTGATCTCCCGCTTGGCCGTGTCCAGCACGCACAACCGGTCGCCTGCCGCGAAGGCCAGCCGGGCGCGGTCGTCGCTGAGGGCGGGCGTGCAACCCGCTTCTATCGCGAGCTGGACGATCGGCCGGCAGGTCGCGCTCTCCCACAATACCAGATTCCCGCCGCCGCTGCACGTGGCGAAGGTCCCGGCGTCCAAAAACGCGCCCCATTTCACGTCGCCGTTCCCCGCCCAGGCGTCGGGATGCGGTCGCCACGAAGCGACGGGAACGCACTCCTGCCCCCGCAACGTCCACAACTCGAGGAGATTCTGCTTGCCGAAGCCGAACTCATCGCTGCGCACCAGGACGGTGCCGGCTCGGTCGTCCAAAGCCAAGACCGCCCACTTGCCGGGCCGCAAAAACGTTCCCGTGACGCGTCCGGCCCGAACATCCCACAGGACCAATCGCGAACTTGTTTCCTTTCCCGGGCGATCCAAGACGTAGCTTACGACTCCCTGCATGGCGGCCGGGTTGATCGCCGCCCCGTTGATCTTCTCAAAGAAGTCGCGCTTGGGCGGGAGCGGTACGGTCCGCTCGGCCACGGCCGGCACGGCCGCACCGTCGGGCTGGAAATTCCAGACCTCATCGCCCGGAACGGCGAGCATCGGCACTTGCGACCAATCCACGGTGAAGTTCATCATCTCGGCGGCGCCCCCTGCCGAGGCCGCCCCCGCACCCGGCATGGCCTCGAAGGGACTCGGCTCGGCCGGTTCGAAGGGGTTCGCCGCTTGCAATTCCTCCACCACCTCCCGGTCCCCCGCGCTCAACTTTTCAAGCGCGATCCGCAACTTGCTCCCGTCCCGCTTCTCCAAAATGACGCTCTCGCCCTCTAGAGCAGAGAACTTGGCCTCAACCGCAAAACGCCCCGAGGCGTCCGTCCAAGTGCGGAACTCGTCCGCCGAATCACCGGCCGCGTGGACCGGTGCCGCGAAGATCGCGGCAGAAAACGCCAGAATGCCGAGGATCGACCGACCCGTCGTCCGCCGCATCGCACACCTCCTCCGCCGTAAGGCTGGAAAGAAAAGAAGCGAATCCCCGACTCGCAGGACCTTGCGCGGGATCGCAGCCTTTGTGCGCATAGGTTACGAGGAAAGATCGCCGCGATCCCAAGGTTCATTGTGGCGTAGCAAGAACCGGCGGTCAATCTTCGCAAAGCCGACGGACTGTGTGCCGCATCCGCCGCAGCCGGAGCAGCCTCTTTTCGGAGCCTGCGATGATGAATCGACGACCGTAGTCGAGGGGATTGGGTGGTTTTACCGTGTTCCGTGCAAGTGCTCAGTGCAAGTAGTACACGCCCAGGCTGTTGCCGACGGCACGCTCGGAAGGGACGTAAAACCGATCGGCCAAGGGCGACTCATATTTCGCGCCGTTGCCGACCGGCTCGTTGATCAGTTCCGTTTTATCGTCCCCGCCAAGCCGGGGGTTCCACCAGACCAGCGTCGTCGAGCCGCCGCCGTCCATGTTGACGGCATCATAGGCCCCGCAACGCTGCATCCATTGACCCAATTCGTGCGTGGTCGCGCCTTGCCGCGATGCACGGCGGCCGTCGATGACGATCACGAACAAGTACCTGCCGTCCTCCGACAACCCGATGCCGGTCCGCGGATGGAGGTCTTGTCCCGACGGCTGCGGAAGGCCCTCGCGCAGGCAAAAAGCAAAGCCGCTCACCGCAACCTGCACGTCGTCGATGTTCGTGTGAGCCGTAGTCACCGCGATGCGGGCGGTGCCCGATTTGGTAATCATCAACGAAGGTGTGCCGCTTGCCGGCGAAACAACCACTCCGTCGCTGATCGCGAGCCCCAGGAGGTTCGTCGGCGTCGGCTTATTCCACGGCGCCGGCCACGGCGAGAACGCATCGGCATTCACGGCCAGAACCAACGGTTTGCCCGCCTTACGCGCATCCCGCAGGAAATCCCGCGTCGTCTGACGAACGGTTTCCCTCTCATCCTGTTGCCATTCGTCCGCACGCGGCGTCGTGTAGAATCGCAGCCCAGGCGTTTGCAGATCGATCCTCACCGCGTGGACCCACATGGGGCGAGGCTCCTCCACGTGGGTCTGAGCCAGCCGAATCCCCGGATGCAGCTCCTGAGCCTGTTGCCAGTCGGGCCGCTCGACTGCCGCAACGGGCCGAGCCGGCCATGCGGCAATGTGCAGCAGCACGACGAAACAAGCGAAAATGGAATAGACGAGTAAAGAGAATCTAAAGCGATGTCGAGCTGCGCTCATATCTCCAAGGATAGCCATTTACGTTTCCCGTCTACGCTAATTCCCGCGATGGTCCGGTCCGCTGCGTCGAGCAGCATCACGGCCCCATGGTACGATATTCCACCATCGTCGGCAATTCGGACTCGGCCGACGAGCCCCTTGGACGGACGGGAGAGGAAAACCTCAGAGCCGCTCGCTGTTTTCAGCCGGAATTCTTTTCTCGAACGGGAATTTGATATTCCCAATAGGCCGCGTCCCGCGGTACGAACGGGCTATTATACCCCAGCACTCGCGGAGGTCCTATCGGCTCATAGCGGTCCGCGTGCTTTTGGAGCCATTGGCCGACCCGTTTTTTGGCGTTTTCCAAATCCTGGCCCGTCATCGAGCCACGCACGCCCGTGCTTACGACCACGGCTGCCGGCTCATCACGGACGTTGACGGCCCCGTCGCTGCCCGTCTGACCTTGTTTGGGACCTTCATATAAAAAGGCCATCAAGACGGGACGGGTACTATCGGGTGCATACCGCATTTCAACAGGAGCAGTCATCTCGACGCCGTTTTTCTTAATGTGTGCGAAGAGCCGCCAAAAGGCCGCCGAGCCGTTCTCGGTAACGGCCGCCCGATAGACGGGATAGTGTTTAATCTCTACTTCACCGACCGGGGTGGGCGCCGGAAATCCTTCCGGAAGGTCGGCCTCCGCCCGAGGCACGAAACGCAGGTCGCGGACGATCGCCCGAACCGACTCGGTTACACTCTCCATGTTCGACGATGCTCCCTCATTGCCGGCAAGACTCTGCCGGATATCGCGAAGCCGGTCGGCCACATAGGAATCGGGCGGCAGTATGGAAACGGCCTCATCGACGGCCCGGACTAAACGCGACGTTAAAGCCGCGCGATCCTCGCCGAGGTCGGAGCCGAGCGAAGACTCAAGCAAGTCGGCCGCGTTTCGATATGTGTTCCGGTTTGGATGTTGCGGAAATTCAGCCGCGGTCGCCATTAGCCGATTCACAACTAAAATCATGACGGAACTAATCGCCAACAGCATAACACCGTACAACAATCGCATGCTAAAAGTCCTTTCCGCAAACGTTCGAAACCGATAGAAAAAAGAGCTCCGGAGGCTTGAGCGATACTCTGCGACGGGCAACCCAGCTCAAGCTCTCCGGAGCGAGAAAGATTGACCGGACCGACGCGTTTGCACGCGTCAGTACCGGCGGATACCGGGTCAGGAGGCGGACGCCGGGCAAGCAGCGGTCGAGGCCGATTTGGCTTTCTCTTGGTCGGCCTTATTCTCCGACTTTTCCGGAGGCAGGATCACGGTGTCGATGACGTGAATGACACCGTTCGATGCCCGGATGTCCGTGGTCACAACCTTAGCGTCGTTGATCATGACGCCCTTGTCCGTGACCTTGATGTGGATCGGGGCGCCCTGCACCGTCTTGAGGTGCTTGGACTCGACGACCTTTGCGGCGGGGTACTCGCCCGCGACCACGTGGTACGTCAGGATCGCCGTCAGCTTGGCCTTGTCCTTCAGCAAGGCCTCAACGGTGCCCTTGGGCAACTTGGCAAAGGCCTCGTCCGTCGGGGCAAAGACCGTAAACGGACCCTTACCCTTGAGCGTCTCCACCAACCCGGCGGCCTCCAGGGCGGCGGCCAGCGTCTTGAACGACCCGGCTTCGACGGCGACATCGACGATGTCTTTTTGGGCAGGCCCTTCCGCGGCGCTCGATCGAGCAATTCCGATCAGAGAGGCAGTAAGGACCAACGAGCACAAAGAAACGTAACCGAACCGACGCATCTCAACACCTCCTCGCAAGTAGCGAAAGGCCACACACTCCGCGACGACACCCGTGTGCCGCCGCCGATCTGAACGGTTTCATCTCGTTCAAATCGTTCGCAGCATTGTAGGCACACCGGAGCCGCCGGGCAAGGGCTGATTTCGTTTTTCTCGAATTTTCCTTCGATTCGCGTGCAATCGCCCCGTCACAATCGCCGATTCGCAATGGCATAAAGCCTTACGCAAGGCTACAATAAGATGAAAAGGTAGACGGCCCCGGATCCCCGAAATCGTTCAACCCGTTCATTGCGATGACCGCCTATTTATCCCCTAAGCAGTTGGCTCTCGCTTCCGGAATCAGCGAATCAACCGTGAAGCGGTGGTGCGATCGCGGGCTGCTACCGTTCGTTCGAACGCCGGGCGGGCACCGCAGAATCGCTCTCGGCGAGGCTCTTCGTGTGCTCCGCGACCAGAATACGCCGCTTTTGCATCCGGAACTGCTGGGCCTGCCCGCCCTCTCGACAAAGGCAACGAAAACGCTGCAACAGGCCGCCGAGGAACTGACGGCCGCCTTGCTTGCAGCCGACGCGGATCGGTGTCGCGTGCTCCTCCTGGAACTGTGGCGGCTGCGGTTCTCTCCGGCCGAAATCGGCGACAAAGTCGTCGCGCCGGCCTTTGAACGCATCGGCCAAGATTGGGAATGTGGAAAGCTCGAGGTCTATCAAGAACGGGCCGCCTGCAACCTGATGAGCGAGATCCTGGCGGAATTGGACCGGCTGCTCCCCGAGTCACGGCCCGATCAGCCCTTGGCGGTCGGCGGATCACTCAGTCATGACCATTATCGTCTCGCATCGCAACTGGTACGCCTCGTCTTCCGGGAAAAAGGTTGGCAGGCGATGCACCTTGGGGCCGATCTCCCGAGCGAAACGCTGGCCCGCGCCATCCATGACCTCAAGCCGGATATCTTCTGGGTCAGTATCTCCTACTCGGCCTCCGTCGATGATTTGATCGCTGCCTTCCAGAAACTGTTTGAAGCGGCCAAGGAAGAAGGCGCCCTGTTGGTGGTCGGCGGGCGAGAGATCGATGAGTCGCTACGGCGGCAGCTCCAGTATTCCTTTTTTTGCCAAGACTTAATGCACCTCAGCATGTTACTGGACACGCTCCCGGTACAGCGACGTCCAAGTCCCGCCGGCCTTCCTTCGCCGGACACTGCCGCCTGACCCGGCCCATCATGCCGGGCATTCCGCGAAAACGACCCGGCGAACACACCCTTTGCCCCACACGCACTTATTCGCCGCGGTCGACTCCGACGCACTCCGATGCTTCACAACGCACAACACGGTATAGGAGTACGCGCCACAACGGAACAGCTCGCAACACCGCGCCGATTCTCAGGACTATTCGCACAAGACGCGACTATTATCCTATATATGGACTATACAGACTGTCTGCGCGTAGACCTTTTGTTATGAATCCGGCGATAAGTCTAAAGTCGTGCCGCCGCCGATTGCTGGAACGCGACTCCGCCGTTGCGCAAGCGGAAGAGGCCCTTGTTGTATGTCCCCACGTTAGGCAGGATCTTTTGCGGATTTTAGACGCGCAACCCCTCGTCCGCGCTGCGATTCTACAGACAGGACAGGAAACCCTCCCACGGAATATATCCTTATGAAAGATGCTCCCCCGAATCAGCGCGACTGCTCCTTCTCCGTCTGGGAGAGGGCTGCGGTGAGGGTTCGTTCTCGCCTCCCCCGATCCCTCAACCAAGGGGGAGCGGGAGACGGATGGGATTAACTATGCCGTCTTCGGAATCGGCGACGGAAGATCTGATGCCTCCAGCGTCGCAACGGCCGGCGCGCAGGAGCCACACCTAGATCACCTGTCGGAAACTACGGCAATTGGGGATCACAGTCACTAACCTCCGACGATGCAACGGAGATACGAGTTAGCGCTGTACTATCAGTTACCGTCCTCCGTGAATAACTCAATGCGATAGAGAGCCAACCGCGGCAGCGAGCGAGCGCCCGCCTGCTGTCCGATTGGTTTCCCCTGAGTCTGATCCACCGCCGGGCCATCTTCAGGAAAGGCCTGGCTGTAGAATACCCAGACGCGCTTTCCTGAGATCAACACTTCCGGCTCGGACACGCGCGCCGTATGAGCAGGCGCGATCCGCCACTGCCGCACTGGATCGGCTTCCAGGTCCGCCAACCAGATTTCACCAGGTTGCCGAAATGTTGTATCAAAGAAATTCCGACCCTGCTCATTCACCTGGTACACTGTGTAGAGCCTTCCCGAAAAAAGAAACGGCTCATGAGATTGAGCGAGGGCGGGCTTGTTGAGTTGACTGCCGTCGGGCGACAGTTGTTTCCAAGGCTGAAACGGCCGGTCGTCGGGACTTGAAACGGGGCGGCGATAGAGGTGGCTAACTGCCGTCGCGTCGGCGCCGGCAAAGATGTATTCGAAGCTGCCGAAAACCGCCCCGTAAGGGTCGATCTTGCTGCAGCCGTCCACGATCAGTTCATGAACGCCGCGATCCGGCCTAGCGGCATCGAAGCCGCGCGTTTCCACCTTACCGCCTTTCGTGAAACCGTATGTCAAAAGCGGACGATGGCGCATCCAGCGAGCGAAACCCGTATCCATGGGCGCAAAGCCCAACCACGGCGTTTCCTGTCGTTCGATGGTGTGGATCGACTTCGGATCGGCAAGATCCAGGTACTGCAGTTCGACCCAGGAGTTGCCGTTCATCCGGGTGCCGGCTCCTGGTGTCTTTTCATTCTGGATGAAGAACACGAAACCGCCCGACCGGTCTGCGAGGTCCGTGGGATAGATCGCCCGCCGCCGAACATCGGGAGGTACCGGCAATGGAACCACCTTGCCCTCACGGGGACCCAGCGGGCGAACCATATAGAGATTGCCCTGGCGGTCCGAGCCCACGTAGTATGCACCCTCGGCGTCATATCCGGGATTCGCACGCGCCCACGAGGTTGACTCAAAGGCCCGAAAACCGCGGCCATCCGGCGGAATCAGGTCCCCGGTGTCCGGATCGACGCCGCAGTGCCAGACGATCCCGTTGATCGGCCGCTCGTCCGTGCCTTCGAACCAAACCATGTAGCGCCCATCTGCCGTGAACTCGACGTTCAAATAATTCGCGTTCGGATCGCCGACGCGCTCGATGCGCCCCTGCGAGAACTTTCGGCCGGCGTCAGCCCTGTTCGGACTCTCAGCAGTGGCAAGGGTGTGCCGCTTGAAGAAGGCCCACACCTCCTCCATGGCGTTAATATCACGATTCTTGGGCCCAAATAGCGCCGGGCGATCGGGTGTCTGACCGCCCGGAAGATTGTGCCCGCCGCCGACAATCCGATAGAGCACCACCTCCAATGGCTCTTGCGATTCCCGATAAATCTCCACCTCTACCCTTGATCGATCGCCCGCGACCCTATCTTCAAGGCTCTTTTTCTCCGGCGTTTGCGGCAGACCTGCGGCTCGCACCCAATACCGGACCGTATCGGCAGTGGACAGGACCTGCCCAAACTCCCTGCCCAGCACCCGGACCGGTCCGCCGTCCCACGGCATCATCGGATCCGCCGTCCCGTTCATAATCAGCACTGGAATGGGGCGGACCGGTTTTTGGTCTGCCAGGTTTGCGGGAAGGTTAGCAATAATCGCGGCAATGGCACTCAGACGGTTCCCCAACGCGATCCCCAACCGATAGGCCATCATGCCGCCATTCGACAGACCCACGACGTAAATGCGGCGAGGGTCGGCGCTTCCAGATCGAATCAACTCATCAAGAATGGCGGAGATGAATCCGACATCGTCCACTTCGGTATTGTCTTCCCCACGCCGAAATGACTTTCCGCGGCCGTCGTTCCATTGCCCATCAGCGCCATACGGATAAACAACAATGAAGCCCTCCCTATCGGCGATCGCGTTCATACCCGTTCGTTTTGCCATCTCCTCCGCATCGGCGCCGCCGCCGCCGTGCAACACGAAGACGACGGGTTTTCTATCATTCGCCACGGGGCTCGGCGGAAAATGGACGGAATACGTCCGCTCTGTGCCGCCCAAAGAAATCGTGTGACGCTCAAGTGGCGGATGCTCCTGTCCTGCGGCCGGAGCCATGAACAGGGAACCAGTGAGGGCAAGGGCGACCGCAAGTCTTGCGAGTTGTCGCATCATGTGATTCTGCTAATTCTCCGCCCGCCGCTTGGAACCAACTGTCTCACCCCGCGGCAACCGCTCGTTCCAATCTGTAAGAGCTGTCATGCTTGGTGTGCCGCGTTATCCTTAGCCCGTGCCGCCGGCCCGTTAAAAAAGAGCAGTCTTTGGGGCGCCGCTGGTGGTCGGGCGACTGTCACATAATGGGTGGCAGTGCGCTAATAGGAGCGAAACCGACTAGGCTCACGACCGAATAGAAAGCCCCCCTTGTGAATCTACGCGCGCCCCGCATGATAAACAAGAGCGCACCCGGCCTGCAACCCTCGCGGCATCCCAATTCTGGCTGAAACACGCAGCAGGGCAACCCCAGCGGCAGCCGGTCACGCAGCCGCATTGAGGTCGAAAGATCCGGCGTCTCCTCGGCCAACGCGTCTCCTCGCCCGGCGCGACGCCCGGAAAGCCCCCAACGACGGTTTGTCGTCGCAAGCGGCTACCGGCGCAGAAGATAGGGCGCGAGTCTGGCCCTCTCCGCAGTGATTCGCATCGGTTCGCACGGTCGCGGGCCGCAAAGACCACGGTACAGCGGACCAAAAGGTGTTCGCAATTCGACAAGCACCACGGAGGGACGGCCCCGCCCCGAACGCCGCGTTGCGGCCCACCACCCCAGGTTCTGTCCGCAGAGGGAAGCAGATGCGAAATGGCATGCGAAATCCGGCCGTGGCAACGTCAACCAAAATGGTCAACCGAAGCAATGGCCGCAAATGCCGCCCTGTACCCTCTCCCTGAGGGAGCGGCTGGCGAGCACCGGCGAGCTAGGTGAGGGCCAGCTAGGCGAGGGAAGATTAATCCCAGCGCCGCGCCTACTGGTAACGACACCGGAGGTTTAGCGATTGAACATTCCGAACCCCGGTCCTTGGGTCGCGATGCTGCGTTACGAGGCGCCACCAGCCATGACCGGAACCCGGGCACGCTCAAACCCGCGCGAACCAATGCACCTACTCCTAAAAGTATACGCGGCTGGCCGTTTATCTCCGATTCCACGGCGTTTAAGCACTTCTCAATCTGCCACTCGGAAAGATGCCGGCCCTCACGCTCGCTGTTTTAGGGCCTACTCGCCGGTGTCGTTATTGACCGGCGGGTGCTCATCATCACAACGGTCTCGCGGCCTCCGCTCGCGGCACTTGTGCGTTGAGGACCGCGTTCGGCAAAAGGCGGCGATAGCGCCCCCAAGGCAAGGGTAACCCCGACAACTACGCATATCGCAAGCAAGTGCGGTTGCCGTGAATAGAACCTTAGCCCATTGTATTTGTAGATGAAATCGCGGATGATACAGATGCCGTCGACGGTGAACCACAGGACGGCCGCCGCTAACATGAGACGCACGATCATGTGCGTGGGACGGCTACTCAACATATCGTACTCCGTATTTGACGATCACACCCCCGGGCCAATGAGATAAAGAAGTGGGTCCCTTCCCTAAGGGCCCCTGCGCAGACTTGCGAGCACTTCGACCCCGGTTTTGCAGTTTTGAGCCAGTCCTGAAAGCCGAGTACGTCGCCGCCGAAGTTCCTCGCCGCCCGATCCATAGGCTTCTGCGCATCGCCCTCGCACTTGGCGCACCAGTACGCGTAGCAAACCGTGAGGAACCCGTGGTCAATTATGTTTGCGACACTGGCCGAGATTACCGTCACTGTCACCAGCTCCTTCCCGTTAGGATCGGCGTACCGTAGCGGCTCATTGCCGACGTACCGGTACGGCTTCTCATCCTCTGCAGCGAACCCGATGGGGTCCTCGCTCAGCCAGCGGCCGACGGCCGGGTGGTACCAGCGGTGGACGTTGTTTTGCAGGCAGGTGTCGCCGTCGAACGGCCGAGCGGTGAAGAGGAAGAGACTATCCATCGCCGGGTTACTCTCCGACGTGACGCGGCCGAAGGCGTCATAGACCAGGTGATTGACCACGGTCGTGGTCCCCGTCTGCGGATCGTACTTGGCGATATCCCGCACCGTGTTCAGGTGGTCCGTCAGCGTCCACGCTACCAAATCCGCCGTCCCGCCGTCAACTTCTTCCTCGGCCAGAATCTGGTCCACGGCCGGGCCCCACAGGTAGCGCTCTCGCAGGTGGCCGATCTGCAAATCCCCCGAGTTGGCCCGCCAGAAGTCCATCACGATCTGGTTGCCGTCGTAGGCGAACAGGCGCCGCTGGTCGGTGTGGCCGTCCCCGTCGGCGTCCAGCCGCTTGCGGACCCAGCGGTTCTGGTAGTCGTAGGCATACTCCACCACCTTGTCCACCGCCGCGGCGTAGCCGG
>Ga0067045_1028401_pt1 | contig 34365 bp, 28 predicted proteins | sample TerdegcTABiofilm_FD_59184 | JGI IMG/M metagenome (GOLD analysis project Ga0067045, IMG submission 59184) | Combined Assembly of (Gp0054472, Gp0054536) Wastewater bioreactor microbial communities from Singapore -Terephthalate degrading...
GCCCACTTTGTCAAGGGCAGCCGTCCTCTTTTCACTTTAATCATTCTTTGATGATGACATTTTCTCAGAATAAATCCGTATCTTCTAAGGTGACATTTTCATAGAACATTGACAGGAGACAAGGCAAACCGTTTGATTTGCTTGCTCAAAAAGGCTATACTACTACTGAGAAAAACCAATCTGTTTTGGCAGCAATCAGATCCAAGAGGTGAAAAGTTTTGGAAGCTTATAATGAAGGAAAAATCATACCAATTCGCATAGAAGAGGAAATGAAAAAATCATATATCGATTATGCCATGAGCGTAATCATCGGTCGCGCTCTTCCAGACGTCAGGGACGGTCTGAAACCTGTGCACAGGCGAATCCTTTACTCCATGCACGAATCCGGCATGACACCAGACAAGCCACACAAAAAATCGGCGCGCGTTGTTGGTGATGTGCTGGGGCGGTACCATCCGCACGGCGATACTGCCGTATATGACGCGATGGTCCGCTTGGCCCAAGATTTTTCAACAAGGTATCCATTAATCGACGGGCATGGAAACTTTGGCTCAATCGATGGGGATTCGGCAGCCGCCATGCGATATACGGAAGTCCGCATGTCCAGGATTGCCATGGAAATGCTGCGCGACATCGACAAGGAAACTGTTGACTTTATACCGAACTATGATGACAGTCTGGAAGAACCGCTGGTTTTGCCTTCTCGCATTCCCAATCTCCTTGTCAACGGGTCTTCAGGGATTGCGGTCGGCATGGCAACAAACATACCGCCGCACAACCTGAGCGAAATTATTGACGGAGTGACTGCGCTGATAGATAACCCGGCGATAACCGTGAAGGAACTAATGGAAATCATCAAAGGCCCGGACTTCCCAACCGGCGGGATCATCATGGGGAGGGAAGGCATCAGGCAGGCGTACGAGACCGGACGCGGTTCAATTGTGGTCCGCGGGGTTTGCCGCGTTGAAACGCAGAGCAATGGAAAAATGCGCATCCTGATTACCGAGATCCCGTATCTGGTGAACAAAGCCAAACTTGTGGAACGAATTGCCGAGTTGGTACGAGACAAGAAAATAGACGGGATTACCGACCTGCGGGACGAGTCGGACAGGAACGGCTTGCGCATCGTTATTGAACTAAGGCGCGACGCAAATCCCCAGGTTATCTTAAACCAGTTGTATAAACAAACACAACTCCAGGACAGCTTCGGCGTGATCATGATTGCCCTGGTCGGTGGTGAACCAAGGGTTCTCAATCTGAAAGAAATGCTCACCCATTATCTTGATCACCAGAAAGAGGTGGTGGTCAGGCGCACCCGGTATGACCTGAAGAAGGCGGAAGAGCGGTTGCATATAGTGGAAGGGCTCAAAATAGCCATTGATCATATAGATGAAGTGATCCACATCATTCGTCAGTCCCGCGACGTGGAGACAGCAAAGGGCAACCTGGTGGAACGGTTCGCTCTTACGGACAAGCAGGCGCAGGCCATAGTCGATATGCGGCTGGGCAAGCTTTCCGGCCTGGAAAGAGAAAAGCTGGAAGAAGAATACCGCGATCTGATCGCCAGGATTGCCTATTACCGGAATGTATTGGCCGATGAAAGGCTCGTGCTGCAAATAATCAAGGAAGAAATAACTGCCCTCAAAGACAAATACGGCGATGAGCGCAGGACTCAAATCGGCAAGGCCGCTCAGAACCTGGAGGCCGAAGATTTAATCGCCGAAGAGGATGTGGTTGTCGCCATTACTCACAGCGGATACATCAAGCGCCAGCCGATTTCCTCCTACCGAAGCCAGAAACGAGGCGGCCGGGGGATAACGGCCATTACCACCAAAGAGGAAGATTTCGTAGAACACCTGTTTATAACCACCACTCACCACTACCTGTTGTTTTTCACCAACAAGGGCAAGGTATACAGGTTGAAAAGCTATGAAGTCCCTGAAGCGGGTCGTCAGGCCAAAGGGACCGCTATTGTCAACCTGTTGAACATTACCGGTGAAGATAAAATAACGGCAGTAATCCCGGTCCGCGAATTCTCGCCGGAAGAATACCTGTTTACCGCCACCAAATGCGGGGTGGTAAAGAAAACCAGCCTGATCGAATATGATTCAGCCCGCAAAGACGGCATAATCGCTCTCAGCCTAGATGAAGGCGACGAACTTGTGGGAGTGAAACTGACCAGCGGTCAGGACGACATCATCCTGGCCACCAGGCAAGGGATGGTTATACGGTTTAACGAAGCGGATGTCCGCGGCATGGGGCGTACCGCACGCGGGGTTAAGGGCATCAGTTTGCAGGAAGGCGACGAGGTAGTGGGCATGGATACATTCAGAAGCGCGGCCAGCCTGTTGACGGTAACGGAAAAAGGCTTCAGCAAACGAACCAGGTTGACGGAATTTCGGACCCAGAACCGAGGGGGCCAAGGTGTCATCGGGATGAAAACGACACCGCGCAACGGCTCAATTGTCGGCATACTGTCGGTATCCGAAGGGGATGAAGTGATGATCATATCCCAGGACGGAATAATGATCCGCCTTTCCGTCGATGACATTTCCGTCATGGGTAGGGCGACCCAAGGAGTTACCACCATGAGGCTCGGGGATAAAGACCGTGTTGTGGCTCTGGCCCGTGTGGCTGTCCGGGAGGAAGAAGAAAATGGGAAATAAATTGTGATAATTTGTTGAAAATGATTATTGAAAATTTATGTTGTCGGTTGTTGAAGGTGGTATGCTGATAGTGTAAGATACAAAGTGTCATAATCTAATAATCAATGAAAATTTTTCTAATGTAACGGGGGGGCCGGCAGAATTGAAAATCCTGGTCATCAATTGCGGAAGCTCGTCGGTTAAATACCAGTTGTTTGACATGACAAATGAACAGGTCTTGGTAAAGGGCATGGTAGAAAGAATCGGTCTGCAAGGGTCAATCCTGACCCAGCGAAAGGGATCCGAAAAATTTGTGATCGAAGAGGACGTGCCTGATCATGAAAAGGCGATCACATTGGTGATTAAGGCGCTTCTTGACCCGGAGCATGGTGTGCTCAAGTCAATGGATGAGATTTCCGCCATCGGGCATCGTGTGGTGCATGGGGCGGAAGACTTTTCCGGTTCGGTTCTGATTACCAAGGAAGTTATTGATTCGTTAAAAGAAAATATCGAGCTGGCACCATTGCACAATCCGCCAAATATTATGGGGATTGAAGCCTGCCAGAAGATTATGCCCAATGTGCCGGAAGTCGGGGTTTTCGATACGGCCTTTCACCAGACAATGCCTCCTTACGCTTACCTGTACGGGATCCCGTACGAGTATTACAAGAAGTACAAGATCCGCAAATACGGCTTTCACGGGACATCGCACAAATATGTAGCCCAGCGGGCGGCAGCTATGCTCAAGCGCCCCCTGGCAGAAACAAAGGTTATTACCTGCCATTTGGGTAACGGAGCCAGCATCGCCGCGGTAAAATACGGGGTAAGTATAGACACCAGCATGGGGTATACGCCGCTGGAAGGCGTCATGATGGGGACGCGTTCAGGCGATCTTGACCCCGCTATAGTTTTTCACCTGATGAAAAAAGAAAAATGGACAATTGAACAGGTCGACAACTTTTTTAATAAGCAGTGCGGCGTGCTGGGCTTATCGGGCGTGAGCAGCGATTTTAGGGATATTGAAAGCGCCGCCCTGGCAGAAGATCAAGGCGAGATTAACCGCCGGGCTCAGCTAGCACTGGACAGGTTCGCCTATGTTGTGAAAAAATACATCGGATCTTACTATGCCGTATTAAACGGCGCCGACGCCGTTGTATTCACGGCCGGTCTGGGAGAAAACTCCGCCTCGATGCGAGCAAAGATATGCGCCGACCTGGATGCATTGGGGATTAAAATAGACCCGGACAAAAACTTCACGCGCGGGGTGGAGGCGGATGTTTCGGCTGATGACGCCCGGACCCGTGTTCTGGTAATCCCGACCAACGAAGAATTGATGATTGCCCGCGACACATATGAAATAGTAAAAACGGGAAAAAAGAAATTATAACGCTTGCATAACGAGGGTTTTTAATGTAGAATTACCTCATAAATAAGTATGTGCAACAAACGCATGACGCTAAAGCAGAAAAAAGCGGTGAAGGGGAAAAGTACCCGCAACAGTACCTTGCAGAGAGTTGGTGGTTGAGGTGAAAACCAACAGGCATTGCGGCGAATTCCGCCCTGGAGCTCCGGGGAAAAACCGGCGGTCGTGTCCGTTAAGCATGAGATAAAGTGGGCCGGATAGGTCTCTTCCATATAGCGGAGAGTATGCAGGGCGCAGATGGAAGATGTCGGGCATCCGGCCAATTTGGGTGGCACCGCGGGATTGCACTCCCGTCCCTGTACCAGCTTGCACAGGGGCGGGAGTTTTATTTTATATTAAAATACATTTATATTTATTATCATTAGCGCCTGTGGCAAAACTGAAGTAATGCTTTACAGAAAGGGGAAATGACAAATGAAAATGAAAGTACTGGTATGCGATCCTATTTCAGAAAAAGGAATAGAGGTATTGAAACAGGACCCCTCCGTTGAAGTGGACGTCAGGCTGAAATTGTCTGAGGAGGATTTGTGTGCCATTGCTCCCGAATATCATGGGATAATTGTGCGCAGCGAAACAAAAATCACCAAGAGAATATTGGATAACTGCCACCAGCTGAAAGTTGTAGGCCGTGCTGGCGTTGGAATAGACAATATCGATGTCGAGGCTGCAACCTTGAAAGGCATAGTTGTGGTAAACACCCCTGATGGAAATACCATTTCGGCAGCGGAACACACTATGGGCATGATGCTTGCGCTGGCCAGGCACATACCTCAGGCCGACCATTCGCTGCGGCAAGGGCAGTGGAACCGTTCCAAGTTTGTCGGGGTGGAACTGCGCAATAAGAAGCTGGGTATAATAGGCTTTGGGAAAATAGGATCGGAAGTCGGCAAAAGAAGCAAAGCCTTTGGCATGGAAATCATGGTATATGATCCGTATGTGACCCAGCAAACCGCCCAAAGGGCCGGGGTTGAACTTGTTGATTTGGACACGCTGTTGCGAGAAAGCGATTTTATTACCCTGCATATGCCTCTGACTTCGGAAACCAGGCACATGATATGCAAAGAACAGTTTGACAAGATGAAGGACGGGGTCAGGATACTGAACGTTGCCCGGGGCGGGATCATTGACGAAGCGGCCCTTTATGAAGCCATCGTCAGCAAAAAGGTGGCGGGGGCTGCTCTGGATGTGTATGAGAAGGAACCTCTTACTCAGAGCCCGCTCTTTGCGCTGTCGGAAGTCATAGTCACCCCTCATCTCGGCGCTTCCACCCAGGAGGCCCAGGTCAACGTGGCAATCGACGTCGCTTATGAAATTTTGCGGGTGTTGCATGGCGAGCCGGTGCAGAACGCTGTAAACATCCCCTTTATCAAGCCGGAGTTAATAGAAGTGCTCAAACCGTACATCGAGCTGATGGAAAAACTGGGCAAGCTGGGCGGCAGTCTTGCCGAAGGTCCTCTGGATGATATTGAGATCAAATACACAGGCGAAATCGCGGAGTATGACCTGGGGTCATTAACCAATACCTTTCTAAAGGGCATTTTAAGGCCATTTCTCCATGAAGCCGTCAACTATGTCAACGCCCCGCTGGTAGCGAAGCAAAGGGGAATCAAGGTCAGGGAGATTAAAAGCCCGCAGACGGAAGATTATACTAACAAAATAAGCGTAACAATTAAGGGCAATGGCAAATGGAAACGCTCGTTTTCTGGGACTGTGTTTAAAAACAACGAGCTGAGGATATTGAGCATCGACCAGTTTACGCTGGATATTCAGCCGACCGGCAACCTGGTCATCATTATGCACAGGGACAGGCCAAGGCTGGTGGGCCAAATCGGGATGATCCTGGGAGACTACAACATTAACATCGCCGGGATGCAGCTTGACCGTGAAGAGCCGGGCGGCAAGGCGGCCATGATCCTGACGGTTGACCAGCCGGTCAGCCAGGAAGTAATGGAATTAATAATGAAAGTGAAGGATATTAAAACCGCCACCTATGTGTCATTTTGAGCAGGAACTGGATTTATGGCGACCTAAGAAGGGGGGAACAGCCGGATGCTGGATATAAGGTTTATCAGGAACAACCCCGGCCTGGTTAAGGAAAGCCTGTTGCACAGGAACAGCCCTGCAACCATTGTGGATGAATTTCTGGCAACAGATGAAATGCGCAGGGAAAAAATCTCGCTGGTGGAGCAGCTGAAAAACCAAAGAAACACCGTTTCGGAAAAGATCGGGGCCCTTAAAAAGGCAGGGAGAGATGCCGGCGCTCTGGTGGAGGAAATGAGGGCTGTTTCCCGGCAGATCAAGGAGATGGATGAAGACATACGGACAATTGAGGATAAGCTGAATTCCATTCTTATGGCCATCCCGAACGTCCCCCATCCTACAGTGCCGATTGGCCCCGATGATAGCGCCAACAGGGTGGAGCGTCGCTGGGGAGAACCACGCCGGTTTGAATTTGAACCCAGGCCTCACTGGGAAATCGGCGAGAAACTTGGTATTCTGGATTTTGAACGGGCTGCGAAAGTGACCGGAGCCAGGTTCACTTTCTATAAAGGGGCGGGAGCTCGGCTGGAACGAGCGCTCATCAACTTCATGCTTGATTTGCATACCGAAGAACACGGGTATACAGAAATATTGCCGCCGTTTATGGTTAACCGGGACAGCATGACCGGCACCGGTCAGTTGCCAAAGTTTGAAGAGGACATGTTCCATTTGGAGGGGCCGGACTATTTTCTTATTCCCACTGCCGAAGTGCCGGTAACCAACATCCACCGGGACGAAATATTGAATGAAGAGGACCTGCCCATTTATTACGCCGCTTACAGCCCTTGCTTCAGAGCAGAAGCCGGCGCTTACGGCCGCGATACCCGCGGCCTGATTCGCCAACACCAGTTCAATAAGGTTGAAATGGTTAAATTTACGCATCCCGATACCTCGTATGAGGAACTGGAAAAACTGACGGCCAATGCGGAGCGGGTGCTGCAGCTGCTTGGGCTTCCCTACCAGGTGGTATGTTTGTCGACTGGAGACATGGGCTTCTCTTCAGCAAAAACCTATGACCTCGAAGTTTGGTTGCCCAGTTGCGCGATGTACCGTGAAATCTCATCTTGCAGCAACTTTGAAGATTTTCAGGCTCGTCGGGCCAACATCCGCTTCCGGCCAAGAGACAAAGGCAAACCCCAATACGTCCACACCCTTAATGGTTCCGGCCTGGCTATCGGCAGAACCGTGGCCGCCATTCTTGAGAATTACCAGGAAGAGGACGGCAGCGTGACCATACCTGAAGCCTTGCGGCCTTACATGGGAGGCCTGGAAAGAATAACAGCTTATTGAATTTCACCTTGACTGGAGATATTTTCTTGTTATTGACAGACATTGTTTAACATGTTATATTAGTCACTGCCCATAAAAGGCTTGGTATCAAGAGGCGGGTTTTGCGGAGGGGTGTCCGAGCGGTTTAAGGAGGCGGTCTTGAAAACCGTTGAATCCTTGAGGGTTCCGTGGGTTCGAATCCCACCCCCTCCGCCATAGGCGACAAAAGGCCTCTCGGGCGCGAGCGGCGGTAGCCGCAGCTCTGCACCGGCGGCGAGCAGAGCCACTGTTGACTTAATACTGACGATACGTGTATAATTTTATGTGCGGTTTGCGGAGAGATGGCCGAGTAGGCTGAAGGCGGTCGCCTGCTAAGCGATTATACGGGCGTTAAACCTGTATCGAGGGTTCGAATCCCTCTCTCTCCGCCATAATATAAATAAATATATAATTGAACAGCAAGTCTTGCGTGCCCGTAGCTCAGCTGGATAGAGTATTTGACTACGAATCAAAGGGTCGCAGGTTCGAATCCTGCCGGGCACGCCATCTTTATTACTTGTGCTTATGATCCAAGCCTCATCAATAACTTATTTTAAGATGGCAGTAATGCAAATATTGTTGTTTCAGAATTAGCGCCCGTAGCTCAGGTGGATAGAGCGGCGGATTCCTAATCCGCGTCTGCCGCAGGTTCGAATCCTGCCGGGCGCACCATCCCATTTACAGCCTACGTATTTGTGGACTAATAACAAGTCTGTAAGGTATTTTTCACATGAGCCATGAACAATACATGCAAGAAGCCCTCCGCGAAGCACGAAAGGCGCTTAACAAAGGCGAGGTTCCGGTGGGAGCGGTGGTGGTGCTCAATGGCGAGATCATCGGCCGGGGGCACAACCTTAGGGAATCAAGACATGACCCGACAGCCCATGCCGAGGTCTTGGCGCTGCGTAAAGCCGGGAAAAAGCTCAAGAGCTGGCGCCTGAGCGGGGCTGTTCTTTATGTCACGCTGGAACCGTGTCCCATGTGCGCGGGAGCGATGCTTCAAAGCAGGATCGAAAGGTTGGTTTACGGAGCCGATGACCCCAAAGCCGGTTCAGCGGGGACCTTGCTAAACATACTCCAGTTTCCCGGGTATAATCATCAGGTAAAAATCACTGGTGGCGTACTGGCTGCTGAAGCGGCCGCCATGCTGCGCGAATTTTTTGAGCGGCAACGCGACTGATGCGGCGGATAGAATTACTTGATCATGAGCGCAGGGGAGGAGAGAACAGGAATGACAGCAAGAGAAACCCTGCTGGTAGAGGAGGCCGCGCCAAAAACATCGTTTATCGACTTGATAGACCGCAACCTGAGAGGTCGGACTTCCGGCTATTTGCTTGAAGGCGATCAACTGGCCATTATCGAGGCCGGGCCGGGTCCCGCCGGGCATTTGTGGCTGGAATTACTGGCCGCTAAAGGTTATTCGCCGGATGACGTACAGTATGTGATCGTTACGCATATACACTTGGACCATGCAGGTGCAGCCGGATTTCTTCTGCAACAATGCGGGAACGCCAAGCTGGTGGTACATCCGCGAGGGGCGCGGTTCTTAGCGAATCCGCTTCCTTTAGTGGAAGGGTCAAAAGACTTCTTTGCCGATTTTGAGAAGACCATGTTGCCTGTTTACCCGGCAGCGGAAGAAAGGATCATCCCGGCTCAAGACGGCGAGAGCATCGACTGCGGGGGCCGGAAACTGACCTTCTGGCACGGCGACGGTCACAGCCGCAACCACTTCGCCGTCCTGGACGGTTTAACGAACGGTGTCTTTTGCGGTGATGCTGCAGGGCTTGTTTACAGGGAACTGATGGAAATGAAAATTGATTTCTGCATCCCGGCGACGGTTCCCAACCAGTTTGATCCTTCAGCCTACAGGCGTACCCTGGAAAAGCTCAAGCTGCACAATCCGGCGAAGGCCTTTTACACGCATTTCGGACCGGTAAAAGAACCCGAACTATATTTTAAAATGTGCCTGGAAATGCTTGACATGCACGTCCAGGCAACGGAAGAAACCTTTGGCAGCTCTGATCAACCGTCGTGGCAGGAGTTAGCTCGTTGTCTGGAAGAAAGGATCAGAGGATATTTGACCCGAAAAGGTTACCCCAAGGACCAGCCGCTGCCACCGTTACTGGAGCTGGACATTAAAGTCAATGCGCAGGGGCTTGCGGACTGGTGGAGCCGAAAACAGCAAGGCAAATGAACCGACGCCTAACAACTGAATTAATCGATATGCTATATGCTGGAGAGATGGCCGAGTCCGGTTTAAGGCGCACGACTCGAAATCGTGTGAGGTTTGACCGCCTCCGTGGGTTCGAATCCCACTCTCTCCGCCATGATACACAAGGCTTCCGGGGTTGTTGCCCGGGGCTTTTAATTTTGTTTGAGCCATAAATTCCTAAATACTGCAATACTGCAGTTTATAGTATTTGTGATCAGTTCGCGTGGTTACCCGCCAAATTTAAGAAAAACATATAAAGGTTCAGTCCAAAAACCAATTACGATGAAGGAAATAACAAAAAAAATAGGAATATAGTAATATGCTATCTATTGGTTCAAACAAAACAATCTCAACAATGTGATTAAATCCCCCTTGGCGGTTGAATTCTATAGTGCTTGCTGCTGGTATAGGCATTTACTAATACGGTGATAAATGAAAAAACGGAGGTGAAAGGCGACGTCTGGCGGCGGTTTGTTATGGCACTAAGCGGATGGGCCTGGAGGCAGGCGGCATTATTGTAATGAAAGAGGGGGTATGATCGAGTGTTCTACAAGCAAATCGGAGTCGATCTCGGCTATGGTTATGTCAAAGCTACGGACGGAGTGAAGGAACATATTTTTCCAAGTACTGTTGGCTTGGGGACAGAATTGAAATACAATTCACTGCTGCTCAATCACAAAAACATTACCGACAACCTGGTTGTTACTGTGGACAACAAAAAATACTTTGTCGGAGATCTGGCCATCCGGCAAAGCCCAATGGTGTCGCGGTCACTTGGCAGAAACAGGCTGGAAGACATAAACGCGAAAGTTTTGCTTCTTACAAGCCTGGCACTGTTCATGGATAAGGGCGAACAAAAATTCAATGTTGTCGCCGGCCTGCCGGTAGATTATTACCATCTTTACAAGGATGACTGGGCCCGCTTCATGCAGGGCAACCATGCCGTACGCTTCGGCGGTTTTGGAGAAGATGTTCCGTTAAACATTACTATCGAAAAAATACAGCTGATTCCTCAACCATTTGGCACACTCTATGACCGCCGGCTGGACCAGGATGGGACGATTTTGGAAAATGACCTGTCGCATTTAAAAATCGGCATAGTGGATGTGGGCTACAAGACAACGGACCTGGCATTCGCCAATGACCTTGAATTTGTCGGAAAACTCAGCGTTTCTTGCGAAATAGCCATGAGTACGGCCTATGGCATGATAGCAGACAGAATTAAAGAGAAGTTCAAAGTTGAACGGTCGATGTATGAGTTGAAGATACTGGAGACCGATACGCTGCGTATCGAAGGCGTACCACAGGACATCAGCGATATCAATAAAGAAGCCTTCAAACAGTTGGCGGAAAGGATTGCCACCGAGGTGAACTCGATCTGGGACAAAAGGCAGTTGGATCTCATCCTGTTGACCGGCGGCGGTGGAAAAGCGATTTCCGAATACTTCCTGCCGAAATTCCCGCAGGCGACCCTGGCGAAAAACCCACAGTTTGCCAATGTACACGGGTATTATAAACTAGCCAACAACTTGTTTAAGAAAAAAATCTTCAGCGCCCCTGGGGCTGCTAATGATCCTGCCAAGGCGGCCGCTCCTGAAAAGGAAAAATAGGAAAAATAAAAGACAAGTACAGCAAACAATCTGCGGGTGGTGTTGTGCAGCCGATAATGCTTTTAGTTTCAGGGATTATTCCTTGAAACTTTTTTAATTGAACATGACTCAATTTGGCGGACGGTGCACTACTGGTTACAGCAGGTCTATTTCCCGAACAATATTGGCGAGTTGTTCATGCTCCTTAGGAATGCGAAGCCGTACGCTGTTTTTGCCAAGCCCTTGGAAATGATGCCCGGGAGTGGTGATTACCTGCCTGTTCAGAAACTCTTCAAACAAATCGATTTCAGGGTTAGGATGAATAAGGGTCATGATCGGAGTGGCCGGATCGGTTTCCGGGATAAATAATCTGGAACAGGATCCAGCAATCATTTTCTTGCCAGCGCTGATCCTGGCTTTGCAATAATCGAGAAAATCGTCGTGTTGGAGCGCAATCCGGGCATAAATCTGGGCCGGGGCGTTCACCGGAAAGGGATGTGCAACCTTGGAAAACAAGGGCTCAAGCGGTTCCGACATCACCACATATCCCACCCGTAAACCGGCAAGCCCGAATCCTTTGGTAAACGAACGGGCTACGAACAGATTCCGATATATTGTGGTCAGAGCGATTGCAGAGTTGTTTTTGTCCATGAAATCTCCGTAAGCCTCATCGACAAGAACAGCCACACCCAACTCCTCCGCCCTGACGACCACCTTTTCGATGTCGGAGAGGGGAATAACCTGGCCTGTCGGGTTATTGGGGTTATCCAGATAGATCAGGCTGTATTCCGGCCGCAGCGCGGCAAGAAGTTCCTCGGCCTCAAACCGGTAGTTCTTCGCCTTATTTAGTTCAATGTATTTGAAGCTGCCACCACAGCACAGCACATCCTGCATGTAATCCGGAAATTGGGGGCAGTATCCAAGAACAAGACTTCGTTCACCGACAAACAGTTTGTTCAGCCGTTCAATGACGCCGAAAGTTCCGGCTTCCAGCCTGACGTTTGCTTCCTTGAGGGATGCAAAATTCCGCCAGTAATGGAGTATTTCATTGATAAACGAGGCATGTACCTGGGGATAGTTGATTATTGCTCCCTTATCCAAAACAGGGGGATTGTCCAAAAGGGTCCCCGGGCATCCATATGGGTTGGTGCCCAGCGCACAGTCCAGGTAGTGCCTTCCTTTTTCCAGCCGCAGGTTGCCCTGACTGGTATAAGTATCCCGCCGGTATTCGAACAAGTGCTGTTTTATCCGCATAGTCATTGGTTTGATACACCTGCGCTTCCTAATTGAAATTAAACTTAAAAGCCAAGGCATTAATCCTTTATTCGACTGTGGAGCGCAGTTTCCTGTAGACTGAGAATAAAAAAATATTGTCAGTATGGATTTTTCATAATATAATGAGTAAAAATTACTATTTTACCCGGAGGAAGGGGTTGAGATGAAGAGACGAGCCGAGATGAGCTGAATTAAGACTTGAGGCAGCATGGATGTTCCAGCAAAAATTGTTAAGAGACGAGAGGAGAAGAGTAGAATGAGGATGAGTTTGAGAGACACCCTGCAGATTGGTCTATTGTTGGCCATTGGGTATGTATTACATCTTATCGTTCCGGGTTACGGTGCGGGGATGAAGCCTGACACCATACTTGGAATGCTCTTTGTGATTATCCTGATGCACAGGGATTTGAGGGTTACACTCGCTTCCGGCCTATGCGCCGGGATAATAGCCGCCCTGTCGACCACGTTCCCCGGCGGGCAGCTTCCCAATATCATCGACAAGACGCTTACGGCCATGGTTGTATATCTTCTGGTATTGTTGATTGCCAACCCGCTGGAAAAATTGCTGGATAAAGCCTCGGTTAAATTTATGGGCATGACTGCTTCGCTGGGCACATTCCTATCCTGCGGACTTATCGGTTTTGTGGGGACCCTTGTGAGCGGAACCATTTTCCTGGGCTCTGCGTTGTTCATTGTCGGGTTGCCGGCGCCTTTTGCCGTGCTGTTTTATACGGTTGTGGTTCCCACCGCCCTGGCCAACATTGTGGCGGTAATGGTCCTTTATCCGCTGGTTGCCTTCGGCCGAAGGGTTATTGACAGGCCGGCAGCCAAAGAACAATAAAATAAATAAAACATTATATAATATAATAACGATGAGATGAATAGAACTAAAATGTGAAATAGAACTGGAGCCGCCTCGAGGCTAAGCTTTGAGGCGGCTGTTTCGTTACCAAATAATAAACCGCTAAATTAATAGTATTTATTTATTTTTGTCGGAATATATAATAAAATATACTTGTTCCTTGTAAATTAACGTGATTAAACAGATTAAACGGAATCATGGCGAAAAAGGAAGGATGTTTCCTTAAGGTTGGTAAAAGGGGTGAACAGTATCTATACCTTCGGTTTGATAAAGTACGGTGAAAAGAAGCTGTGGGGAAGAGAAAAAGCCAAGCGAATCAGAGAACAGATCCTTGAGTACTTTATAACTAGCGGAAAAGAAACCTTGATTCTTGATTTAACGGCTATCGATCTTGTGGATTTTTCATTTGCGACCGAAGCCTTTGCCGTATTAATAGCACGGCTGTCCAAGGAGCTCAGCGGGAAACATATCGTCTTTTCAAATCTGGCGCCGCTGGTCAGGGAGAACATCGGCATTGCCTTGGAAAAAGCCGATCTATGTGCATTGGTACTGGAAGGCCGAAACAGTTGGTCGTTAATCGGCAAGTGCAGCGAGCCGATAGCCAAAACGCTCGAGTATGTATGCAAGCTTAAATCGGCAGACACTCCGACACTTGCCAGACTGCTGAACACCAATGTGCATGCGGTTAATAACCGGTTGAAGGTACTAATGTCACTGGGGTTGGTGAACAGGACCAAAACAACCGCCCCTTCAGGGGGCAAACAGTATGTTTACCATTCAATATTGCAATGAAATATTATAAAATAACATCAATGGAAAAATATAACATTTTATATGTTTTGCTCCTCTTGCAAAAAGAAAACAAATGTTGTTAAATATTATTGTGCTTAGCACCTGAACAGTCAGAGTGCTAACAGGCCTGCCGGATCAAACAAAACCTATTCAAAGACGGGGTGAGAAAATGTTTCATGGAATGTCAAGAAGAATAATTGTCCTTTGCGTCTTCATGGCCTTTGTTTTTGTTGTAATGCCTGCCCGTTATGCGCTGGGCGGGCCAAACATTGAACTCTATACCGACTATCCGGGGATAACCGCCATGGCGGGAGAAAGCATTTCATTTTCGCTGGAGATAAAAAACCACACTTCTGCCGGCCAGGCCGTCAACCTCAAGGTTGTTTCAAGCCCCAAAGACTGGAAGGCGGAAATCAGAGGGCAAGGCCGCGAAATCCAGCAGGTCTATGTGGGAGCGGATTCAACAAACATTGCCAATCTGAAGGTGGATGTGCCGGAAACCGCTTCGGCCGGGAAATATGCCATTAAACTCAGGGCCGAAAGCACTGCGGGGTACGTTGACGACATTGTGCTGAACATAACCGTTTCCAACACCCAGACTGGCGGGGATGAAATGAAGGCCCAGTACTCCGAGCTCAAAGGGCCCAGCGATGCGACCTTTAATTTCAAGGTCAACCTGACCAACAACGGCGGGCAGGAGCAGACCTACAGCCTTGGAGCGCAGGCCCCGGAAGGTTGGCAGGTGGCTTTTACGCCTTCCTATGAAAGCCAGCAGGTGGCCAGCATCAATGTCAAGCCGGGCGCAACTGTCGGCCTTGACGTGAAGGTAACGCCGGCAGCCAGCGCCGAGGCGGGCGAGTATACCATCGCCATCGGAGCGGCAAGCGCTGCGGGGCGGGTGACCGAAAACCTGAAGGTCATCATCAGCGGGACGTATAAGATCGAATTGACAACCCCCACCGAGAGGCTGAACGCGTCGGTTGTGGCCGGCAAGGAAGAAAAAGTCAATCTTGTCGTCCGCAATAAAGGAGGCGCGGTGCTGAACGATATAAACTTCTCTTCCTATCAGCCGCCGGATTGGGCAGTGACGTTCGACCCCAAAAAAGTGGATGTCCTTAAACCCGGCGAGTCACGTCAGATTACCGCGCTGATCAAGGCGAGCAACAAGGCCATTTCCGGCGATTATGTGGTTTCGCTGACCGCCTCGACCAGGGAGACCAGTAGCACGGCGGACCTCAGGGTGACCGTAAGAACCTCGACCCTGTGGGGCGTGGTCGGGCTGATCATTGTGCTGGCGGTAATCGCCGGTGTATACAGGGTCTTCCAGGTTTACGGGAGGCGGTAGCCTTGACGATGACAGGGAACGTCCTGGTAGAAACAATAGACCTTACCAAAAAATATGGTGAAATAACCGCGGTTGATCATCTTAACCTCCGCATCGGGGAAGGCAAAATATACGGGCTTCTTGGCCCCAACGGGGCCGGCAAGACCACCACCATCCTCATGCTGCTGGGGCTGACGGAACCGACCTCCGGCCAGGCGCTGGTTGCTGGCTGCGATGCCACTCGCAATCCGCTCAAGGTCAAGTCAATGGTCGGCTATTTGCCGGACAATGTAGGATTTTACCAGGAAATGACCGGCGTGGAAAACCTCATGTACACAGCATCCCTGAACGGGATCCCGGCCGAAGAATCCAGAAGGCGCATATATCGCGCCCTGGAGCGGGTAGGCTTGGCAGAGGTGGGGCATCGAAAGGTTGGCGAGTACTCCCGGGGGATGAGACAGAGGCTGGGGATAGCTGACCTGCTGGTTAAGGACCCGAAGCTGATAATCCTCGATGAGCCGACTCTGGGGATTGACCCGGAAGGTGTCCGCGAACTGCTGAAAATGATCAAGGGCCTGAGCGTCGAGGACGGGAGGACCGTTTTGATTTCCTCCCACATGCTGCACCAGATCCAACAGATCTGCGACGAAGTGGGGATTTTCGTCAAAGGCAAACTAATCGCGAGCGGGACGATCGAACAGTTGGGCCACCAGCTGTCCCCGGGCAGCGACCTGCAGTTAGAAGTCAGGGCTGAACCGGCAGACGAAGGGCTAACCCGGCTGTTCCAGGGCCTGGAAGGGGTGGAGAGCGTACAACAGCACGGGGACGCTTATTTGCTGAACTGCAGGGAAGACATCCGTCCTGCGCTCGTGGAGAAACTTGTCGCTGAACGATATACCCTGCTCCAGTTGCAAAAGCGCAGCGTTTCCCTGGATGCTATTTACCTCCGCTATTTCGAAAAGGAGGGGTACTATGACCAGGCCATTTAGCATATTCAAGACGTTTTCCGTTGATCTGGATTGGAATACCGTTTATGAAGCGAACAGAGGGCTGCTGGCCGTCATGCGCAAAGAAATGGCCGACCACCTCAGCCAGAAGCGATTTTTTATTCTGGCGCTGCTGACAACTGTTGCCTGCCTGGCCTCCCTGTATGTGGCGGCCAGCACTATTCGTTCCACGGTCGGCGAAAACCAAATAGACTTCGTATTCCTGCACCTGTTTACCACCTCTGGAGATACACTTCCGTTCTCCTTCATTTCTTTCCTGGCGTTTTTAGGACCGTTGGTCGGCATTACCATGGGCTTTGATGCCATAAGCGGCGAACGAGACCGCGGCACTTTGAGCAGGGTGCTTTCCCAACCCATATACAGGGATGCCTTAATCAACGGCAAATTCGCAGCCGGTGTCGCTGTTTTGGCGCTCGTTATCCTTGGACTTGTTGCCCTGGTGGGTGGCCTGGGACTGATTCTTATCGGCATTCCTCCCACCCTGGAGGAAGTCCTGCGGATTCTGGCCTATGTGTTTCTAAGCGTGGTCTATATCGCTTTTTGGCTGGCTCTGTCCATTCTCTTTTCCGTGCTCTTCCGGCAGACTTCCACCTCGGCCCTGGCCGGGGTTGCCGCCTGGCTGTTTCTGGCCATCTTTGCCGGGCTACTGGCCGGCATGGTGGCCGAGGGCATTTACCCGGTAACCGAAGCATCAAGCACGCAACAGGTTATTGCCCAGGCGCGCCTGCAGCAGGCCCTGTCCCGTATTTCACCGACCACGCTGTATGATGAGGCAATAACTACCTTACTTGATCCCAGCGTCAGGACTCTGGGCCCCGTCCTGCTGGAACAGGCGATCGGCGCAATTAAAGGCCCGCTCACTCTAGGCCAGAGCTTGCTCCTGATCTGGCCCCATCTGGTGGGTCTGGTGGCTGCGACACTGATCTGCTTCGCTGTTGCCTACACGGTTTTTATGCGTCAGGAAATCAGGGCCTGAGAAAGGCGCAAAGCACAGCGAAGCAATGGGCGGCAATAAAAGTCATTGCCCCAATGGTTAGACAAATGGCCATCAAACGGACAAAGGGCTTCCTGAATGTTCCGCGAAGCCCTTTGTTGTTGTCTACCAGAGCCGGTTGTTGGTTACGGTATAGTGCGCCTGCTGGACCTCGGAATGTCTGGAATGGGCATATAAAACCGTTGTTACAATATGCAACTTATAGTAGATTATTAATTAGAATGCGTTGTAAATAATGTAAATAAATCATTGACGAAGGAGCAACCCAAGCATGAAACGACCGGTGAGCAGGGTAGCCGCCATTCATGACCTGTCGGGGTTTGGCAGGTCTTCGCTGGCGGTTGTTATTCCTATTCTTTCCACCATGGGGGTGCAGGTCTGCTCTCTCCCCACGGCAGTACTTTCTACCCATACGGGCGGGTTTGACGGATATTGCTTTATTGACCTTACCGATTACATGGAAGAATACATCGGGCACTGGAAAAGGCTTGGCCTGGATTTTGACTGCATTTACAGCGGTTTTTTGGGTTCTCCGAGGCAAATAGAAATTATTTCGAGGTTTATCGACGACTTTTCCGACGGCAACCCGCTGGTGGTCATTGACCCGGTAATGGGTGACAACGGCAGGCTTTATGACACCATGGACCGGGAAATGGTGGAAAAAATGAAAGGCTTTATCGGCAAAGCAGGGATTATTACCCCGAATTTTACCGAAGCGGCCTTTCTATTGAACGAACAGTATAATTTGAACATCACAGAAAAAGAGATAAAAGGCTGGCTGGTTCGTTTGTCCGAAATGGGACCGCGCATAGTGATTATTACCAGCGTCCCGGATTCGCCGGCCAGCAGGAACACCAGCGTAATCGCTTTCAACCGTGATGACGGGCGTTTCTGGAAAGTGAGCTGTGTATACATACCCGCCCATTTCCCGGGAACCGGCGACGCATTTACCAGCGTAATCGTGGGCAGCATCCTTCAGGGGGACAGCCTGCCCGTTGCCCTGGACCGCGGCGTCCAGTTTATTACCGCGGCAATCCGAGCCAGTTACGGTTTCAAATACCCGGAACGGGAAGGGGTCCTCCTGGAACGTGTGCTCAGTAATTTGACCATGCCTGTACTTACCAGCAGTTACGAATTGCTGGAATAAATGGAAGCCGTTTTACCCGTTAACCTGTTGGAAGTGCTCCATAAAGTCCCGCAACGCTGCGCAGTCCTGGTACGAAACCGCGTTGTAGGCGGAAGCGCGGCACCCGCCGACGGAACGGTGCCCGTTCAGACCAACGAAGCCTTCTTTTTTTGCTTCAGCGAGGAACCTCTTTTCCAATTCCTCGTCAGCCAAACGGAAGGTTATGTTCATAAGAGAGCGGCTCCCCGGTTCGGCATGGCCGCGGTAGAACCCACCGCTTTTGTCGATGGCGTCGTAAATCAGGGCGGCCTTTTCCTTGTTGCGCCGGTACATTTCGGCCACTCCCCCGATTTCCTTGACGTATGTCAGGACAAGCTTGAGGATATAAATACTATAGCAGGGCGGAGTATTGTAAAGAGAATTGTGTTCCATATAGGTGCGATAGCTGAGCATGGTCGGCAGGTTTTGATTGGCCTGTTCCAGCAAGCTGCGCTTGATTATCACCACTACCACGCCGGATGGGCCTAGGTTTTTTTGCGCGCCGGCATAAATGAGCGAGAACTTGCCGGCGTCGAACGGCCTGGAAAGGATGTCGCTGGACATGTCGGCGACCAGGGGGAGTTCTCCGGTATCGGGGAACGATTGCCACTGCGTGCCGAAAATGGTGTTGTTGGAGGTGATGTGCAGGTATGCCGTATCCGGCTGGTATGACAGTTCGCCCGGTTCCGGGATGCGGTTGTAATTTGTGCCCTTGCTGCTGGCGGCCACGAAGGTTTCGCCGAACAGCTTCGCTTCAGCCAGCGCTTTTTCCGACCAGGCGCCGGTCAACACATACCCGGCCTTCTTACCCGGCTGCAGGAAGTTCATAGGGACCATGGAGAACTGAAGGCTGGCGCCACCCTGCAGGAATAAAACATCGTGGTCTGCCGGCAAGGAAAGGAGTTCTCTTAACAGCTGGATGGCCTCATTGTGGATCTGTTCATATTCTTTACTGCGATGGCTCAATTCCATCACTGACATTCCCGAACCCCGGTAGTTAAGCATCTCCTCCTGTGCCGTCTGCAAAACGGGCAGAGGAAGAGCTGCAGGGCCGGCGTTGAAGTTCCTGGCACGGATGATATTGCCTGTCATAAAATCACTCCCGTCAAATAGTATCGATTAAGAGAAATCAACCGTTGTGGTTGATAATGCTGATAATATAAATTATCTTACATGCTGTCCGTTTCAATTGTCAATCGATAAAAATCCGCAGTTTAGCCAAGGCGCGCCGACAGGGAGGATTAATTTATGGAGACCCCGCGTTTGAACGCGGCCTGGATGGTTTTGATATCCGCAGCGTTAATCCTGAGCCTGCTTTATATCTGGGCAGTCCTTTCCCCCGGCCGGTTTTCTCCTGAAGCCGTAAAATACTTTTCCCCGGATGAGATCCAGCGCGGGCGTCAGTATCACCAAGCGTTCCGGCTGGCATATATTGGTGCTTTTTTGCTGAACACCGGTTTTCTTGTTTGGTTTGCCTTTGGAGGCAAGGCGGCAGAGCTTTCCCGCTGGACGCATAATATCTACCAGGGATCATACTGGGGAGGGGTGATGGCTTTCTCGGTTCTTACCTGGCTGGCCGTTACCTTCCTGCGTCTGCCATTTACCTTTGCCGCAAGCTATTGCTGGGAAAAGCGCTGGGGCATTTCCACCCAGTCCTTGGGAGCATGGTGGCTCGATTTCATGAAATCGGCGGGTATAGACCTGCTTCTGTTTGTCGCCGGAAGTCTATTGCTGTTCTGGGCGATCTGGCGTTGGCCGAGGTTTTGGTGGCTTGCAAGCGCCGGTTTGTTATCGCTTTGGCTGGTCATCCAGGCGTATATCTGGCCGGTGGTGGTGTGGCCGCTGTTTAATCGTTTCACGCCAGCGGAAGACCCTACTGTGGTGGCTATGGTCCGGGAGCTGGCCCGAAAAGCAGACCTGCCGGTGGAACAAGTTCTCGTCATGGACGCAAGCCGGCGCACCACCCAGGCCAATGCCAGCTTTTCGGGGCTGGGAAGGACCAAACGGATTGTGCTGGATGATAATCTGCTCAACAATTATTCGCCGGAAGAGATCAAGACCGTGGTAGCCCATGAAATGGCCCACTGGAAACAGGGACATATTATCAAGGGACTGGGACTCGGCATCCTGGGGAACCTGGCGCTCTGGGCCCTGTTGTACCTGATGTTAAGCCGTGCCCTCCCGCCTGGAACCAGCGGCGTTCCTCAGACCCTGGTACTGGTGCTGCTCTTCTTTTCCCTGATATTGTTCATCAGCAACCCGCTCCAGAACCATATCTCCCGCGGGATGGAAAAGGAAGCCGACGGGGTTGCCGTGCAATTGACCGGTGATGTGCCGGCGGCCGTGCGGCTGCAGATCAACATTGCCAGGAAAAACCTTTCCGACGTATCGCCCCCGTCCTTTATCCGGTGGTTCAGCTATTCTCATCCCCCCGCTCCCGAACGTATTGCCACCATTCAGCGGGCGGGCGGCAGCCAATAGCAATCAACAACAACTGCCCGGAGGCGCAACATATGGAAAAAAGGACAATCAAAGAGCTGTATCGGAACCCGGAAGACTGCCTGGGAAAGAGGATCAGGGTAAACGGTTGGGTCAGAACGGTACGCCTGTCCAAAACGCTCGGATTCATTGAGCTTAACGACGGCAGCTGTTTAAAAAACCTGCAGGTCATCTACGGAGATGATTTGGAAAACTGCCAGGAAGTGAAAAAACTGAATGTCGGGGCAGCCCTAACAGTAGACGGCGAGCTGGTTGAATCCCCGGCAGCCGGGCAGCCGTTTGAGTTGAGAGCAGAAAACATAACAATCGAAGGGATGTCTTCGCCTGACTACCCGCTGCAAAAGAAGAGGCACTCGTTTGAGTACCTGCGGACCATTGCGCATTTAAGACCGCGGACCAACACCTTTTCCGCGGTTTTCAGGCTACGGTCCATTCTTGCTTATGCCATTCACAGCTTTTTTCAGGAACGCGGGTTTGTATATGTTCATACCCCCATCATAACCGCCAGCGATGCTGAGGGAGCGGGTGAAATGTTCAGGGTCACCACCCTGGATCCGGACCGGTTCCCGCGCGACGAACAGGGCAGGCCGGACTTTTCGCAAGACTTTTTCGGCACGGAAACAAACCTGACCGTGAGCGGTCAATTGGAAGCAGAAACCTTTTGCCTGGCCTTCGGGAAGGTTTACACCTTCGGGCCTACCTTCCGGGCTGAAAACTCGAATACAGCACGCCATGCCGCCGAGTTCTGGATGATCGAGCCGGAGATGGCCTTTGCCGGTTTGCCGGAGAATATGGAACTGGCTGAAGAAATGATGAAATGCCTGATTAATCATGCGCTGGAGAATGCTCCGGAAGAAATGCACTTTTTCAACAAGTTTGTGGACAACACCCTTTTGGGCAGGCTGGAAAACATCTGCAACTCTAATTTTGCCCGGATTTCCTACACTGACGCTATCGACATACTCCAGAAGGCCAGAGTGGAGTTCGTATATCCGCCCCGGTGGGGAAACGATTTGCAGACCGAACATGAAAGGTACCTGACGGAACAGGTTTTTAAAACACCGCTGTTCGTGACCGACTATCCGAAAGAGATAAAAGCCTTTTACATGCGCTCGAATGATGATGGCAGGACCGTTGCGGCTATGGACCTCCTGGTGCCGGGAGTTGGCGAAATAATCGGCGGAAGCCAGAGAGAAGAACGGTTGGAAATACTGGAAACAAAAATGGCGGAAAAAGGCCTGAACAAGGCGGACTACTGGTGGTACCTGGACCTCAGGAAATATGGCGGAGTCAAGCATGCCGGTTTTGGACTGGGATTCGAACGACTGCTGATGTACCTTACCGGCATGTCCAACATCCGCGATGTCATACCCTTCCCCCGGACGGTAAAAAACGCCCAATTTTAGCTGATGGTGATGACAACAAGGCCGTTGCCGGCGCCGATTTCCAGTGCCGACGGCTTGACAAAAGCCGTGATTTTACAGTATTATCTTCTAGTAGACCACGGAGAGATGACCGAGTGGTTGAAGGTGCACGCCTGGAAAGCGTGTGTAGGGGCAACTCTACCGAGGGTTCGAATCCCTCTCTCTCCGCCAGGTAGTTTCCAGCACATGAACGGGGGCCCGTACCCCGTTTTTGCTGTCGGGGACCAATCAATACCTGCTGTTAACGAACGTATCAAACCGATTTAAGCTGAACTTTGGCCGTGCTAGACGGGGAGGTAGCGGTGCCCTGTACCTGCAAACCGCTATAGCAGGGTTGAACTCCTGTTCCGAGGAATAATCTTGTGAGGTCTGGCCCGGGTAAGTAGTGATGAAGATCGGGTCCCACGCAACGAAAATTTGTGAACCCCGTCAGGTCCGGAAGGAAGCAGCGGTAAGCAAAACCTTTTGTGTGCCGTGGGGCGGCCTGGTCAGAACCAACTGCCCGGATACCGCTTGGAAGGTTATGTTCGAAGACAGGTGCACGGCCATTTACAAAAAGCAATAAAAAAATAAAAGCGGCTTGCCTTGTTGGCCGCTTTTTGTGTATTCTTAAGACGAAAGGAGAGGGGCGATTTGTCCTACCGCGCGCTTTATCGAGAATGGCGCCCTCAGAATTTCCGGAGCCTGGTTGGGCAGGACCACATCAGTAAAACGCTGCAGAATGCCGTGATTAAAGGCAGGGTTGCTCATGCCTATCTATTTGCCGGCCCCCGCGGTACCGGCAAGACCAGCACAGCCAAGATTATGGCCAAAGCAGTCAATTGCCTGGCGCCAAAGGACGGAGAGCCCTGCAACTCTTGCGCCAACTGCGAAAACATCAACAGCGGCAGGTCGCTGGACGTAGTGGAGATTGACGCGGCTTCAAACCGCGGGATAGATGAGATAAGAGAATTGCGGGAGCGCGTAAGCTTCGTACCCAGCCAGGGCAAATACAGGGTCTACATTATCGATGAAGTGCACATGTTGACGACGGAGGCGTTTAATGCCCTGCTCAAGACGCTTGAAGAACCGCCGGGACACATCATCTTCATCCTGGCGACTACCGAACCGCAACGCATACCCCCCACCATTCATTCGCGTTGCCAGCGTTTTGACTTCCGCAAAATATCACCGGCGGATATTGAAGGCCGGCTGCAAGAGATACTGGCCGCCTCCGGCCTGACGGCGGAGGAGGGTGTCCTGTCTCTGATGGCCAAAAAGGCGGAGGGTGGGCTACGGGATGCTATTAGCATTCTTGACCAGTGCATATCTTTCAGCCACGAGCGAATCACATTGCAGACAGCTTACGAGGTGCTGGGGATGGTAAAAAGCGAAGCCCTGCTTGCCCTTACCGAAGACCTGATCCGGAAGGATGCTGCCAGCCTTTTCGTCAGGTTGAACTCGATGCTGAAAGAAGGGCTTGAACCCGGCCAAATTCTCCAGGACCTGCTTGAGCACCTTCGCAACATGATCCTGTTGCTGGCATGCGGTCCCGGAACGCCGCTGGTAATCGCGGGGGAGAAAGAGAAGGCGGTCATGTTACGGCAAGCGCGGCAACTCGGCTTGAGCTGGTTGTCAAAAACGGTATCCCTCCTGGCCCGAACTGGCAGTGAGAGCCGTTGGCGCCAGAACATGCGGGCTGTTCTGGAGACAACCCTGATCGGCCTGCTGGCCCCGGAGGATGACTCAGTTGCGGCTGCCGGGGACTGTGAGGCGGAACCGCCTGCCCCGGCAGAGGACGAAAACAAGAGCGGGCCGCCGCCTGATCCCGACAAAACAGCAAAACAGGCGAAGAGACACGAAGAGGACAGGGTAACGGTCTGGAGGCTGGAAACAGTCAAAGAAAAATGGCCACAGATAATGGAACTGGTCAAGAACAAGAAGAAAACGGTGTACGCCTTTCTGGCGGCAAGCGAACCGACTGAAGCCAATCAAGAAGAACTGGTGATAACCTTTAAGAGCGGCTACACGTTCCATAAAGAAAAGGTGGAAGAACCCGAAAACAAAAGGATCATTGAAGAGGCGCTGGAAAAGGTCTGCGGCCGAAAAATGCGGCTGGTCTGCAGGTTGGAAGAAGAAAGGCGAGACCCGGCCGGAGATGCCGTGCGCAAGGCTCTTGACCTGTTCGGCGCCGACATAGTCATCATTAAAGATTGAGCGAAGTCTATGGACAGGGGGTAATAATAATGGGATTCGGCAACATGGGCAACATGCAAAAAATGATGAAACAGGTGCAAAAGATGCAGGCGGATATGGCCAGGCTGCAAGAGGAATTGGGGAACAGGACCGTGGAAGCGACCGCGGGCGGGGGCGTCGTAAAAGCCGTCATGAACGGCAAACAGGAACTGATTGAACTGAACATTGCCCCGGAAATCCTTAATCCTGATGAGGCGGAAATGCTTCAGGACCTGATCGTGGCAGCGTTTAATGAAGCACTTCGCAAGTCGCAGGAAATGGTTTCCCAGGAAATGAACAAGATCACCGGCGGGCTGAAAATGCCGGGGCTGTTTTGAACTTATGCACCAGTATGCGGCTTCCCTGACCAAACTTATTGAACAGTTCGCACGCTTGCCTGGTATCGGGCCGAAAACCGCCCAGCGGCTGGCCTTCTTTGTCCTTAACCTGCCGGAAAACCAGGTTGAGGAGTTTGCCAGGACACTGCTCGCAGTAAAAAAAAGCATTACCACCTGTCCCCGGTGCTGTAATCTGACCGATGTTATACCCTGCAGGATATGCGCTGATGAGAAAAGAGACCGGTCAGTCATTTGCGTGGTTGAAGAAGCGCAGGATGTTGCGGCCATAGAAAAGACCCGTGAATACAAGGGACTTTACCATGTTCTCCAGGGCCGCATCTCACCCATGGAGGGGAAGGGGCCGGAGGATTTGCGAATCAAGGAATTGCTAACCCGACTCTCGGGGGCAGAAACAAGTGAAGTGATAATCGCCACCAATCCCGATGTGGAAGGGGAAACCACTGCCCTGTACCTGGCCAGGCTGCTGAAACCCCTGGGAATCAAGACGACCAGGATCGCGCACGGCTTGCCCGTGGGCGGAGACCTGGAATATGCGGATGCTGCCACCCTGGCCCGGGCTTTAGCAGGCCGCAGGGAAATAACTTAACGAACCGTAAAGGTTCTTTTTTTTATGGGAAATAACAATGCAAGCGATTGGCGCTTGGGATTGGCACATGATAATTATGGCAATAATAAATAATAAATAGAACTATACCGTGAAGCATTCAGGGCGGTTGAGATGCAAAGGCTACGGAAATTGTTAATAAGAATAAAAAATTTTATTAAGGAAGTGCCCGGACATATCAACGAAACGCTTTGGCTCAAGGGGAGCGGATGGGGAGAATTATGCAGGCTGTATGAACCCAGGAACCTGAGCCTGGTTGATTTGTTGGAACTGGCGCGTTCCGATTGGGAGCAGGCCAAAGCGCTGTTTGAAGAGGTACGGGAACCTGAGCTGATTGATCATGCGATTTATGCCATGGAAGCGGCCGAACGCAAGTACATGTACCTGCTAAGGATTGCCAGGGAAGAAAACGTGATTGACGAAGAATTATACAACCTGCAAGAAAAAAGGCTTGCTTAAAATTACCGTTCTAAAACTCGGGAGCGGACAATAACAATAAATACAGGACACTAAAAACATTAAGCTCCAAAGCGCAACAACGGGCTAAATCATTGGGAGGGATTAAGATATGGAAATCGGGGTAATAATGGCGACATTGTTGCTGCTGGTCGTCCTTTTTTTGACCGTCCGCCTGATCCTAGGGCCCTTGAAAGCAATCACCAGGTTGTTCATCAACTGTGGCGTGGCCTTATTTATCCTGATTGCCGCCAACTTCCTGGGGTCGTATTTTGGGATTCATTTGCCGGTAAACCCCGTCAGCGTAATGAGCATAGGCTTGCTGGGCGTTCCCGGATTTATGCTGGTGGCTTTTCTGAGCTATCTGTTCATATAATGTTCAAAAGTAATGTTCAAAAGATACTGAAACGCAAAACGGGCAATTGATACAACATAATTTATAAAATACCAGCGATTATATTCAAAGACAAAAATTTTGGAATTCCTCTTGCTGATATATAAATAATTAAATATAATGGACAGTAACGAAACCAAATAACGGGCAGCCTGCCGTCTGGTTGGCACGCAAGCGCCACATGCTACGCGATGTGAGCTTTTTTGTTTTTATGGGGACTAATCATTCATGAGGAGCCAGTGATAACACAAATAAATAATTGACATACAAAGGGGTGCATTGTTTTGGGCCAAAAAATGAAAACCATGGACGGCAATACGGCGGCGGCATATACGGCTTATGCCTTCACGGAAGTCGCCGCGATATTTCCGATCACGCCGTCCTCTCCCATGGCCGAAATGGTGGATGAATGGAGCGCCGGCGGCTTGAAAAACATATTCGGGCAGCCAGTGAGGGTTGCGGAACTGCAGTCTGAAGCGGGAGCCGCCGGTGCTGTACACGGGGCTCTTTCGGCGGGAGCGTTGACCACGACCTTTACCGCTTCCCAGGGACTTCTTCTCATGATCCCGAACATGTACAAAATTGCCGGGGAATTGTTGCCGGGAGTATTCCATGTCAGCGCGCGCGCAGTAGCCGGACATGCCCTTTCCATTTTCGGCGATCATTCTGATGTGATGGCCTGTCGCCAGACGGGATTCGCCATGCTGGCTTCAGGCGGGGTCCAGGAAGTCATGGACCTGGGAGGGATCGCTCACCTGGCGGCGATCAAATCAAGGGTTCCATTCCTTCACTTTTTTGACGGTTTCAGAACCTCCCATGAAGTTCAAAAAATTGAAGTGTTGGATTACGAAGACCTTGCACGGCTGGTCGACCATGAGGCGCTTCGCGCTTTCAGAGCGCGCGCCCTGTCGCCGGAAAACCCGTTTACCAAAGGAACGGCGCAAAACCCGGATATCTTTTTCCAGGCCAAGGAGGCAGCCAACCGTTTTTATCTGCGCGTGCCCGACATTGTCGAGTCATACATGGCTGAGATCAGCAAGCTGACCGGTCGCGAGTACCGTTTGTTCAACTATTATGGAGCCCCTGACGCTGAACGCGTCGTTGTGGCCATGGGTTCGGTTTGCGAAACGATGGAAGAAACGGTTGATTATCTCAGGGCCAGGGGTGAAAAAGTCGGCATCATCAAGGTTCATCTGTACAGGCCGTTTTCAGCCAAGCACTTTTTGGAGGTTTTGCCCAAAACGGTCAAAAGGATTGCGGTCCTGGACAGGACCAAGGAAGCCGGAGCGCCCGGCGAGCCTCTGTACCAGGACGTGTGCGTCGTGTTCAAGGACGCGAAGCAGGCCCCGCTCATCGTTGGCGGCCGTTACGGGTTGGGGTCCAAGGATGTCACCCCCACCCAGATCAAGGCAGTGTTCGATAACCTTTTGAACGAACATCCCTGCAACGGTTTCACGGTTGGCATTGTCGACGACGTCACCAACTTGAGCCTGCCGCTGGGCGAGCCGATCAACGCTGCGCCTGCGGGTATAACCCGCTGCAAATTCTGGGGCTTCGGTTCCGACGGCACAGTCGGGGCCAACAAAGACGCCATCAAGATCATTGGCGACAATACTAACCTTTATGCTCAAGGCTATTTTGTGTACGATTCCAAAAAGTCGGGCGGAGTAACCATCTCTCACTTGCGTTTCGGGCAAAAACCGATCAAATCGACCTACCTGATTGATGAGGCCGATTTTGTGGCCTGCCATAAACAGTCTTACGTGAACCAGTACAAGGTCCTGGAAGGGCTCAAACCCGGCGGCACATTCCTGCTGAACTGCAGCTGGAGCCCGGCAGAACTGGATGAAAAGCTGCCGGCAGAAATGAAAAAGTATTTGGCCGACAACAAAATAAATTTCTACATAATTGATGCCGTCAGAATTGCCGGCGAAATCGGTCTGGGCGGAAGAATCAACATGATCATGCAGGCTGCATTCTTCAAACTGACCAACGTCATTCCCTTGGAAGACGCCATTAGATACTTGAAAGAGGCCATAGAGAAAACCTACGGGAAAAAAGGCGATGAGATCGTCGAAATGAACCAGGCAGCGGTAGATAAAGGCCTGGAAGCCCTGGTCAAGGTTGAAGTCCCCGCCAGATGGTCCCAGGCAGTGGAGAGCGAGGCTGCTGCGAGCGCCGATCTGCCAGATTTCATCAAGAACGTCGTCATGCCCATGAACGCCCAACAGGGAGACAAACTCCCGGTCAGCGCCTTTTTGGGCCGCGAGGACGGGGTTTTCCCGCATGGAACCTCCGCTTACGAAAAGCGGGGAATAGCCATTGAAGTGCCGGAATGGCGTCCTGAAAACTGCCTCCAGTGCAACCAGTGCTCCTTTGTGTGTTCACATGCTGCGATCAGGCCGTTTCTGCTGGATGAGCAGGAATTATCCAGGGCACCGGAACGGTTTGTGGTCAAAAAAGCTGTCGGCAAGCAGCTGGAGGGGCTGTCCTATCGCATCCAGGTAAGTCCTTTGGACTGCACGGGTTGCGGCAGTTGCGTCGAAACCTGCCCGGCCAAGCAGAAGGCTCTGGTTATGAGACCGGTAGAAGAGCAGGTGGAAAAAGAAGCAAAGAACTGGGAGTTCGCGATGACCGTCTCCATCAAGGACAATCTATGGAACAAGAACAGCGTCAAGGGCAGCCAGTTCTGCCAGCCGCTGCTCGAATTCTCGGGGGCCTGCGGCGGCTGCGGCGAAACCCCGTATGCGAAACTGGTGACCCAGCTGTTCGGGGACAGGATGATCATTGCCAATGCCACGGGTTGTTCGTCGATCTGGGGCGCTTCTGCTCCCAGCATGCCGTACTGCAAGAACGCCAAAGGGCAGGGACCAGCCTGGGCGAATTCGCTATTCGAAGACAACGCCGAATACGGTTATGGCATGGTCCTGGCTTACAGGCAGGCCCGCGACAGGCTGGCCGAATTGATGAACAAGGCCCTGGAGAGAAACCTCCCGGCGGACCTTAAAGAAGCGTTTGGCCAGTGGCTGGCGGGAAAAGACGACGGCAACGCTTCCAGGGAAGCGAAAGCCCGGCTGCTGCCCTTGCTGGAAAGATACAGCCATATCCCTGAAGCTAAGGAAATCATGCACAACAAGGATTACCTGGTCAAACCTTCGCATTGGATTTTCGGCGGCGACGGGTGGGCTTACGACATCGGTTTCGGCGGGCTTGATCACGTCTTGGCCTCCGGCGAAGACCTCAACGTCCTGGTCTTCGACACCGAGGTGTATTCCAATACCGGCGGGCAGTCATCCAAAGCGACGCCTGCCGGCGCAATCGCCAAGTTTGCCGCTTCGGGCAAAAAGATCGGTAAAAAGGACCTCGGCTTGATGGCGATTACGTACGGTTATGTATATGTGGCCCAAGTGGCCATGGGGGCCGATCAGAACCAGCTGATCAAAGCGCTGGTGGAAGCCGAAGCATACCAAGGACCGTCGCTTATCATCGCCTATGCGCCATGCATCAACCACGGTTTAAAAATCGGGATGGGCAGATCGCAAGAAGAAGAAAAACGGGCTGTGGAAGCAGGCTACTGGCACCTTTACCGGTACAACCCCGCGTTGAAAAAAGAAGGGAAGAATCCTTTTATCCTGGATTCCAAGGAGCCGAGCGCTTCCTTTAAAGCGTTCTTAGAAGGCGAAGTGCGCTTCTCTTCCCTGCTTAACACCTTCCCGGAAGAAGCGGAAAAACTCTTCGTTAGGGCGGAAGAGAACGCCAGAGAGAGGCTGGCGATGTACAGGAGACTGGCGCAAGGATAAGAATAAGGGGACCGAACAAGAGCATTGCCTATGCACCAAAAGAGGGAAGAGGCCGTCTCGCCAGGCGGCTCTTTCCTCTTTTAATTTTGATCTGCATTTTATTGAAGGACATATTTATCATATTTATTTATATTCTTTGATATTCAGGAGAGAAACTTTTTAGGCTTGATATGGCAATATATTGTTGAATAAGGTAAAATAGACGACAGATATAGCTCATCAATAATGAGCGATACGGAATTAATATTTTTATTTAGTAGAGCAAATATAAAAATTAAAAAAAAATAAATTTAATAAAAGTGCGATATAATATAGCTGGTGTTTGTCCGCTCTGTTTCTATAAATTATGGCCGGTTATCGAACGGTTTGGGGGGGGAGGTGAAAACCACGCGGATTGTTGAGGCGTACATAGGAGAATACGCCAGCGGGAAAAGCGAGGTGGCGTTGAACAGAGCCCTGTCCTTACTCAGAGCCGGCCACAAGCCGGTAACCCTGGTCGATTTCGACCTGGTAGAACCATTTTATACCCTCCGTCCAATCAAAAAGGAACTGGAGGAAAAAGGGCTGCAGGTGCTGGCGTGGGAAACCAGGAAAACGATGGGACTCGGCGAAGCAGGTACGGTTTTAAAGCCGGAGATGCGTTGGGCGCTGCGCCGCACCGGTGACGTCATATTTGATGTCGGCTACGGGGTGGGCGGAGCCGCGAAATTGCGGCTGGTGGAGGACGCGCCGGAAAACGGGGAGATGAAGATTTTCGTGGTTACAAACATCGCCCGTCCCATTACCGGCAGCGTAAATGATATTGTGGAATACGTCAAGACGCTGGGACCGGTCGACGGTTTGATCAACAACTCGCACCTGGGTGACGAAACAGATGCGGAAATAATACAGGAAGGCGCGAGAATTGTCTCGGAAGCGGCCAAACTATTGGGGTTGCCGGTTATTTGGACTACGGTAGACATTCGCCTGTCTTCACAAATAGGAAAAACCGATGTGGTAGGGAATCCCGTTTTTTTTCTTGAACGTCATATGGACAGGACGTTTTGGTAAAGACAATGTATGTTTTTATGCATTGACAAAATACACTGGGAGGTGTTTCATTATCATGGCTGAAAAGCCTATTCAGGGAGAAAAGAGAGTGTTTATGACCGGTAATGAGGTAGTGGCCTGGGCAGCACTGGCTGCTGAAGCAGACCTGATGTACGGCTATCCCATTACCCCCCAAAATGAGGTGATGCACTACTGGACCCGCTTGGCGCCAAAATTCGGCAAGAAATTCCTCCAGACCGAGGACGAAATTTCTGCGGGGTTTACCACCTGCGGTGGGGCGCTGGCTGGCAAGAGATGCTTCACTGCGACCGCCGGGCCAGGAAATATCCTGATGCAGGAATCAATGGCCATGGCGGAAATGATGAGGATTCCCACCGTGCTTGTAGTCCAGCAGCGCGGCGGGCCGTCTACCGGGACCGTTATCTATTCCCAGCAGGAAGTGACCATGACCTGCTTCGGCGGGAACGGCGAAGGGCTGCGCATAGTATATTCCACCGGCTCGCATCAGGAACTGTTCGATTATGTGATCAAGGCCTTTAACAGCGCCTGGAAGTACCGCTTTCCAACATTTGTGCTGGGAGACGGCTATCAGGCCAAGATGAGAGAGTCGCTGGTCATATATGATCCCGCCCTTAAAGGCATCAAAATGGAACCAACGGCCCCAAGGCTTGGGCTGGAAGGAATGCCGGGCGTAGACCGGCCGCCCAGCCATCTGCGGAATACATACAATACCGAGGAGGAACTGTTTGAAGCCGTATCCGAACTGGTGGCGGCCTATGAGAAGATCGCTCCAGAGGTGGTAGAATACCAGGAATTCTTTACGGACGACGCCGAGGTGGTAATAATCGCTCACGGCGTGGTGACCCGCGCTGCCCAGGCGGCGGTAAAAACCTTGCGCAGTCAAGGGATCGGGGCCGGCCATTTCCGGCCGGTAACATTGCGGCCATTCGCGGTGGATGCTTTGAAAACCATTGCCAAGCGGGCGAAGAAGCTGCTGGTGGTTGAATCCGCCCAGGGGCAGCTGGCAAAGATCGTAAAGGATGCCATCTACGGCGAATCCGTGCCCCTGGAAGGCTATTACCGCCCCGGACAGGGCATTACCGCGGAAGAAATCGTAGAGCTAGTCAAAAAAGGAATGTAAGGAGGTTTTACGATGACAAAGGTTCCGAACATGCCTAAATCCTGGCGCCAGGAAACCAAGCCGCACAAGTTTTGCCCGGGCTGCGGTCACGGCCTGGTTTTGAAAGCCCTGGGAGAAGCGATTGATGAACTGGGAATACAAGACAGGGTGGTTTTTGGCTGTGATATAGGCTGCTCGCTTTTAGCGTGGGATTTCTTCAATGTGGATACGGTCCAGACCCACCACGGTCGTACAACTCCGGTGCTGACAGGAGTGAAGAGGGCGCGTCCCGACAGGATCTGCATCGCCTATATGGGAGACGGGGGCGGCTATGCCATAGGTTCCCAGCACCTGGTCAACGCGGCAGCCCGCAATGAGAAACTGACGGTCATCCTGGTAAACAACTGCAATTACGGAATGACGGGGGGACAAATGGCGCCCACTACGCTTCCCGACATGAAGACCGAGACATCTCCATACGGCCGCAACGTCGCAGAAACGGGGTATCCCACCCAGGGGCCGGAAATGGTGGCCGCCATCACCCGCGAAGGTGCCTACGCCGCGCGAGGCACGGTGGCCAATGTCAGGCAGTTGAAAGGGTTCATCAAAAAAGCCCTGCAGAACCAGATCGATGGCAACGGGTTCTCGTTTGTCGAGGCCCTGTCCGGATGTCCTACCAACTGGAGCACCAACGCCAAAGATACCTGGGCCTTTATTGAGGAAACAATGACCAAGTATTTCAAAGTTGGCGAAATAAAAGCTCCGGCGAAGAAGGAGGAATAGCAATGGCTACGACTACAAAAATCGCGTTGGCCGGGGAAGGCGGCCAGGGGGTTCAGTCGGTAGCAGAAATAATGGTCGAAGCGGCCAACGACGAAGGCAAAGAAGCCCTCTATATCCCTAATTTCGGGGTCGAGCAAAGAGGCGGCGTGTCAGTGGCTTACTGCCAGATTTCCGACGAAAAAGTCGGTTCGCCCAAATTCAAGTTCGCTGACCTGGTAATTGCGCTGTCCGACCGTGCGGTGCGGCGCACAAAACAGTACGTTAATGCCAATACCGTGTTTATTTACGATTCCTCCATCCAGGATGTGGAGAGCGATTTGCCGACAAACGCCAAGAAGGTCCTGGCCATACCGGCACTTGAGGTTGCTAAAAAAGAACTGCATCCCAGGGTGTTCAACGTGATCATCATGGGCGCGGCCATCGAAGCAACCAAAGTGATTAAAATGGATGACGCCAAAAAAGCGCTGGAAAAAAGGCTCGGCTATAAGTTTCAACAGGACCCGCAATTGCGCGAACTGAATTACAAAGCCTTGGAAAAAGGGGCGGAACTGGTTAAAGGCCTATTATAACGCTAAAGGAGGATTGAGGGTATGACTACCAGCGCCTATAAAATGAAACAGGTTGATACCAAAAAGGCTGTATTCACCATTTTTACCGGCCTGTGTAAGGGCTGCGGCCTTTGCATGCAGAAATGCCCGGTCAAGACCCTGGTCTGGTCAGATGATTTGGGCGTTTACGGTACTCCTACCGTTCAGCCGCGGAACGAAGACGAATGTACGGCTTGCGGCATGTGCGCCCTGGTTTGTCCGGACTGCGCCATTTTAATTGAACGGAAGCCAAAGGCTTAAAAAATCGGGCCGGGAGAAATCCCGGCCGCGATTTTTGAGAATAATAATAGAAAATGAGTATGTCAATGTTCTATGAAAATGTCACCTTAGAAGATACGGATTTATTCTGAGAAAATGTCATCATCAAAGAATGATTAAAGTGAAAAGAGGACGGCTGCCCTTGACAAAGTGGGCTGAG
>Ga0067045_1003299_pt1 | contig 34358 bp, 26 predicted proteins | sample TerdegcTABiofilm_FD_59184 | JGI IMG/M metagenome (GOLD analysis project Ga0067045, IMG submission 59184) | Combined Assembly of (Gp0054472, Gp0054536) Wastewater bioreactor microbial communities from Singapore -Terephthalate degrading...
AGAGACGACGAGCGAATGCTCGCTGTGGCGGATGCCGGGGAGGCGAACGTGCATACGCCGTCCCTGCAAACGACCTTGCCCGACGGACTGTCCGCCGGGGCCTCGGTGGAGCCGGCGTGTCGGCCGTTCTTGGATGACGTGGTCGGGTTCTCGCCTGTCTTCGCAGCGGCCGACGGCCCCACGGCCGAAATGACCGCCGCCATCTCCCGCACCACCGGGTAGCGGAAGGTATTGAATCCGATGCAGCCCGCGACGGCAACGAGCAGGGCTATCGCCTGCCGAATTCTGGGCATTGGGAGTCTCTCCGCGCTGGGCGTCTTCGCCGCAACAGTCCAACTGGAGTGACCCATCCGTGGAGCGGAAGCTCTATCCTGTCGCCCGACTCCTCTTGCTATCCGTATGGTCGTGCGTCCAATGAACCATACACGCTGCGGGCCATCGGGCAAGCGTCTGAGAGAACGTCGCGGCCGATTTGCCGCTCGTCGCGGCAGAACGTTTCGTTTAGGAAAACTCTACCGGCCGGTGCGCTCCTGGAGTGCGGCGACCTGTCGCCGCTTTCTCTTGCGACGGAAAGGTCGTCGTCAAAGGAGGAAAGAGAAAGCGGCGACGAGTCGCCGCACTCCAAGGGTCGTCTGTCGAGCCTCTACACCGCCAGGTCGCCGATGCCGCCGTGGCCGACGCCGGCCAGGTGGTCGACCCGATTGAGGGCCAGGAGTTCCACGTGGTCGACGTCGCTGCCGGAGAGGGTGGTGATGGAACAGTTTTCGAGGGCCAGCGGCGGGTCTTGCAGGGGGATGCCGAGGATCGTCTTGATCGTGCTCACCAGGAGCCCGCCGTGGGCCACGACGACCGCCTGCCCGTGTCCCGCCTGCCAGATCGCCGCCAGCGCCTCGCGTCCGCGCCGGGCCAACTGGCTTCGCGATTCTCCGCCGGGAATGACGAAATCCGGGTCGCCCGTGAGCCACTGGCGCAGCGGCCCGGCCTGACGCCGCTCCAAGTCGGCCCGCAACTGGTCCTGGAAGATGCCGACGTGGATCTCCATGAGCCGGGGATCGGTGCGGATCTCGCGTCCGAGCCCGCGGGCAAGGATCCCGGCGGTTTCCATCGCGCGGCGCAGGGGGCTGGCATAGACGGCCTCGACGGGAAGTCCCGCCAGCGCCGCCGCCGTCGCCTGGCTTTGCCTCTGCCCCAGGGGCGAAAGGACTGGGATGTCGGACTGCCCCTGGATCCGTCCCTGGGCGTTGTAGTCGGTTTCTCCGTGACGAATGCAATACAGAATCATTGGCCCTGCACTTCGCACCGGGTCACTCTCGTTCCCACGCTCTGCGTGGGAACGTCCGCGTGGAGACGCTCTGCGTCGCTGCTTGCCGACGCCGCAGAGCGGCGAGGCTTGCGTTCCCACGCGGAGCGTGGGAACGAGGAAAGGACCATCCTATCCCAGCACTTCCCACCCGACCCCGATCTTCTTCAAGGCGTAGCCGGCTTCCTTGATGTAGTCGCCGTAGATGGTCATCCAGTGGAAACCGCACATCTTCTCGGCGAGCACGTGGTCCGGGCAGGCGAGCTTGATGTCGATCTGCGAGCGGCAGATCGGCAGGAAGGGGGCGCCGACGATCTCACCCCGCAGGCCGAGGTAGTGTTCCTGCTTGAAGTCGGGAATGATGTTGGTCACCTTCTGCCCGGCGTGCATTTCCACCTTGGGGGCCGCGCCGTAGTCGGACTCGAAATGCGTCAGGATTCGGGCGGGCTCGATGTTCTTGGCGTCGAGCTTCCTCGGGCCCGTGCAGTGGGCGAGTGTGATGATGCCGTCGTGCGGGTAGGTCGGGTCGTTGAGGAAGTTGGGCCGCCCGGAGATGTTCACCAGCAAGAGGCCGGAGGGGATCACCACGAAGTCCGATTCGCAGAAGGCCATGAAGCCGTCGTCGTTGAGCGTGCTCAACGGCATGCAGGCGGTGGTCTCGGACATGGGCATGATCGTGCCCATGCAGCCGTTGATCGTCATCGCCCTGCACTGGTTGGTCGCCATCACCCGGCGGAACACCTGCTCCAACACGAAGGCGTTTTCGAGGAACTCTCGCTTGGTTTCCAGGGTGGTGCCGGGAATCTTCAGGTAATCGGCGGTCCGCTGCCGAGCCAGGGCCACCTCGGCCTGATCCTTCCGGGCCGCCTGGATCAGCTTGCCCAACTCGGGGTACGAAAGGGTGATGATCTCGAGCTTGAAACGGTCTTTGGCCAGTTCCGGGGCCTTGGGCGTGGCCCAGCCGCCAGGCCCCCCCACCGCCACGATCTTCGAGCCCACGGTGTTGACCAGGCCGCACAGGGCCCGCAACCGCCACGTGAGCTCGTTGTAGTTGTCGATGACCACGTCCTGGGAATCGATTCCCTTGATTTTCTCTTCGTCGGTGTGCTGGCGAAGGTATCGCGGGCTGATGATCTCATACCACAAGTAGACCGGCCCGGACTGGTGGCGGAGGAAGAAGACGACGTGCTTGCCGAGCTTCTCGACCCCGCTGACCTGCCCGTCGGCGGCATAGACCAACAGCACGTCGGCCGAGGCGAGATCCTGGGCCTTGGCCGCTTCGGCGATGCTGTGGACCGACGCGATCGGCAGGAATTTCACGGGGAAATCGGCGGTCGCGCCGAGCTTGTCCAATTCGCCCTGGATTCGGGCGACTTCCTGGTCGGCGTCCTGCTGGGTTTGGATGCCGCCCCACGGGCGCCAGCTCGTTTGCGGCGCCCGCTTGTGGATCGCGTAGATGAAGACCGGCTTGACGACCAGGGGGCGTCGCGGCGGGGCGGGCGGGACGCCCGGCGCGGCGGCTGCCAGGGCCGACCAGGAGAGTCCGGTCAGCGCCACGCCGCCCATTGCCGCCGCCGCTCCCATGCCCCCGAGAAAACCACGCCGACTGATCCCGTCGGAGTCCGCACCGTGGCCGCACGGGCAGCAGTGGGGCTGTACCTGCGATCGACTATCGTGACCATGCTGAGAATCGTGCTCGTGTTGACCCATCGCCGAACTCCTTGCTGGTTCATGGCTTCGCTTCATTCACGGCAACCGTCTTACCATACTCGGATGCAACGGGCCATGCAACAAGACCGCGATCGAAAAACTCCTGGCCCGCCCTCTCGTCCCAAGGGCCCGCGAAGGAACAAGTTGTCGAATGTTGGGTGGCACGCCCCGAAAGGGCGTGGCGGGCATCAGGCCGGATTTGGCGCTCCGGCCACGCCCTTTCAGGGCGTGCCACCCCAAGAAGTCCACCAAGTGATTCTTCCACAGTCCCGAGAACAGTGGCGACACCCTCCGCGGAGTGGGTACATGAATTCGTGAAAGGCCATACCCGACGGCCCGCCGTTAGACTAAAGTAGAGTAGCGGCGCAGATTGCTCCTTGCAGGTGCGGGGGCGGGCTTTGCCGCGCCATCCGGCGGGACCCAAGCGGAGATGTCCCCGCCGCGGTGCATACCTGCGTGCTCCGCACGTTCGCCACGGACCGCTTTGGCGAACCACGCCGTCCACGAGCTGTCGAAGCCGAAACCCGGCTTCGGCTGCCGGCATTGCGTTAGGACCCTGTTGGAATGAAAGAAGACGAGGAGGATGCCGTGACCGCCCCTTGGATTACGTATCGGCCGGAACTGAAAGTACTCGACTGCACCGTGCGCGACGGTGGGTTGATCAACGACCACCATTTCAACGACGGGTTCGTCAGGGCGGTCTACGATGCCTGCGTCGCGGCCGGGATCGATTACATGGAGGTCGGATACAAGGGCTCCAAGAAAATCTTCGCCCCCGACAAGTTCGGCGCGTGGAAGTTCTGCGACGAGGACAACCTTCGCCGCATCGTCGACGACAACCCCAGCTCGCTCAAGCTGGCGGTCATGGCCGACGCGGGCAAGTCGGACTGGCGGACCGACATCGTGCCCAAGAAGCAGAGCGTGCTCGACATGATCCGGGTGGCCTTCTACGTCCACCAGGTCCCCGAGGCGATCGACATGATCAAGGACGCAGCGGACAAGGGCTACGAGGTCTCCGCCAACCTGATGGCGGTCTCCCGGGCCTCGGAGACCGAGGTCGAGCAGGCGCTGGAACTCGTGGCGCAGAGTCCGGCCGGCACGATCGTGGTCGTCGACAGCTTCGGCTCCCTCTACGCCGAGCAGGTCGAGCTGCTGGTCAAGAAGTACCTCCAGTACGCCAAGCCGACGGGCAAAGAGGTTGGGATCCATGCCCACAACAACCAGCAACTGGGGTTCGCCAACACGATCGAGGCGATCATCCACGGGGCCAACCGGGTCGACGCCACGATGGCCGGTCTGGGACGCGGGGCGGGCAATTGCCCCATGGAACTCCTGATCGGGTTCCTGCGCAACCCCAAGTTCAAGATCCGCCCGATCTACCAGGTCCTCCAAGACCAACTCCTCCCGTTGAGCCGGGAGGTGGAATGGGGCCCCCACGTCCAGTACAACATCACGGGACAACTGAATCAGCATCCTCGCAGCGCCATTGCGGCCCGGGCCGGCGACCAACGCGACAACTACGTCGACTTCTACGACAAGCTCATCACGGAAGAGTAACGGCGCCGTGGGTTCTGCCCGCGCCCGCTCAGCGGGAGGGGGGCCGGGGTGAGGGTGGCGCACAGGCCGGCGGCTGGCTCATGGGTGGCTCTTCCGGTTCTGGGTGCGAAAGCCAGTCCAGAGAGGTCTCACGGCCCCTTGCCGCGACGGGCGTTGGGAATCGGCGCTCCCCGTAGCGACAAGGTCACTTCGGCCCGGGGCGAGGCGGCCTCGCCGGTCGTGCAGGCGAATCGCAGCGGCGTTTCGCCTGCGGCCAGACGCAACGCGCCCTGCGGATTCACGTCGCCGAGCAGGCCGCCGTTGGGATCGAAGTGGCGGCAGCGGCCGTCGGGCTCCATCTCCAGGGTCTCGTCGGGCTTGAGAGAGACCGGGAAGGTGATCTTCTGCCCGGCGGCCTCCAGCGCCGGCGAGACCAGCGGCAACGGGCGTTCTTCCAGGGCCTCGATCCTCCCGATCCAGCAGCGGGCCTTGGCGCCCGGCGGGAGGCCGTTGAAGTAGAGGTTCAACTCCTTGACCCCGCCGTACACGTTCCAGCACGTGCAGAACAGGTCCGTGAAGCGATAGGGCCAGGAGTAGTCGTAGAACCGGCCTTCCTCAGGCGGGTCGAGGACCACGTAGGACCAGCCTTGGTTACCCAATGGAATATAGTGGTCGCGGCGGGCGTCGGTGGCGGCGAGTTGCACGTTGAGGATCCCGCCCGGCGCGTCCGAGCGGATCCACAGGCCCAGTCGCCGGTGCCGGGAGAGGTTGAGCGGCTTCGGCAAGGCGAGCGTCGCCCGGCACCAGGCCGAGCGGGTCTTGGCCCGGTTCTCCGCCCGGTAGCAGAACGTGCTCGTGCCGTCCGGGGCCTTTTCGGCCGACGGCTCGACCGCCTGCACCAACTCGGCGGAGGCGGCGTCGCGGGCCTCGAAGGGCACGCCGCCGCGAGCGTCGGCCAGCACCAGGTTCTTCTGGTCGCCGTAAGGGGCCAGCGCGGTCCGTCCCCGGATGCGGACCCAGGGGGATTGTTCCGCGTAGGCGTTTCTGTGAGTCCAGTGGGCCGAGGCTCCGGCCGCGTCGACGACGCGGGGAGGCCCGAACTGCAAGGGACGCAGGTCCCATTGGCCGTCGGGCGTTCGCTCCAGGACGTGTTCGGCCATGGGCTTGACCAGTTCGGCGCAGGCCTCTTCGGAAAAATAGTCGCGGCGTTTCAGCTCGTCGCACGTGCGGATGATGTCGCCCATCTCCGGCATCCGCTTGTTGGCCCAGAGGTTGTTGGCGTTGACGCTGAAGGAGATGGGCGCCTTCCCGCCCAGCGCCTTGAGGCACAGGAGCATCACTTCGTCGGGCGTGACGGCGTCGGTGGCCGGGGAGTGGACGTGCGGGGCGAACCAACCCACGTCGCCGGTGAGCAGGTTTGCGGCCCACCCGGCCGGATTCTGCCCTTTGAACCGCAGGGTGTACTCCCGCCGGCCGAAGTAGATGGGATCGTAGCTGGGGCTGCCCCGGGCAATCACGTGCCATGAGAGATGCGTGTACAGGGCGTTGCCTTCCAGGATAACGGGTTTCTTGACCCGCTTCTGCACCCCCAACGCGATCCGCCCCTGGTTGCGCCAGTGCGGCGGCTGGACGTGGATCTCCTCGCCGCCGTCGAAATACGACATGTCGGCCCCGGTGGCGTCGAAGACGCTTGCGATCCGGTCGCAAATCTCGTCGATCATCGTCGAGTTGACGTCGGGACAGTAGACGGTGTGGCCCCAGATCGGAAAGCAGTTCACCAGGTGCCCGACGCGGGCGCCTTGGGCGTGGGCCGCGACCGTGGTCCCATGGAGCCCTCGCTTGCAGCCGGTGAAGGCGGTCGCGGTCCGCTTGGCATAGCCGACGATTTCGCCTTCGAGGTAGAGGTCGCCCTGGTCCGGCCGGTCGGCCAGCGGCTCTTGGACGGCGAGTTCCGTGGCCTGCGCTGCGACAGGGGCGGCGAGGGTGGCGTGCCGGTCCTGGAGCAATCGCGGGTCGGCCTTGGGGATGATGTAGGGATCGTTCTTGGGGCCCCAGCCGACCATGCCTTGCATCGTGTGGAGTCCGACCTGGAGCCCCGCCGCGTGGATCTTGTCGGCGACCGCCTTGAGCCCGGCCATGCCCTCGGGGAACTGGGCGGGGTTCGGCTCGTAGGTGGGCGTGGACCGCCACCAGGTCAGCTCGACGCACCCAAATCCTCCCTTGGCGAACCGGATCACGTCGTCGATGTTGCGCTGGTTGATGCCGCTGACCATGAGGTAGGAATTGAATCGCTCGGGGGCACGCTTGATCCACACGCCGTGGAACATCGGGTGCGGCAAGCCCTGCTCCAACTCGATGCCTTCGATCGCGTCGAGGACCTTGTTGCCGGGATCGGGCCGGCCGGTGGGCACCGCGAAGATCGCCACTTTCGCCCCCTCGATGCCGTACTCGCGATAGGCCCGCGCGCTCGGCACGCCGTGCGTTCCGCAGTCGGTGCGGTCGTTGCACGCCAGGGCCCCGACGGCGAAACGATCGTTCCACACGGTGTTCACCAGCGCACCGGCGTGTCCGCCGATCTTCGTGCGCAGGTTACAGAGCTGGAGCCAATCGGGCGTGCCGCCCGCGATGCTTTCGATCGACAGGGTGAAGTAGCGCGGCCGGATCGCTGTTCTTGCCCGCACGGAGATGCCGCTGTCGCCGAAGGATACGGCAAGGAGATCGCCCGCCAGTTCCACCTTGGAAGAGGCCCACGACTTGGCTCCTTTTCCAAGAAGCATGAACGGCTGGCCCGGCTGGAGGCATTCTTGCTTGTCGCCGAGCCCGACGAGAGAGCGGTTCTTGCCGTCGGTGCCGATCTCATAGCGACACGACTCGTTCTCCAACACGACCGCCCCGCCCGCAATCACCGGGCCCCGCGGTGGTTCGGCGCCGAGAAGATGCAAGGGAATGCACACGGCCGAAATCCCGGCCAACACCAAGAGTTTCCAAGGAGACATGACAAGACCTCCGCAAGGTTGACTCTCTCGTGCAATGATTCACGCTGTTGGGGTCTTATTTCCAGAGCGTACGCATCGCAGTTTCGTCCCGTAGCGCGGCCGAGCCGCAATGAAGACTTCCGAAGTCTCGGAGACTTCGGAAGTCTGCGCTTGACCGCTGCCGCCGGCACGGCTTCCCCGGTCGGATCACGCATTCCCGGCAGCGGTCAAGCCGTGGCACGCTCCCAGGATCGCGCAACTTGATTTAGCCTCGAACCTGTTTCACCCCGGCCCGGCGCGATGTAGTCTGCGCGCGGTGAACGAGGGCGTCAAGCGGCCCGGGACATCCGACGTAACGCGCCGAGCCTGAGCCGTCTGTCCGGTCGGTGAGAAACGGCTCACAACGCGGGCCCCCGTCTTCCCTGCGGCCAGCCGGTTCAAGTAGAATAGCCAGAGGTGCAGGGCGAGCGGTCCTTCCAACGATCCTGGAGGCCCACTCGACCGATTTCTCGAACCCGCCTCCGAGGAACCCGCCATGACTCGACGATTCGCTCTTGGCGTTCTGGTGCTCTTGGCCACGGTGGTCATGCCGGCCGCGCCGGCCCGGGCCGCCGATCAGGAGTTCAAGGCAGGCGTGGCCCGCAAGGCGATCACGCCGAGCGGGCCGATCTGGTTGTCGGGCTACGCCTCGCGGACCCGTGCGTCGGAGGGCGTGATCCACGACCTCTGGGCCAAGGCCTTGGCCCTTGAGGACCCCGACGGCCGTCGCGTGGTGATCGTCACCATGGACCTCATCGGCCTGCCACGCGAGGTCTCGGCCGAAGTGTCGGCGAGGGTCACGAAGCAGTTCGGTCTGGAACGGTCCCAACTCCTGCTGTGCGTCTCGCACACGCATTCGGGCCCGGTGGTGTGGCCGAACCTGAAGACCATGTACGATCTGTTGACGCCGGCGGAGCGGGAATGCCTCCAGCAGTACGCCCGGCGGCTGACCGGCGACCTGGTGTCGCTGGTGGGCGCGGCGATCGGGGATCTTGCCCCGGCCCGGCTTTCGGCGGGCCACGGGAGCGTCGGGTTTGCGATCAATCGTCGGCCGCAGAAGGGGCCGGTCGACCACGACGTGCCCGTGCTGAAGATCGCCGCCCCCGACGGCAAGCTCCGCGCCGTGCTGTTCGGTTACGCCTGCCACAACACGACGCTCGGCGGCGACCTCTACCAAGTCAACGGCGACTACGCGGGCTTCGCCCAGATCGAGCTGGAAAAGGCCCTGCCCGGCGTCACGGCCCTGTACACGATCCTCTGCGGCGCCGATCAAAACCCCTCGCCGCGCGGCAAGGTGGAACTGGCGGCCCAGCACGGCAAGACGCTGGCCGACGAGGTGCGCCGCGTGCTGGCCGGGCCGTTGACCCCGGTCCGTCCGCCGATCCGTACCGCCTATGAAGACGTCAAATTGGCCTTCGCCCCACAGGCACGCTCGACCTTCGAGGAGGAGGCGAAGTCGAAGGATCGCTTCCGCAGGCACCGGGCCGACGCCATGCTGGCCGCCATCGATGCCGGACACCCTGTCCGTGACGTGTTGCTCCCCGTGCAGGTCGTCCGGCTGGGCAAGGACCTGGCCCTCGTGGCCCTCGGCGGCGAGGTGGTGGTCGACTACGCGCTTCGCCTGAAACGGGAATTGGCCGGCACCGACCTCCTCGTGGTCGGCTACGCCAACGACGTGATGTGCTACATTCCTTCCCAACGCGTGCTCCGGGAAGGCGGCTACGAGGGCGGCATCGCCATGATCTACTACGGCCTGCCCGGGCCGTTTACCGACGAGGTTGAGGAAACGGTCCTCGGTGCGTGCCGCAGGCTGCTCGAGGCAACGCGTGTGAAGAAGTGACTCCGTGCCGCGGACGACTCCAGTGAGAAAGGGTTCAGGGTTCAGGAAGGACGTTGATCTCAAGTTTTGAACCCTGAACCCTAGAGACTGAACCCTGAACTCTTTTTCAATGATCCTCTCCGAAACCGACCGCGAAGCCGTGGATCGCGTGGTGGACTGTCTGGCCGCGAGCCGCAGCCTGCTGTTCATCACGGGGGCGGGGATCTCGGCCGATTCCGGGCTCCCGACCTATCGCGGCATCGGGGGCCTGTATAACGCCGGGGCCACGGAAGAGGGCCTTCCCATCGAGGTGGTCCTCTCCGGCGAGGTGATGCGACAGCGCCCGGACCTCACCTGGAAGTACCTGGCCCAGATCGGCCACGCAGCCCAGGGCTGTACCTTCAACCGCGCCCACGAGGTCATTGCCCTGATGGAATCGCGTTTCGAGCGGGTCTGGACGCTCACGCAGAACGTCGACCGGTTCCACCGCGACGCGGGCTCGCGGAACGTGATCGACATCCACGGCGACCTCCACGAGTTGTGCTGCACGACCTGCCGTTTCCGCCTGGAGGTCGAGGACTTCGAGGCCCTGGCGATTCCTCCGCGCTGCCCGGAATGCCGCGCGGTGCTGCGTCCCGACGTAGTCCTGTTCGGCGAGATGCTGCCGTCGGCGAAACTCGAACGGCTCTACGAGGAACTCGACGCGGGGTTCGACATGGTCTTCAGCATCGGCACCACGAGTGTGTTTCCCTACATTGCCCAGCCGGTCGAGTTGGGCCGCCGCCTCGGCTGGACGACCGTGGAGATCAACCCGGGCGAGAGCTGCGTCTCAGACCTGGTCGACCTTCGCATCCCGCTCGGCGCTGCCGCGGCGATGGACATCCTTTGGCGGCGTTTCGAGGAGCGGGCCAGCCGGTAAGGGCCGGCCGAGAATGACGCCCCTCTCCCGTCCAACGGGAGAGTTGGCTATAAGGAACAGGAATGGGGATGCCTCGAAAGCGGTAAGGTAAACGGTAGAGGGCTACCGTTTTCACCGCCATGCGGACAACGAACGGGCAGAATTGTGTTAACCCCAGGATGGCGGGGAGTTGCCGTCCGAGGCTGAGCGTGCCCCCAGAAATCCCGGCATCCCCTGCGATAGCCTTCTTGACAAACTTAGGGCCTGTAAAACAATAAGTTGGGCAAACTTAGTTGTTTTGCAGGCCGTTAGAACAGGGGCAGGGGGGATGGGATTTGCGAACGAGCCTGCCCCCCCCCAATCCCCAATCCCTCGCCGAGGCTACCCATGTCGATCACGGAAGAGTCCATACTGGCGGCCCTGCGTCAGGTGAACGACCCGGAACTGCTCGTCAACATCGTCGACCTCGGCCTGGTGTACGAAGTGGATGTCGCCGAGCGCGACGGCAAATTCGACCTCCACGTCAAGATGACGATGACGAGCCCCGCGTGCCCCGCCGGTCCGGAGTTGATCCGCGAAGCCAAGGACGTACTCGCCTCGCTCGGCGAAGACGTGGGCAACGTGGTCGTGGAAATGGTCGTCAGCCCCCCCTGGACCCCCGACCGCATGACCGAAGAGGCCCGGGATGAGTTGGGGATGTTCTAGTCCGGCCATGTTTCGCCGCGCCTTGCCGACTCTCGCTTAAGGCGTTCAAGGGCAAGACGTTAGCCGCCGGCGATGGCTCGCGTCCGACCGAACGGCTTCCGCCATGTTCCGCTGCGTTCCGCACCGTTTCGCCGCCCAACTGCTGCCCCGGATGCGCCCACTTTTCGTCGGTCCCCGTAGCCCGCAAGACCTCCCGCTCGGGCTGTGCCGGCTCGTCGGCCGGATTGACGCTCGGAAGTGAATCCAGGGCGCCGCGCAGGTCATGCAACCGCGCGTGGGAGTAGCGGCCGATGGTGAGCGAGGGGCTGGAATGCCGGGCAAGCTCTTGGGCTGTCTTGACCGAGGCGCCGCCGGCCACGATTGCCGAAATGTACGTGTGCCGGAGGGCGTGGAAATCGACCACCTCCCCTGCCACGTTGCTGTACTTCAGGAAGTCCGACCGCTGCCGGGCCTGTCGCTGTTCGTCGGTTGTCGCTTCCGCAATCCATGCCGCCCGTGCGGCCGCCATGTCCTTTTTGAGCATCCGCACGGTCTTCAGGGGGAGATTGCCGAAAACCCGCTCATCCGGCCGCCGACCCGTCAGCCAAAGGCGCAACAGGTCTGCCAGGTCCTGCCGGATCGGCTGGCAGTCCGTGCGCCGGCGTTTGCTGTGGGCCGCCTGGACGGTCACGGTGGGAGTGTCGGCGTCGAGGTCGAATGACCGCGGGGTCAGACTTCGCAGTTCCTTGGCGCGGAATCCCGTCCCCAGCGCGACCCGATACACCATCGCCCGTTCCCGCCCGCTGATTTCGTGCTCCGGCAGGGTCCGTCCCTCGGTCACTCGCAACAGCCAGGCGATTTCCTCGGGAACCATTTCCCGCCGCACGTGGCGCGGGTCGGTCGCTTCGTTGAATCGCGTCAGGTCTGCCAGAGCGTTGTCGCGCGTCCGTTTGTCACGTCGTAACCATCGGCCAAAACTCTTGACCGCCGTAATGATGCGGTTGCACGTTGCCAGGGACCGCCCGGACTGCCGGATGCTGGTAATAGCCTTCTCTACGGCCTCCGGGGTGAGGTCGCCAACGTATTCGGCCCCGCACAGTTCGATGACTCGACGTACCAGGGCGCAAGACTCGAAAGAATGCTTTTCCGTATTCCCCTTGGCAAGCAGGGATTGCCGGAAGGCGTCCAGGTGTTCCTGAATCGGCCGCTGTGCCTCGACGGCGAACCGCTCTTGGGCCGCATCGACCAGACCCCGCCGGCGTTCCATCGCCCCGGTTCCCAACTGGTTGGCCAGCCGTTGGGCAGCGTCCTTGTCGGGCGTGCCGCTGGCGACCCTCCGGCGCTTGCCGTGGTGGTCGAAGTATTCGATGGTGTACTGATCGGCCTCGACAAGGACCGCCGCCCCATCTTCCGAGAGCGGGGCCCGCTGCTGCCGGCCGCGGGAAGTCCAGACCGCATACCGCCGGCCCTTGCGCTCGACAATCTCCGCACCCGCGGGAATCGACTTCCGCCGCGTCCGCTTGTAGATCGTGGCCACGTGTCACCTGCCTTTCGGTTTCCACGTCTTCCCGGTGCCCGACGTCTTCACCCGGACGATTGCCAGCCCGAGGCACGCGCCCACCTTGTCCAGACCCTCCATCGAAAGCCCGCGCTCTCCCCGGAGGAATCGAGACAAAGCCGACTTGTCAACGCCCGTCTCCCGGGCCAACTCCCCCAGCGTCTTGCCGCAATCGCGGACGATTCCCCGCAACTGCTCTGTCAGCGTTTGTGGTACTTTCTTTCTCATCGGCATGATTCTACCGGTCCGTTGTCAATTCGTCAACACCCCAGGGCCATCCGCCGTATTCCGTCGCATCCAGCCGTTCATCCTTGCCCAGTCTCACACCCCGCCAAACCGCCGTAAAGGCCTCCTACGGGCCGCCGGCCCGGGAGGTATCAAACATCGGCCGTCCCCGCCAGAACGCAACCGCCGGCCTCTGACGCAACCGATTTCCCGGCCGGGCCGGCTTCAGACGGATTCGGCCACTTCACCGCCACCCCAGGGGCAGGAGGGGAACACCAACCGCACCGCACTACATCGGGCCACGCAAGGGACCGCCACCAGTCCCGCCGTCCACACCAAGGGCACGGGCCGTCTTCCGGCCGATGCCTGGAGCCCGGGAAGTAGGCCGCCAGCGCCGGCAGGTCCTCCCACCGCGCCCGAGCCCACCAGCGCCGTTGCTCGGGAAGGCCGGGCGGTTCCCATCCCAGCCGGCCGGTAACGTCAGGCCGGCGAACCCAGCCGGGGAAAGGGGGCTCGTCTGGCTTGGGCAGTTCGGTGGACGCTGAGCCGAGCCGCCCAAGGGCCGCCACTACCTCGGGCTTGTGCTCCAACAGGCGCCGGGCCACCGCGTCGGCCGCCCTGGGGCCGCGAATGACGAGCCGGTCCCCATCGACCCGGACCGTCAGGCCGGCCGTCACCGCTTCGATGAGGAGACTCAGCCCGTCCATTCCGCCACCTCATCGGGGGAATCCCCGGATTGCGTTTTCGGTTCGTTGTGAGCCGGTAACGGTAACACAATTACGGTTTCCTCGGGGTCTTCGCTATTTGTGTTACCGTTACCACCCTCAGACAGCACGAAGACCGCAACGGGCCGGCCCCGACCGCCGGCGTGGTCTTCTTGGTGCCATCGCCCCGCGCCGGCCTTGACCAGGCCATCGAGGGCCGCTTCGGCTTCGGCCGCGCAGGTCCGGAACCGCCGACTTGCGTGCATAAGCTCCCGGACTGTAAGCCGGCCGCCGCGGTCCCGAACGATTCGCAGCAACTCCCGCCGCTCCCGGGCCTCGGGAGATTCGGCGTCACCGCCGATGATGGCGTAGACCCGGCCGGCCTCTTCGCCGAACCACCGGGAGAGCGTGACCCCAGCCGCGACGCTCTCAGCGTCCACCGTGTTGGGGTCGGTCAAGGCCGGGTCCGCGGACGCCACGCGGATCAGGTGGACCAGCAACGCGAAGCGGGCCGCGTAGCCCTCCAACTTGGACCAGGCCGCCGCAAGGTCCCCGGTCAAGCTCGCTTGCTCTTGGGCGTGGTCGTCGTAGAATCGGACCCACGCGGCCTTGCCGCCGGCCGACAGGTCCACATCGACGGGCTGTTGCTCGCCCGCGTCGTCTTGCCGAAAGTCGAGTTCCGAGAGCCGGCCGAAGAGAGCCTCCATCGCCTCCTCGGTTTCCCGAGGGAGGTCCGCTTCAGTCCACTTCTTGGGCAGTTTCGGCGGCATGGCGAAGAGCAGCCGGGCCGCCAGGCCGTTGTCGAAGTGCTCCCGGTCCGCTTTCGCCTGGGGTTCCGTGTCGCCTTCGGGCCGATACCGGCCCACCAAGGCCGCCCCGAGGGCCCGCGGTTGCACGCCGCCGGCGATCGACACCGAGGCCCGCGGCACGTAAATCTGCTTCTTGCCGCTCTTGCGGTCCACCGTCATGGGGCCGGCCCGGTACATGGAAAGCCAATGGGCCACGTCGGCGCCCCGGCGACTCTTGTAGGCGTCGAACGAGTTGACCCAGCCGGCCAACTCATCGCGTGCCAAGAGCAGGCCGCGGGGCTGATTCTGCAAGAGCACTGCCAGGGCCTCGACCGTCGTATCCTCGCAGACGTACCGAACGGCCACGGGTTCTTGCGGCTCCTCGGGCGGGGGCTCCCCGTGCTTGCGGCCCTTCTTCTTCCACTCGGCAAGGTCCGCTTCGTAGGTGGCCTTGTCGGTGCCGTAGGAGGCCATGGCCGCCTTCCACTCCCGGAACGCCGCCGATTGCAGCCGGCGTAGGGGCTTCATCGCCAGGTCAAAGGCCGGGGACTTCAAGGTGCCCGAGTCCCCGACAATGACCGCCCAAACGATGCACGGCTCGCACCAACTCTGCTTCAGCCGGATTCGCCGCGTGTTGCCCACCGCGGAAGCCAGGACCGCCAGCAACGGGAGCGCGATGAAGCTCTCATCACACCCAAGGGCCCTTGCCCCCTGCCGGATGAAGTCCCGCGGAACCGCCGGCAGGGCATCGGTGGGAAACGGCACATAGGGCGGGGGCTCGGGCTTCGGGGCTTCGGACGGCGCCGCCACCGGCTGGAGATCCCCAGGCTCCGGTTGCCACAACGGGGCCGCCTTGATGAGTTCCGCCAACTGGTCCAACGTGCCGCCGCTATCCAGCCAGTCGGATACGTCGCCCTTCTCAGGCACGCCCGGAAGCGAGACGATCTTGACCTTGGCTGCGCCGCCGCAATGCACCCCCAGGGCCACGTCGTGCGCATGCTTGCGGCCCACGTCGTCATTGTCGGGGAGCACTACCACAAGCCGGCCGCGGAAGTAGTCTTGGTACTCCGCACGCCACTTGCCGGCCCCGCCGGCGTTCGTGGTGGCGACGCACCCAAGGGCCACCAACCGATCGGCGTCTTTCTCGCCCTCGGGAACCAGAACCAGCCGCTTCGGGTCCGCCTTCACCAGTTCGGGCAGCCGGTAGGGCACCAGCCGACACCCCTTGACCGACCAGACCCACCCACCGCCCGGCTTGGGCCGGCGTTGCCGGAAGTCCTTCGGCTCCATCCGGCAAACCTGATAGAGCAGCCGGCCCGCCTCATCGCAGTAGTCGTAGGTCTTGACGATTCTCGGCTTGCCGTTCGCCACCGGCTCATCCCCGAGGTATCGGGAGACTTCCGCTAGAACGGTAGGGAAGTCCCATCCTCGAAGCCACGTAAGGGCCGCTATGCCGTCGCCGTTGCCCTTGTCGAAACACTGATTGCAGAACAGTGCCCCGGCGTCGCCGTCGATGAATCGGAACCGGTCCGTACCACCGCACCGCGGGCAAGGGTGGTTCTTGCCGTCGAGAATGCCGGCGTCGATGCCCCCGAGGGCCGACAGGATTTCCCGCCACCTACCGGCCGCCCGCTGCTTTACCGCGTTTACGTCAAGTCTCATCGGCCCGCCCTCCCATCGACCCGAGGGCAGCCCGCGCGAATCCACTCCAGATACTCATCCCGCCGATAGCGGACGGCACCGGTCTTGCCCGTGCCAATTTTGACCGGCCGCGGGGCGATGCCGCATCGGGACCACCGCCAGAGAGTCCGCTCGCCCACGTTGACCAAGCGGGCCGCTTCAGCCGTGGTCAGAAGCTCGGGGACGATGGTGTCGAGGGTGGTGTCATTCGCCATTGGCCACCCCCTGCCCGGACCGCCGGGCGTCGATGGCGTTAAGCTCGTGGCGCACCAGGGCCACCGCCTTGCGATCGTACAGCCGAAGCGTACCGGCCCGGGCCGCCGGGGAAATGTGTCGGCGCGTGGCGAGAATGTACAGCACGCGCGGAAGAATGACTCCCAGCGCATCGGCAATCTTGCCGGGGGTCAGTAGTGACGGAACCGCCTGGGTTCGCATGGTGGAAGCTCCTATCAGTGGGAAACTTGTCGCCTCTACTGATAGGACGTTGTTCGCCGCGAACAGGCGAAAAGATGTGTATTCCTCGGGGATAATTGCGATTGCTTGTTCGCGAACAGACCGCGAACAACTACAGCCGATTGGGGGGCCTCACCCGCGTCGGCTTTTCGGCCGGGTCGGACTTCACGGGGCTCGGCTCGAAATCCGCCTTGTGTTCGGCTATCAGTCGATTCAAGACTTCGTGCTTGTCGCCGTCGCCGATCGCGGCCTCCAGGTCACTCGTCAGGCTTACCACCTTGGGTCTGCCACCTTTCGCCCGGCCTCGCCCCGTGCGCTTCATCGTTTCCTGCCAAAGGGGCGTAGCCTTCACGGTCGGAAGCGAACAGGTCTTTCCCGCAGCCTCTTTGATCCTTGCCGCCCATTGCCGTATCGTGCCCGAAACAAACGTAGCGTCTTGTTTCGCCAGCTTCATCGCAGCCGCGTTCGCCTCATCGACCGTAATTGATGCCCGCACCCAGCCGGCGTCCGTGGCAACGACGTTCTCACTCTCGGTCGCCGTCTCTAACTCCAACCGGTCCCAGGCCGCCGCAAACTCTAGTTGTATCTGCCCCCACAGGTCGGGCGGCAGTCGGTTGTTCTTGCCAAGCCGCAACCGTTTCCAAATGTCAACGCTCACTTCGATGGCTATGTCGGCATCGTCGGCGTCGTACTCTGCGCGGAATCTGTCGGGGGCACGTTCGACGGCGTCGTACCCGCCGGCGTTTTGCCACGCCTGATGTACGGCGTTCCCAAGGGCCTCTGCCGCCTCGTGCGCCGTCGGGTAGGAGTAGTTGCCAACGTGGATCGCCGAGGCCGTTGGCGCGACTGCGCGGCGGATTAGGTCGAGTGCGTCCGACGTTCTTTCACGAAAACGTGCAACAGATTGCCGTATGTGCCGTATGTGGATGTCCTCGTAAAGTAGCTTGTCTCGCGCCGCCGCCCTCTGTTGCGCTCGCCGGGTCCGTTCGGAACGTGAATTGGCAGCCCAAGAGAAGTCCGGCTTGCGGCGGTAGCGATTGATGACCTCTTGGGCGCTGCCGTTGGCAACTTCGGCCGCGTCCCGAACCTTGATGAGCAAGTCGAAAAGGTCGCCTGCCATGGTCCTGCCTTTCCTCGGGCCGAACCCGGCGGGGGTCACAAAAGGCAGGAATGTGGGCCCCCGCTGGGTCCGCTTGACCGGGGCGTTGCAATCGCCGCCGGCCGTCCCGATGTCCAGTATCGCCACAGATTGTACCACCCACGACCGCTTCAACCAACTCGCGGCGAGGGTCCTTCCGCGGCACTTCACCCCGAACCGCCAAGGGAACCGTCGCGCTTTGGGACACAGTTTGTTTGCGCGGCGTGGAGGAAGGAAAGAGGGTTGCGTTCTTGGATTGTTCCCTACGCCGTTCCCTCGAAAAGGCCCCCGGAAGGACCCGTGGCGCCCGCCTGTCCCGTCGCCCGGACCATCGCCACGATGCCCGCCTTGACCGCCGCGGGGAGCGTGGGCCATGCGTCGATGAGGGCGGCCAAGTCGGGGTCGGGGGCGCACTCGGGCGTTTCAACTGCTGCCCCGGATGCGCCCACTTTCGGAGAACCTGCGTTTTCTTCGGGGATTATGGGCCTGGACTCCCGACCGCATGACCGAAGAGGCCCGGGATGAGTTGGGGATGTTCTGAATGGGGTTTCACCGGCCCGCGCGGGCGTTCTGAACCACGTTGACACCCCGCGGCCCGGCCGCGCAGAATGGGAGGGCCTGATCGCCGCGGCGGGGCGTGTTGCCGCTGGGTTTGCCCTTCCATCCTGGGACGGAGAGGTAGTTGACCGTGACAAGAATCGCCCCCCTCGTGATCGCGGGCATCGTGGTGCTCGTTTGCTGTCCGGCCGCGGCCGACACGTTCTATGTGGCCCCCGACGGCAAGGACGCGTGGTCGGGCACGCTGGCGGAAGCCAACGCCGCCAGGACCGACGGGCCCTTTGCTTCCCTGGATCGGGCACGGGACGCCGTGCGCCAGCGCAAGGCTGCCGGGCCGCTGCCGGCTGGCGGGATCACGGTCGAGTTGCGGGCCGGCACCTACGAGCTGCCGCAGCCCCTGGAACTCACTTCCCAGGACAGCGGCACTCCGGAGGCCCCGATCGTCTATCGGGCACGGCGAGGCGAAACGGTCCGCATTATGGGCGGACGGATCGTCCCCGGTTGGAAGCAGGCCGTCGACCCGGCCGTGCTCGACCGGCTCGACCCGTCGGCCCGCGGCCAGGTCTGGCAGGCCGATCTCAAGGCCCTCGGCATTACCGATCTCCAGGGCATCAACAGTCCGACGAGCTACCGGTCGGATCCGGGCCTGGAGGTCTCCTTCCAGGACGTGCCCATGACCTTGGCCCGGTATCCGAACTCGGGCTACATGCACATCGCCGCCGCCCTGGATGCCCAGGGCGCGCGAGCCAAGGGCCAAGTGACCACGCCGGAAGGCAAGTTCGTCTGCGACGACCCGCGCCCCGCCCGCTGGGTCCGCGAGAAGGACATCTGGCTCCACGGCTTCTGGGTCTGGGATTGGGCTGACCTGCGTATTCCGTTGGGCAGCGTGGACCCTGCGGCCCACACGATCTGTCTCGGCCCCAAGGCCGGCCACACCTTCCACCTCCGCACCGGGCAGTGGTTCTACGCCGAGAACGTCCTGCCGGAACTCGACCGGCCCGGCGAATGGTACCTGGACCGGGACCGCTCGGTCCTCTATTTCTGGCCGCCGTCGCCGCTCGCCTCGGGCAAGGTCGTGGTCTCCGTGGTCCGCGACCTGATCCGCTTGAATGACGTTTCGCACGTGACGTTCCGCGGTCTGTTGGTCGAGGCCGGACGCGGCAGCGGGTTCGTGGTCAAGGGGGGCGACGGCGTCCGCGTGGTTGCCTGCACGATCCGCAACCTGGGCAACTGGGCCGTGAAGGTCTACGGAGGCAAGGGTCACGGCGTGGTGGGCTGCGATGTCTACGGGACTGGCCAGGGGGGCATCCACCTCGAAGGCGGCGATCGCAAGTCCCTCACGCCCGCCGGACACTTCGCCGACAACAACCACATCCACCACACCGCCCGCTGGGACCCGGTCTACCAGCAGGGGATCACGGTCTTCGGCGTCGGCAACCGGGCCACGCACAACCTGATCCATCACGTGCCGCACGTGGCCATCGGCTTCACGGGCAACGAGCAGACGATCGAGTACAATGAGATCCACACCGCGGTCTTCCAGTCGAACGACGCCGGCGCGATCTACACCTCCCCGCCCGACGAAACCTGGTCGATGCGCGGTCACAAGATCCGCTACAACTACCTGCACAACATCCACGGCTTCAAGGACAAGGGCTGCCTGGGCGTGTACCTGGACGACTGCTTCTCCTCGGCCGACATTTCGTCGAACATCTTCTACGACGTGGCCACGGCGATCCTTATCGGCGGCGGGCGCGACAACCTGATGACGAACAACCTGTTCCTCCGGTGCGGGAAGGCGTTCAGCATCGACGCCCGGGGACTCGGCTGGGCCAAGGGCGTGGGCACCTTCGCCACCAAGGAATTGCACGACCTGAACTACAAGCAGCCGCCCTGGTCCACGCGATATCCCGAGCTGCTCGGTATCCTCGAAGACGAGCCGCTGGCCCCGAAGGGGAACGTCATGGCCCGCAACATCTGCTGGGACGGTCCGTGGGGCTGGACCGAGCCGAAGGCCCTGCCGCTTGTGAAATTCGAGAACAACCTCCTCGGCGTCGACCCGCACTTCGCCGGCAAGCCGCCGGCCGATTTCAGCCTGGCCAAGGACTCCCCGGCCTTCAAGCTCGGCTTCCGCCCCATCCCGTTCGAGAAGATCGGCGTCTACCGGAGCGACGACCGCGCCTCCTGGCCGGTAGAGCCCGGGCCCTATTGATCGCCGTCCGATCGCTGCTCCATAATGTCTCTCGATGCGAAGCGTCGCACGGAGCATGGACGCCGCCAAGGTCGTTTCCATGCCGACCCTCGGCTGCGCCGAGTGACGGCATGCCACCCAACTGCCCTCTGCCCTCTGCCCTCTGCCCTCTGCCCTCTGCCCTCTGCCTACTGCCTACTGCCTACTGCGTACTGCGTACTGCGTACTAAGAAGGAGACCGCCATGAACGATCGCATCCACCGTCGTGAATTGCTGCGTTTTGGGGCGGCTGCCGGAATGGCCGCGGGCCTGGCCGCTCCGGTTGTGGCCGCTGAGAAGGCCAAGCCGATCCGCGTCGGGGTGATCGGCGTCGGGGGGCGGGGGACGTATCTCCTCTCCCTGGCCCTGAAGGCCGGGGTGGAAGTGCCCGCCGTGTGCGACATCAAGGAGCCGAGTCTCAACCGGGCCATCGACCTGGTGGCCAAGGAACGCAACGGGCGCAAGCCGGCCGGGTACTCCCAGGGGCCCAAGGACTATCAGCGCATGCTCCAGCGCGACGACCTCGACGCCGTGATCGTCGGCACGCCGATGCAGGTCCACGCCCCGATGTCGATCGACGCCCTCCGGGCCGGCAAGCACGTGCTGAGCGAAGTGGCCGCGGCCATGACCGTCGACGATTGCTGGGGCCTGGTCCGCGCCGCGGAAGAGACCGGCCGTATCTACATGCTCTCGGAGAACTGCTGCTACTTCCAGCCGGTCATGATGATCAGCAACATGGTCTCCAAGGGCCTCTTCGGCGAGTTGACCTACGCCGAGTGCGGCTACGTCCACTGCTGCCGGACCCTGATGTTCGAGGGCGACGGGACGCTCACGTGGCGCGGCGAGATGCTCCGCGACTACCTCGGCAACCTCTATCCGACCCACGCGATCGGCCCGGTGGCCCAGTGGATGGGCATCCACCGCGGCGACCGCATGGTCTCGCTCGTGGCGGGCTCGACCGGGCGGTCGAACCTGGTCGATTACGTGCGGCAGCGCTTCCCGAAGGACCACCCGGCCCAGAAGATCCAGTTCCGCTCCACCGACTCGGTGACGACCCTCATCCGCACGGCGAAAGGAAAACTGATCGACCTGCGCTACGACATCTCCTCGCCCCGCCCGGTGCTCAGCACCACGTACTACGGCCTCCAGGGAACCAAGGCGAGCTACGAATCGCGGCTGGACAAGATCTGGATCGACGGGCGGACGAAGGGAGACGTGTGGGAGCCGGTCTCGAAGTACGCCAAGGAGTTCGAGCACCCGATGTGGAGCCAGTTCCAGGCCCAGGCCGCCGGCACGGGCCACGGCGGAGGCGATTTCTTCGTGGTCAACGAGTTCCTCAAGACCGTCGGCTCCGGCGGCCCGCCGCCGATCGACGCCTGCGACGCCGCGGCCTGGAGCGTCGTCATCCCACTCTCCGGCAAATCGATCGCCGAAGGCGGCGCCCCCCAAGAAATCCCCGACTTCACCCGCGGCAAATGGGAAAGCCGAAAAGGCCTCGCCTGAGGCCGAAACGTGAGGCTCATGTTCCGAATCCTCCGGGCGGCGGGCCATCGGCGAAGTCCACCGCGTAGGGCGGACCGAACACGGTGAGGCTGGAGAGCATTTGCCGGTCTTGTCCCGATTATGGTCCATCGGGTGAACCGCGAAGCGGTTCCGTGACATAGCCCAGGGTTGCCGCGCAGCGGCTACCCTGGGTGGCGTGCTTGATGACGGTACCGGTTCTGTTCCAGACATCTCGCTCTTTCCGTCCGTCTGCAGCCCCGAAGGGGCGAGATAGGAGAGCCCAGGGCAACGCCCTGGGGAAAGATTCCAGAAGGGACAGCCCAAGCCCTGAAGGGGCGCGATCTGGCTCCCCGCCACCTCGATTCCGCCCCTTCGGGGCTGCCGATCGTGGGAAGGACAATCGCCCCAGGGCGTTGCCCTGGGCTTTCGCATTCCGCCCCTTCGGGGCTAAGGAGGGCCAGCGAGGTCGGGTAGGGTGGGCATTGCCCACCAACTCGTTCTTGTGCCGTGGCACCACGGATTTGGTGGGCGTTGCCCACCGTATGCGGTCATCCTTCATTCCCCGCCCGCTTCCTGGTATGCCTGCCTCTCAAACGGATTGTCGTAATACGCGCGGCGTCCCGTCAGCCATAGCACCAGCGAGCAGCCCAGGTAGGCAGGCCCCATCAGTGGCCCCCATCGCTCAAACTGACGGACGTGGACCATTTCGTGGTCGCGGGAAATGTCGAGGGCGGCGTCGGGCTGCCCGAGGATCGTGTGTCCAAGGGTGATCGCCAACGTGAACTGGCCGCCCGCGCAAAGGCCGACGATGCCCAAGAAGAAGACCCAGCACCGTGTAGGGCGAGGCCCGGAGAAGCGGCCGTTCAGATCGCGCTGCGAAGGGGCCGGACCATAGGCCGGCTGCCGTGCATGGTGGAAAGGAGGCGCTGCCAGCTTTGGGGAGAACCCGGGGTCAGGCGGCCGAGCACCCTGGCGACTTCGGCTCCGGTCACTTCGGGAAGGTTGGCCGGCACCTGGTCCACGTGGAACAGAGCGAGGACTGCCGCGCAGGCCGGCGCGAGCACTTCGCCCTCGATCCCTAGCTCAGCCGTCCGCACCATGGGGACCTTGGGGAACAAGGACGCCAGTTCCCGCAGGAGCATGCCGTTCTGTTGGCCGCCCCCGGTGAGCACGATTTGGTCGATCGGCGCATCCTTGGGGAGGTCCCTGGCAGCGGCGCGGGCCACGGACTCGGCGAGGAAATGCGTGGCCGTGCAGAGCAGATCGCGGACCGACCAGCCCGCCTCGACCGCCCGTTGCAGGGCGTCGAAAAGGAACCGTTCGGGCCGGACGCCGCGAGGGTGCCACCTGGGGATCGACCGGCGGAAATAGGGATCGGCCAGCCAGTGGTCCAGGAGGGGCGCGAGCCGTTGCCCCTGGACCGCCAGCTTGCCTCCCGGGTCAAACGGCTGCTCGCCGTTGGTGAGCCGCTGCGTCAGGAGATCGGGGAGGAGCATCCCCGGCCCCACGTCGAAGGCGAGGAGCCGGGGCGGTCCGCGTTCCGCGGTCCCGGCCCCCAGGTACGAAAGGCGCGTCGTCCGTCCCAGATCGACGAGCACCCGGCTCTGCCGTGGGTCTCCGAGCAGGGTCCACTCGGCCAGGATCGCCAGGGGACCTCCTTGTCCGCCCGCGGCGAGGTCCCGCCCGGGGAAGGCGTCGACCACGTTCATGCCCGTCGCCTCGGCCAGGCGTGCCGGATCGCTCAGCCCGAGGTGGCTTTCCCGCACGGCCTTGTTGCCGCCCCACAGGCCCGGATCGTGGACGCCGATCACGAGGATCTGGGCCGGAGCCATTCCGGCCTGATCCAAGAGGGCGTCGACGACGGAGGCCTCGACGTCGGCGAGCTGCGTGCGGAGGCTGCCGAGGGCCGCGAGCGTTTCAAGTCCGTCGCGTGCGGCGCCCGGTTCCGCCAGTTGACGCCAGAGCTGCGCCGTCTCTGCCGGGACCTGGACGATCAACCCGTCGGCCACTTCGGGATGGAGTTGGAGTGCTTGGCCTCGTGCGGCGACGAGGGTCGCCGAGATTCTCGTACAATCGGAGGAGACGAAAAGCCCGACGGTCCAACGACGCGAGTCGGCGGGCCCGGGCGGGTCGGCACGGAATGGAATGGCCATCTCAGGCGACCATCCGCATCTCGATGACTTGTCCCGTCACCCCGGCCAGGAATTCCTCGAAGATCCTCAGGTCGAGGGCGGAGGCGCTTCCGGCCTCCGGGTGAAACTGCGTGCCCAGGGCGAACCAGTCGTCCATCGTGCTCTCGATGGCCTCGACGATTCCATCGGGGCAACGGGCCGTGACGGTGAAGCCCGGGGCGATGTCATCGACGGCCATGTGGTGCATACTGTTGACACGAATCTCGCCTTCCCCGTAGACCCGCTCCATGAGCGAGCCGGGCACCACCTCCAGCGCGTGGCGGTGGGCCGGATCCAGCGGATCGGAGTGCGGGATCGCACGAGGCTTGTCCTCCGGGATATGAAGCGAGAGGTTTCCGCCCTGGGACACGTTGAGCAGTTGCATCCCCGCCCCAATGCCGAAGAGGGGCATTCTCCGCCGGGCAACCTCGCTCACCAGCATCCGGTCGAAGTCCTCACGCCGCGGATCCATCAGGTGAACCGATGGATGGAGCATGAAGCCGTCGCGGCGCGGGTCGAGGTCGGCGCCGCCGACCATCACCACGCCATCGAGCAGATTGAGCAAGCGGCGAAGGTCGTCCAACTCATCCAGCAAAGGAAGGATGACGGGCACCGCCCCGGCCTTGGCAAGCGCATCGTAGTACCCTGCGCAGACGTACGTGAAAGCAGGCGAATCCCTTCGGGCAGACCGATATTCCGCATTCACTCCGATGACTGGCTTCGCATTCATCCGTCGCTCTCCTACACATCCTGTGTCCGTTCGGGTTTACCGGAAATGGCCCGACATGGCACGCGACAAGAGTCCGGCAACGGAGTAGGGGAACTGCCCCCCTCGCAGACGTGAGTCACGCGAATGCCTTCGCACGGGGTCGCGAGGGCACGTCGATCCCTGACGCGCGTCGAACGAGCGATTGGATTCCTCCCGGTCCTTCAGCACCCGGAACGGGTGCCCCGTCGCTGCGATGTCCCTATCGTAAGAACCGCACAACTCCTTCTCGATTTGAGTGAATTGAGGAGAGATGAGTTGCGTTTCGACGGGAGTTTAGAAACGGTTACCGGAATTTTCAACGAAACCCAGTATTTTGTGTCCAGGAACACCGTGTGGCACCAAATTTTGTATTGCTATCAACGCTAGCATTGTGGTTTCCCACAACTCAAGTGCCGGCACGCCCACGGCGTCTTGCCGTTGGCCGACCAGGGCCCAGAGCCTCTTTACCGCCCCGGCCGGCACGGATATCCTAAGTACCTTGCGCTGAAATTTCTACGTGGTCCCCGCGGTCTCGGGAATCCTGATGCGGTACCGGAACGTCTGCCTGGAAGTCTTCGCCTGCACGCTGCCCGATGAGGTCGTCACCTCGGTTCAAATCGAACAGCAACTTTCGCCGTTGTACCGGCGACTTCGGCTCTCGGAGGGCCGGTTGGAGTTGATCACCGGGATCGTCCAGCGGCGTTTCTGGTCGCCCGGGACTTTGCCGAGCGAGAAGAGTGTGCTGACGGCGGAGAAGGCCCTGCGCATGGCGGGCCTCGACAAGCGGCACGTGGGCGCCTTGGTCCACGGCTCCGTGTGCCGCGACTTCCTCGAACCGGCCACTGCCAGCGGCGTGCATCGGCGACTCGGTCTGCCGACCGCGTGCATGGTCTACGACCTCTCCAACGCATGCCTGGGGCTCATGGACGGCATCGTCCAGGTCGCCAACATGATCGAGCTGGGCCACATCCGCGCCGGCCTTGTCGTGGGAACCGAGAGTGCCCGGCCCATCGTGGAGAACACCATTCGTTATCTCAACGGGGCGGACTCCTTGTCGCGGGCCCAGACCAAGCGGGCCCTGGCGTCGCTCACGCTCGGTTCCGGCAGCGCCGCCGTGCTCCTTGTCCATCGGGAGTTGAGCCGGACGGGAAACCGCCTCCTGGGAGGGGTCGCGATAGCCAAGAGCGAGGGCTGCGAGTTGTGTTGCAGCGGGCGGGATGAGTCCATCGCGACGGGCAACGGTGTCGCTGGGGCCGCGCCGACGCTGATGTGGACCGATGCCGACGCCTTGATGCGTCAGGGCGTCCAGGCAGGCAAGGACGCCTTCCCGGGGTTCCTCAGCGCTACGGGGTGGGCGCCGACGGAGATCCACCGCACCTTCTGCCATCAGGTGGGCAGGAGCCACCGGGCGTTGCTTTTCGAGACACTCGGACTCGATGCGGATATCGATTACCCCACCGTAGAGTTCCTCGGCAACACCGGCGCCGTGGCGCTGCCGGTCACCGCCGCGCTGGGGATGGAATCCGGCTTCGTCCACTCCGGCGACCATGTAGCACTTTGGGGGATCGGATCCGGGATCAACGTGGTTGCCCTCGGCGTCGATTGGCAACTGACGCTCTTGGATGGAGGACGGGTTTCCAACCCGTCCTACGAGGCGGCAGCCTCCTCGCCCGTCGAGCCGTTGCCGTGCGAGACGGGTTGCATCCCAACCCGGAATCGGTAAACTTAAAAGGCTCAGGACCAGCCAGTACCTTTGCAGACAAGCGACCCCCATGTACAAGCCCGGATCATCGAGAGTCAGTCGGACCAGCAAGCGCAGGGCCAAGGCGAAGGCCCGCGGGAAGAAGAAAGACCCCCTGTTCGTCGATGGCAAGCGCCCCCGTCCGATGTATGTCGACTACAAGGACGTGGAGTTGCTCAAAAAGCTCACCAATCGGCAGGGGAAGATCATCGGACGGCGCAAGAGCGGCTGCACCGCGGTGAGCCAGCACGCCGTGACCGCAGCCATCAAGCGTGCCCGGTTCATGGCCCTGATCCCGTACGTGGGCGAATAGGCGTCCGCAGGTCGATCACTTTGCGCTTGGGCGTCGGGTGCCGATCCGAGATGGCTTGGCCCACGCGGATCCGCAAGGCCCAGACGCCCTCGGGGAGCAACCGGGCGTACTCGACGATCCCCGCGTCTTCTCCGTCGCGATAGCCCGTCCCGCGTCGTTGGGCCTCCAATCCCAGTTCTTGCCGGACCGCCTCCCCGACGGCCCACGCCGGATCCCCGAGAAGCTGCGTCAGGAGCGTCAGATACTCGACGTCCTGCTGCCCGCGGCGGTACGCCTTGAGGCGGATGGAAGGAATGGGGCCGTCGTATCCGGCCGGGCGCCCGGGGTAGAATAGCGCCAGCGGGTCGGCCTGTTTCCACGATCCGTCGTTGCCGACCGTCTGCCACGGGACGACGCCGTTGCTGCCCAGGCACCAGGAATCGAGGCACCAACCCACGGGCTGCACGTTGCTCTCTTCGAGGGCGTTGGTCGAGCCATAGTCGACGACGATCTGCCCGAACCGCTCCTTGCGGTCGATCACCAGACGGCGGTGGCGTCGCAGGGCGCCCGACCCAACCACGTTGTAGTCGAGCACCGGGTCCAGCGTGTCGCGCTGCCACTCGGGCCGCGAGACATCGCAACGGAAACAGAGCTTGGGCGACCGGTCCTGGGCCTTCCGAGTGTCCGCCCATCCCTCATGGAACGCGTCGCCGAACCAGCGCAGGGCCCAGTAGTCCTGGAAATTGGCCGGCTCGTCCAGGAGCCACGGCGAGGAGCCTCGCGACCACCCGCGCCGCTTGAAGTCGATCTTGTTGTTCAGGAATCCGTGGAAGAGGGTTTCACGCCAGCCATTTTCGGCGAAGTGCTCGGCCATCTGGCGTGCGACCTCGACCAGCGCGTGCCGGTACTCGGGCGGGAAGGCAGCGTCGGCCCAGTAGTTCCCGTTGTAGGCCTTCTCCATCGGCGTCGGCCAGTTCTCGTGGAGCGGCAGATAGAAGCACTCGATCGGGACGCCCCGCCGAGGCAGGTCGGCGAAGGCGGAGCCGTCGAGATAGGGGCCGAAGCGGCGGTCCCAGGCGGCGAAATCGAGTTTCCGGCCGTCCCAGCGCGGGGCGCAGCCCTCGGCAACCTCGCCGTTCTGCTGGTACGGCACCCGATTGAGCACGGTGCGGTGCTGGTGAGCCAGCCGGTAGTACTCCCGCTCATCCGAGGGCAGCCCGTAGCAGTTCATTTCGGGCAGGAAGCTCAGGGAGTCGGGAAGCGTGAAGTCCCAAACGTGGAGGATCACATCGAGGTCGAGCTTCTCGCCGCCGGCCCGCAGGCTGAGCGTCCCACGATGGTCTCCCGCCTTGGCCTCATGGGGAACGTAGACCTCGCAGTGCAGGCTGGCCAGGCGTTGCCCGGGGATCTTCTCCTGCGGATCGGGCACGTCGAAGGGGCCGGCCAAGGGTGCAATCGGGTCGGGCAGCGGCCCGAGTTTCGACGGGACGCACCGATAGCGCCCCCAGGTGGCCGCAAGCGCGGAGTCGGAACCCTGGAACGTGAGCGAGGGCCGCACGCCGCGCAACTCGCCGGCCAGCGCGACCTGGAATTCGACGAACTCGTTGCGCGCGGCGAACAGCCGGATCCGCTTCTCCCCGGCGTTCCACAGGGGATTGGCGGCGAGGTACTGGGCCGCGCGTTTGGGGATCAACTCCCGGGTGATGGGGTGGATTTTGTCCAGCGCATCCAGAATCGCCACGCGGGCGTTGCCCAGGGCCGGCAGGGGGCCGGCCGTCCGGCTCCAGTTTGGCGTCTCCCCGGGGAGTCGCAGCGCCGGCCTGGCGGAAACGCGGATCGTCTCCTTTGCCGCCGGCCCGACGTTCCCGGCCGCGTCCACGGCCCGAATCGCTACCTCCACTTGCGCCTTGGGCATGAGCCCAAGATCGCGGAGCCGCATCGAGACTCGCTCGCCAGGCCGGCCCGCGGGAGGGATCAGGTAGCGCGGCGCCGGCTTGCCGCTGACATCGACCAGGAATCCGATCGTGCCGGCCGGGCCTTGATCGGCGGGCGTGAGCCACGACACGTCGGCCTCGCCCGCCGGCAGCGATTTCGCGTCGCCGGTGAATCCGTCCGGGGCCTTGGGCGGCTCGTGGTCGGCCGGGCCGAGGGTCACGGTGAGGTACGGGGCGCTGTCGGGCCGCGATTGCCGGCTGTGCAGGAACCGATTCGGGAACAGCCGCAAGGTGAACTGCTCGCCCTGGCGGGTCCACTCGCTTCCCGTGTCGTCAAAGACGAGGAATCCGTGACTCATCCCCGCGACCCGGGCCGCCACGACCCGCGGGTCGATCTCCACCTGCTGCCAGCCCTGCGGGTCGGGCGGCGTGGCGTCGGCCGAGTGCCACAGGCTGCCCCCTTGGCCGAGCATCACCGCCGTCAGGTTGCTGCCGGGCTGCGCCCAGGGCACGTCGGGATGCCTTTGATGATTGAAGGTAGAACTGCCAGCCTGGGGCTGGTAACGATCGGCGGTTCCTTCGACCCACGGCGAAGAAAACGTGCTCACCGTGACCCGTCGGAGGATCTCGCTGCCTGCCAAGCGGAGATGGAGCACGGCCCTACGCACGACATGGCCCCTCAGTGGGCCCGGGTCGATATCGACCAGCGACATCTCTTGGATCGACTTGACCTTCAGCCGGCTGGACCCGCCGGTGTTGCAGTCGCCCTCGTCGCCGGCGGCCGAGAACCAGGTGTCGCGGACCACCGGCAGACGGATCTCCTGCTCCGCCGCGGCCACGGTTCGTAGCGGACAGAACAGCAGCCCCACCGCGAGCCAGCACGGCAGGGAGTAGACGACCCAAGAGCGGTCTGGCCGACAACTCGGATACGTCGAGGCCATCGGATGTCTTCGCAAAAGATGGATGTTCCGGCCGTGCCGATCCTAAGTGCGATCGTCTACAGCTTGTGGTCGGCCGGCTTCACGCCCTTTTTGTAGCGGCAGTAGCCGATGGGCACGGGGTCGTAGGGCGTGACGAACTCGACGTTCGCCGCGGCCGGGATCTTGCCTTCCAGGCCCATGCCCCAGAAGCAGGCGTTGACCAGCAAACGCCGAAAACCCTCGCTTTTCAAGTCGCCGGCGTGGCCCATCGTCGTGGTGAAGACCCGCGATGCCTTGCCCGAGGTGCCGGCAAAGGTCTTGATCCACGCCACCGGATACTGCATCTTCTCCGGGTTCGGGGCGTCGTCGGGGTTCATTCCCTTGAGCACCTGGCCGAGGACCACCGGCTGGCAGTCGCCGTGGAGGGTGGTCAACTGGTAGACGTCGGACGGGCCCCAGATGTCCTTCACCCCGCGCACGATCGGATGGTTCTCCATGCCGGGGGCGATCAGCCCGCGCGTGCTCTCCTTCTGGTGGACGCCGTAGTGGTTGACCCAGGTCTCGCCCAGAATCTGCCGGCCGAAGCCCCCCTCGAATCCCTTCTCCTGATTCCGCCAACTGTACTTGGCGTAAGGGCTGTCCTTGTGCTTGACGTAGTTAAACGGGTGCGTCGAGGTCCGCAGGGCGACGATCGGCCTGCCCGAGTTGACGTAGTCGAGGATCCGCTTCATGTCGGCGTCGGGCAGCTCGCGGAAGCGGAGGAACATGACCATCAGGTCGGCCGATTCCAGGGCTTCCAGCCCGGGGATGTTGTCGACCTGGCAGGGATTGATCGTGCCGTCCGTCTTGTCGATGGCGAACAGCACGGTGCACTTGAAGCCGTGATGCGCGGCGAGGATCTTGGCCATTGCCGGCATCGACTCCTCGGACCGGTATTCCTCGTCGCCGGTGACGAAGACGATATGCTTCCCCTTGCCGGGCCCGTCTTTGCCTTCCAAGACGACCCATCGGTCGTCGGCGCTGCACGGCGTGCTGCCGAACCACGCCATCGTCGTCAACGCGATTGCCCAGAATCCAGCGACTCGATTTGCCCTGGTCATGCTCGTTCCTCTCTACACGAGCCCCTTGCGCACGGCCCAGACCGCGGCTTGCGTGCGGTCGTTGACGGCGATCTTGCGCAAGATGTTCTGGACGTGCTCCTTGACCGTCTCCACACTGATTTCCAGGGAGCGGCCGATCTCCTTGTTGCTAAGGCCCAGGGCCACATGCCGGAGGACCTGGGTCTCGCGCTGGGTGAGGGGGACCTCATCGTCCTCGATCACCTGGCGGACCTTCATGGCCCCCGCCACGCGACGGAGCTCGCCTGCGCGGGAAGGCGACTCCCCGGCGGCCGCGGCCATGATCGTCTCCACAATGGCCGCCCGGGCAGCCCCTTTGAGGACGAAGTCGCTAGCCCCGAGGGCCACCGCCCTTGCGATGTACGTTGGGTTGTCGTAGGTCGACAACATGACCACCTTCGCACTGGGGACCTTCGCCCGCAGCTTCTCGAGCGTGGCCAAACCATCGCCGTCAGGCATGCGGATGTCCAGCAGGATCACATCCGGCTTGACTTGCTCGGCCACCTTGACGGCCTCTTTCCCGGTGGCGGCCTGACCCACAATCTCAATTTCGGAACCCTTCAGCAGGGTGGCCAAGCCGGTCCGGATGACCTCGTGGTCGTCGGCGATCAGCATTCTTACAGTCATGGGGGACTCCCAAAATCGGAGGAAACGTTGTTCTCTTGGGAATGACCGGGGGGGACCAGGTCCATTCACTTCGTACAATGGTAGTACGCAATCGGCTAGGATCATATTCCCCGAACGTACCAATTCTCTCCCCCGTTCCAGGGGCATTTCTGCCCGAGAATTGGCCTAAACGAAGGATATCGTGAGGATGGTGCCTCGTTCCAGGGGGGCGATCCGGCTCTTTCTTGTCCCCTTCAATCGGAGTAACACGCGAGGGGAGCCCTCTCTTGGCCAAGGAGCCAGGGATCGGAGGCGGATGCAACGTCGGCGCGTTGACGGTCCACCTCCTGTGACGTAGATATTTGGCGACGGTAGTGCTTTCCCCCCACAGAGTCCGTCCCGTCTTGGAACACGACATGCACAAGGCCTCGCTCCTGTTGGTTGACGACGATCGACACGTGCTCCATTCGATGGCCACGTGGCTCCGCGAACAAGGCTATCAGCTCGACACGGCCGCCAGCCGTGCGGAGGCCCTCGCCGCGGTCGGCCGCAGGAAGTACGACGTGGCGCTGGTCGACATCCGGCTCGGCGACGGCGACGGCTTCGACGTATTGGCCTGGTGCCGGCAGCACGCTCCGGCCACGGCCGTGATCCTGATCACCGGCTACGGCACGGTCGATGCCGCCGTGGAAGCGATCCGCGCCGGGGCCTTCGATTTCCTCACCAAGCCGCTCATCGACGAAGAACTCCAGATGGCCATCCAGCGGGCGGCGACCCAGCAGGAGGTCATCGAGGAGAACAAGACCCTCAAGGCCCAACTCGATCTGCGGTACGGCCTGGAGCACATCATCGGCCAGGACCATCGGATGGTGCGGATCTTCGACATGATCCAGGCCGTGGCCGACACCAAGGCCACGGTGCTCATCACCGGCGAGAGCGGCACGGGCAAGTCGCTCATCGCCCGCGCGATCCACCGCGCCAGCGCCCGCCGCGACAAGCCCTTCGTCGAAATCGCTTGCGGAGCGCTCCCCGAAACCCTCCTGGAAAGCGAGCTTTTCGGGCACGTGGCCGGGGCGTTCACCGGGGCCCTCGGCGAGAAGATGGGCAAGTTCATGCAGGCCAACGAGGGAACGATCTTCCTCGACGAAATCAGCACCGCCAGCCCGGGAATGCAGGTGAAGCTGCTCCGCATTCTCCAGGACTTCGAGTTCGAGCAGGTGGGCGGGACGAAGACGTTCACCGCCGATACCCGGGTCATCCTGGCCACCAACGAAGACCTCTCCAAGGCCGTGACGGAAGGGCGGTTCCGGCAGGATCTGTACTATCGCGTGAACGTGATCAACATCGAGCTGCCGCCGCTGAGAGAGCGCATCTCCGACATCCCCCTCCTGGCCCGCCATTTTCTGGAACGGATCGCCCGCGAAAGCGGCAAGCAGGTCCAAGGCTTCCGGGAACAGGCGATGTGGGCCTTGCAGGCGTACCGTTGGCCGGGAAATGTAAGGGAATTGCAGAACGTGATCGAGCGGGCCGTGCTCCTCGGCAAGGGCTCGATGATTGGGGTCGAAGACCTGCCCAACAGCCTGATGGCCGCAGCACCCGTGGCCGTGGAACCGGTCGGCGCTCGTGGTCTCAAGCAGGCGATGACCGCACCCGAACGGCAACTCATCCTCGACGTCCTCGAAGCCAATCGCTGGAACCGGCTGGCCACAGCCGAGGCCCTGGGGATCAATCGCACCACGCTCTACAAGAAGATGAAGCGGCTCGGCCTGGAAGAGCCCCGCCGCACGGCCGCGGCGAGCTGAGCGGGCTTTCGCAGGCGTGGGGGGGGCGAGGCTCCTGCCGAGCCCGCGACGAGCGTAGGTCCTGTTTGGTGCATCGCGGCTCGGCTGGAGCCTCGCCCTCCCATCATCATGCGAGGCCCGTGAACGCTCATTGCCGTTCAGGACGAGAGGGACGGCGGTTGGCCCGACTCCTCGTGGTCCAGCAGCTCATTGTCGTAGGCTTCTTCGAGCTTGCGGATCGTCTCGGCCATTTCTTCGTTCTCCTCGACGAAACTGGAGACCTCCAGTTCCCAGCCCGTGCTGGCCGTGCGGAGCGAATCGAGGTCGAGCGGTAGCTGGAGGATCTTGGCGAGAAGCCGCGTAACCGCTTCGATACAGACAGGATTCGTGCCCCCGAGGTAGCTGGGAATCTCCGCCACCAGGGAGACCATTTCCAGGCCCTCGGTGTCGGCCTGGGCCATCAGGTACGTGGTGAAGGACCCGGGCCCCTTGTAGGTGTTGGGGCGCAGTCCGTAGCGGTACATCTTCGGAAGCCTCGCCGGATCCGAACACGAGACGAAAAGCCGCGGCTGCCGCGTGTGAGGCACCGATCCGCCGAACGAGCCCACGAACACGATGCGCCGGATCCCCGTCTGCCGGGCCACGGAGAAGATGCACTCGCCAAAGGCCCGCCATCGCAGGTTCGGTTCCTTCCCGACGAAAAACGCGAGGTTGGCCGGATCATGGGCAGAGAAGGTGTTGCTCGGCATCTCGACGGACTTCACCACGCCCTCCTCGACCTCGACCGGAGGCCGGAACAGCGCGGCCGTCTCCATCGAGCCGGGGAAACTGAGAATGTAGAAGGGCTCGGGATCGATCTGGGCCATGGGAGTTGCACCGAGCAACTGCACGAGCCGGTTGACCGTGCCCGTCGACACGTCGCCCCCGTCCATCCAGCCCGCCAGCGCGAGCACGAGCGTGCCACCCTCTAGGGTCGGGCGGCGGAGGAGCGTCAGCATTTCTGGTTCCGTGGGTCTCATGCCGGCATTCTAGCCGACGCCCCCGGCCAGGCGAAGGAGTCTGGGCGGGCTGTTGCCCCAATCCTTGCTCCCCCGCAAGAGGCGAATCTGTTTCCGAAAACTCGTAAGTATTCAGCGGAATGAAGTGCGAATAGGGGAAGGGAAAAGGAAAAGCTCTGGAAAAATGGGAAAGGCAAGAAACCGTGCCCCGATCCCACAATTCTGAATGGAAACCCTCTCCTTTTCTTCCC
>Ga0067045_1003387_pt1 | contig 34353 bp, 31 predicted proteins | sample TerdegcTABiofilm_FD_59184 | JGI IMG/M metagenome (GOLD analysis project Ga0067045, IMG submission 59184) | Combined Assembly of (Gp0054472, Gp0054536) Wastewater bioreactor microbial communities from Singapore -Terephthalate degrading...
CCCTGGTGTCAACTGGTAAATTCAAGAAATGAACTCATCGATTTTACCAGCGACTTGGAAACTTGCAAATGTAAATCTCACTATATTTTATATAGTTTGGGTTAGGTGAGCTGAATACGATAATTGTTCCAGTAGTAATGGTTAGACCTAACCGCGGAATTCTTCCTTTAAGGCAAAACATTCACCGAGTTTTGGGTATTCATCGCATACTTTGAAAAGTCGATTCATCTCATCAGCCTCAAGGTCTTCGAAGTTCTTAAGCAATTCCCAGCGGATGCCGAATACCTTTTGTTTATCGCCTTCCTCCTCCCTGACTTTATTTTGAATGTGTTTTCTTGCATCGTCTACCTGGTCATGAAGCAGCTGTGATACATGAAACCTGTCAATAACCGGTTTAGCATTGGGAAGGGTTTCAAGCACCCCGTTACAATAACCCCTGCTCATATCCATCGCAACACCTTCTATACCATTCCTGAACTCTTCACTTAAATGTTTGAAATAGGCTATTACATCTTCCTTGGTTCTTCCCTTGAACATGGCTATCACTGAATGGGTTTCAAGGTCATATACCGTAGTGTTATAATTGTAACCTTTTCTCCTTGCCAGATCATCTATGCCTATATACCTTACTTTCTGAGACGGCCTTGAATCAATTTCTTCCTGGGCATAGTGGTTAAAAATCCTCTGGCATTTGCCATGACTGATGCCTTCAAGTAAAGATACATTTTCTATCGTGTTTTGTTTGCACAGGTTGTAAATATACTCATTCTAGACGGAATATCGGCAACACCAAAACTGTTTTTGTACCCCATATCGGTAGATGCATATAGTCCTGAACCCTTACATCATGTATTGTTTCCGTTGTGCTGCCACATTTCGGGCAAATCCCTGAAATGGTTGATGGCATAGCGCAAACAGTAAATATGCCATTATTTACATAGGAATGAATAACCTTTAGGCCTTGAACTCCAAGCATTTGTGCTGTAAAATCAATTACGTTATTCATCCGGTACACCTCCTTTTTGTTTTTATTGGCGTATAAAACTATAAGGGAGGTTGCCGGATTTTTAAATACTTTTTACCAGGCATTTTCCAAGGTATTTTTTGGAGTTTTCAATGTGTCACAAACTTTAGGGATGAACCGAAATAATTCAAAAAAGTTCAAAACGCTTGACGCAAGAACAAATGTTCGATACAATATAGAAAAATATAGTATCGAAGGAATTATAATGATTAGAAGAATGTCAACGAATTGTGGAGATGATACATATTCCCCGTGCCTGTGCATGCTTGATGCAATTCCATATAAGGCAAGTGCTAATAATGATAATCAATGAAACTGTTAATAACTTGAAGGAGTGAAAGATATGGAGTTAACGGATGCTATAAATCTGAGAAGGACAGTAAGAGATTTTTCCGCTGATCGGGTTCCGTATGACGTTGTCAAAAAGGCTTTACAGGCGGGACTGAAGGCACCAAGTTATAACCACCAAAAACAGTGGGATTTCATCTTGGTGAAAGATAAGGATATTAGACTACAGCTCACTAAAACAGAAGAAATGAAAGATAAAATAGATGAAGACCTTAAGAAAAGATTTGAAATGTATGATCCTCTGTCAAAAGAAATGTACCTTGATGCGATACCAAAACAACGAAGGATGATAATGGAAGCCCCTGAACTGTTAATAGTAGTTTATAAGCCAAAGACACAGATAAAAGAGAGTCAGCGGGTGTATGATTTGAACTGTTTAGCTTCGGTATGGTGCTGTATAGAAAACATACTATTATCATTAGCGGAGGACAATGTGTTCGGCGTTACATTCATACCTCAGAATACTGCATTGGTAAAGGACGTTTTAAATATCCCACAGGAGATGGAAGTAGCAGCTTTCATACCCTTTGGATACAAAGCAAAAGATGCAAAGATCTTACCTCAGAAAGAAGTAAAGCTGGAAGAGAAATTACATATCGACCGGTGGTAAGTACTATGGTATGAGATTATCTTAAGATAAAATGGGGATAAGGGGGGATGATATGGTGCGATCTTTTATAGTGGGATTACTAAATGTTGTAGTTACGGTATTGAGTGTTTTTTACATCTCTTTAGTCTTAGCTTATGTTTATACCAGTCTTACTCCTGGCAAGGCAGTGGGATTTGTTGGCAGGTTCAGTTTTATTGAAGCGCTGCAATTTATAATCCTTTTTGGATCGACGATTTATTACTTTAAATCCAAGCAGCCGCGTATGAAGTTAATTTCATCTGCCGGCTGCATTAGCATGATTGTAATTTTATTGATGATAATATTTTAGGTTTAAGTATTATAGTTGAAGCAGGGGGAGATTTTTATTAAATATGAATGGATGGATGGATGGATGCATACTCCTTTCGAAAAAAGGGGCAGAAAAAGATTTCAAGATAGAATGGAATGCAACGAGAAATCTAATAGCGGGAAAAAGTTTGCCCATCAGGGGAGCGATAAAGAGTATAAACCGGTTATTACTTGAAGTGCGAGCCTCTGTTTGGGCGGTCCTCAAAACCGGACAGGAGGAAGGGGCATTGACGGTGAAAAAGTTGCTATCTTTTTTAACGGTTGCTGTACTTGCTCTATCTTTAGCAGCCTGCAGCAGTAATGTCGGCAAGAACTCCAACACAATATATGAAGCGCAGCTCACAGACAGAGAAAAGATGTTTTTATCCATAGTAAACAATAAATACTTTGTCTTTGATTTTAATGTTGATGAAAACTATAAATGGGTTGAAATATGGGTGGATAGGTACGAGTTTGGCGAAAAAGCTTCAGTTAGGAGCAAATTAGGAACAGGGTTGGCTATGAATGAGAAAGGCATGCTTGTGATAACGGTGAATGATGCCGATAGAATGAAGAGTAACTGGACGATAACTGTTGAAAGCGGCGGAGGAACATCCACGGGGAGATTTGCTGAAGAATATATAGCGGATGAGGATGCTTCTTTTTCAAGTGTATCGGGAACCAGAAGTTCAAAAAGTATATCGATAGATGATAATGAAATTGTATTGGCAGGTATCTGTTATAAAAATCAAAATGCGGGCAGTTCTATGGGTTTTCTTACCGATGAATTTTTTAATGATCCTGATAGGAACTTAAGAGAAATAGAAAACTACGATCTTGTTTATCTGGTGAAGTGCAAGTTTTATAGAAACAGCCCTAGCCAATAGGACCAACTAAACCGAAATTTGGACAAAGAAAGGCTTATAAGATAAGGGATGAAGGCTATGGAAATCTTAATCCGTGAAGCGGAAGAGAAGGATTTGCCGTCTATGATTGTTTTATATTCCCAGCCGGATATGGATAATGGAGATGCAATATCCCTGGAAAAAGCAAAGGAGATATTGAAGAAGACAAAACATTATCCATATTATAAGGTGTTTGTTGCTTTAATGGACAATGAGGTGGTTGGAACCTTTGAGCTATTGATAATGGATAATTTTGCGCACAGGGGCGCTCCTTCGGGAATCATAGAAGATGTAGTGGTTTCAGAGAAGTATCAGGGCAGAGGGATTGGAAAAGAAATGATGAGGTTTGCAGTGGAGCGGTGCAGGGACATGGGGTGTTATAAAGTGACTCTATCAAGCAATTTGAAGAGGAATAAAGCGCATGAATTTTATGAACGGATAGGCTTTAAGAAGCATGGCTATAGTTTTTTAGTTGAGATTTAGCTAAGGTTGGAAAGGATTTTGGACATGGATCAAAAAAATCTTAGAACTGATTTGCATATTCATACCACAGCCTCAGACGGCACATGGGGACCGGAAGAGGTCATTGAAGAGTTGAAAAGCAATGACATAGGACTGTTCTCCATTACAGACCACGATACAACTGAAAGCATTGAAAAAGCTGCAGCTCTCGCAGAAGAAAACGGTATAAGCTTTATCCCGGGTGTGGAGGTAAGCGTTTCGTATAACAAGGCGAATTACCATATACTCGGTCTTGGGATCAATCCTCAGAACCACGGGCTTCAGGCAATTCTGGAAAGGAATAGGGTGCTGATGGAACAAAAAGACGATGAGAGCATACTTTATCTTGAAGCACGGCATGGGTGCGTTTCATTCTGCGAGTACAGGGAATATATAAACAACCCGGAGCGCGGAGGTTGGAAAGCGCTCAACTATCTGATTGATAAGGGACTCTGCTCAAGCTACAGGGATTTTTTTAGCCTGTTCATAGGATATGGCAATCCTTTTGAAAAGCTTGATTTTGCAATGCCCCACGAAGCGGTAGAGGCTATTCGCAGCGCAGGGGGAATTCCAGTGCTTGCCCACCCTGGCGCATCCTTTTATAGCAAGGATTACAAGGCTGTTATTAAATATATGCTTACACAGGGGATAGGTGGTATCGAATGCTTTCATCCGGAAAATGATCATGAAATCACACAGTACTGCCTTGGGGTTTGCAAAGAACAAGGCCTTCTAATTACAGGGGGATCGGACTGCCATGGGGATTTTGTCCAGGGCCGGAGGCTGGGACACCCTGAGATATATCTGTCCAGCTTGAGGTTGGACGGCATACATTTCTAAGGCTTCAAGCTATTCATAAAAAATTTTTATACAACAGTTGCAAATTACAACAGTTTCATGTTACAATTATTGCGAGGTGATAACATGGAGGATAAAGGAAGCAATTACTTAAGGGAGTTGCTCAGAGTACTGGTAAGAAACTTAGGCATCTTAGAAAAGAGTGAGGCAACATGCTGCGGTACAACGATCTCACAATGCCACGCAATCGTAGAAATAGGCAGATCAGAAGACATTTCGTTGAACGAACTTGCGGATTTATTGGCTTTGGATAAGAGTACGATGAGCAGGACCATAAACAATTTAGTGGAAGCGGATATAGTAGTCAGGGATTTGCATCCTGAAGACAGAAGATACGTGACCATCAGACTGACGGATAGTGGCAAGAGAGTATTCGAGACTATTGAAAGCAGTATGGAGAAATACTACAGAAGCATTTTCCATTCAATTCCGGAAGAAAAAAGGGAACAGGTAATTGAGAGTTTGGGGCTGCTTGTGGATGCGGTAAAAGAAAATAAATGCTGTTAAAGGAAAGGGGTTTTGAAAATGGACAGCAATATTAAAGGAAAAATCAAGTCTTATTACGGTGGCATCGCAAAGGAAGTCGGCAGTACAACCAAGGCTTCATGCGGCTGTGGAGCGTCCTGCTGCGGCGATGTCAGCAAGGAATCAGCGATTTATACTAAAGAATACCTCGAAGGTCTGACCGATGATGTGGTTAATGCTTCCTTGGGTTGCGCCAATCCCGTTGTGTTGGCCGGGTTAAAGGCAGGCGAGATAGTTTTGGATTTAGGAAGCGGGGGAGGAATTGACGCGTTCATATCATCAAAGTATGTGGGTGACAAAGGAAAAGTCTATGGGCTTGACATGACCGATGAGATGCTTGAGCTTGCCAACAAAAACAAAGCAAAAATGGGAATTGACAATGTTGAGTTTTTAAAAGGGTATATTGAGGCTATACCCCTGGAAGATGAATCTATTGATGTTATCATTTCAAACTGTGTGATAAATCTGTGTGAGGATAAAGAAGATGCGCTGAGAGAGGCCTACAGAGTGCTGAAGAAAGGAGGCCGGTTGGCCATAGCGGATATTGTTCAGCTAAAGGATGTTCCCGATGAAATAACCGAAAGGGCTGAAATGTGGGTAGGTTGTATTGCGGGAGCATTAAAGCCGGATGAATACAGGCAGGTTCTTGAAAAGGTCGGATTTACCGGGATTGAGATTACACCGGAGATTATCTATACAAAAGAGATTATTAAAAGTATAGCGGAACAGAAAGACTCGGTTGATGCATATGGCCGGCTAGATGCGGAACTACTCGACGGCGCTTTCGCCGGGGCCCATGTCAAAGCCTATAAGGAGTGAGGGGTTTGTTATGAACTATAGAATGAGGGAAGCAAGTATGGATGACATAGCCCTGATAACAAATATTTATAATCAGGGTATCGAGGATAGAGTTGCAACTTTGGAAACAAGCTTAAAAAGCGTAGATGAGATGAAGGATTGGATGACCAACAGGAGCGATAAGCATAAGGTCTTAATTATTGAAGATTGCAATGGAGCAGTAAAGGGCTGGGCTTCTATTAATACATTCAATTCAAGATGCTGCTATAGTGGAGTGGCTGATATATCTATTTATATTGAAAGGGAAGAAAGGGGGAAGGGTTTGGGAAAAACCCTCCTCAATTACCTTGTAAAGGTGGCCCAAGAACAAGGATTTCATAAGCTCGTATTAAGCACATTTGAATTTAATGAAGCAGGTAAAAGACTGTACAGGTCAGTTGGTTTCAGGGAAGTCGGGACCTATATCAATCAGGGCACCCTGGACGGAAAGTTTGTAAACGTCACTATTATGGAGAAACTATTATGAATCTTTCCTGAGTATTATATTCCGTACAATCTGTCTGATTTCATCTTTGCCGCATACGGTATCATGCACCACCGGACGGCCTTCGATGCCTTTTACAGCCGGCGGTATGGGTATCCCGGTGTATTCCGACATTATTTCTAAAAGCGTGAAGTCATCTTCATCTTGATATTTTGGATCCAGGGATGCCATAACTGCTTTTGTGAATTTATACGGGCTGGCGGTGGAAACTATCACTGCCTTGGTACCGGTATCTCCTGAAGCTGCTTTATATTTTTCATATGCGGAGTATGCTACCGATGTGTGGGTATCCATGAGATAGCCTGTATTCTCATACAACCCTTTGATAGAAGCCAGTGTTTCTTCCTCTGTCGCAGTCTCACCGTAAAACAGGCTGAATACTTCTTCGTCATAATTCTCAAGCGTGTAAACTCCTGTGTCTGACAGTTTCCTCATAAGCTCGCGCACTCTTTTGCTGTCGCTGCCACAAAGCAGGTAGAGCAGCCTTTCAAGGTTGCTTGATACAAGGATATCCATTGAAGGTGACACCGTGTTTATAAATTCCCTGTTTTTATCGTAGCGGCCTGTTCTGAAAAACTCGTACAGCACCTTGTTTTCATTGGAGGCACAAATGAGTTTTTTGACAGGCAGTCCCATAAGCCTGGCGTAATATGCGGCGAGAATGTTTCCAAAATTTCCTGTGGGTACTGAAATATTTATTTTTTCACCGCATTTCACGGCGCCGCGGGACAAAAGCTGCCCGTAAGCATGGAAATAGTATACGATCTGAGGTATCAGCCTCCCTATATTGATCGAATTGGCAGAAGAAAACATTGCAAAGCCGCTGAGTTCTGCAGCCAGTTCTCTGTCGCCGAAGAGCGCTTTGGCAGCGCTCTGGGCATCGTCAAAGTTGCCTTTGATGCCTATGACATAGGTATTGTTTCCTTTATGCGATACCATCTGCCTTTCCTGCACCGGGCTCACTCCCCCCGCAGGATAAAGAACTATTATCTTTGTGCCTTCCACATTTCCGAAGCCTTCCAGTGCCGCTTTTCCGGTATCTCCGGATGTTGCGGTGAGTATCACGATTTCCCTGTCAATATGAAGCTTTTTTGCAGCTGTCTTCATAAGGTAAGGAAGTATTGACAGGGCCATGTCTTTAAAAGCTATAGTGGCGCCATGGAAAAGCTCAAGCATATACTTGCCGCCGGCTTCCCTCACCGGGGCTATGTCACTGCTCGTGAATTTGTCGTCGTATGCGTTTTCTATGCAGTATTGCAATTCCTCTCTGCTGAAGTCGGGGAGAAACGGTTTCATCACCATGTATGCAGTCTCTTTATAGGACTTGCCTGCCAGGTCCGAAAGGGCAAAATCTATTGATGGAATCCGGCACGGTATATAAAGGCCCCCGTCCGGCGCGATGCCGTTGATTATAGCCTCCGGTGCCGTTACGCACGGGCTTTCTCCCCTGGTGCTCCTGTAGAACCCAAGACCGTCGTTTATGAAATAATCCATCAGGCAATGGCCTTTTTCAAAATATAAGCCTGTTTCCCTTGCCGCTGATTCGCCATACCCGCAGTTCCCGTATATACTATCAGCCCTTCCGCTGTCGAATATGACAAAGGGAACAGGGTCGGCGGTATGGGTCCTTATGGTCACGGGAGTAGGATGGTCCGGAGTCAGCAGTATGCGGTACGGTTCCGCTGTTTTATCCATTTCTGTTTTGATATACGATACTATTTCCCCGTCAATATATTCTATAGCCTTGATTTTACTGTCCAGCTCACTGCGGTGCCCGCATTCGTCCGGCGCTTCCACATGCAGGTACACAAAATCATAGCCATTCTTCAGCGCGTTCACACAGGCCTCGGCTTTTCCCCGGTAATTTGTATGCAGCGTGCCGGTAGCACCTTCAACTTCAAGGACATCAAGCCCTGCGCACTTTCCAAGCCCCTTTATCAGGTCAACCGCGGAAATGACGGCGCCCCTAAGCCCGTATTTGCTGCGGAAGTCCGGTAGGGCAGGTTTCTTTCCTTCGCCCCAGATCCATATCGAATTTGCAGGGCGCAGGCCTCTTTTGACCCTGTCGGTATTTACAGGGTGGTCTTTCAGAAGCATATAACTTTTTTCCATCATATCCAGTATAAATTCCCCCTGGGGGCCTGACGGCAGGTACTTCTCTATTTTCTGGCCGAGTATATCATGCGGGGGTGTAAGGATATATGTCTCGGGCGCCATGTTCCAGACCGCTATATGACGGTAGCTTGTACCGGTATAGAACTTAATGAATTCCTTTTCAATATGTGGTTTTAAGTAGTTAAGCAGTACTTCGGCTTCTGCAGTGGTTATCTCATCTGCGCCATGGTCAAGTATGGTTTTATCCCTGTAATTTTCTTCATCGGTAAGGGTAACGAAATTGCACCTGAACGTGACGTCTCCACCCTTAAGGTCAAGGCCTAAGCTGGCGGCTTCGAAGGGGGAGCGGCCGGTATAGTATTCAGCCGGATCATAGCCCATTACAGACAGGTTAGCGGTATCGCTTCCCGGTACCATCCCGTGAGGTATGGTTTTTGCCATGCCGGTCTGTCCGTGCTGGGCAAGGATATTCATGGCCGGAGTATCCGCGTATTCGAGCGGTGTTTTTCCGGACAAGCTTTCATATGGCACATCACTCATGCCGTCTCCGATAATAACTATATATTTCATAACAAACACTCCTGTAGAAAGTAATAGTGTATGATATATTATACGATATATGATCCTACTGCTGTCAATAATAATGTTACTAAAAAGTAAAGGAATTATCATGGCGTCACCGGCAATCCGCATCTATAACAATATAATTCTTCTTTTCTTTTGCTCTGTACAGGGCTTCGTCGGCAACTCTAATAAACTGTTCAGTACCAACATCTTTTCCTTCTTCTATTGAGGCTATACCGATACTTATGGTGATTTTACAAGTGATGGTTTCACAAGAGAAAACGTGATCCTCTACTACAGTTCTAATTCTATCGGCGATATTAAAAGCCTCTTCGGTATCGGTATGGAAAAGGATCACAGCAAATTCTTCCCCACCCCATCGGGCAATTATATCGTTTTTTCTTGTGCTATTTTGCAGGATTTCTCCGAATTGGTGCAGTACATGGTCTCCAACCATGTGTCCGTATGTATCATTAATGCCTTTAAAATTATCTATATCAATTAAGATAAGCGAAACCGGGGTTTTAGTTTTTATTTCAGACAGTTTTGCAAAAAAATATTTTCTGTTGCGCAGACCGGTCAATGCGTCCATATGTACCTGCTGGTACAATGTTCTTATCAGAATACCACATGCTGTGCTGACTATCAACTGAATTATTACGAAGGGCATCCAAACTAAAACTTGCTTATGATAAAATCTATCTATTGAAAGCGCTGCAAACCATAAAAGCAGCCCGGCTAGCAGCAGAACAAGAGGAGCATGCTTATATAATTTCTCTTTCATCAGTATCACCATAGCTCCTTTTTAATTTGTTTTTTTCTGGGTCTTTTTGGTAATGCTCTACAATATATTTATCAACTTTCTGACTTATTTTTAAGATAATCCCCTTGTTCATGTTTATATTTGTGGCATTGTTAAGGATATTTCTTGCTATTTCGATTTTATTTTCTTTTTTCATACCATCAACTCCCTGTAAGAAACAACCATATAACATAATTTTACAAAACATATTGTCTTATTGCAAACTAATTATTTGTGCACACAGCAAGTTCAGATACCGCGTAAAGTTAGATAAAGTATTTAGAGACAGGGAGTGAAAGAATAATGGAGAAAAATACAAACAATATGGATATAGATAAAAAAGCCATAGGGCAAAGAATAAGAGAAGAAAGAGAAAAGCTCGGGCTATCCAGGGAAGAATTTGCAGAAATCATAGAGCTTTCGGACTACTATGTAGGGCAATTGGAACGGGGAGAGAGACAGATGAGTCTTACCGCCTTAGTAAAAGTAGTTAACTGCTTGCATGTATCTTTAGATTACCTGATTTTCGGGAAGCCTCTTTATAATGATTGTTATGCTCACGATGCTCATGATGCATATGACAGCAACAATGACACAGATATAAATAGCTTGCTTAAAAAATGTTCACCTAAGGAACTGGAATTATTCAAAAAGCTTATAAAAACAATCCTTCCTTATTTATGTGAAAACTAAATATTGAGCGTGACGAATATCAGCCGCTTTATTAGTTTAAGCAGCAGATATTTTTTTATATAAAGTATTGACAACTTCGGGGCAAATAAACTATAATAAAAATGTAATAATTACAAATTTAAAAACGTAACAATACACAAAAATATAAGAGCATAAAGTTAGAAAGGGAGGGAGATTTATTAAACTGTCTAAGGATAATATCGTTGAACATCTGTTGGAGCATGGCATAAAACCGTCTTATCCAAGGATTAAAATTCTGGAGTATTTAATAACAAAACGCAGCCATCCTACCGTAGATGAAATATATAGCAATCTGGTTAAGGAAATTCCCACATTGTCCAAGACAACGGTGTATAATACTCTAAATCTATTGATAAGCGCCAACATTGTAAGGGTTGTAGCAAGTGAGGAAAACGAGACAAGATACGATGCGGATGTCACAAGCCACGGGCATTTCAAATGCGAGAAGTGCGGTGCAATCTATGATTTCCGCATTGACGTAGGAGCTCTAAAAACAGATGACTTAAAAAACTTTAAAATCAAAGAAAAAAATGTATATTATAGGGGCATTTGTGAAGAATGTCTCGACAATATAGAAAATAAAATTTGAGATGGAGGGATCTTATGAAATCATTAAAGGGTACAAAAACTGCAGAAAACTTGATGAAAGCATTTGCCGGAGAATCACAGGCAAGAAACAGGTATACTTACTATGCATCCACAGCTAAAAAAGAAGGGTATGTACAGATATCCAACATATTTATGGAAACAGCTGAGAATGAAAAGGAGCATGCAAAGAGGTTCTTTAAATTCTTGAATGAAAGCCTGAAAGGAGAAATGGTGGAAATAAACGCATCATATCCTGTTTCCTTAGGGGATACCAAATCAAACCTGCTGGCAGCAGCAAACGGTGAAAACGAAGAGTGGTCAGACCTATATCCTGAGTTTGCAAAGGTTGCGGATGAGGAAGGTTTCCCTGAAGTTGCCATAGTATTTAGAAAAATCGCAGAGGTTGAAAAACATCACGAAGAAAGGTATAGAAAGCTGTTAAGCAACCTGGAAAACGATTCGGTATTTAAAAAAGCTGTAGTTACTAAATGGAAATGCAATAACTGCGGATATATTCACGAAGGCGAAAGTGCTCCGGAAACATGCCCGGCATGCGCGCATCCACAGGGATATTTCGAGGTGCTTGTAGAAGCATATTGATGGCTTAGAGCTCTCATGCTGCCTACCGCAAACAAAGTCTAAAGGCTAATCGATAGAAAACATACAGAAATATTATATCGGACGGCAAAAGAACGAATGAATACAACCTCAACATTGTATCCATTCGTTCTTTTGCATGTTAAATTAATATACCGCCTATTTGTAGAGGGAATTATTTGCCTGACGTCGAATGGTAATATGTTACATAATCATTAACTCTATGAAGCGGGAGGAGTTCTGTAAATGAAACTGGAAACCGAAAGGCTTGTATTGATTCCCTTGACTCTTGATCATTTAAGGCTGGCAATTACCGATAGGAGCAGGATGGCGAGCGAACTAGGCCTGGATAACGATGTGGAAAGTCTCAATGAAACCATGAAAAACGTATACGGGATAAAGATTGAGAATATTGAAAAGGACCCTGATAATTATCTTTTCTATACATACTGGCAGCTGGTGCACAAAGATGATAATAAAATAGTAGGGGAGATCGGATTCAAGGGTATGCCCAAGGATAACGGCCAGATTGAAGTAGGTTATGGCACGGAAAAGGAATACAGGAGCAGGGGATATATGATCGAGGCATTGAAGGAGTTAGTCAGGTGGGCGTTTTCACAGGAAATTGTAGCGGTAAGAACGATTATTGCCTGTACGGACAAAGGGAATATCCCTTCCCACAGGGTGCTGGAGAAAGCAGGCATGAGAGTATATGTGGAAGACGATAGGTATCTGTATTGGAAAGTAGAAAATATAAAAATAAGGAAGGATTAATATATGACATCTGGTAAGATGAACAGTAGAAAAATATTCTTTATACTTATTGCTGTAGCATTGTTGGTACTGGCATATACCTTCATTGAACCGTATAGGCTGGAGATGAACTCAATTGATATAATCAGCAGGGATATACCCGTCGCATTTAACGGAACCAGAATAGTGTTCATTTCGGATATTCATCATGGACCTTTTTTCTCCCGGGAACGTTTGAGAGGACTTGTTACAACAATAAACAGTATAAACCCTGATATCGTTTTGCTGGGAGGAGATTATGTACACAGGGATGCCAAGTATATAGAACCTTGTTTCCAGGAACTTAGCAGCCTTAAAGCCGGTTTGGGGAAGTTTGGAGTGCTTGGCAACCATGACCACTGGGAAGGCAAGGATCTAACACTGCAAAGCATGAGGAAAGCGGGCATCACAGCTATTGACAACAAAGCGCAGTGGCTTTATAAAGACGGGGCAAGGATAAGAATTGGAGGAGTGGGTGACCTGTGGGGGGATGTACAAGACATCTCACCTACTGTTGAAGGAGCAGAGGAGAGCGATTTCATCATTCTCGTATCCCATAGCCCCGACTACGTTGAACGGATTACAACGCGTAAGATTGATCTGGTTCTCAGCGGACATACCCATGGAGGACAGGTAACCCTGTTTGGGCTCTGGGCTCCGCTTATACCGTCCCAATACGGGCAAAAGTACAGGAGCGGAATGATTGAGACCGATTATACTAGGGTTATCGTATCCAACGGTGTCGGTACGATTACTCCTCCGGTAAGATTTTTTGCCAGGCCTCAGGTGAATATTATCAATCTGAAGAAAGAAGTGAACAATACGCAAACCAGATAGCAGACCGCAAAACGTAGAGAGTTTGTTAAGACGCAATTGAAGATTGAATAGAAAAAGGGGAGTATATAGATGATTTTTAATTAATATCTGTCTGAGGGGGGAGGGCAAATGAAAAAACCAGGTGTCGTTTTGATTTGCATTACAATGCTCGGCCTGTGCGGTGCAATAGCATCTGATTATTATTGGAGTGTTATTAATATTGGGGAAACTCTTTAAGGCTAAAAGCTAATTTGGAGTTGCATCATAAAAACAGGCCGATGGGATATAGGATGGACTGAAGAGAATGGTATTACGGGAGGTGAATTCTTTGAAGCGGAGATACACAAAGGGCATTCTGACAATTATATTGCTTTTGCTCCTGTTTATAGTTGTAGCTGCAACCTCTTGCAGCAGTAATAAAGTGGATATCGAGAAAACCGCAGAAATTGACCGACTGAAGAATGAAGCTGAGAAGCTCAGGGCGCAAATAGCCGAGATGGAAAAACAATTGATGGAGCTGGATGAGCAAAGGATGGAACTGGAACTGCAGCTTGAAGAATGGGAAGGCTTGATTCCGCATCATGGTATCGGTGAGTTCTGGGTTGAGGGGACTGTTTTGTCTATAGATGAAAAAAACAGGGTTATAAAGATCGAGCAGCATTTTGATGACAACTCTGTTAAGGTCAATCCCAAAATCCATATACTGCCGAAGGCCATAATACAGGAAAGGGTGATAGACCTATCCGGTCCTACTATTAAGGTGCTCGAAGTAAGAAACTATATGGATGAACCCCTGTCTAAACATTTAGAGGTTGGGGGAACAGCGTCGTTTCTATACAGGCAGGTGGACGGGGTGGCAAAGTTTGTTATGGTAGATATCGTGAAGAATAACTAATTCTTCATCTTGGATAGCTCCCTTTGGAACCAGGCGGTATGGAGGTCCTCGTCAAATTACAAATCAATCTGTCCTTATCCATATCAGCACTCCTAGCAGTTTATCGAATAAAGATGCAATAATAGCATTTTATTTAAGCAGTCAGATTATTCGGGTAATATTTTGCATGCAAAGATCCCTTTGTTTTGAAAAATGTGGCGTTAACATCATATTGCATGCCGGTGAATACACTATAAAAGAAACACTAGCATGCAGTGGGGTGGTTAAATATGAATGGAATTCAGTTACCCGTCAGCATAAGGACTATGAGGCTGTTTTGGCCGAATCTTATCGTGTATTACCCGGAGGTTTACGGGATGGCAGATACTGTAGTTCAGCAAAAGATTAACACAGAAATACTGAAGCAGGTGGACAGATTGATCCGCGACCAGGGGTATTACCAGAACCCTATGACCCAGATTACCGGCTACTACGAGATTAAAACAAACGAGAGAAATATTTTGAGTCTGGCTCTGATAAACTACGCATTTTCCGGTGGAGCCCACGGATTAACCATTATGAGATCCCTGACCTTTGACGTGGTATCGGGCAAATCCTATCAATTGAAAGAATTGTTCAAAAAGGACAGCGACTATGTCAAGGTGCTTTCGGAGATAGTGGGTGTGCAGATAAAGGAAAGGGATTTACCTCTCCTGGAAGAGTATAACGGGATAAAGCCTGACCAAGATTATTATATAGCTGACAAATGTCTTGTTCTATATTACCAGTTGTATGAGTTGGTTCCCTATGCTTATGGGTTCCCGTACTTTCCCATATCCGTATATGAAATACAGGACATTATTGACGAAGACGGACCGCTGGGAAGGATGATATGGTAAAAAAGATGATAATACTGAGATTCAGACATCCCTGTCCTGGGGATTTTTTTTAATATTCCTTGTTGTTTTTATCCCGATATTGTCATATTCTAAATATGAAACCGGCTGGGAACAGCTTCTAAAATAGAGGTGTAGTTACCGTTGGCGGAATGTACGCAATAAATTTACTGTAAAGGGGATGCAGAATATGCTGCTTGTAGTGAATTGCTTTCTGGAGGATAGGTTTGCGGAATCCTTTGATAATGCTATTATAAGGAGCATCGGTAAGGAGTACGTAGAGCGCAGGTTTGTAAGGATGTCTGAGATTCATAATATGCACGATCTTTCTCCCTATACCCATATGATTATCTCCGGGTCCGAGGCCTCAACCCTGGACGATTATCCCTGGAATAAACACCTGGAGCGTTTGGTGCATAGTTTTGTACAGAGTAAAAAGGCCGTTCTTGGAATTTGCTACGGGCATCAATTTCTGGTAAGGGCTTTGGCTGGGAAGGAGCATGTCAGGAGGGCGGCCAACCCGGAGATGGGATGGACAAGGGTGGACCTTTGTGAGAATACATTGTTCAATCAAATCAACCGGCCGGTATGCATGGTTGCACACTATGACGAGGTATTTGACCTGCCGGAGAGTTTTAAAATAATCGCATCCACACCACGGTGCGGAGTTCACGGTTTTCAGTACAAAGACTTACCGGTATGGGGGGTGCAGTTTCATCCTGAGTATGACAAGGCTGACGGAGATGAGATATTCGATGTCTTTTCAAAAAAAGACCCAGGGCTGTATAAATACTTTATTAACGATTTAGATGACGAGAATAGCGCAGACCACAACAAAAAATTCTTCAGTAACTTCCTCAGAGTACAGGTATAAATATCTTTCACTGGATTTGATGCTCCAATAGAAGTTGACGGTCCATCCGGGGAACCGGTCGTTTGCGAGGGGAGGGGAAAGGTATGCCCTACGCTGTTGAGCTGTTGTTTGATAAAGAAACCGAGGAATACATATACGGGATTTGGGATATTCTGCACCGGACGGGTTTGAACAGGTATATGATTGAATCCGGCGGAAAACCTCATATTACACTGGCCATATACGATACGGTGAACTACCCCAGGTTCGAAGAAAGGGTTGAGCATTTTTTTGGTGGGGTAGAAGGCTTTCCACTGAATTTTTCGTCTGTCGGCATGTTTCCCGGAGGGCGAGGCACTGTTTTTCTTGCTCCTACGGTTACCAGCGGTCTCTTGGATGTGCATGGCAGGTTCCACCATGCTTTCAAAGACCATGACGACCTGGCATGGGAATATTATAAACCGGGGTTATGGGTGCCCCACTGTACTGTTTCAACGGATACCGACTATGAAACTGCCATAGAGGTGTTGAACCTGATCAATGAAACATTCCGGGGTATGACAGCACAGGTTAACGCCGTCGTAATCGTCAAGTTTAGACCGATTAAGCATATGCTCTATGTGAAACTGGGTTGCTGATGGAATGCTGCGGTACTGGGTTCTGACGGTGTAACCTAGGTATGGTTAATAAAGGTATGAACCGTATGTAAGGATACCCGGTTCATACCTTTATTAAAGATTGCTACTGCTTGTCCTTAAGATACTGTCCCAGAAGTTTGTCGGTAGCCATAATATGATTCCTTAGCCAATCTGCAAGCATTTTGTTTGTCTTTATAACGTTTGACAGGCTTGTTCCTTCGTTTTGTATTTGCTGCTTCAGGGTTGTAAATGACAAAACAAATTCCTGGTGGCTTCTTTTATGGACATCATATCCCGGATAGTTGGATTTTCTCATCAGTTCTTCCTCTGAAGAAAAGTGTTCCACCACATAATTCTCAAGAAAATTAACAAGTTCGGACAGGGATTTTTTCCCTTCACCTCGGGAACAGGCATCATACAGAGCGTTTATCTGCCTGAAGAGCTCCTTGTGCTGGTCATCTATTTTTTTGTTTCCAACCGCAAGGTTATCGGTCCATACTATTGACATGGTATTCCCCCTTTGTTAAACGTATCTTATACACGTATCTTATACATTTATACCCTAAATCTTTTATGTTAAAATATAATTTGGGCACAATTTGTCATGATTTATTAGTTTAACACATACAGGCTTTTTTAATACTGGTATAGTTACTTCCTTCTGTTCATCTACAGGCTTTTTGGAATTGACTTTTACAGCTTTTTTATATTTTAAATATACTTTTGGCATCCCTTATAGCTTGATTTTTAACAGCGCTTGGCATGTCAGCAGAAATATCTTTTGACGATAATTTAACCGGCAAATCAGTAGAAACCATGCTTGAAACAATGGCATTAACAGTAGCAATATACTCGTTAGAAATATCTTGAAGTAGTTTGGATTGCTCCTTATCTAGAATTATTTTAAATTTTACTGTTATGTCCAAAGTTTCACCCCCTTGTTTTTTTGTTCATCAACATAGCGTTTTGTAGTTTAGACTTGGCAAATGTTGCAGGTGTTTGAATTCCTGCCTTAGTCTTCTGGAAGTCACTCCTTTCACTTTTGCCATTATGTCTGCCGGACTTAAATGAGGAAGTGCATTAAGAACTTTACGCCTATATCTTGGGCAGAAAACAAAATGATGGTTTATAATTAGTACTGCGACATTTTTATTAAAATAGACGTCTTTCACCCCGCCATTAAAACCGTAGGCTTTTAGGCGGATTTTTCTGTAATAGACTACCCGGACGGTGAAAAGCAGACGGAAATTAAAGGGAGCGCCTGAGGGCGCTCTCCCGCTTTCACCGTACCGATTTAAGGATACCCAGCTTTGCCAGGTCTTTTATGGTATTCCCCTCATCGGTTTGTTCATCTATTCTTTTCTCAAGCATACCTTCATTTTCAACTATACCCGCTATTTCTTTTATCGTGTCATAGCTGCTCCAGTTTGGATGCTTATCCAGATATAAAAGGACGCAATTTTTTTTACCTGAAATTGATTCTGCAGACAGGGAGGCCTCCCTTATATCTTTAATCATTGTATCGATCAATTCACAGGTATCTTCCTTTACAGCGCCGCTCAACAGGCACAGGTTGAAGGCGAGTAAGGACTTCAGCAGTATTGCTGAACTTCTGTCTGTATTAGGTTTAACCTTGGCGTTGACAATCCGCTCTATCAGGTACCTTACGGCTTTTTCTACCTGTTTCTTATAAAGGGACAGGTTTTCCCTGCCGGCTGTCAACGCTATGATGACCAGTGCAGTGGTTTCGATTTTATCGAACATGTCGCTTTCGTCATTATTTGAGAAGGCTCCATTTGCCTGCTGGTTCCTGGCAATAACTCTTAGTATATCCGGAAGGCTCACGGCTGCCTTCCGGCCATGCTCCCTTTGTTCTGTGAGAAAACACGGTAAATCCAGTTGATTTTCAGGTTCAGGATTATGCAGCACAAAATCAGCGGATTGCGGCCTTGGAGTACTGTACGGAGAAGAGAGTTCCCGTAACGAGGTGCAAGCCATATCTGCGGTGGCTTTCCACCCTCTGGGTAGGGATACCGGTATTGTCTTCGTTATGGGAAGACCGGTGACCTTGTTATTTCTGACATGAACAGCAATAAAGGATGTAAGGGAAGACATTATACCGTACTTCTTTGACAGCTTTATTATTTCTTCCCTAATCCTGTTTTCTCTCCTGGGGACTGTGACCACCAGCATATCTTCAAGCTCTTCTATCATCTTTCTGGCCCAGAGTTTTTCCAGAAGATTGTAAGTACAGCCCTCTGACATTGAAGAAGTATGGAGACTTTGGCTAACCTTGACCTTGCCGGATTTTCCGCTGAAAACCACTTCACCCTCTATAGGCTTGTAAACCCTGGCAAGTATGTTTACAGGCTCCATATCATACACTTCGGCTATCCTTTTGGGAAATACTTCTACGGTTTTGAGATTATTCCATTCCAGTTCTATTTCATTTGCAGACGGAGATGTAATCCTGGCAAATTGCCTGATGACCTTGTCATCGATTCTTTCTCCGGGATATATGAACTCCGCTTTACCCCTTCCCACCTCAGCCAGCTTTTTAATAAAATAACTGTTCACTGCGGTATCGATACCAAAGGGATAAATCCTGCTGTTTCCAATATTCTCTGAAACGTAGTTCAGGACTTCGTCTTCGTTACCCACCTGTCCGTCTGTAAAGAGGATGATTATACTGTCTTCGGTTCTTTCAGGGTCTAACGAATGCTTGATGGCCCCCAGAACCTCAGTACCTCCCTCAGCTTCAAGGCCGTCTATCCAGACGGAGGTCCGGTCCAATGTAATCTGTGTGAAAGGCAGGTTTGAAGTATCTGAAAAATAATGCGTCTTGTTTGCATAGGCAATCATATTAAAAGTATCATTATTTGACAGATTCCTTATGCAAATCTTCAGGGCGTTTTTTGCCTGCTCCAGTTTCTCGCCCGACATAGACCCGGAGATATCAATGAGGAACAGGAAATTCTTCGTGTTATCCTCTGCGGTTGGAGGGATTTCGGGGACAAAGGTCATATACATTATGCCTTCATCCCCCTCTCCCTTGTATATTATACCCCTACTGCTTTCTTCGTTCACACAGGTGAATAACAGGACAAAGTCCCGGTCCGGAACATCCGCTCCATCTTTCAGGGTAACCTTGAAGGTATTCTCCGGATGTTCCTCGACAAGGATGTCATGGGATGGGGATTCTATAACCCTTACAGGTCTTAACAGGTTTGCAGTAAGAGAGACTGCCACCTTGTAGTCAACGGAGTCTATGGGAGGGGTTATATAGTCGGCATCGGGTACCCTGTCGGTGGGGTTGGCTGTTCCGGGGCCTGTTTTATGGCCTACCGGACAACCTGGTATGTACCTCGGGGCAACCACCATAGGAATCATAAGCCGCAACTGAAGGTCGCTGAATTCCAGGTCTTCAATGTATTCAATGGTTATTTCAACGGTCTGTCCGGACAGTATTTGGCCTATCGACAGGTGGAAGATGTTCTGCCCGAACTGCTCCAAAAGAAAAGAGCTGTCGCCGGCCCGCACGCTTCTGTCATAGGTCCTATAACCCTCATCCTTTTCCACAAGGAAGCTGTTTATACTGCTATCTCCCATACGGGCTTCAAAGGCTGTTACGGCGGCGCCTGGGGGTATCGGGAAAACATATACCGCTTCGAGGTTTTTACTGCCTTCGTTTTTAAATACCTGTTTTACGGTTATCTCCGAAACGTTTCCCCATATCTTACCCGAAACCGAAATTCCCTTCAACGGGATATTGCAATATTCGCCTTTATTATCAATAAACCCGGCTTTCATCAGTATTCCCCCTTTACTTCTTCATCGAAAAGTTTCCTGACATAGCTGACCAGCAACTCAATCTTATCCATGCTCTTATCAAAAATATCCACAGAGCAGTGCAATTCAAGGCCCGGGATCAGCTTTATTTTTTTGTATACGTCTCCCAGGGAAGGTCCCTGCGGATGTGCTTTCGCATTTGAATTCGCCGGGTCTTCAAAGCTTGCATCTTCAGTATGTTCCAGCATTTCTATGACGCCATTATAGTCTAATCCTACAATAATACCCCTGATTTTTTCAAGGGGCAGGAATCTTTCCTGGAGTTTTTTTATCAGGAGAATCCTTACCAGATGGTTGTCGGTATAATAGCTGTTTTGGCCGGACCCTTCTGAAGGGGGAATTAGCCCTCTATTAACATAATAATGCACGGTGCGTTTTGTGACGCCGGCTTTTTTGGACAGCTCTCCAACTCTGTATTTCTTTATCGGCATTAGGATCACGGCTCCCAGGAAAAATTAGATTATATTTATATATAATATAACATCATTACGTAGCGATGTCAATTCTTAAATGGTTGTTTTACAATTTTATGGCAGCTAATAATGATAATAGTATATAATAAAAGGTAGTGAAAGGAGACAGGGCTATGACCTTAAGAATCATATACGGGCGTGCAGGAAGCGGCAAGACACATTTCTGCTTGAATGAGATCAAGTCAAAACTTATCAGTGATCAGTGGCCAGTGGCCAGTGACCAGTGGCTAGCACCTAGTACCTGTAATCTGCAAACTACGAACTACCAACTACCAACTACGAACTATCAACAAGGAATGTCCCCAATGAATCCTCTTATTCTGGTTGTCCCTGAACAGTTTACCCTACAGGCCGAGAAAAGCCTGGTAAGCATGACCGGCACGGGAGGAATTATCCGGGCTGAGGTATTGTCTTTCAGACGCATGGCCTATAGGGTTTTTAACGAAGTAGGAGGGGCTGCGCGGCGCCACATTAACCCTGCCGGTAAGTGCATGCTTTTGCTGCGCATAATCGATGAACTCAAGGATAACCTTGAAATATTTTCAACAGCTGCTTCGCAGCAGGGGTTTACCGGTGTTCTTTCGGGCGCCATAGCTGAATTCAAACGCTATAATGTTGCGCCGGATGACCTGAACCGCGCCTGCGAAATGATGGAAGAAAGCCTGCTGAAGTGTAAGATCAGGGAACTATCCCACATATACAGACGGTTTAACGAGACGCTTCATGAAAGATACATAGATGCGGACGATGACCTGACGCTGCTCGCCGAAAGGTTGGACCGCAGCGTTCAGTTTGACGGAGCTGAGATATGGATAGACGGTTTTTCCGGGTTTACCCCGCAGGAGTATAAGGTTGTGGAAAAACTGATGATGAAAGCCCAAAGGGTTAGTGTAAGCCTGTGTACAGACTGTATTGCCGGGGATTATACGTTTGACGGTACCGATGTGTTTTCACCCGTGAAGAGGACGGCCTCAAGGCTTATTGATATTGCCAGGGAGAACGGGGTGGTTATGGAAAAGCCCGTAGAACTTGGCGGCAATCCGCTGTACAGGCTCCGCGGCAGTAATGAGCTGCTGCATCTTGAGAGTAAATTCTTCACTTTTCCTCATAGTCCTTATACCGGTAAAACGAATGATATAAGCCTATTCATGGCGTCAAGCATTTACTCTGAGGTTGAGAATACCGCCAGGGATATTATCAGGCTTTGCAGGGATGAGGGTATGAGATATAGGGATATTGCGGTAGTCATGAGAAATCTTGCGGGATACGAGAAACTGGTATCGGCAATCTTTTCCCAGTACGGGATACCCTGTTTCATAGACAGAAAAAAACAGGTCAGCAGCCACCCACTGGTTCAGCTTATACTATCCGCCCTGGAGATATTTGTAAACAGCTGGTCCTATGAAGCGGTGTTCAGGTATCTGAAGACAGGGCTAACGGGTATCGCTCGTAGGGATATTGACATGCTTGAAAACTACGTCCTGGCTTGCGGGATAAAAGGCGGAATTTGGACGAGGGACAGCGATTGGGATGCTGCAATGATGCCCAATTTTGACGGGAGGGAAAGATCCGGTTATGAGACCCGAAACATTGAGAGGATAAACGAAATCAGAAAAAGAGTGGTGCAGCCCCTGGCCGCATTCCGCATGAAGACCAGGGGCAGAAGAAAAGCATCTGATATGTGTACGGCAGTTTATGAGCTGCTTGTTGACCTGGATGTACCATCTAGAATTGAAGATACGATAAAGGTTCTTACAGAAAAAGGTGAGCTAAACCTGTCCAACGAATACAGGCAGATCTGGAATATAGCGATGGAGGTTCTTGACCAGGTCGCAGAGGTGGTGGGGGACGAATACGTAACCGCCGAAAAATTTCTGAGGCTTCTATCGGTAGGCTTCAGCGAATATAAGGTCGGGCTTATACCCCCTGCCCTTGACCAGGTCCTGGTAGGAAGCGTGGAGAGAACGAAAAGCCATGAAATTTCCGCACTATACATACTGGGCGTCAACGATGGAGTGTTTCCGTCCGTAACAAATGATGAGGGTATCCTTACCGACAGGGATAGGGAAACCATGCGTTCAATCGGCATTGACCTTGCCCAGGATACAAGGACACGGGCCTTTGAAGAGCAGTATATGATGTATAACGTGCTTTCAGCAGCAAGCAAATATTTAAGAATCAGCTTTCCGTTAGCTGACCATAACGGTGCAACACTGCGGCCTTCCATAATAATCTCCAGGCTGAAAAGGGTGTTCCCCGGCATTACCGAGGTTACGGATATTATTCCGGTGGAGGATATCGAAGATAAGCTCAGCAGAATAACAGTACCGCTGCCGACCTTTAACGAGCTTATATCGGCGGCAAGAAGGAAATCGGAAGGGGCTTCAATCGATCCTTTTTGGGCGGATGTCCAGAGGTGGTACGCTGCCAACGATGATTGGAGGCGAAAATTTGAAGAAGCCCTGAAGGGGATCAGGTATACCAACCATGCAGCTCCGGTAGCCCTGGACAAGGCAAGGAGATTGTACGGGATGCCGGTGTATACGAGCATATCAAGGCTGGAAAAATATGCGGCATGCCCCTTTTCCTATTACGTCCAGTATGGTCTTAAAGCCAGGGAACGAAGGGCCTTCGACCTAACGCCCCCGGATGTTGGAACCTTCATCCATAATGTAATAGACAGGTTTTCCAGGAGAATATCCGTTAAGGGACTTGGCTGGAGAGAGCTGGAGAAAGAGCAGTGTGCGTCGGAGGTCTCCGCAATCGTCGATGAAATCCTTGGGGAGATGTCCGGATCGGTTGTCTACAGTTCTTCACGGTACAAATACCTGATAAAAAGGCTTAAAAGGATTTTGTGCAGGTCTGTGTGGCTTATAGCCGAACATATAAAAAGAAGCGGATTTGAACCGTTGGGATACGAGGTAGCCTTTGGTGAAGACGGAAGGTTCCCCCCTATAACCGTTGAACTGCCATCGGGAGACAAGGCATACTTAACCGGAAGGATTGACAGGGTTGATACCATGGAAACCCCGGAAGGTACATATATCAGGATTGTTGACTACAAGTCCGGGGCTAAAACGTTCAAACTATCCGATGTATATCATGGCCTTCAGGTCCAGTTATTGGCATACCTGGATGCCCTGTGGGAGAACGGGGGGCATGAACTGGGCGGGGAAATCCTGCCGGGGGGTATTCTCTACTTCAGGATCGATGACCCTATGGTTAAAGACGGAAATGGAATGCGCGATGAAGAAATCGAAGAGGCCGTGATGAAGCAGCTTAGAATGAAGGGGCTGGTCCTCGCGGACGTAAACCTGATAAAGGGAATGGACAGGAACATCGAAGGGGATTCGTTGATAATACCCGTTAGGCTGAATAAGGGTGAGGAGCTTGGCAGCCGATCCTCGGCGGCCACGGCAGAGCAGTTTTCAGCACTGAGAAAACATGTAAAGAAGCTGCTTGCGGATACCGTAGACGAGATACTTAGGGGAAATGTGGCAATCAAGCCCTATAGAAAGAACAGGAGTACGCCCTGCAAGTACTGCAGTTTTACTTCCATATGCCAGTTTGACCCAAGGTTCAGGGGAAACAGTTACAGACAGCTGAGGGATATGAAGGACGAAGAATTCTGGGAACTAATCAATGAAAAGGGTGGGAATTGACGATGGAGGCCAACTGGACCAGAGAACAGATTAGGGCAATCAATGAAAGGGGATGCAATCTCCTGGTGGCAGCAGCGGCAGGAGCCGGTAAGACTGCGGTCCTTGTTGAAAGAATTATAAGAATGATAACCGATGAACAGGACCCCGTGGATATTGACAGGCTCCTGGTTGTCACCTTTACCAATGCTGCGGCAACCGAAATGAAAGAAAGGATAGGGGACGCCATTGAAAGGGCCCTTGAAACAAACCCCGATTCAAAGCGGCTGCAGCGCCAGTACACCCTTCTTAACAGGGCCAGCATTACCACCATTCATTCATTCTGCATGGAAGTGGTAAAGAATAACTTTCACTGTGTAAACGTTGACCCTAATTTCAGGGTGGCGGACCAAACCGAGATCGTGCTGATGAAAATGGAAGCCCTTGCGCAGTTGTTTGAAAGCAAGTATGAGGAAGAAGCGCTTGATGAGGATTTTATAAAACTGGTGGAGAGCTACGGCGGCAGTAAGGACGACAGGATGCTCCAGGATATGGTGCTGACCCTGTACGAGTTTGTCCAGAGCTATCCGTGGCCGCAGAAATGGCTCCGGGAAAAGGCAGAGGCCTTTAACCTGCCGATTGGGAGCGACTTTGGAGAGACGGTATGGGCCGGGGTTTTGATGGACAGCATCAGACAGGAAATCTCCGGCCTATTGGAATCAATGAAGAGTGCTGTCCATATCATCAATAACACCGGTGGGCTTGAGAGCTATCTTGAATGCTTTGCAGAGGAGGTCGGCATGCTGGAAGGTCTGCTGAACAGGTGCGGCGGTTCATGGGATGCGCTCTACGAAGCCCTGTCCGGAGTTGAATTTAACCGGCTGCCGAGATGCGGCAAGGAGGTGGACAGGGCTGCCCAGGATCTGGTCAAATCCATACGGGACAGGATGAAATACAGGATTCGCAAGATAAGGGATGAGGTCGTGAGCATGCCCTCCGGGAGGATAACCGAGGACCTGAGATACCTGTATCCGATGATAAGATGCCTTTCCGGACTGGTGATGGATTTTGAGCGGATATATGCATCGAAGAAGAGGGGTAAATCGGTGCTGGATTTTAACGACCTTGAGCACCTATGCCTGGAAATCCTCACCGTCATCGGCGAAGATGGGAGGGTGACGCCTTCCGGGGTTGCCCATGCTTACAGGGATAGATTTGAAGAAATACTCGTGGATGAGTACCAGGACAGCAACACGGTGCAGGAAGTGATACTGAGCGCGGTTTCAAGAAAAGAGAGCGACAATCCCAACGTTTTTGTCGTCGGAGATGTAAAACAGAGTATATACAGGTTTCGGCAGGCCAGGCCCGAACTCTTCATGGAGAAATATAACACCTATTCCGGAGAAGATGCCGAAAAGAATAGAAAAATTCTGCTCTACAAGAATTTCAGGAGCAGGGAGTGTATAATAGATGCGGTCAATTTTATATTCAGCCAGATAATGTCCGGCAGTGTGGGGGAGCTGGATTATACCGAAGAGGAAGCGCTTAAACCGGGAGCAGTGTATGATTCGCCGGATGATGACGCTGTCCATTGTGGAGGGGATACCGAACTCCATATAATCGATCTGGATGAGGACACTTCCATTATTGATGCGGAGGACCCGGAAACACAAGAAGCGGCAACGGATGACGGCCTGGAAGCTGAGGAGCCCGATGCGGTGCAATCCGAAGCCATTATAGTGGCGAAAAGAATCAAGGAACTGGTAAATCACGGGGATAAAAGATTCCAGGTCTACGATAAAAGGCAAAGGCGATACAGGGATATTGAATACCGCGATATAGTCGTACTGCTCAGAACGACAAAAAACTGGGCTGAAACGTTTATGGAGGAGTTTACCAAACAGGGGATTCCTGCCTATGCCGATGCAGGTACCGGATATTTTCAAACCGTTGAGGTGCAGGTTATTATGGCTCTGCTTCAAATCATAGACAATCCGATGCAGGACATTCCCCTCCTCGCGGTGCTCCGTTCACCCATAGCATCCTTTACGCCGGATGAGCTTATCGACATAAGGCTGGCCGGCAGGGATGCAAGTCTGTATGAGGCTTTGGAGAATTATGCCGCGCAGGAGGAAGAAGCGGCGGAAAAGGCCAGGGCGTTTTTGGAGAGGCTTGACCGCTGGAGGGATAAGTCAATACACATGCCGACCGATGAACTGATATGGTACCTTTATTCGGAAACCGGCTATTACAGCTACGTAGGAGCAATGCCCGACGGCACGCAGCGTCAGGCCAACCTGAGAGTTTTGTTCGAGCGGGCAAGGGATTACGAGGAAACGAGTTTTAAAGGACTGTTCAACTTCATAAACTTTATAAACAAGCTGAAGAGCAGCAGCGGTGATATGGGAAGCGCCAAAATAATGGGGGAAAACGAAAACGTTGTTCGGATAATGAGCATACATAAGAGCAAGGGGCTGGAATTTCCGGTGGTCATAGCAGCCGGATGCGGAAAGAGGTTCAACCTGCAGGATATGTCCAGGAGCATTCTGCTTCACCAGGACCTTGGCTTTGGCCCGGATTTTGTGGACCATGAACGGAGGGTATCCTATCCGACCGCTCCCAAGCAGGCCCTGAAGTACAAGATCAAGATGGAGACCCTTTCCGAGGAAATGCGCATCCTGTACGTTGCATTTACCCGGGCAAGGGAGAAGCTCATAATAACCGGATGCGTCAGGGGCATTGAAAGGTCGGTGGAGAGGTGGGCAAAGGCTGTCAGCGGAGCAGACCGCAGGCTGAACGAATTTGAAATTGCGGCTGCCTCCTGCTTTCTCGATTGGATAGGCCCTGCCCTGTTAAGGCACAGGGACGGAGAACCCCTTGCAAAGTTTGCCCCGTCCGCTTTCGAGCCTTCCGGTTGCCGGCTGGAGGATAATTCCCGGTGGCAGGTTAAGCTGTGGGACAGGGAGGATGTTTTGGTTCAGAGCACGCTTCCAGACCGGGATGAACCTGAAACGGCTGAAAGCGGCGGGGACCTGTTCGATGCAGGAGCAACAGGGGGCATGGCGGAAGAGGTTGAAAGAAGGCTGGGCTGGAAGTATCCCTTTGAGGCTTCATCGAGGCTTCCTGTCAAACTGTCGGTTACCGAGCTCAAGAAAAGGTCGGGCGTGGAATTTTCCGAAGAGTACATTCCCGCATTTGCAGTGGACGCTCCGGTGGTCAGAAAGCCGTCTTTCCTTGAACAGGTACGGGGCTTCAGCGCTGCGGAAAGGGGTACCATCCTTCACTTTGTCATGCAGCACCTTTCCCTTGACAGTGTATACGATGCTGCTGCGATAGAATCACAGATACGGGGAATGGTTGAACGGGAGCTTCTTACCGAACGGGAAGCAGCATCGGTTGAAGTGGAAAGGATCGCCAGGTTTTTCCGCTCCGATTTAGGCTTGAGGGTCTGCGCAGCCCAAATCGTCAGGAGGGAAGTACCCTTTAACCTCGAACTGAAAAGTACTGAGGTCTACGGCGGTTTGCCGGGTGAAATCTACGACGGCGAGACCATCCTCCTCCAGGGGGTAATTGACTGTTATTTTGAAGAGAAGGATGGCCTTGTGCTGATAGACTATAAGACGGATTTTGTCCCCGAGGACGGGAGCCGTAGTATCAGGGATAAATACAGGATTCAGATAGATTATTATTCCAGAGCCCTTGAGCTGCTGACAGGAAGGAAGGTTGTTGAAAGGTACATATACCTGTTCTGGAACGGCGAGATTATTGGGTTCTGATACCGTTAGTCTCAAGGAGGGGAGCTTGATGCGAATACTGCACACGTCGGACTGGCACCTGGGAAGGTCCCTGGAGAGCATAAACCGCATTGACGAGCAGATAAAGTTTGTTGACGACCTCTGCGATATTGCGGAGCAGGCAAAAATAGACCTGGTATTGATCGCAGGGGATGTATACGATACCTATAACCCTTCGGCTGCTGCCGAGGAGCTTTTCTACGATGCGGTGGACAGGCTCAATGAAAGGGGCAAGCGTGCGGTTATAGTCATTGCGGGGAACCATGACAACCCGGAGAGATTATGCGCCGCAAGCCCGCTGGCCTGGAAACACGGGATAATACTTCTCGGTTATCCTGCAAGCCACGCAGGGGCTTATATCGGCAGAGGCGACAGTATCAGGGTGGTTGATTCAGCGCCGGGATGGCTCGAACTGGGCATCCGGGGCTGCGACCACACGGCGGTGGTCATTACACTGCCATATCCGTCCGAAGCAAGGCTGGAACAGTTAATATCAAAGGAATCAAATGAAAGGGAACTGCAGAGGGCTTATTCCGACAGGATAGGAGAGATACTGGCACAATTGAGCGGCAAATACAGGGGAGATACCGTAAACCTGGCCGTAAGCCACATATTCCTCAAAGGGGGAAGGGAAACCGAATCCGAGAGGACGCTGCAGGTGGGCGGAGCCCTGACGGTGGATCCCTCCGTACTTCCCGCCAAGGCTCACTTTATGGCGCTGGGGCACCTCCACAGACCTCAACCGGTCAAAGGCGCGCCCTGTCCCGCTTACTATTCGGGTTCTCCCCTTGCGTATAGCTTTTCAGAGGCGGATTACTCCAAGGTTCTGTATATCGTGGATGCCTCACCGGAAAAAGAGACGGAGATCGAGACGGTATGCATTGATTCAGGCAAACCCCTCAGGCGCTGGACGGCAAGGAACGGTATAGGGGAAGCTGTGAAATGGTGTGAAGAGGGCAGGGATATGGGCGCATGGATAGACCTTGAAATATATACCGACAGGGTTCTGACAATGGAAGAGCAAAAAGCCCTGAGAAGCATGAACCCCGGGATAATAAACATAAGGCCAATAGTAAGAAAGGAAGCTGTGGAAGCATATACCTGCATCAACAGGGAGAACAGAAAGGTGGACGAGCTTTTCCGGGATTATTACAGGTACAAGACAGGCACGGAAATCTCGGACGAACTGATGGGAATATTTCTGGACGTGGTTAACCAGGAGCAGGATGCCGGGATGGCCATTGAGGACGGTGAAGAGGCATGAGGCCCAGGTATTTGGAGATAGAAGGGCTGCAGAGCTTTAAGGATATGCAGAGGATAGATTTTGACACCCTTGGGGAAACGGGTCTTTTTGGCATTTTCGGGGCCACGGGGAGCGGAAAATCCACGGTGCTTGATGCCATAACCCTTGCGCTTTACGGGAATGTACAGAGGGCCTCCAGGGGCACCCAGGGTATCATAAACACCGAGCTCGAAGATGCGAGGGTGCTTTTCAGGTTCGACCTGCTTAAGGACGGCGCCAGAAGGACCTATATAGTGGAAAGGGTATACAGGAGGAAAAAGGATTCGGATGTTTCGGTTGAAAACAAGCTGTCAAGGCTCATCAGGGTCTCGGGCGAAGATGAGTACCAGGTCCTGGCGGATAAGCTGAATGACGTCAACAGCAAAGTGGAGGAGCTTATAGGCCTTAAATCGGATGATTTCACCCGTTCGGTCGTACTGCCCCAGAACAGGTTTCAGGAGTTCCTGCTGCTTGAAAAGTCCAAGAAAAGGGAAATGCTTGAAAGGATCTTCTACCTTGAGGAATACGGCAGGGAGCTTACCGACAAGGTGGGGAGGAAGCTGAACGAGGTCAGGGAAAAGCTTGCAGGCATCCAGGGGGCTATGTCTGCCCTGGGGGACGTGTCGGAAAAAACCCTTGAGCAAGCGGAAAGAAATATGAAGGATGCCCTTGAAAACAAGGAAAGGATATTGCGAGAGCTGAAGGAATTTGAAGCACGTTACGAGCAGGCCAGAGAAGTGTGGGACCTGACCAGGGAGCTGGACGGGTTGACTGCAGATGAGAAGGAGCACATGCAAAGGATCGGAGAGATTAATGAAAAAAAGGCTATCCTGGATAACTATGCCAGGGCCCGGGAATTGGCGGATATAATTGTCAAATACAGGGATGCCAAAGAAATGCTTGACAAGACTATTTCAGACCTGCAGGCATTGGACGCGAGGCTTCCGGTTATACAAGGGGAACTGGACGGCGCCAGGGAAGCCTACGGCCTCTTGATGGAACGGGTTGAGAGGGATAGGCCCCGCCTTATTGAGAGGAAATCCAAACTCCGAAATGCCCTTGAGATGCAGGAGGAGATAAAGGGGCTGGACCTACAGCGCAGCAGGCTGCTGGACCGGTACAACACGCTTAAAAGACAAGGGGAAGAAAAAGACAAAGAGATCGAGGGTGTAAAGTCGGAACTCAGGAACCTGGAAGATGCCCTGATAAAAAACAGGCAGTTAACGGACAACATCAAAACAAGCCCGGAATACCGGAGGGAGGTACAGGCCGGGGCAAAGCTGGAAGATGAAATCCGCGGGCTTGAAGAGGAAAAGATGGGTATTCAGGAAAGATATGACGGACTTGCGGGCAGGATCAAAACAATGGCGCAGGAACTGGAAGGGCTGACGCTGCACAGGAATAAGACGCAGGAGGAAATAAGCATAGCTGAGGCTGAGATAGACGGGATGGAAGCGGCAAAGCCCGGAGAGCGGCATCTGATTCTGAATGAACTGAGCCGGATAGGTGAATTGAAATCAACGGTAGAAGCCCTCAAAGCAAAAAAAGCAGATTTGGAAGCCCTGGGCAGCAGGCTGGAGGTTTTGGGGACAGAGACCGGTGTCTTGAAGAAAAGCTATTCTGATTGGACCGAAAGGGCCGGTTTGCTTAACGCAAAACTGCAGGATATTAACGTCCTGATTGACGGGAACAGGCGGGAGCTTGAGAAAAGTACGGCCCAAATACTCGCGAAAAGCCTGAAAGAAAATGAACCGTGTCCGGTGTGCGGTTCCACCCACCATCCGAAGCCTGCGGTATTTGCGGGCGAGGGGGAACGGGAGGACATTGAGCGTAGGCTTGAAATACTCCTGGATGAGCAGAAGCAGACCGAGGCACGGTACAGGGAAGCGGAAAGCAAGTGTTTAGTGATAAATGAGCAGATTAAGTCCTATGATAAACAGGCAGCGCAGATACGGGATGACATGAAGCATAGGGAGACGGAATATGCCGGTCTTGTAGAAAAGCTGCCCCAAAGCATGAGGGCCTTTGAAATCACCCGCGTGGAGGAGGAATTGAACAACAGGGCCGCAGTATGCGAAGAAGCGCTGAAAAAGCTGGACCAGCTGGAAGAGGAGCTTGCGGAAAAAAGAAAAACAGTGCAGTATAAGAAGGATGAGCTGTCCCAGTATATAATTAAAGAGAGAACCAAGGCGGCGGAATTGGATATGAGCAGGGCAAGCCTTCAAGAGCTGGAAAAAGACCTGGAAGAGATAGTATTAAAAATCGCCGACAGGAATGACTGGCTTAAGGACTTTGTCCAAAAAACGGGCATAAGAAGCGCAGTTTCTGAACTTGGCAGAATAGAAGAGAAGGACAGGGAATTGGAAGAACTGCGCAAGAAAGCGGAGGAATTCCAGGAGAGGGTCAAAGCAGTCAGGGGCAAGCTGGACGGCCTCAACGATTCACGCCGGGAATTGAGCGAAGGACTTGCCGCTATTGAGACCGAAGGCAGGAGTTTGAAAGAGCAGAGGGTAAAGCTGGAGAAGAAGATAAGGGACGTGGTTGGAGACGGAGATCCGGATGCCGCTTTGAAGCAAACCGAGGATGAATTGACCACCCTGTCGTTGCAGGAAAAGGAGCTAAGCTCAGCGGTCAAGGATTGGGAAGAAAGATATAACGCTGCGAAGAGCCAAAAGCATACGCTGGCCAACCAGCAGAGGATATACCGGGAAAGCTATGAAAGGGAAAAAGAAAGACTGGAGAAGGGCCTTAGGGATAAGGGGTTTGAACGCCTTGAGCAGGCAGAGAGGGCTCTTATCACCCAGGAGGAATACAGTATTTTGAAAGCGGATGTTGAGGAATTTGACAGAAAATTAAGGAGTATTGCCGCACAGAAGGAGATGGTTGCGAAAAAGCTGGGGGATAGGAGCATTACCGAACGCGAATGGGATATTATCCGGGAGGCGTATGCTGTTAAACAGAAAGAAAGGGATGATGGGATTTCCAGGTACGAGGGTGTAAGGGCGGAATACCGGAGGGTAAAGGACAGCTATAGGACCTGGGTTGAACTGGAAAAGGAAAACAAGTCATACAGCGGCAAGGGCGATATGCTTGAGCAAATACAAAAGCTTCTCAGGGGCAACAGCTTTATCGAATTCATATCGGAGGAAAGACTGCGCTATATCGCAAAGGAAGCTTCGGAGACCCTTGGAGTCCTTACAAGGTTCAGGTATTCCCTTGAGCTCGACCCCGAACAGGGCTTTGTCATACGGGACTTTTTAAACGGCGGCGTCCACAGGGCGGTCTCTTCCCTGTCGGGAGGGGAGACATTCCTTACCTCCCTGTCGCTGGCGCTGGCCCTGTCAAAGCAGATACAGCTTAAGGGGCAGAGCCCCCTAGAATTCTTTTTTCTTGACGAAGGTTTCGGCACCCTTGACGGCGAACTGCTCGACCTTGTTGTGGACGCCCTTGAGAGGCTGAGTTCCAGGGAAAGGGTTATTGGCCTTATAAGCCATGTTCCCGAACTGAAAAACAGGATTCCCAGGAGGCTTATCGTGGAGTCTCCCACACCCGGCGGCAGCGGCAGCCGGGTAAGGATAGAAAAAGCATAGGGGAGTTAGTGTTATGCAGCATCATGCAAAAAAGTTGATTGGGAAGGCAGTCCTTCTGGCAGTGCTGCTGTCCCTGGCCGTGTACAACCTGTATCTCGTGAAAAACTACAAAGAGGCGGAGCAGTCCCTTGAGGAGCTGCGCATAAGATACGAGAGCCTTGAAGAGGAAAACCGCCAGCTGGAAAGAGGCCTTGAGGAAATCACATTTAAGAGGGATATAGAACTGAAATACGGCCTGGTATGGGTTGGGGATATTGATGAGAGCATCGTTGTGGACCTGCGGTACGCGTCGGACAATAATTTTACTGGCAAAAGGATATACGGCGCAGAGGTATGCCTGCTGACCCGGGGGACCGCTGAAAAGCTGGCCAGGGTGAACAAGGAAATCTCAAAGGACGGATATAGGATAAAGGTATGGGACGCTTACAGGCCCTATTATGTGCAGCAAATCCTGTGGGACGCGGCAGAGGATAAGAGCTATGTCGCCAATCCCAAAAGCGGGTCCAAGCACAACCGCGGGTGCGCCGTTGATATCACGCTGGTTGACACGGACGGCAGCGAGATAGAAATGCCTACGGGGTTTGACGACTTTTCTGCGAAGGCATCGAGGAAATACGAAGGGACGCCGGAGCATGTAAAGGAAAACCTCCGGTACCTGACCGACGCTATGGTAAGAAACGGTTTCCAGACGATAAACAGCGAGTGGTGGCATTTTGAAGATACCGACTGGGAGAAGCACCCTATCCTGAATGTTCCGCTGGAGGATTTCATTCAACCGAAGGACTAGTCCGACCGAAATTCAGGAGCGGCTTGGAGCTCTGATCAGACGAACTTAAGGTACGTTCTAAGCACCTCGAATATCACCCTGATATTGCCCCTGAAAAGCAGGGAAAACTCGACGGCAAAGAGGTATCCGCACAAACAAGGGCAAACAAGGGCAAACAAGGGCAGCAAACAAGGGGACAGGCACCTTGTTTGTGTAGTTAGTGGGAAAGCTTGAACTCCGCAGGAGGCGGGGGGACCTGGAATATATTTGGC
>Ga0067045_1028402_pt1 | contig 34345 bp, 21 predicted proteins | sample TerdegcTABiofilm_FD_59184 | JGI IMG/M metagenome (GOLD analysis project Ga0067045, IMG submission 59184) | Combined Assembly of (Gp0054472, Gp0054536) Wastewater bioreactor microbial communities from Singapore -Terephthalate degrading...
TTGTGGTCGGCGGAATACTTCAACCAAATGTAATTTTTCATGGATTATTAATGATCTTATTTTCTCTAACTATAATCATTTCTGGATACTTTTTTCTTCTAAAAACTTTATTAAAGCGAATTTCCATTGAAAATATGGCATATAAAATTGAGCAAACCTTTCCAGAATTGCAGGATAGGCTTATAAGTTCCATCCAGTTATGGCAAAAAATGCCAGAAAATAAATATGGCTATTCAGAAAACCTTGTGCGAATGACTATCGAAGAAGCAAGGGCAATATTTGAAAGAATTGACAAAACAAAGATTCTTATTGATGAAATAAGGAAATTAAAGCGCAATATAATGTATTTACTTGCTGGTTTAATACCACTGGTAACATTAATAGTTTTTTTCCCGATAGCATTTGACCGATCAATACAGGCACTAACATATCCATTTGAAAAAGATAATCTTATTAATGATGTTGAAATAACTAAAATAATGCCCGGTAATGTTACAATACAGCCTTTACAGGAAGTTGAGATTATAGCCGAAGTTAAAGGCTCCGCACCAGAAGAAGCAATCTTGCATATTAAAAATGATGAATCTGATTGGCAAACAATGATTCTAAAGCGTAAAGGCTCATCATTAATCGGCAGTTTTTCATATTCAGCAAAGTTGAGTAACATAAATCAATCAATGGAATACTATGTATCTGTAGCAGATGTCAAGTCATCAATATTTCAAATAAAAGTTGCTCAGAAACCAGTTATAAGCAATCTACAGCTAGAGATGTTTTATCCTAAATATCTTGGCATGACGAATCAAAAGCTAAGTCCAAATGTCGGGGATATATCTGCACCAATTGGGACAAAAGTCTCTATAAACGCTGAAAGTAGCAAGGATATAGCATCTTCATTTATCATATTTGATCATGGTGAAACACAAAAAGACAATACAGAATTAAAATCCCGCATGTCTGTATCACAAATGCGTAACCTTAACACTAGCTTTATTGTTAAAAAAAGCGGAACATACTATATCTTGGTTACTGATACAGACGGGATCAATAATTCCGATCCGATAAAATATTCAATAAATGCAATTGCAGACCAACCACCAAACGTTAACATAACAATTCCCGGAAAAAACATAACTTTGGACAGCAGACTATTAATGCCGTTACAAATAGACATTCAGGATGATCACGGTATAGCAGATATAAGGCTTATTTATCAGATAGAAGGACAAGAAAAAAAGACAGCTATTCCTATTGGGAGATTTACCGAACAACAAACTAACGCAACGGTAAAATATATCTGGGATATTAATCCAATACAGCTATTTCCAGATGACGTAGTTACTTATTTTGTGGAGGCGACTGATTTTGATAATGTTTCTGGACCCAATATTGGAAGATCGAGTGTCTATACAGCGAGATTTCCTTCACTATATGAAATCTATAAACAGACAGAGGCAGAACAAGAACAGCAACAATCTGAGATGTCTGATGTCCTTTCCGAACAAAAAGAGGCAAAAAAATCTACTGATAATTTAATTAAAGAGCTAAAAAAGAAAGATCAAATGGAATGGACAGATAAAAAGGAATTAGAAAAAGTAAACGAAATGCAGAAAAAAATAGAAGAAAAAATGAAATCCGTTGCAGAACAAGTCGAAAAAACTGTAAAGAAGATGGAAGAAAATCCTCTTATAAACACTGACTTACTAAAAAAGGTTCAGGAACTCAAGGATTTGATAAATGAGATCGCCACTGACGAAATGAAACAAATAATGAAAAAGTTGTCCGATGCGATGCAAAAAACAAGTCTAACTGAAAAACAGAAAGAACTTATGTTGGCAAACATTAAGCAAGAGGAAATAATGGAAAAGCTAGATCGGGCAATTAAATTATTTAAGAATATGCAAATACAACAAAAACTTGATGTAGCAACAAATCTTGCCAAAGAGTTAGAACGTCAACAAATTGATACTCTACAAAGGACTGAACAATTAGCAAAGAATGACAATTCCAAAGATATTGAACTCAGGGCTAATGAATTAGCAAGCAGAGAGGAACGCATAAAAAATCAACTTGAGGAATTGCAAAATGATTTACAGAGTCTTATAGAAGAATCAAAAGAAAGTAATCCCGCAGTATCTCAAATGCTTGAGCAGGTAAATGCAAAGTCTAGGCAATCTAAGACATCAGATAAACTTCAGAAAGCGTGTGATGCCTTAAAATGTTGTAATGCTTCCCAATCTATGCCCTTTCAAAAACAGGCCTTATCTGACCTTTCACAGCTACAAAAAGAACTAGGTGAAGTTGCAGAAGCCTCAAAAGGTATTCAGGGAGAAGAAATAATCAGAGTATTACGTGAATCAGTTCGAAAAAGTCTGCAGATTTCCAATAGACATGAGGAAATAACCAAATCAATAGCAAGTATAAATGGCGATTCAGATAATATGTTGCCCAAAGAAAAAGAAATTGTTGACTCACTGGCGTCTGATCAGCTTGTTCTTGCAGAAAATACAAGGAAAATTGCAACACAATTAAAAGAACTTAGCTTTAAGGACATTAAAATCGATACAGAGTTAATCTGGGCTTTGCAGAAGTCTGCTGATGGTATGCAACGCTCTTCAAAGGCTATGGCAGATAAGATGATAACACTAGCAAAACCAATACAGAGAAGCACATTAGCAATGATTAATAACTCAATACAAAACATGCTTGACAGCATAGATGAAATGAATTCTAATGCCTCACCTAGTATGAGTATGGACGATTACTTAGAGCAACTCCGCCAGCTTGCTGATCAACAATCACAATTGAATCAATCAACTCAAAACGCCGAAGGTCAAATGCGCCGTCAAGGGATGATGCCTTCTTTGCAGGACTTACTTGAGCAACTTTCAGCAGAGCAATCACTTATTAGAGAGGCTTCCGAAAGGCTAGCAAGTAAACTAGATGATAAAGCTGAAACTATGGGCAGTCTTGAGGAAGTAGCTAGAGAAATGAAAGAAGTAGAAAAAACTTTAAGAGATGGATATGTAGATCAGGAAACTCTTGACAGACAAAGGCGTATCCTAACAAGATTATTAGATTATGAAAAATCTATGAAAAAACAAGATTACGACAAAAAACGTGAGGCACAAGTTGGGCGTGATTATATTGTAGAAAAGCCATCAAGCCAGCTTCCTTCTGATGCTAATATTATACCAAAGCAAATTGACACGATGCTTAATCCATCAAACAGAGAGCAATGGCCACAACAATATAGGGAACTTATAAGGGCATATTATAAATCATTATCAAATAAACTTAATCAGAATGGAACAGGGAAATGAGACATATAAATCAAAAATCCATGAGTAAAAAAACAGATTTAAACGTAATTTCGTGTATTTATAAAGTCATTATAGTCGCATTTTTGTTAATTATAATATCAAATTACAATGCTTTCGCATATTCATCAGAAGAAATACAGGCATTTCAAAAAGCTGATGATCTTAGGGCAGATGGAAAAGTTCATGAAGCTTTAAACATATATGAAAATTTATTGAAAGAATATCCCAATACTGACCTAAAAAATGAAATATTGGTTCAAATGGCTTCCTGTTATATTCAAATCGGTGATGAAGACTCTGCAATTAAATCATATCTGCAAGCTATCGCAATAAATCCAAATAGCCTTGATTCTGCCAATAATGTTGCATTAATGGCAAATATGTTTATGCAAAGATACCGATTTGATGACCTTATTGCTGTTGCAAAGCAGATTATACAGCAGTTTCCCAATACGGAAGCATCTGCGATGGCGAGTTATCGCATAGCAAATTCATATTATTCACGAGGCAATAACACAGAAGCAATAAAGGAATACAAGGACTTTCTTGTGCAATATCCCAAATCTACAATGAGATTATCTGCATTAAATAGATTGATTTATCTATACATTGCTGAAAATATGTTTGGCGAAGCAGAAGGCGTAATAAATACAATATTATCTGAAAATCCAAATAACTCGTATATACAACAACAATTAGCGGTGATATACAGAAAACAAGGTAGGTATGACGAGGCCCTAGCTCTTTATCAGAAACTTAGGTCTTTTAATCCCAAAGATCCTGATATATACGAGCAAGTAGGCGAAATATACTATGAAAAAGGCGAAAAAGATAAGGCAATTGCAGAATGGTATAAGATTACAGAAAACAATGAAAATCAGTATTATTTTCATCAAATGCTTGCTGGAATATTCAAGTCTCATGACCTATATGATCTGGCAGTTCAAGAATACCAAAAAGCAATCGATCTTCAGCCATTGGCATCATATTTATACAGTCGTTTTGCAGAATTACATATAATAAAGAAAAACTATGATTCAGCCATCGATGTTTATATAAGTGCCTTAATAAATCTACCTATAAACTATTCTGAGCGCAATGAAATTATAAACAATATCATTGAAATATGCCAAATAGAAGGGCTTCGAGATAGAACAATATCAAAACTTAATGAACAAATAATGCAGAAAAAAGATAATTTATCTGCAATGGTTGCTCTTGCGGATATTTATTTTTATAGCAATGATATAGATAAATCAATGGAATTATATAGAAAATTGGCAATACTTTCGCCAGATAATAAAAATATATTGTTTGCTCGTGCAGAGCTACTGAAAAGACAAATGCAATCTGAAAATGCAGTAAAAATATATGAAGCGATACTTGACGGACCTATAAATCCTCGTATGTATGTTGATGTTCTTATATCAATTGGTCAATTACAATCTGAATTGAACAAACCTGATGAAGCAATAAAAAGCCTGAATTCTGCAATTTCAAAGGCAAAAACCTTGAATGATAGCTTGTATTCAGGTCAACTAACATCCGCTATGATATTATTAGGTGATGTATATATAAATCAAAAATACAATGCACAAGATTCCCTCGCCATGTATAAACAGGCAGAGAATTTAATTAAATATCAAAACGCTATGTCTGAAAACATATCTGATCTCTATCTTAAAATAGCTAATTGTTATAGGATAATGGGTGATTTTGATATGGCGTTAAAAACATTGGAAGCAATCCCGCCTAATTATCGGTCTGCAATAACAGAAGCAAAAATATCTTGGATCCAAGGCGATATATTTTATAATATGGGTGATTTTGAAAATGCAAAGATTCACTATAAAAAATCTACTCAAAGAAACTTCAAAGAAGATTGGGCAAATGATGCGCTTGAAAAACTCTCTTTTATTGATGAATTTGCTGGCGGAAAAATGGGAGATTTACTTAAAACTTATGCAAATATAGAAAGAATGAAAGAAAATGGCGAATATGATAAGGCATTATCAGAATATGAAAACGCCCTGAAAATATACAAATCAGGCGATCTCGTCGACAAAATAAAGCTTAATATTAGTGAACTATTGGCTCAAAAAGGCAAATATAATGAAGCAATAGAAAATTACTTACAGCTATCAAGTTCAAATAGTAGATATGCCCCTGAAGCTTTATTTAGAGTTGCACATATATATTCCCAGAACCTTAAAAATAATCAGCAAGCCATAGAAGCATATACGAGGCTAATAAGAGATTATCCCGATAGCCTTTTGGTTTCTGATGCCAGAAAAGAATTACAAAGGATTTCTGCAATAGCAATACCATCAAAGCAAATTTTGCCCTAAAACTTCACTTTAATACCAATACTTCCTTTATTACTCTCATAATAATCTTTTGTAAAGAAGACTGTGTTTTTAATACGCTCATAATTAGCTCTAAGGGATACTTGATCTGAAATCCCATAGGTCAAGCCTAGCCTTATTCCGCTTTGATCATCTGTCCGATTATCGCTTAATTCATAGCCAAGGTCAGGTGTCTGATAGGCCCCTAGATTATATGCGACAATCTGATAAATTACTTCTAGCCATAGTTTGTCTATTGGACTGCTAAGAACAATTATCTGAGTTCTATTACCATTGAAGTCAAAAGCCTTGCTATTTGAATTTGATCTAACAATCTGATTTGATAACAGCAAATTAGTATTATTGAATACCGAGGCCTGAAAACCTAAAACAATTATATCCTGATGGTCTTTCTGCACACCATCTAAGACAACGGGCTTTCCCTCCTTAAAATCTATTGGTCTGCGATTATATGTCCTGATTTGATTGACATATCCCATTTGAACAGTAAAATCTCTATGTATAGAATGATATATATTTAGTCCCAATTGATGATAATAGAAATTACGCGCACGAACCTCTGGGGCTTTATTTTGAAACCATTTTTGCTCATTGCGATAAGATGTGAATAATCTAGTTTGTTTACCGAGTGAATTTTCAAATCCCAACTCAATAGTGTTATCGTTAAAATGGAATAAGTCGCTTTGGCTATTCCATATCTTAAATGATTCCTTAAAAGAAATTTTATTCATGATTTTTATTCCAATGTCAAAATCATGAGAATTATAGTCCTCGTTATTTGTGGTTGTTACATCTCTCATGCTGATAGTATACTTGGTATCAGTGTTAACTCTATTAATTGGAATGATGTCTTTAAGCCCAAATCCCGTATTTAATCTCCAAATTATGCCATATTGATAGTCTTTTGGCAAATTCTGACGTGTGACATTATTATCATACTCAAATTTTGCATCAACATCTTGTGCATAAATACTTACTTTTGGCGTGGCATATGGCGATAATCCTAATGTCAAAATTAAGCAAATTATAAATATAAATGTATTGCTTCTGATCATCTCATTATTTCCCTTTCGGTGTTGCCTCGATCTGGGATGCCCTTTGTTCCAATGATTTGCTCTGATTGTCCATATTTCTAGCTTTTTCTTCAAGATCACGTATTTCAATAGATAGTTTTTCTATATTCTTTTTTATGTCCTCTATTTTTCTTTTAATTTCCGCTTCATTAAATATAAATGCTATACTGGACGTTCCACTTTCCAATCCACTCGATTCCCGTTCTTCATTACTGCGCTGGATTTCACGATACTTTTCCAACATCATCTCATTATTCTTTTGACTAATTTGCAGATTCTTGATTTCTCGCTTCTTCTTCTCTGCCAATGAATGATACTGGATCGCAAGATTCTTTAATATTTTTGCACCGAGTCTGAGTTTTTCGGGATCATCAGTCTTTAATAATAATTGTGTAGTTTTTATCTGACCATAAGAGTCAGATATGTATTTATCCCTAAGAGTAGAAACTCTTTGCGTTAGTTCCAAAACGGAGGAAATCTGTTCAGAAGCTTTATCTGCCGACGGTTCGTTTTTGTTGATAACATCCATAAGGGCAATAATACGAATTTCTGCTTTGCTCAATAATCTATCCGCAAGTGCAATAAATTCTTTTACAAGTGAATCTCTTAATCTTTGTAACTCTGTAATTTTTTCAGATATATATTGTGATTCTGCTAATAGTTTTTTTAGTTTTCTTTCATTAAATATGCCTGTAACTTTATCCCATAGGTTTTTTGGACCTCGTAGATATTCCTTAAGTAAGGTTATTTCAGCAGTGATTTTTTCATGATTTTCTTTTAATGATTGTAATTCAGTATCTATGGGAGTGATTTTTGATTCTAAGTTATTTAACTGACGATTTAGCTCCAAAATTTCATAATCGAGGCTTTCTCGTCCAAAGGCAGGTAATATTTTTGAGGTCTGCGATTGTATTTGCTCTATGTCTATCAGGCAAATAAGAACAAATATACCTATAAGAAAGACTAATATCTTACTGAAAGAATTTGACCTTTCAATGCGGATAGTCTGATGCGAAGTTGTTCTTCGCTTTTTTGGCATTTCCGCACTCCTAAATTTTGTTAGAAGGAACTTATCGAGAGAGTTCCATACAATTTATATAATTTGTTTTTGTGCTTTTATAGTCGAACTTTATGATATTTTATAAAGCTTTATAATAAGTAATCAGGGTTACTTCTTTCCATACAGATCACCATTAAACAGGTATTCATTCCAGAATGTTTCTCCCTTTTCAACATGAACTTTATATTCTAAGGTTATTTGTTCACCATTGTTTTTTATGATTATTATAGTTCCTTGCTGACGATCTCCACGAACAGTCCAACGCCCCTGACTTTGATCTTGTCGCGCAGTTCCCCATCCACCCATATTATCACCATATTGATTGCTGAAATTACCTGAATAACTGGCTTCATAACTTTCACTAAAACTTCCATCTTTTGAGAGAGTTATTTGTGTAGATGTGTTCTTTGTATAATTAATCCATGTGCCTGCAAAGTGCTGAATCAATTCAGATGATACATCCGCCTTAAAGTATTATATTGACTTTGCGATAGTTTCTGCAGAATTTATTAATTGGACACCGTATTTATCAGGTGTAGTAAATGCGATTATGATTGCACCACTATATCGAGATAAAGCTCCATTTTTGTATATAGCAATATCAAACTACCAATGGTATATTCAGTAGATTGATTTTTCAAAAACACCTTTTGTAAAATATTGATAAGCATTAGATTATAGGAGTTAACTATCTAGGCTGTCTTCTGGAGCGGAAATACCATGCTTTTCCATTTTATAATTTAGAGTTGATCTTTTAATCCCAAGTATCAAAGCTGCCTTTGTGCGGACCCAATCAGACTGCTGTAAAGCCTCAATTATAAGCTTCTTTTCAAGTGCCTCAACTTGCTCTAGCGTTCCGAATTTTGGGACATCTCTATTAAGCATCATCTCTGTCGGCAATGGTAGATGCTCAGGTAAAATTACTGGTCCATCTGCAAGAACAGTTGCTCTCTCGATTGCATTTTCAAGTTCCCTGATATTTCCACGCCAATCATAGCTTATCATAAGTTCCATTGCTTCATGAGAAACGCTTTTAACTTTATTTGAAACTTTTCCAGCGAATTTTTTGACAAAATGCTCAACTAAATCAGGAATATCCTCCTTTCTATCTCTAAGGGGCGGTAAATAGATTGGAACGACATTAATACGATAGTAAAGGTCTTCCCTGAAAGTTCCTTTTTGAATAGCTTCTTCAAGATTTTTGTTAGTTGCTGCTATTATTCTGACATTTATATTAATAGGCTTCGAGCCTCCAACTCTCTCAAATGTTCTCTCCTGAATAACCCTTAATAACTTCAATTGCGTAGAAAGACTGATCTCACCTATCTCATCAAGAAAAATTGTTCCTTCATTTGCTAGTTCAAATCTCCCCATTCTTCCTCTATAAGCATTTGTAAAAGCCCCTTTTTCATGTCCAAATAGTTCGCTTTCTAGTAATCCTTCTGCATAGGCGGCGCATTCTGCCCTAATAAATGCTTTGTCTTTCCTTGAACTATTATTATGTATCGCCTGTGCAATAAGGTCTTTTCCAGTTCCATTCTCGCCACGTATAAGGACAGTAGAATCAGTTCTTGCAACTTTTTTTACAATATCAAGGACATCTTGAAGTCTTTTACTTTTTCCTATTATATCAGTGAAATCACCTTTTAAATGCAGTTCTTGTTTAAGGAAAATATTTTCTTCTAATAATTGTCTTTTTTGAAAGGCTTTTTCTATTTTAGCCATTAATGCTTCGGTATTATATGGTCTTTCTATGTAATCCTCTGCTCCTTCTTTCATAGCTTGGACTGCCTGATTGATCGTTCCAAAAGCTGTTATTAAAATAACTGGAATATTAGAATAATCTTTTTTTGCAACTTTGAGAAGTTCAACCCCGCTATTGTGTTCTTTCATCCTAACATCAGTCAAAATCAGGTCAATAGTATTGTTTTTTAGACATTCAATAGCTTGGTCTTCATCTTCTGCCTCAATAACATTATAACCATCTTTACTTAGACGTTGTTGTAAAATTTTACGAGCGCTTGCTTTATCGTCAACAACTAATATAGTGCTCAATTTTAAAACCTCTTTTCTTGGACTTTAATCTGCTAAAATCTCTCTTTGCGGAGGAAAAGGAAGAAAGATTCTAACTGTTGTTCCTACTGCTGGAATGCTCTCAAGTCTTATTTCTCCATTATGTGCAGATACGATCTTCTTACATATTGAAAGCCCTAACCCAGTGCCATTAATCTTCTTTGTAAAAAATGGATCAAATGCTCTATCAATTTCATCAGGAGTCATACCACAGCCAGTATCTCTGATTATTATTTCTATCAACCTTGATGATTTTATTATGCTTCTTGGACTACCGTTTATATGGCTTGCACTGATAGTAAGTTTACCATCATTTTCCATTGATTGTATGGCATTTCTTATCAAATTAATAAAAAGGCTCCTGAGTTGTTCATAATCTCCCATAACAATAGGAAGATCTTTGTCAAATTTAAACTGAACTTCGATATCTTTGTCAATAGCCTCCTTCTCCATCGTAGCCATCGCAGATTCTAAAACTTCAGTTATATCTAGCTGATTATAATCTATGGTCAATGGTCTAGCAAAATTTATGAAGTCGGTTACTTTTAGGTTAAGTATGTTAACCTCTTCTTGTATATCATGTATATATTCTCTTCTTGGGTCATCTTCGTCAAGTTCATCATTAAGAAGTTCTGTAAACCCCTTAATAGCACTTATAGGACTGCGAACTTCATGAGCAACTGATGCAGATAATTCCGCGATCTGTCTTCCTTGAGAGGCAACCTCGTCATATAGCTTCTTCAAATTCTTTGCCATCTGGTTAAATGTCCTTGCAAAAAATCCGATTTCGTCCTTTGATTTAATTTTAACTTCAGTATCTAGATTTCCCATTGCGATCATTTGTGAAGCCTCTACCAAAGCCTTAATTGGATTAACTACTGTTTTTGCTATCAAAGTTCCAAGCAGGGCAGCAAACAAAGTAATTAACAAGGCGATTCCCAAAAGAATAAATGCCACCCGATTTATTGTATCGAGAAATCTAGCTGACGCTTCAACACGTATAACAGCAACAACCCTACCATCTTTTGATAAAACTGGCGCATAAGCCGATTTATGTGGACGACCATCTTTGCCTGGAAACATCAAAGATGCTTCTGATTTTCCACTCCAAGCGGTTTTTAGTTCTAATTGATCTGCCTTAAGGTTGATAAGTTCCTGACCAATAGGAAGTTTACCCTTCGCATCAACAATGACCCTGTTTTCAGGACCTATGAGTATTATATTATCAAGATCAGTCCTTCCGATGCTAACAGAAGATAGTTTTTCCTTTAATGTATTATAATAAAAAAGACTCCCCGTTTCCGCTATTTCTGGTAACCAGTCAACCAGAACTTCTGCTTTTAGCATCCCTGCAATTACTTCTGCATGATAAATGAGGTTATTTTCCATTTGCTTCTCAAGGGTTTTTCTTGTTATAAGATATGAAAATATTCCAAAACTGGAAAGAGACATAAGCACCAAAAGTCCCAATGCTAATGGAAACTTGGTTTGGATTCCCCATTTATATTCTTTGTAATTCATGTCTGCCTTTTTTCCTGAATATGATAATTAAACACCATTATCTTCATTAAAACTATTATACATTAGACAATATGGGCTGTCAAGTGAGTCAAAATCTGATAAAAAATAACTGTTAAATAATTTGAAATAAATACTCCCTGACTAAAATTGAATAAAGTATATTTAAATGGATCTTCAAACAATCAAAAACCGAAATTAATCAAACAATAAGCAAAAAAATCAATGTTGACATACAATATTAAAGAGAGTATTATAAATATTAAGATCATCATATATATAATATTATACATTGAAATAGATTCATTTTAGATCAGGTTTTATTAATCAAACCATGTTAGAATTTTATAAAAATATCCAAAGGGTGATTAAAATGACCATAAAGATCGTTAAGTTCTTATATTTTATCTTAATTATATCATGTATTATAATTTCGTTTTCAAATGTCCTTTATTCTGCTGATGATGCTTCACAAAAAGCCAAAGAACTCTCCAACCTAAAAAAAGATGTAGAGAAAATTAAAGCACAAAAACAAGGAGTAATAAAAAAAGAACGAAATATCCTAAATGAATTAAAGGACATTGACAAACAACTAAACACCAGAGAAAAAGAACTGGATATATATCAAAAAAATCTTGAGAAAATAGAACAAGAATTAAGAATATTACAAAAAAACCTCGATATTGCCAAAACTAGATTAAGCCAAACGCAAATGATGCTAAACTCGCGTCTAAGAGCAATGTATAAACTCGGTTATGATAATCAGCGGATTAGTTATTTAAGGCTTCTTATTGATTCTGATAATATATCTGATATAACCAGTAGATATGCCTATATAAGTTCAATAGCTGAATCAGATAAAAAGCTTCTTGAAACAGCAATTAAACAAAAATCAGAAATAGACCGTCAAAAAAGATTAGTTGAAGAGAAAAAGCAACAAATTGCTCATAATAAACAATCCACAGAAAGAATAAAAAACGATATTCTCGGTAAAAAGAAAGAAAAGAATGAAATATTAAATGATGTCAGAAAAGATAAAGCGGAATTGACAAAGGCACAAAGGGAGATAGAAGCATCCATCAACAGATTGGAGCGATTAATTGCAGAACTCAAAAGGAATCAGGAACAAACTTCAAAACCATCAAGAAGCAACTATAATACAATCCCCTACTCTGGAACATCCGGACTGGCTAGTCAGGCTGGAAACTTGATATGGCCAACCAATGGAACAATAATAGAAAATCAAACACCATCAATGAAAGGTGTAACAATAAAGGCACAACATGGGTCAGATATAAAAAGTGTTGATAATGGTATCGTTGATTATGCACGCTGGTTTGACGGGGTTGGGTATGGAAATATGATCATAATTAATCATGGAAATGGTTACAGAACTTTATATGCACATGCCTCAAAAATTTCTGTTAGAGAAGGTCAAGAGGTAAAAAAAGGTCAAAAAATAGGTGAAGTTGGTGATACAGGCTCTCTCAAAGGGGCATCTTTATATTTTGAGATATGGAGGGGAACAGAAGCACTTCCGACAAGAAGATGGCTTGAAAGCAGGTAGTTAATAATATTATTCAACAATACATTTGAAAGGGAGATTAATCTTTGAGCAAGAAATTTCTTTCTATCGTAATAGTTCTTCAAGCATTAATATTAATTTCTGCGGTTCTAATCAATCATACTATGGGTAAACCATCATTAGATAACAAAACATATATTAATGATGAATTTAGTCTGCTCAATAATACAATGAAGTATATAAAGGAATATTATAGAGATAAAGACGATATTAAGGACGATAAATTGATATATGGTGCCGTAAAAGGAATGGTTGAGGCATTAGGCGACCCATATAGTCAATTCCTTCCACCAGATCTGTATAACGATATGATAGATGATACATCAGGCAAGTTTGGTGGACTAGGGATAGAAATCGGTATGACGGGTAATGAAGGTAAAGAACAATTGACGGTTATCTCTGTTTTTGAGGGTAATCCCGCCTTTAAGGTTGGTATGAAGCCCGGAGATTATATAATGGAGATCAATGGTAAACCAACAATGGGACTAAGCTTATATGATGCAAAACGTCAGCTTAGAGGTGAACCCGGGACAAAACTTAAACTCAAGATAGAACGTGAACACGAAGACGAACCATTAGAATTTGAGATAACTCGTGATGTAATACAGATTAGCACAGTAAATTATAAAATCTTAAATAATAAAATCGCTTATATAAGAGTTACACAATTTTCAGATACAACTTCCAAAGACTTTGATAAAGCATTAAAAGAGATTAAAAACGCAAATGTTAAAGGAATAATAATGGATCTTAGATCAAATCCCGGTGGAACACTAAATGCCTCTGTTGATGTTGCGAGTAGTTTTTTGGAAGAAAACCAAATCGTTGTCTCAACAAAAAGCAATATACAAGGAGAAGATAAGGAATTCAGGACAAATAAAGGCGTTTTGCATACTGATCTTCCCTTAATAGTATTGATTGATCGATGGAGTGCAAGCGGTTCTGAGATTGTTGTAGGGGCAATAAAAGATCACAAGCGAGGTCTTATTGTCAGTGCAAATGAGTCAACCTATGGTAAAGGCTCTGTTCAAACAATTTTTCCAATGATTGATGGCAAAAGTGGCTTAAAACTTACTGTTGCACACTACTATACTCCAAGTGGAAAAGATATAAACAAAGTTGGCATAGCTCCAGACATCAAAAGACCGAATCTGACTCAAGAAGAGATGAAAATGTTTCGAAAACTCACTTCTAGTAAGTATATTGAGCAATTTATCAAAGAATCTGGAGATGATGTTTTAATAAAACTTGATAAATCAGACAGTAGCATTGAAAAAAATAGTTTCGATAATTTGCTAAAAAAGCTGAATGAAGATAATATAAGTCTTAGTGAAGAATATATAAAATTTGCAATTGCAGAAAAAACGAAAAACGAAATTGATGACTATGAATATGACCCTTTAATCCGTTTTGCTTCAAATGAATTAAGGAATAGTTCATTATCAGCAAAGCAATAAAAAAATGTGAGATTATGTTAGTATTGGGAATAGAAACATCCTGTGATGAAACAGCTTCTGCTGTTGTTGAGGATGGTAAAAAGATTATTTCAAATGTAGTTGCCTCTCAGACAGAGATTCACTCTAAATATGGCGGTGTTGTTCCAGAATTGGCGTCAAGACATCATATTCAAAACATCATCCCAGTTATCCAGCAGTCTTTGGAGGAGGCATCAATAACTTTTGATAGCATAGATGGCATCGCTGTAACCCAAGGACCAGGGCTTGTTGGCTCGCTTCTCATAGGCTTGTCAATCACAAAGGCGATCTCATATACAAAGAATCTGCCATTAGTAGGAGTGAATCATATTGAAGGTCATATTTATTCAAATTTTCTTATACATGATCAAATTGAAACTCCTTTAATAAGTCTTGTTGTTTCTGGCGGTCATACTGATTTGATATATGTTGGCAAAGGCAATCGTGAATACAGAAAACTTGGTCAAACTATGGATGATGCTGCTGGTGAGGCATTTGATAAGGTAGCAAAATTGTTTGATCTCGGCTACCCTGGGGGGCCAATAATTGATCGTTTATCAAAAGAAGGCAATCCAAAGGCGATTGATTTTCCACGACCTTATGTATGGAATCACGATCTCAATTTCAGTTTTAGCGGACTCAAAACATCAGTATTAAATTATGTCATCCGAGAAAAATCAGCAGGCAGAATTATAAATCCTGCGGATGTATCTGCCAGTTTTCAGTCAGCGGTTGTTGATGTGCTTGTTGAAAAGACGATCCGTTCAGCAGAATTGAATAAGGTTGATACAATTGCAGTTGCAGGCGGAGTCGCAGCAAACAGTCAATTAAGGTCAAGATTCACTCAAAGATGCCAAGAAATCGGATATAAGCTATTTTATCCACCCTTGGCTTTATGCACAGATAATGCTGCAATGATTGCAGGAATTGGCTACCATATTCTTAAGTCTTCAGACAACCATAACTCACTAATGCTTGCTTCTGATGCCATAAAAGAATTTGTAAATCTTTAAATCACGCTATTATTACCAAATATGTGGAATACAAGAGAAATTAATATTGGTGGAGTAATCATACCAACACGCATTTTTTCTGCGCCGATGGCAGGTATAAGCAATATCGCCATCAGATTGCAGGCAAAAGAGCATGGTGCGGGATTAGTCTATACAGAAATGGTGAGTGCAGAGGCGGTTATTCGCAACAATATCAAATCATTAAAAATAATGGCTATATCACCTGATGAGCATCCTGTTGCTCTTCAACTATTTGGACATAATCCAGATGCGATAGCAGAAGCATCTGTAATTGCTGGAAAAGAGGCAGATATTATTGATATAAACTTTGGCTGTCCTGCCAAAACTGTTGTAAACAGTGGCAACGGTTCTGCATTGATGAAAAGTCCCGAAATCATAAGGGAAATTGTTAGTAAATCAGTTAAGATTGCTCAATGCCCAATAACTGCAAAGATAAGGTCTGGATGGGATAAAGATTCAATCAATGCAATAGAAATTGCAAAGATAATTGAAGATTGCGGAGCTTCTGCAATTGCTGTTCATCCAAGAACACGTTCTCAGGGATTTTCTGGAATGTCTGATTGGAATATTATTGCAGAAGTGAAAAAAAATGTCAACATCCCCGTAATTGGAAATGGCGATATATACGAACCAGAGGACGCAAAGGCAATGCTTGATAGAACAGGCTGTGATGCAATTATGATTGGGCGGGGTGCTTTGGGCAATCCATGGTTGTTTTCTCGGACATTATCTTATATCGAAACGGGAATATCGACTGCCGAACCATCAAATTATGAAAAATTGACAAAGCTTATGAAATTTGCCAAGATGCTTGTTGATGTTCAAGGCGAATATACAGCGTGTCGTGAAATAAGAAAATTTATAAAGTGGTATACAAAAGGGATGAAAAATATAACAGAAATGCGTTCCCAAGCTATGCACGTAGAAAGCTTACAGGAATTAACTGAATTAATAGAGTCTTATATAGAAATAGCAGAAAAAGAGGAATTTACAGATCAAATAATGTCTAATAAAGTCTAATTCTTTTAAGGAGGTTATAATACAATGCTATACTTAAAAATAAATAAATTTATACTCATACCGTTATTTTTAATATTAGTTATTATAATGTTATCAAGTTGTTATACTCTAATAGGTTATCCACCAGAAGCAAATGAGATGCTGGAAAAGAGAGATACTGACCAAAAACGTGTGTATCGGGACTATGATTATTATGATGATCTTTATGATATTGGATATATTGATGTATATGATCTTTATTATTTTAGCAATCCATTTTATTATGGTAGATATTGGTATAATCCCTGGTGGTATAATGATTGGTATTATTGGCGCAATGATGGGTATTATAAGGACTTACCCGAAGTAAAAAAGCGTGATTCATCTGATTATGGACGTCCTGAACGTTCAAATCAACTGCAAGAAGAAAATAAAGACAAATCAAATGAAAATAATGAAAATCATAAAAGGAATGATGATCAGAAAGATAAGAGATCACCAAGAAGAGAGAGAAATCAAGAATAGATAGCGAATAATCAATTTGTAATCCCAAGGCTATTTTTTTCCGTCTTGAAATTGAATTCTTTTTATTATTATATTTTTTATTATAAGAAAGGTAGGTATATTAAATGTTAAAATTAAAATTTCTATTATTAAGTGCATTATTCACTCTTGTAATAATCACTATTACAACACAATCATCAATAGCAGAGCAAGAGATCACCGTAGGCAATGACTTTGGAGTCGGCGCAAGGGCTATGGGTATGGCTGGCGCATTTACAGGCGTTGCCGACGACTATACAGCACTTCATTGGAATCCTGCTGGGCTTTCACATATAAGACGTATGGAAGCCTTTGGCGCGCTTTCACATGAAAAAATAAATAATGAAACGGAATTTTTTGGAACAACAGATTCTACATTTGTATCAAACACAAAATTGAATTCCTTTGGTATTGTTTTCCCAATACCTACATATCGAGGAGGCTTGGCTTTTGCTTTTGGTGTGAATAGAATACAAAGTTTTGATCTGCGAACATCGATAAATGGATATAACGAAGTATCATTCGATATTGATAGAGAATTCGGAGAGCTTTATATTGATGATGTAACTGATGAATCTGGTGGCATAAGTTCATGGGATTTTGGATTTGCAGTGGATGTTGCGCCAAATGTGGCTTTTGGTGCAACACTTTCATTTTTAAGCGGAAACTACAATTATAGTAATGATCTATATGCAAATGACAGCAAGCAACTGGATACAATATTGAATGATTATAATCTATTAAACGAGATAAGCAGGAATTATTATGGTGTTGATGGTAAGATCGGGCTTATGGCTTATTTTGATAGATATGCAAAATTGGGCTTAACAATAGCAGTTCCATTAAGTCTCAGTGTAGAAGAAAATTGGTATTGGGGTTCTAATTCCTATTATGACGATGGAACTTCTGAAAAATCATCAGATAGTGGTATATTTAACTATGATATATCACGCCCGATCAGATTCAATGCAGGAGTTGCGGTTCGTCCTGTCACCGGGGCAACAATCTCCGCAGATGTTGGCTATACAGACTGGACACAGACAAGATATAATGATTCACCTTCTGGGGATGTAAAGGATTTTAGAACAGACTACAAAGGCACAGTAAAATTTGCGATAGGCGGTGAATATTATATACCTCAAACAGGACTCGCTTTAAGGGCGGGATATATGATAGACCCAATGCCAACCGCTGGATATATGATCGACATAATGCCTTATAATTTAGAGAAAATGGAAATAGAGTCTGATCGTCAGTATCTAACACTTGGAGTAGGTATGATCATGAGTGGTTCATTCACGCTTGATATTGCTTATGTTCGAGGATCATCAAAAATAAGTAGCGATAACATCAGCAAGAACGTCGATACAACCAAGATATTTTTATCATCAGGATTTAGATTCTAGTTATATAATATGTGATGTATAAAAAGTAAGATGCGAGGAAATAGACCACTGATAATGAATTTGATGAGATAATAAAATAAAGAGAGATTGAAGATTAGTTTGAAAATATCTAATCTTCAATCTATGTTTTGGTTTATTTAATCAGCGGATTTTTCCTCTATTTGTAATTTATCTGATATGGGCAAGGATATTTGTTCTCTAACTTTTTTAGCTCCGATTTGTCTATATTGAGGCGCACCGCTACCAGCGGGTATTAGACGTCCCATAATGACATTCTCTTTTAGCCCTCTCATATCATCTTTTCTACCGGCGATTGCTGCGCTAGTAAGGACATTTGTAGTCTGTTGGAATGATGCGGCAGATATAAAACTCTCTGTGCTAAGAGATGCCTTTGTTATGCCCTGCAATATAGCTTCTGCTGTTGATGGTGTCCCACCATTTTCAAGGACACGGTTATTTTCTTTTCTAAAAGCAAACTTGTCAACTTCATCACCAACAAGAAATTCAGTATCACCAGAATCAATTATTCTGACTTTTCTCATCATTTGTCTAACGATAACCTCAACATGCTTATCGTTAATATGTTCACCAGCGGCGCGATAGACCTTCTGAACTTCATCAACCAAATATTCTTGAACTGAATTTTCACCAAGAACACTCAACATATCATGCGGATTTATAGGACCGTCAGTCAATCCATTTCCTGCTGAAACCCAATCGCCATCTTTTACAATAAGATGCTTTCCTCGTGCTATACGATATTCTTTTTCATCGCCGTTTGGATTAACAACCTTGATTATCCTTGTTCCTCTACTTATTCCAGCAAATTTAACAAATCCATCAATATCTGTAATTGTTGCACAATCCTTTGGTCTTCTAGCTTCAAAAAGCTCTGTAACCCTGGGAAGACCATGAACGATGTCTCTTGCTTTTGAAAGTTCTCGAGGTAATTTTGCTAAAACATCTCCCGGAAAAACTTCCTGCCCGTCTTCAATAGAAATCGTTGCTCCTGTTGATAAATCATATCTGGCAATAGCTTCGTCATTACTATTCAAAATTGCAACTTTAGGATGTAGGTTTTCCTCTTTATGCTCAACAATAACTCTATTTGAATGGCTTGTTGTTTCGTCAATTTCAATACGCATTGTCACATTCTCTATAACATCCTCAAGTTTTGCAATTCCACCGACTTCGGTCAAGATTGAGTCATTATTGGGGTCCCACTCCATCAGTGTTTCACCCTCTTTTATCATCTCCCCATCTGCAACAGTAATGATAGAGCCATACATCGCAGAATGTCTTTCCCTGACGCCTGAATATATATCAAAGTGATCTCCAACGAATTTAAGTTTGTAAACTTTTTGATCATCAACGATCCACCATTCAAGACCTTTTTCTTTTCCATCAAACAGAAGTGAATTAATCTGTGAAAGTGCGAGATTTCGGCTATCAAACGTTTCCCTAATTAACTCAGGGACTTCTTTTTCTTGTTTATTCAGGCTATCAATTATAGTCTTCAGTTCATCTTTTTCAGGAGTAAATGTAAATAATACATCACTTTTTTGAGAAAGTATGGATATTTCACCATTTCTATTTGTTACAACAAGAGTTCCATCACTTCTATCAACGGTTACTACTCCAAAGAATTTGACAAAACCACTTGATTTAGCCTCTGCACTTGATTTAACAGCAGCTCCACTAACTGCCCCTCCTGTATGGAAGGTTCTCATTGTCAACTGAGTTCCGGGTTCACCTATCGACTGCGCAGAAATAATACCAACTGCTTCACCTATATTTACCAGTTTCCATGATGATAGATCAACACCGTAGCATCTTCGGCAAATTCCTCTTTCCGATTCACAAGTCAATGGTGAACGAACTTTAACACTGACAATTCCAGTAGATTCTATTTCTTCGGCGAGTTCCTTAGTGATTTGCTCATTAGTTTTGACTATAATATTTCCAGTACTTGGGTCTAAAACATCTTCAGCAGATATACGTCCTGCAATTTTATTGACAAGGGCATTTTTTTCATCTTCCGCGCCCAAAGACGTTTTAACTATGCTGTTTGGCGTTCCACAATCTTCCTCTGTTATTATAACGTCCTGAGCTACATCAACAAGTTTTCTTGTTAAATAACCCGAACTTGCAGTTTTAATGGCTGTATCTGCAAGACCTTTTCTTGCACCATGAGTAGATATGAAGTATTCAAGAACCGTGAGACCTTCACGCAAATTAGCAAAGATGGGAGTTTCAATGATTTCACCTGACGGTTTACCCATCAAACCTCTCATTCCAGATATTTGGTTAATCGGTTCTTTTTTGCTTCTTGCACCAGAATCGGTCATTATATAAAGTGAATTAAAGCCGGGAGAATTACCACCAGCATTATACTCATAAAGTGATCTGAAAAGAGATTTTTCAAGGTCTTTCTTTAGTTGATCCCAAATACCAACAATCCTGTTATATCTTTCACTATCTGCAATAAGTCCTTGTTTGTAGGCATTCATAACCTTGTCAACTTCCTCTTGAGCTTTTGCAATAAGGTCTTTTTTATCGGCAGGAATCACCATGTCATCTACACATATTGACAATCCCGCTTTTGTTGCATATTTAAAACCAAGCTGTTTCAACTCATCTAGGAATTTTGCTGTTCGATAATTTCCATGTTTATCATAACACAAAGCAACAAGGTCTTCCAAAGTCCTTGCTTGCATCTCTCTATTAACAAATGGAATTTTTTTCTTTAACCCATCATCCTCAAATAGAAGATCATTTGGCACAATTTGGCTAAATATTACACGCCCTGGTGTTGTTCTGATAATATCACCGTTGATCCTAAATCTGATTGGTGCATGAAGTTTTAAAAAACCACTTTCATGTGCATATATGACATCATCTGCATTTGCAAAAATTGGCAAATTTGCTTCGGTGCCATTCTGTAAATTAGCCTCTTTTCCCTCTATGATCTCCTTTGTAAGATAGTTGCATCCAAGAACAATATCAAGGTCTGGCACAGCGATTGGGTCACCATGTGCTGGTTTCAATATATTTTGTGAAGCCATCATCAGAAGTTTTGCTTCGACTTGCGCTTCTGTTGATAGTGGCACATGAACAGCCATTTGATCGCCATCAAAATCAGCATTAAACGCAGTGCAAACCAATGGATGAATCATAATTGCCTTGCCATCCACAAGTATCGGTTGAAAAGCCTGAATACCAAGCCTATGTAAGGTAGGAGCGCGATTGAGAACAACAGGATGTTCTTTTATAACTTCTTCGAGGGCTTCCCATACTTCTGGAGTTGCCCTTTCTGCCATTTTCTTTGCACTTTTAATGGTTGTAGAATAGCCTTTTTCTTGAAGCTTATGTATTATAAATGGCTTAAATAGCTCAAGAGCCATTTTTCTTGGCAAACCACATTCATTCATTTTCAATTCAGGACCAACAACTATAACAGAACGACCTGAATAGTCAACTCTTTTGCCAAGTAAGTTCTGACGGAATCTCCCGGGTTTGCCTTTTAGCATATCGCTTAGGGATTTTAACGGTCTATTGCCCGGACCACGAACTATCCTTCCATGACGTCCATTATCCAATAGGGCATCAACAGCCTCCTGAAGCATACGTTTTTCGTTTCGGATTATCACATCAGGAGCGCGAAGTTCCTGGAGTCTCTTTAGGCGATTATTTCTATTGATAACACGACGATATAAATCATTAAGATCGGATGTAGCAAATCTCCCACCATCCAAAGGAACAAGAGGACGCAATTCAGGCGGAATGACTGGAATAACATCTAAAATTAACCATTCAGGTCTGTTACCTGATTTTTGCACTGCATTCAGGAGTTTTAATCTCTTAACATACTTTTTTTCTTTTTGTTTAGAGCTTGTGCTAGTTAGATCTTGTTTAAGTTGCGCAATTTCTGCTTCTATATTAACCTCGCTAAGTAATTCCTTTATCGCAGAAGCACCCATATCCGCTCTAAAATCCAATCCATTTTTCTTATGTTTATTGTATTCATCTTCGCTAAGAAGCTGTTTCTTTTCCAAGGTTGTGTCTTTAGGATCAAGAACAATATAAGACTCAAAATAAAGGACTTTCTCCAAATCTCTATGCGACATATCCAAAAGAAGTCCAATTCTGCTAGGCAATCCCTTGAAAAACCATATATGCGAAACAGGAGCAGCAAGCTGAATGTATCCCATACGTTCTCTTCGGACATCTTTTCTCGTAACTTCAACTCCACATCTGTCGCAAACTATGCCTTTATGTTTTATGCGTTTATATTTTCCGCAAGAGCATTCCCAGTCTTTCTGAGGGCCAAATATAGCTTCACAGAAAAGCCCCTCTGGTTCAGGCTTGAAGGTTCTGTAATTGATTGTTTCTGGCTTTTTTACTTCTCCACAAGTGCATTTATCTTTCCTGCCCGGAGGACAGTGACAGGCAGTTCTTTTTGCCCATTCCTTTATTTGCTCAGAAGAAGCAATTCTTATGGTAATAGAATCATAATAATTTAGAGGAATCTGTTGTCCAGCTCGCAATGTTTTTCCCTCCTAATATATAAATTGAAGATTATGGATATAAGATTCATAATCTTAATATCCATATCAATACTAATAGTTTAATCTTCAATCTGAAATTTTCAATTTTGAATTATAATTAGAATCGACGTCTTTCTCTGTTAATAGCGAGCCTTTTTCAATTCTGGGGTTAGAACGTTCTAATATAACATCCAGACACAGGCTTTGCAATTCTTTTACCAAAACATTAAATGATTCTGGTGTTCCAGGTTCTGGTGCATTTTCTCCTTTGACGATTGCTTCATAGATTCTTGTTCTTCCCAAAACATCATCTGATTTCACAGTAAGCATTTCCTGAAGTAGATGAGCGGCGCCATAAGCCTCTAAAGCCCAAACTTCCATTTCACCAAAGCGCTGACCGCCAAACTGTGCTTTGCCACCCAAAGGCTGTTGAGTAACAAGAGAATAAGGTCCAATTGATCTCGCATGTATCTTGTCTTCGACAAGGTGTATCAATTTCATTATATAGGAGACCCCAACTGTTACCTTTCTATCAAAGGGTTCTCCCGTTCTTCCATCATATAACGTAATTTGTCCGCTTTCAGGAAGACCTGCTTCTTTCAATGCCTCTTTTATCTCATCTTCCCTGGCTCCATCAAACACAGGACTTGATACATGGATACCTAATTCTCTCGCAGCCCATCCAAGATGTGTCTCCAAGACCTGTCCAACATTCATACGAGACGGAACGCCTAGTGGATTAAGAATCACATCAACCGGTGTTCCATCTGGAAGATAAGGCATGTCTTCTTCTGGTAAAATTTTGGCAATAACACCTTTATTTCCATGTCGTCCTGATAACTTGTCGCCAACATCGATCTTACGCTTGCTTGCAACATATACCTTTGCTAGTTTTATAACCCCAGGTCGAAGTTCATCACCTTTTTGAATTTTATCTATTTTATTATCACGTTCATTGCGCAATTCATCAATACGACCTTTTGCAAGATTTTTTATTCTTTTAATTTCAGTATTAATTGCGTCATTTTTTACTATAAACTCATCAAGAGATACCCCTGAATCAAGAATCTCTTTTGTTATTATACTATCTTTCTTTACTGCAATTTCACCTGCACTATAAACATTACTTGCAAGTGTTTCGCCCAATAAAAGCTCTCTAATTTCCTCATTTTTTCTTTGATTGATTGCATTTTCCTGAGCGGAATATCTCTTTTCAATAGACTTTATCAAAGAACCTTCGCGAAGTTGAGTTGCTTTATCTTTTTCTTTCTCTTTGCGAGAAAAAACTTTCACTCCCACAACAACACCCTCAACACCGGGACGGGCAGTTAAAGACGCATCTCTAACATCACCTGCTTTTTCTCCGAATATAGCCCTAAGTAATTTTTCTTCTGGTCTAAGTTCGCTTTCTCCTTTTGGTGTAACTCTCCCAATAAGTATATCCAAAGGCTTTACAATAGACCCTTCCATTATTATTCCATCTTCATCAAGATTTTTCAGGGCATCCTCATTAAGATTCGGGATGTCTCTGGTAAATTCCTCTCTTCCAAGTTTCGTGTCTCTTGCTTCTAGTTCAAATTCCTCAATATGTATTGATGTAAAAACATCATCTTTTACCAGTCTTTCACTTATTACAATTGCGTCTTCAAAATTATAGCCTTCCCATGGCATAAATGCGGTCAAAACATTATTACCAAGAGCAAGTTCACCTAATTCAGTAGAAGTTCCATCTGCAATAACTTGACCTTTTTCAATTCTTTCTTTTAGCTTAACCAAAGGTCTTTGATTGATACATGTCCCATTATTAGACCTTTTAAATTTTGTTAATTTATATACATCATATCCCGTTTTAAAAGAAGAATCAGGTGAGTCTGAAGCTATATCAGCCCTTATGATGATTTCATCAGCAGAAACACTCTCTATAATACCTGCACGTTTCGCAACGACAACGGCTCCTGAATCTTTTGCGGTTTTATACTCCATACCTGTTCCAACAAGCGGAGCCTGTGGTCGCACAAGAGGAACCGCCTGCCTTTGCATATTTGAACCCATTAATGCTCTGTTTGCGTCATCATGCTCTAAAAAAGGTATTAATGCTGCTGAAACGCTAACTATCTGATTAGGTGAAACATCCATATAACTAACTTCATTAGGCTTTACTCTTGGGAAATCATCTTCATATCTTGACAAGACATCTTCACCAATAAATCTATTATTTTCATCAGTTGGGGCGTTTGCCTGAGCAACTACTAGCGGATCTTCCTTATCTGCCGAAAGATAATCAATTTCTTTTGTAGCAACACCATCTATTACTTTTCGATAAGGTGTTTCTAAGAATCCGTATTCGTTTACTCTTGCGTAAGTGCTTAAAGAAACGATCAAACCGACACTTGGCCCTTCAGGTGTTTCTATTGGGCAAAGTCTGCCATAATGCGTATGATGAACGTCACGAACTTCAAATGTAGCACGATCTCTATGTAATCCACCCGGACCGAGCGCACTAAGTCTTCTCTTATGAGTAAGTTCATCTAATGGATTTGTCTGTTGCATAAATTGCGATAACTGGCTACTACCAAAGAAATCTTTAATAGCGGCGCTAAGAGGCTTGGAATTAATAAGATCATGAGGCATAATTTCCTCAACATCCTGTATGGTCATTCTTTCTTTTATCGCCTTTTCTACTCTTGCCAAGCCATTTCGAAACTGCATCTGCAATAACTCACCAACAGATCGAACCCTTCTGTTACCGAGATGATCAATATCATCTATTGCACCCATACCATGTTCGACTTTCATTAGGTATTTAAGTGCTTCAATAATGTCCTCTCTTCTTAGGACCCTCTGTTTTTCTGGGGCTTCAATGCCAAGTTTTTTTGATATTTTATATCGTCCCACAGGAGACAGATCGTATCGCTTCGGATCAAAGAATTTTCTTTCAACTATTGTTCTGGCACTTTCAACTGTTGGAGGGTCACCAGGTTGAAGCCTTTTGAATATCTCCTTCATTGCCTCATCTTGATCTTTGATTGTATCACGCGCCAATGTATTTCTTAATGATTTTGCATAGTTTGCATCTTTGCTATCAAGTACTTCAATTTCCTCTATTCCAACGTCTCTGATTGTTTCAAGAAGTTGTTTTGTAAGTTCCTCATTAAGTTTAACTATAACTTCACCCGTAGATTTATCAATTACATTGGATGCTGTTATTCTGCCAACAAGATGTGCGGGAAAGTCAGAAGCAGTAACATGAATTTCCTCTACATTGGCGGTATCGATTTTTGCAATAATATTTTCATCTAATATTTCACCTGATCTGGCAATTGTTTCACCATACTTTTCATCAATGACATCATGCAATAATAATCTACCAATACTATCCTGTAACTGCCCTTTTGTAATGACCTCTTCTGTATGGCTCCAATGAGGTAACTGGACTTTTTCAACTTTTGAGAATAAGCGCAAAATCTCTTCATCAGTTACCCATCCCAAAGCTCGTAGTAAAAGAGTGGCAGGCATTTTCTTACGTCGATCAAGCCTTACATATATTAAATCATTTGTATCATATTCAAATTCTATCCATGCTCCATGATATGGTATGATTCTAGATGAATAAAGTTTTCTTCCGCTTACATGCTCTTCTTCTTCAAATATAATACCAGGGGAGCGATGCAATTGGCTAACAATAACTCTCTCTGCACCGTTTATTATAAACGTCCCATTTTCCGTCATAATGGGTAGTTCGCCCATATAGACATCCTGTTCTTTAGGCTCACTAGCAAGAATTTTGTTGCCTGTCTCCTTATCAATTTCATGGATAATGAGCCTAACTTTCACTTTAAGTGGAGCAGCATACGTCATTCCACGTTCTTGACATTCTACTACATCGTATTTTGGTTCTCCCAAAGAATAGTCAACAAATTCTAATGTTAGTGTTCCACTATAATTACTAATCGGAAAGACTTCTAAAAACGCTTCCTGTAACCCAGTATTTTTTCTTTTTTCTGGGGGAATATCCTTTTGAAGAAATTCCTCGTATGAATTTTTTTGAATTTCGATTAGATCCGGAAGTTCCATTATTTCTGGAATCTTTGCGTAGGATCTCCTATAACGCTTCCCAAACTTTTTAGGCTGATACATTATCTCTCCTCCATCAATATAAGATGGCACATTAGGAACGCATTGTTAGTAAATATTATTTACAACGCAAGTTCTATTCATCGTTCTCTTCATAAAAATTGGGGATTGTTTGTATCACATACTACATGTTCGCAAAAAGATACATAAATATTGATTGAAATAGGATAAATTATGGTAGGAAAATATGATCTACAAAGTCGCAACCTTGACATCCTCGACCAGTTTAGAAGGATAACATTAACATTATTATAAATTTTATATTATAACAAAAGTAACTTAATATGTCAAGAGATAAAAATTCGACAAAACCTATAAGTTATACGCCAGAAATTAATAATGGTTTACATTAAATAGTAGGCAATACAGTATTGTAACAAAATATTTCTATGGTTAGAAAAATTTGACAAAGAATCAAAAAAGAGACAAACGAAAAATCCCCTCCCTAAGTGGGAGGGGTAAATAGACAATAAAAATCTACTTTAATTCAACGACTCCGCCTGCCTCTTCAAGTTTCTTCTTTATATTTTCAGCTTCGTCTTTGCTGATTCCTTCCTTGATAGGAGAAGGTGCGTTATCAACAAGGTCTTTGGCCTCTTTGAGAGCCAAATTTGTGATTGCGCGAACTTCTTTGATAACCTGTATTTTTTTATCTCCGGAAGAAACAAGCACAACAGTATATTCAGATTTTTCTTCTTCTTCAGGAGCAGCTTCCTCTGTTGTTTGAACAGCTGCCCCCATACCTGGCATAAATCCCATAGGCATAGCAGAAGCAGCAGAAACACCAAATTTGCCTTCCAATTCTTTAACTAGGTCCATAAGTTCTAAAACATTCATACCACTTATGGCTTCAATAATTTGCTCTCTTGTAACGGACATTTTGTTCCACCTTTCTTGTAAATCCGATTAGCTTTTCAAAAATTTCTAGCTCTCTGATGTTTGATGATCTGAGCTATCATCGGCTTTATTTTCGCTTTCCTGTTTCTCCACTGGCTGAGGAATAGTTCCCTCTGGATTAGGTTCCACCGTAGATACTATGGCTTCACCACTTCCTTTTTTGTCAGCAATAGCCTTGAGAACAGTCAAAAAATCTCTCATTGGCGCCTGAAGCACGCCTAAAAATTGTGAAATAGGGGCTTGCATCCCACCAAGAAGCATTGATATTATCGCTTCTCGTGGTGGCATATTTATTAATTCATTAACACTATCCGCAGTAATAACCTTATTACCAAGGATCCCTGCCTTTACCTTGAGATTTTGGTGTTTAGAGCTAAAATCTTTTATTATCTTAGCAGGAGTAATAAGATCATTACTTTGGCTGACAGCAAGAGCGGTTGTTCTTACCAGATATTCTTTAATTCCACCAACACCTAGTTGTTCTGCTGCCAACCGCAATAAAGTATTTTTATAAACTTTATAATCAATTTTGGCATTACGAAGTATTGTTCTTAATTCGGTCATCTCTGCAACACTTAAGCCCTGAAACTCCGTAAGTATAGCGATAGTATTAGAGCTAAGTTTATCTCTAATCTCTTCAATTTGTGTTTGTTTTTCAAGAGTTGGCACTCTACTCCTCCTTACAAAGGATTTATGCTTCTAAAATACTTGCTAGATTCTGCGGATCGAGTTTTATGCCCGGTCCCATTGTGCAAGAAATAGATGCACTACGCAGATATTTTCCTCTAGCTGCTGGCGGTCTTGCTTTCATAATTGCATCAACCATTACTACGATATTTTCTCTTAATTGATCTTTGGTAAAAGACACTTTACCAACAGGAACATGCAAAACAGAACCGCTTCTATCCATACGAGTACTTGGGGACCATTCAATACGACCAGCCTTGATTTCCTTAACCATCGAAGCTATTTCATTTGTAACAGTTCCTGCTCTTGGACTCGGCATTAAACCTCTTGGACCGAGTATTCTTCCCAATGGTGCAACAATTCGCATCATATCAGGTGTTGCGATAACTGCCTCAAAATCCAACCAACCATCAGTAATTTGTTTTGCCAAGTCTTCAGCACCGATATAATCTGCACCAGCAGATTTTGCTTCTGTGGCTTTATCGCCCTGGGCAAAAACCAATACCCTTATTTGAGATTTACCTGTTCCATGCGGTAGGCTTACTGCACCGCGCACAGCTTGATCCGCATGTCTCAGATCAACGCCCAATCTGGTGGCAAGCTCAACAGTTTCATCAAATTTAGCGGTAGCTGTTTTTCTTACCAAATCAACAGCTTCATCAAGTCCATATAACTTCGATCTATCAACTAATTCTTGTGCTTTTAAGTATTTTTTGCCTTTCTTCATTTTTTTCAAAAGACCTCTTTTGCTTTTTATATTATCTTTATAAAGTTCCTAAGAGCAAATAAAAATCAATATTAAGGATTATCCCTCAATAGTTATGCCCATAGTATAAGCAGTTCCCTCAATCATGCGCATTGCGGATTCAATGTCACTTGCATTGAGATCTGCCATCTTCATTTCTGCAATCTCTTTTAAATCCTTTCTTGTTACAGAACCGACTTTCTCGGCATTTGGTTTTCCGGAGCCTTTTGCAAGCTTTGCTGCCCTTTTCAATAGCACTGATGCTGGCGGTGATTTTACTATAAAATTAAAACTCCTGTCGCCATAAACAGTTACAATAACAGAAACAGTCAATCCAGCTTCATAGCTCTGGGTTTGTGAATTGAATTGCCTGACAAACTCCCCAATATTGATACCATGCTGTCCAAGAGAAGGACCAACAGGGTATTGAGCAGTGGCTTGTCCTGCTGGAATCTGAAGTCTTACTGATGCTAATATTTTCTTTGCCATTTTAACTAATACCCGATTAACTCGGAACCCTCCAATTATTTTAACTATCTAACAACACTATTTCAGAATAATTTTATATTATTATGTATGAACTTATGATTCTCCAGATTTTTCTACCTGATGAAATTCCAATTCTACAGGCGTTGATCTTCCAAAGATAGAAATCATGAGTTTTAGTTTGCTTTTTTCTTCATTAAGTTCGTCAATTACTCCTGAAAAGCCAGTAAAAGGACCGTCAATAACTTTAACCTTATCACCTGTAGAAAAATCATAGGCATGTTTTGCCTCTTCTTGCGCTCTTTTATCACCACCGGTTAATATACTTTCAACATCATCTTCTTCCAATGGTATAGGATCTGAACCGCTGCCAACAAACCCCATGACACCGGGTGTATTTTTTATAACATAGCGAAGTTCATCATCCAAATCAATATTAATCAACACATATCCGGGAAAGGATGTCTTGGTTAGAGTGCGTTTCTTTCCGTCTTTTATTTCGGTAACTTGTTGTGTAGGGACTTTTATATCATCTTCTACTATTATATCAGCATCATCTTTATCTTTTTTGCGAAAAGAATTAATCCGCTGTCTAAGATTTACTTTAACTTTATTTTCATGTCCCGAATATGTATGTAAAACATACCAAGATTTAGCCATATTTCAGACCTCATTTGTTATTAAGATTTGTGTTGATACCATTGGTAGAAATCAGGGACCATAACAATATGGGGATTTAAACTATAAAAATAATCCCAATTGACTGAAATCAAAAGGCAGGATTCAAAAGCCTAGCAGAATGTAAGACATTAGAGATTGACCAGCCGTAACATCAATTGTTGAAGAATGTTATCAATTATTCCCAAATAAATTGACACAATCACAACCAATATTATAACAACAATAGTAGAACCCGATACTTCTTTGCGGGTTGGCCAGACTACCTTCTTCATCTCCTGTCTGACTTCCTGGAGAAATTTAATCAATTTCTTGAACATTGCGCCAGAATGCTCCTGTCTATAATCGGAAAAAGACTTCAAAATATTGAAAAAATACTAATATTAAAAAACACAAAGAATCTAAAAAGCATAAATGGCAGGCCCGGTGGGATTCGAACCCACAGCACCCGGTTTTGGAGACCGGTGCTCTAGCCATTAGAGCTACGGACCTGCAAAAATTATTTAAAATTACCTAGCTTCTTTATGATTAGTCCGCTTATGGCAAAATCTGCAATATTTTTTGAATTCAAACCGATCTGGTGTTCTTCTTTTATTTCTTGTGGTATTATAATTGCGACGTTTACAAACGTCACAAGCCAAAGTAACTATATCTCGCACAGCTAAATACCTCGCATAATACTATGCAATAATTTAAAACAAAGGCAATAAACTTGCCTTTGTGACTATTATATCTATCATTCTTTATTATTCAATAATTTCCGACACGGTTCCTGCACCAACAGTAACACGACCCTCTCTTATAGCAAATCTCAGTTGTGGTTCCATTGCAATAGGCTTACCAAGTTCAACCATAATGCTCACATTATCACCGGGCATTACCATCTGAACGCCTTCGGGTAATGTCAATGATCCAGTAACATCGGTTGTTCTAAAATAAAATTGGGGTTTATAGCCAGTAAAGAATGGGTTATCACGGCCACCTTCTTCTGGTGTTAGTGCATATATTTCAGCCTTAAATTTTGTATGAGGTGTTATACTCTTTGGTGCAGCAAGAACCTGACCACGTTCCACGTCATCGCGTTCAATACCACGAAGTAATACACCTATATTATCACCAGCACGACCCTCGTCAAGGGTCTTACGAAACATTTCGACGCCTGTGCATACTGTTGACTTGGTTTCTCTCAGACCTACTATTTCGATAGTATCACCAACTTTAACCTTACCACGGTCAACTCTTCCTGTAACAACAGTTCCACGACCAACAATTGTAAAAACATCTTCAATAGACATCAAGAATGGTTTATCTTCCTCACGTGGTGGCTCTGGAACATAACTATCGACAGCGTCCATAAGTTCAAATATACATTTAGTCCATTCTGGATCGCCTTCCAAAGCTTTAAGAGCAGAGCCTCTAATGACAGGGACATCATCTCCGGGGAAATCATGCGCGGTTAGGAGTTCTCTTGTCTCAAGCTCTGAAATTTCGATCAATTCTTCATCATCAACCATATCGCATTTGTTAAGAAAAACAACCATATATGGAACATTGACTTGATGTGCCAATAAAACATGCTCATGAGTTTGTGGCATGGGACCATCAGGAGCAGAAACAACCAATATAGCGCCATCCATCTGAGCAGCACCAGTAATCATATTTTTGATATAGTCTCTATGTCCCGGACAGTCAACATGAGCATAATGCCTTTTTGCTGTTTCGTATTCAACATGTTGTATTGCAATAGTAATACCACGTTCTCTCTCTTCTGGAGCATTATCTATTGAGTCAAATGGACGATATTGCGCCCATCCCTTTTCAGATAAAACTTTTGTAATCGCTGATGTTAGTGTTGTTTTTCCATGATCAATATGACCAATTGTTCCTATGTTTAAATGTGGCTTCTTTCGTTCAAACTTTGGCTTTCCCATTAAATTCAGTTCCTCCTTGCGATTCTTCAAAAAGACCAAATGGAGCCCACGACCGGAATTGAACCGGTGACCCCATCCTTACCAAGGATGTGCTCTACCTGCTGAGCTACGTGGGCATAACATTTTACAAACTTAATTTATCAATAAATACACAAAAAAAATGGAGCGGGAAACGAGGCTCGAACTCGCGACAATTGGCTTGGAAGGCCAATGCTCTACCAACTGAGCTATTCCCGCTCATATATGGTGGGCCGGAGTGGATTTGAACCACTGAAGCGTTTTGCATCGGATTTACAGTCCGACTCCATTGGCCACTCGGACACCGACCCAAATATAATAATCAGCGACTTATAATGGGATATTGATAATAAAGAATAAAATTTCCTTATAATTACCAAAAAGCCATTTTATATCACTTAAATGGAGCTGGCGAGAGGATTTGAACCCCCGACATGCTGATTACAAATCAGCTGCTCTACCCCTGAGCTACGCCAGCATAATTATAACATAGTTAGAATACAGCGGAAATAAATTATATAAATTGTATGAGTATTTGTCAAGCCTTTTTTGTTGAGGATTTAAAAAATTGTCAATATGTTAATATATCAGAAAATCATTATTTTGTCAAATATTAATTACACATCCTGAATCACCATCAGTTTTTTTATTGTGCAAATATTACAATGATCTGAATAAAGAATATGTAAGAATGTATTGAAAATAGATGGTCAAGCTATTACGATACATCGAGTAGAAAGGAGTTTCAGCGATACGAGTAATCAAAGAGAAATTGCTAGATTCCCGGGCTAATATCAGAGTTGATCAGATAATGTGTGTTTATGTGAAGTCTAAAAAATTGAGATCGATTCAGGGGCAGAATTAAATCTGATACTATTGACAAATAATTGAACTCTGATATAATCTTTATCTATAAGCAATAAGAATTTATACTACGTAATAACAAGAAGGGAGGAATTGGCTAAAAACCGAGTTAACCTATGGGTAATAAAATTATAATTACAGCCGGCAAAGTCAGTATGGAAGCAGAGCTTAATGATTCTGCTACCGCTCAAAAAATATGGGAAGCACTACCAATTGAAAAGAGAGGTAACACTTGGGGAGATGAGATTTACTTTTCTATACCTGTAAAGGCGAAGGAAGAAAATGCTACGGAAGTTGTTGATTTAGGTAGCATCGCTTATTGGCCTCCCGGATCTGCATTCTGCATCTTCTTTGGTCCAACCCCCGCCAGCAAGGGAAATGAATGTAGAGCAGCAAGCCCTGTTAATGTAGTCGGTAAATTACTTGGTGAACCAAAAGACTTTAGAAAAGTCGCAAATGGTGAGAAAGTTACAATAGAAAAGGCTGAATAGCTATTTTAACAACATTTCAGCATAGGGCTTTTCTATGCTGATTTAATTCTCTCGGAGGGAAATACAATGAAACTAGCAACCAAAATTGTGCTTATAATGATATTTATATGCTCTGTTGCTTATGCAATAGATGATGCTTCTCTTGTCCTATATTGTCCCTTTGATGAAGGAAAGGGCGATACAATAAAGGATGCAAAATCTGGATTGGTTGGCAAAATAAGCGGACCTCAGTGGACTGCCAAAGGCAAAATCGGCGGTGCGTTAGAATTTATCTCTGATGCCGATAAAGTCGAATTTGCTGTCGAAGACAAACTTGATATAACAGATGCAATTACAATGCAAGCATGGGTCTTCCCAAATAAAGTTCAAGGGGACTCAAATATTATGGGTCGTCGTTCTCAACCTAAGATCG
>Ga0067045_1028403_pt1 | contig 34337 bp, 31 predicted proteins | sample TerdegcTABiofilm_FD_59184 | JGI IMG/M metagenome (GOLD analysis project Ga0067045, IMG submission 59184) | Combined Assembly of (Gp0054472, Gp0054536) Wastewater bioreactor microbial communities from Singapore -Terephthalate degrading...
TCCGGGGGGAATGATTCCCCCCGGGCGGGGTCCGGGGCGGCAGCCCCGGTTATTCGCTGTCGGGGTGGACCAGGCGGCTGACGGCGGCCATAAGGGCGTCGAGGCCGGTATGGTCCAGGGCGGAGATGAGGAAGGCGTCCGGGGCGGCGCTGGCGAGGCGGGCGCGCTGTTCGGGCGCAAGCAGGTCGATCTTGTTGAGGACGCGTATCTGGGGGCGTGCGGCGAGTTCGGGGTCGAAGAGGGCCAGTTCCTCATCCACCACGGCGAATCCGGCCATCGGGTCGTCGAGGTTGAGGTCCTCGACGCTCATGAGGTGTACAAGCACGCGGGTGCGTTCCACATGTTTGAGGAACCGGTGCCCGAGTCCCTGTCCCTGATGCGCGCCCTCGATGAGGCCCGGGATGTCGGCCAGGACGATGCGCCGGCCCTGGTCGTCCTCGATGACCCCCAGGTTTGGGGCCAGGGTGGTGAAGGGATAGGGGGCGATCTTGGGCTTGGCGTGGGACACGGCGGCGATGAAGGTGGATTTCCCGGCGTTGGGCAGCCCGATGATGCCCACGTCGGCCAGGACCTTGAGTTCCAGGCGCAGGCGTTTTTCCTCGCCGGGCTCTCCGGGCTGGGCGAAGCGGGGGGCGCGCATGGTGGCCGAGGCGAAGTGCATGTTGCCCTTGCCGCCTCGGCCGCCCTTGCAGGCCACGAAGGACTGCCCGTCACGGATCAGGTCGGCGACCAGGGTCTGCGTTTCGTCCTCGGCGATCTCGAAAATCTGGGTTCCTGTGGGCACATGCACCACAAGGTCGGGAGCGGCCGGTCCGAAGCGCTGCCGGCCCATGCCGCCCTTGCCGTTTTTGGCCTCGTAGACGCGCTTCAGGCGCAGGTCGTAGAGGGTCAGGAGATTGTCCGAGGCCTGAAAGACCACATCCCCTCCCTTGCCGCCGTCGCCGCCGTCGGGACCGCCCTTGGGGATGAACTTTTCCCGGCGGAAGGACACGCAGCCCGCTCCGCCCTTGCCTGACCGGGCCGTGATCACCGCCTCATCCACGAATCGCATGGCGCATCCTACGGTTTGAGTTCGCCGAGGCGTTTTTCATTGCCCACGACAACCAGGAAGTCCCCCGGACGCAGGATCTCGTCGGCCTTGGGGATGTAGCTGTAGTTTTTTTCGCCGCGCAGCCGGTAGGCGATGACCTGGACCCCGGCGGAGTTGGTCAGATCGAGCTGGCGCAGGGTTTTCCCGGCCCAGGCCTCCACGGCAAGCTCCTTGATGGCCACGTGCTGGTCCATGGGCAGGAACTCGATCAGGCCGGGGTTGGCCAGCCGGTGGGCCAGTTGCTTGGCGGCGTAGCGCTCGGGAATGAACACCTCGTCCACCCCGATGCGCCGCAGAACCTTCTCGTGGTCCGTGGATACGGCCTTGACCCAGACCTTCTGCACCCCAAGCTCCTTGAGGTACAGGGAGATGAGGATGCTGGCCTCCATGGAATGGCCCACGCTGACCACCATGTGGGACATGTCCGCGACCCGTATCTGCTCCAGGGCCTTTTTGTCCGTGGCTTCGAGCTGGTAGACCTGGGTGAAGACGGCCTGGGCGTCGCGCACCTTTTCCGGATCGGCGTCCAGCCCCAGGACCTGATGCCCCATGTCCACAAGGTTTTTTCCCAGGTGGTATCCGAACTTCCCAAGCCCGATGATCCCGATCTGCATGACGGCCATGGCCATTCCCTGTTTTCGGCCCGGGCGACCGATCTGACGTTTTCCCGGATGCTACGCGATTTTTCGTGAACGCGACACTACCCGATAAGCATCGATTGTTCGGGCCACTGATACCGCGGCTGTTCCTGAAACCCCTGAAGCACGGACAGGAACACGATGGGACCGAGGCGTCCCACGAACATCAGGGCGATGACCACGATCTTTCCGGCCGTGGAAAGTTCGGGCGTGAGCCCGGTGGACAGCCCCACGGTGCCGAACGCCGAAACCACCTCGAAGAAGATGTCCAGGAACCGGCCCCGGGCGAGATGGTGGGCCTGGGTGGCCCCCTCGGTGAAACACAGGATCAGCAGGGCGGCAAGCACGATGCCCGTGGCGAAGATGGTCAGGGTCAGGGCCCTGTTCAGGGTGGGCTCGTCCACGGCGAAGCGGCCGATCACGGCCTGCCGGCCCCCGCGCATCTGGGCCCGGCCGAAGGCCACCAGGACCCGGAAGGTGGTGGTCTTGATGCCCCCGGCACAGGACCCCGGGGACCCGCCGATGAACATGAGCAGGATCATGATCACCAGCGAGGTCTCGCCCATCCGGCCGATGTCCAGGGTGTTGAACCCGGCGGTGCGGCAGGTGACGGACTGGAACAGGGCGGCCAGGACCGTGGACGACCCGTCCCGGCCTTCCTGGCCGAAATATTCGCCCAGATACAGCAGGGCCGCTCCGGCCACGATCAACACGGCGCTGGTGGAAAGGACCGTGCGCGAATACCAGGCCAGGCGTCGGCGGGGAACGAGGGACGCCCGGGGCCGCAGGCGCTCCCGGGCCAGGCGGTACAGTTCCACGATGACGGTGAAGCCGAGCCCGCCGAGCACGATGAGGGCCATGACCACAACGTTCACGCCGACGCTCCCCCGGTAGCGCACCAGACTGTCCGGGAACAGGCCGAATCCCGCATTGCAGAAGGCCGAAACGGAATGAAACACGGCCGAGAAGGGGGAAAAGCCCACAGGATCGAACAGGTGCAGAAAAAGCGCGCCCGCAGCCTCGATGATGGCCACGCCGGCCACCACCCGCAGCAGGAACTGGCCCAGATGGAAGGACGGGTCCTGAAGCAGGCTCTGGCCCACGGCGATATGGTCGGTGAGCGAGACGCGACGTCGCCAGAGGTAAAAAAACAGGCTGGTGTAGGTCATGATTCCCAGGCCGCCCAGCTGGATGAGCACCAAGATCACGGTCTGGCCGAAAGTGCTGAAGGCCGTGCCGGTATCCACCACGGCGAGTCCCGTGACGCAGGTGGCCGAGGTGGCGGTGAACAGGGCGTCCAGAAAGGGGACAGTCGGACCGGCGTGGCTTGCGGGACTGCGCAGAAACGCCGCGCCGAGGAGGATGGCTCCGGCGAAGACGTAGATGGGCAAGGCCACGGGCGACAGGAGTTTTCTGGTGGACATGGCGGGGGTTCCGTGTGCGGCACGCTACCCCAGGTCGGGCGGGAAACAAAGCCCCGGCATTGGGGGTGCCGCAAAAAAGTGGGGGGCCGTGAAGGCCCCCGCGCAGGAGTTGAAGGAGAGGTCAGAACAATAGGGAGGTATTGTCTGCTCTGCGGCAGCATATTCCAAGAAGCATACCAGCCCCGGTTTTTTTTTGAAAAAAATATAATCAATGAAGTCGATATGTTGCCCACAGCCCTTGAAACTGGCCGCCCCTGCAGGCTACGGAAAAAAACGATTATTACGGAGGAATCGCTATTTTTTGCCAAAAAAAAGGATGCTCATCGCGTCGGCAGACCGTATTTGCGCAACAAATCGTACAGCCGCGACGGCGACAGCCCCGACACCGCGGAGGCCCGGGACACGTTGCCCCCCGCCTCGTCCATCAAATCCCGCAGGTAGCGGTGCTCGGCCTCCTCAAGGGCCCGGCGGCGATATTTCTTCCATGCCTCCAGGCCGCCCGGCACCCGGGACAAGGCCGGGGCCGCGCCGGCTGCCGACCCCGCAACGTCCGGCCCGCGTGCCGGAAAATCGCCCTCCGGCGATCCGCGCCAGGTTTCGCTCCCCGCTCCGCCGGCCCCCTCCCGGGAGCGCGCCGCGCCCTCGCGGGCGGAGCTGCCCGCCCGGATGGCCCGGATGCGGATGTCGTCGGGCAGGTGCATGGGGTACAGCACGGGCTGGTCCCGGTGCTGCAGGAGCATGCGCTCCAGGGTGTTGAACAGCTCCCGCACGTTCCCCGGCCAGGGATAGGCGGCCAGAGCCCCGAAAAACTCCTCGGAAAAGCCCTTGGTGGGGATGCGGTAGCGCTCGCACAGCCGGTTCATGTGGTGGATGGCCAGGGGTTTGATGTCCTCGGGCCGCTCGCGCAGGGGCGGCAGGGAGATGACCACGGTCTTCAAGCGGTACAGCAGGTCGTCGCGGAACCCGCCCCGTTCGGCCATGATTCCCAGGTCGCGGTTGGTGGCGGCCACCAGCCGGAAATCGCTCTGGGATTCATGCTTGGCCCCGACGGCCCGGAAGCGGCCGTCCTGGAGCACCCGCAAAAAAACCTTCTGGATGGCCGGAGACAACTCGCCGATCTCGTCCAAAAAAAGGGTGCCGCCGTCGGCCAGCCGGAAAAGCCCGTCCCGGTCCCGGTCCGCGCCGGTGAACGCCCCCTTGACGTGGCCGAACAGCACGCTCTCAACCAGCGTCTCGGGCAGGGCCGCGCAGTCCACGACCACGAAATTGCTGTTCATCCGCGAGGAGTTGGCGTGGATGGCCCGGGCGAAAAGCTCCTTGCCCGTCCCGGTCTCGCCCGTGACCAGGACCCCGGCGTCGGAGTCCGCGGCCTGGGCCACCAGTTCCAGGCAGGCCTCGATGGCCCGGCTGACGCCCACGATGCCCTCGCGCCTGAGCACCGCCCTGGGCCGCTTGGCCGCCTTCTGGGCCCGGTATTCCAGGGCCCGGGACAGGGGCAGGGCCAGGGAGGCCGGGGTCACCGGCTTTTGCAGATAGTCCCAGGCCCCGCTCTTGATGGCCAGTTCCGCGCCCTCGGGGTCCTCCTCGCCGGTGACGATGATCACCTCGGGGCAGTCCGGGGCCTGCCTGAGTTCGGGCATAAGCGACAGCCCGTAGCCGTCTGGCAGACGCAGGTCCAGAAAGACCACGTCCGGCCGCTCGGCCCACAAAAGGGTCTTCCCTTCCTCCATGGTGGCCGCGAACGAGGTCTCGTGGCCCATGCGATCGAGCACCCGGCCGGTGGTTTCCCGAAAAAACGCGTCGTCGTCGATGAGCAAAAGCCTGGCCATATGCAGCGAACCGCCTGTTCGGGACTATTCGTTCTTGTGCCGCGCCCCGAAGGCGGCGGACATGACCGTTTTCACGTAGCGGCGCAGAAACGGGGAATCGAGCTCCTTGACCCTCGGGGTCCACTCCGAACGCCGACGGGCCAGTTCCTCCTCGGACACCTTGAGCGAGAGCACCCGCCCCGGGATGTCGATCTCGATCAGATCGCCGTCCCGGACCAGGGCGATGGGACCGCCCTCGGCCGCCTCCGGGGAGATGTGCCCGATGGCCGCCCCGCGCGTGCCGCCGCTGAACCGGCCGTCGGTCAGAAGGGCCACCTCGCCGCCCAGGCCCATGCCCATGATGGCCGACGTGGGCGAGAGCATCTCGCGCATCCCGGGTCCGCCCTTGGGCCCCTCGTAGCGGATGACCACCACGTCCCCGGCCTTGATGCCGCCGCCGAGGATCACCGGGATGGCCTGTTCCTCGCTGTCGAAGACCCGGGCCGTGCCGGTGCGCCGCATCATCGACGGGGCCACGGCCGACTGTTTGACCACCGCGCCGTCCGGGGCCAGATTGCCGCGCAGGATGGCGATGCCGCCCTCATGGCTGTAGGGGGCGTCGGCCCGGATGACGTCCGGGTCCCTGATCGCGGCCTTGAGCGCGGCCAGGTTGTCGCCCACGGTGCGCCCGGTCACGGTCAGGGCGTCCTCGTGGATCAACCCCTTGCCGGCCAGGACCTTCATGACCGCCGGGATGCCGCCGGCCTGGTCCAGGTCCGCCAGGTAGTGGTGGCCGGCCGGGGAAAGCTTGCACAGATTGGGGGTCTTGCGGCTGATCGCGTCGAACACGTCCAGGCTCACGTCCAACCCGGCCTCGGCGAAGACCGCCGGCAGATGCAGCACGGTATTGGTGGAGCAGCCCAGGGCCATGTCCATGGCGATGGCGTTGTGCACGCTTTTTTCGGTGACGATCATGCGCGGGGTGATCTTTTTGGCCAGAAGTTCCATGACCTGCATGCCGGCCTTCTTGGCCAGGCGCACCCGGGCCGCGGTCACGGCCGGGATGGTCCCGTTGCCCGGCAGGGCCAGGCCGATGCTTTCGGACAGACAGTTCATGGAATTGGCCGTGAACATGCCCGCGCAGGACCCGCAGCCCGGGCAGGCCTCCTCTTCGAGCTCGGCCAGCTCGGCCTCGTCCATCTGTCCCCGGCTGACCTTGCCCACGGCCTCGAACACGGTGATCAGGTCGCAGCCCTGGCCCTTGTGCCGGCCGGGCATCATGGGCCCGCCGCTGACCAGGATGGCCGGAACATCAAGGCGCAGCATGGCCATGAGCATGGCCGGGACGATCTTGTCGCAGTTGGGGACCATGACCAGGGCGTCGAAGGGGTGGGCCGAGGCCATGATCTCGATGGAATCGGCGATGATCTCCCGACTGGGCAGGGAGAAGCGCATGCCGCCGTGATTCATGGCCAGCCCGTCGCAGACCCCGATGACCGGGAAGGCCATGGGCGTGCCGCCGGCCATGCGGATGCCGGCCTTGACCGCCTCGGCCAGGGTGTTCAGATGGATGTGGCCCGGAATGACCTCGTTGGCCGCGTTGACCACGCCCACCAGGGGCCGGGCCAATTCCTCGCGGGTGAGTCCCAGGGCGTGCAAAAGCGAACGGTGCGGGGCCTTTTCCAGGCCCTCGGTCATAAGTTTTCCACGCATGGCGAAGCGTCCTCCTTGGGCGGGGCGGGGTTACGGCGCGCAGGCGTCATAAAGAAAAAAGGATTCCACAGAAGGCAGGATTCTGGCAAGGGGCAACCCCGTGCGGCGCCGGCCGACGAAAGGCCCCGGAAACGGCCCGGGCCTTTTTGTCCGCGCCGCGCGACACAGCCCGCCCGGCAAAGAAGGCCGGAACGAGGCTACTTTTCGTGCCCGCCCGGGATCGACCCGGCCGGCACGAACCTGACCAGGGAGCGCTCCCCGGCCGACAGATCCAGGTTGTGCGCGGAACAGGAGATGCACGGATCGTAGGCCCGCACCAGCATGGACAGCTTCAGTTCGATGCTGGCCTTGTCCTCCCTGGCGAGAAGCGGGGTCAACGCCTCCAGGTCCTTCTGGATGTTGGCGTGGTTCTGGTTGGTGGGAATGACGCAGTCGGCGTGAATCATACGGCCGTTTTCGTCGTATTCGTAGGCATGGAACAGGATGCCTCGCGGCACCTCCACGGCGCCCACCCCGCGCCCTGGAACGGCCCGGACCGGGGCAGGTGCCTCGGGCCGCAGCCCGCGCGACAGGAGATGATCCGTAAGCTTTATGGAATCCTCAATGGAGTGCATAACCTCTACGATCTGCGCCAACGAAATGTAATACGGATTGTGGCACGGCGCCTTCAGGCCGAGCTTTTCAGCGGCCGCGCGTCCCGCCTGCCCCAACTGGGCGTGATTGATGTTGAACCGGGCCAGGGCCCCGACCATGTACGGGCCGTCAACGCCCCGGGACCACTTGGCCGTGGAGGTGGGCACGCAGTATTCCTTGGCCACGTCCTGGTACAGGGCGGCCGGACGCCTGGGGGCCTTGGACGAGGCCACCTCGCCCCAGTACAGGCCATATTCGGACGGCGAGGTCAGGCCCACGTATTCCGTCTCCCGGGTGAACTCCGGGAAGTTGCCCTTGACCGCCGCAAAGACGTCCACCACGGCCATCATCTCGGGCATGGCCTCGACCAGAATCCGGCGCAGCCGGACCATATCCTCCTCGGTGGGCAGCCTGGTCATTCCCCCGACCATGAGCCGCTGGGGATGGGTGGTGCGGCCGGAGACGATGCGGCAGAATTCGTTGGACATGGCCCGGGCCTTGACCAGATGCAGAAGCTCCTGGCGATGGGTGGAAGCCAGGGGAATGACCGAATCCGCCCCGAGGAGGTCCGGCAGGACCAGATAGCCCACGTGCAGGAGATGGCTTTGGATGTTCTCCCCGTGCAGGGCCAGCTTGCGCAGAATGAGCGTCTGTTCCGAAACCACGACCCCCAGGGCCTCTTCCGTGGCCTGGAGCGAGGCCAGCTGGTGGCCGATGGAACAGATGCCGCAGATGCGCGAGGCGATGTGGTGCACGTCCTCATGGCCGCGCCCGAGCATCATGGCCTCGAAAAAGCGCGGGGCCTCGGGAATCTCCCAGCGGCAGGCGGTCACCGTCCCGGCGTCGTCCACCTCGGCGATGATGTTGCCGTGCCCCTCCACCCTGGTCAGATAGTGCACGTCGATCTTCTTGGCCGTGCCCCCGGTCTTCTCCTTGACTGCCTTGGCCATGGTCCCTACCCCTCGAAACGCGGGATCGCCCCGCGAAAGATGATGTCGTTCGTACCGTTACAGGGCCGCCTGGGTGTCGCCCAAATAAAACCGCAACAGATCCTGGATCCGCCGCCGGTCGAACCCCGACCGGTCCATGACCTGGCGCGCCGCGTCCAGATTGGCCGACGGGAAAAGCCCCCGGCAGCCCCAGCAGTGCGCCCCCTCGGTGACGCAGCAGGCCCCGCACCCGGCCCGGGTGATGAAGCCCAGGCACATCCGGCCGATGTCGAAGCGACAGATGTTGCCGGCCATCTTGCATTCCACGCACACCGGATAGTCCGGGAGCCAGGGCGTGCGGCCGAGCAGCAGTTCCTTGACCACCCGGGCGAATTCGAAGCGGTCGATGGGACAGCCCGGGATCGCGGCGTCCACCGGCACCACGGCGGACAGGGGGCGGGCCGCGTAGGTCCGGTACCATCCGGCGTGCGGCCCGTAGACCACATCCCGGTAGAAGGTCTCGCCCATGAAATTCTTCAGGCAGTTGATGCCGCCGATATGGGCGCAGGCACCAAGCGCGACCAGAACCTTGGCCTTGGACCGGATGTCCTTCAGACGCTCCTCATCCTCCGGGCGGGTGATGGACCCCTCCACGAAGGCGATGTCGTAGTCGTCGCTGTGCCCGGTCTTGATCTCCCGGAAGCTGACCACCTCGACGTGGGCCAGGATGTCCAGGAGCTTTTCCTCAAGGTTGGCGATCTGCAGCTGGTCGCCCTCACAGCCCGCGAAATCGAAAAACGCGACCTTCGGCTTCGCGGTCTGGAGACATTTTTCATTCGATGCGCAGGTGTCCGGTGCTTTTTCCATGCGGAGCCTCTTTCCCGGTCCAAGGGATCGCGCGGTTCGCGCCCGATGGCCCTTGCCAAGTCCTGATGAAGTTTTGCCGCGACCCGACGCCACGACCCTAGATGGCCTCCTCCAGACTCTCGATGTCCATGTACCGAAAGACCGGGCCATCCACACAGGCGTTGAGGTTGTTGATCTGGCAGTGGCCGCACTTGCCCAGGCCGCACTTCATGCGCCGCTCGAGCGAGACCCAGATGCGCTCGGAGGAAATGCCCATGTCCCGGCACTGGCGCAGCACGAACTTGTACATGACCGGCGGGCCGATCATGGCCACGTAGGTGTTCTGGGGATCGACCCCGGCCTTGGGCAGAAGCGTGGTGATCACCCCCACGTTGCCCTTCCAGGTCTCGTCGGGCACATCCACGGTCTCCAGGACCTCCACGTCGCCGCTGGCGGCGAGCTCCGCGATCTGGTCGGTGAAGATGCGCTCGTTCGGGGAACGCGTCCCGATGAGCACGGACATCCGGCCGAACTCCTGGCGGTGCCTGAGCTGGTAGTGGAGTAAGCTGCGGATGGGGATGTAGCCGAGGCCGCCGGCCACCAGCAGGGTGTCCTTGCCCACGAACTCGTGAACCGGGAAGCTGGTGCCGAAGGGCCCCCTGATGCCCACCTTGGCCCCGGCCTCAAGCTCGGAGAGGGCCTTGGTCACGGTGCCGATGCGGCGCACGGCCAGCTCGAAGACCAGGGAGTCCTTGACCGGCGCGGAACTGACGGAAAAAGGGGCCTCGCCCACGCCGTAGATGGACAGCATGATGAACTGGCCCGGCTTGTGGGCCAGATTCTTGCCGTTGTCCAGGGTGAACTCGTAAAGCGTCACCAGGTCCGACAGGGGGGATTTGGAAATCAGGGTGGCCGGACGCGGCACGTAGGGGGAAAACGTCCTAGATTTCATGGCGGCGCTCCTCCCACAGGGTGTTGAAGATGGCGCACGGGTCCGCGATCTTGCTGGTACAGGCCCGCACGCAACGACCGCACCCCACGCAGCCCAGCTCCCCTATCTTGTCGAAGATGTATTTGCCCTTGCGCATGTAGCGGTGCCGGTACCGTTCCGCGGCCTGGGCCCTGAAGTTGTGCCCGCCGGCCACCAGGGCGAAGCCGCTTAACATGCATCCGTCCCATTCCCGAAAGCGCCGTCCGGTCTTGAGACTTTCGTCCACCTCCTCCCTGATGTCGAAACAGTAGCAGGTGGGGCAGACGATGTTGCAGGACCCGCATGCCAGACACTTTTCCGCCTTGCGGTGCCACACCGAGGAGTTCCAGGACCGCTCCAGGACGTGGGGCGTTTCGTGCCAGTCGTAGAGGAGCTTCCTGGACAGTCCGAGCTTCGTGGCCCGGACCTGGGCCTTGCGCGCGGCCTCGCGGCTGCCGGCCGTGGCCGGGGGCAGGGGACCGGCGGCCAGGAGCAGTTCCTCGCCCTTGCCCGACCCCACCTCCACATGGAAGGTGCCCGGGCCGGTCTTGGTCCAGTACAGGTCGTATCCCCGGTCGACCTTGTCCGCGCCCACCGAGGCCCAGAACGCGGTGTCGGCGACGGCCAGCGGGGTCAGGGCGAAGATGACCACGGCGTCGCGCCGGGAAAAATAGTTCTGATCCAGGCTCACCGCCTCCATGAGCTGGTCGAGCTGGGTCACGGCCTTGATGTCGTAGGGGTGCACCCCGAACAGCAACGTGGGCGGGGCGGCGAACACGGGACTGGCCGTACAGGACTGCACATCGAAGGCCACCATGTCCTCGCGGGGCGGCATGAAGAACCGCTTGAGCGAATTGTAGGCCACGTCGTACTCGAAGGCGATTTCGGCCCCCGGCCGCCACGGCGCGAAATCGTAGAACCCGTTGCCCAGGGCCATGGGCACGTGGACCCCGTACTGGGCGCTCCATGTGGCGCACAGCTTGGGCAACTGCTCCATCTGCACGGTGTATGCCGTCATGTCTCCTCCGCTGCCCCGTACTCCTCGGGACGTTGCGCGTCACATTCCCGGCGCGACGCGAACATCTCTGCCGGAAATGCATCCGTTCTACTTTTGTCAAGGTCTTTTGATATACGGCCGAATGAAACGCCTTTCAAGACGTTCTTCGCGGAAGCTGAAATCTTCTTTCCAACGGCATGATGCCCGGCGCGCGAGCAGACACAACAGATAGCGTGATTTGGATATACTTTTTATAAATTGGTCACACTGCTTGATTTACTTATCTGAATGCGTGACACTACCTTCTGGTAGTATTCGGAACTTTTTTCCAAAGATATCGGCTTGATCCGCCGCATGTTGGTCCGCATGACCAGCATCTGGAGCTTTTGCATCCGGCGATAGCGCTCCTGCTCGTCCGGGGCCTGGGCCAGCAGGTCGGCGGCGGTCAGAATTTCCTTCTCCTCCAGAATCTCCGGTGGCACGTACCCCGAATTCCTCAAAATCTTATAGGCCATGCGCAGGTCCTCGGGCACCATGGAATCGTCCTCGAAGACCAGGGGCCGTCCGGAGCCCTCGAGATTCTCGAACTCGCCCCGGTTCATGGCCTCCGCGATCCGGCGTTCCGCGATCTGGGCGAACACGCCGAAACTCATGGCTTTTTCTCCTCCATGGTCCGCACCTGGCCCAAAACGCCGCCCTCCTCCGCGGACATCCATGCGCCCACATCCCTGCCGATGTCCCCGCAGGCCGTCGAGGCGGCCGCGGCGATATCCGACGCCGTTTCCCCCGGCATGGGGACCTCGGCGCGAAACTCCCGGCCGGCCACCAGCCGCATCTGGTCGCGCGTCCAGACCTCCACCCGCACTGCGGCCACGAACCTGAGCCCCCCCTGTCTCTGCACGTTGAACGCCGTGACCTCGCCGGACATGAGCGCGTCGTGCTCCACCCTGGGACGATAGGCCGCCACGCCGCCCACCCCGGGCAGGCAGGCCACGGCCTGGGTGACGGCCATGGTCATCACGCTCCCGGGCGTCCCCTCCCAGTACCAGCGCAGACTCGGCGCCAGCACGCTGCCGTCGGCGAACAGCACGGCCGGCCGGTCGAGGTTGTCCAGGGCCCGCAGTTCCTTGAAGGCCACCACCCCATGTTCCGCCCGCCCGGGAACGGCCGGGGGCTTCCCGCAGGGCGACGCCGCCGGCTCCACCCGCAGATACCGCTCCACCGGAGGCGCCGAACCCAGGCAGCCCGCCAGGACACACGCCGTCGCCAGGCCCGCCAGAATCCATGCCGTGCGCAGGGCTCTTTTCACCTTCCCTCCTCCCTTGGCGGCCGCAGGACCTGCCACGGCCGCTCCTTGAGCCTGGACATCAGGTCCTTGAGATCCCGGCTGGTGCGGTTGAGGTTCGCAAGAATGACCTCCACCTGCTCCTGGTCGTAGTTGAGGCTCACATGGAGCGCGTCGGCCACCTTCCCGGCCCGGGCGGTCTCCGCGCGGAACAGTTCCAGCGTTTTGCGCAATTCCTCTTCCACCGCCCCGACAGCCGTTTCCGCCCGGGCCAGGGTCTTGTCCAGGGTCCCGACCGCCGTCTGCCCCTTCTCGGCCAGGGCCGCCCAATCCTTGCGAAAGGCCTCCACGGCGGCCTTGGTTTCGTCCAGAAGAACAGGACCCTGCTTGAGCATGCGCCCGACCAGCTCCACATTTTCCGTGGACAAGAGCCCGTTGATGTTGCGGGCGATGTCATCGATCTTGGGCTTGACGTCGGCCAGAAGATCGCCGGCCACGGCCGCCAGCTCCTGCATGTCCATGGTCCGGGCGGCCGGGATCTCGCTGCCCGGCTCCAGGCGGGGACCCGGCTCCTGCTGCAGATCCAAAAAGACGTAATAATCGCCGACCAGACCCTTCTGGGAGATGCGGGCCTTGGTCCCCGAATAGAGAGGGAAATCCTTGTGCACCCCAAGCGTCACCCGGATGTACCGAGGGTCCTCCGGGTCCAATTCGATGCGCAGGATGCGGCCGATGTCCATACCCCCGAATTTCACGGGCCGCCCCGTGACCAGATCCTTCACCGTGATGAAGCGGACATGGTACGTTTCCAGCTTCTCCCAGAACCAGTGTCCGCCGAGGATCACCATGCACGCGGACAGGATCGCCAGCCCCAGAAAAAGCGCGGCCCCGGCCTTGAAATACTCTTTCTTCTTCCCGCGTTCATCAAGCATATGCCGTCCTTTTGCCTGATCTCATCCCTGGTCCGCGTCCGGCCGACGATCCGGAGCGGGTCGCCCCGCCCCCCGGGCATCGGCCCCGAGAATCCGGCTTTCCCGCGAGGGCATCCGCCCCAGAAAACGCACGATGAACGCATCGCGGCATTTTTTCAACTCGTCCAGGGTGCCGTGGAAAAGCATTTCGCCCTTGTCCAGAACCACCACGTAATCCGCGATGGCGAAGAGGCTTTCCAGATCGTGGCTGACCACCACGATGGTCATGGGGAAGGTGGCCTTGAGCTCCAGGATGAGCTGGTCCAGGTCCGCCGAGGTGATGGGATCGAGCCCCGAGGTGGGCTCGTCGCACAACAGGATGGCCGGATCCAGGGCCATGGCCCGGGCCAGCCCGGCCCGCTTGCGCATACCCCCGGAAAGCTGCCGGGGAAAATACTGAATGAACGGTTCGAGGCCCACCAGACGCAGCTTCATGCGCACCACCTCCTCGATCATGTCCTCGTCGAGGGTGGTGTGCTCGCGAAGCGGCAGGGCCACGTTCTGCCCAAGGGGCAACGACCCCAGAAGCGCCCCGTCCTGGAACAACACCCCCAGGCGCCGCCGCATGGACATGCGCTCGTCGGGCGGCATGGCCGCCAGATCCGCGCCGTCGATCAGGATGCGCCCGGACCTGACCGGCACCAGGTCCAGGAGGGTGCGCAGCAGAGTGGACTTGCCGCATCCCGAGCCGCCCAGAATGACGCTGATTTTGCCTGCGGGCAGCTCCGTGGTGATGTCGCGCAGGACGACGCGCTCGCCGTAGCCCACGCTGACGCCTTCCAGGACGATCCGCGGCGCGTTGAGCCTGCCCCCGGTGCGGCCGGATTGTTCCCGGCCCTGGTGTCGCGTTCTACCGCAGGACATAGTTGAGCGCCGTGAAAAACAGGTCCAAAAGGATCATGATGAAGATCGACTGCACCACGGCCATGGTGGTGCGCCGGCCCACGTCCGCCGCGCCCTCCCTGGCCAGCATGCCCTGGGTGCAGCTGATGAGCGTGATGGCCATGCCGAAGGCCGCGCTTTTCACCAGCCCGGACATGACGTCGCTGACCTGCAGAAACGAGGCGGTCTGCTCGAAATAGACCTTGCCGCTCAGGCCCAGGGCCGTGGCCGAGAAGACCCCGCCGGCCATGATGCCCACGAAATCGCCCCATAATGTCAGGACGGGAACCATGACCAGCATGGCCGCGAATTTCGGCCAGACCAGAAACCGCACCGGATCGATGCCCATGACGTTTAAGGCGTCGATCTCCTCGGAGATCTTCATGGTCGCGATCTCGGCGGTAAACGCCGCCCCGGCCCGGCCGGCCAGGATCAGGGCCGTCAGCAGCGGCCCCAACTCCGTGACCAGGGAATAGCCCACTAGATTGGCCACATAGCTCAAGGCCCCGACCTTTTCCAGCTGGATGGCCGATTGCAGGGCCAGGATGATCCCGGTGCAGGCCGCGATGATGCTGACGATGGGCAGAGAGTCCGCCCCGATCCAGGACAGGTGCTCCCAGGCCAGGGCGCGCTGGTAGGGCTTGGTCCGGTAGCGGCGCGTCAGGGAGAGGGACAGGCACCTGACCAGACCGTTCACCAACCCCAGAAGCACACCGACCGCCTCGCCCACCTTCGCCCCTCCCCGCCCGGATCATCCCCGGGCTGCGCCCCGGGCATCCGTGCCCGCGCCTTTCGCGGCGAACACGTGTCCTCACGTTCTTTATTGAGAAGAAAACCTGACGCCTTCTTTCGAAAACACCCCGCTAGAGGCCGAAAAGATCCCCGATCTGGGTCAGCTCGAACAGCTTGCGGACCTGATGCGAGACCGCCGTGATGGTGATCCTGCGCCCCTTGGCCTTGAGCATCTTGCGCCCCTCGATCAGGGCCGCCAGCCCCGAACTGTCGATGTATTCCAGATCGCCCAGGTCCAGGAACACATCTCCCCGGGTCTGTTCGACAAAGGACGCCAGCTTGTCCCGCACGATCGGGCTGACGGTGAAGTCGATCTCGCCGGTCAGGCGCACCGTGTTGGTCGCGGCGGACGCGGACCAGGTCCAGGTCTCGCCCTGGCCCCCCTTGCGTTTCGTTTCGCTCATATCCGCTTGCCCTTTCTGTCGCCGCCTTGTTGTTTTGCATGGAGGGTCAGGAAACGGCCGCCTGAAGCCATACCTCCACCACCGGCTCGGACTGTCCGGCCAGGGCTTCCATCAACTCGCGGGGCGAGACCGAGGCGCTGCCCACCTGGCCGACCACGATCCCGGCGCACACGTTGGCCATGACGCAGGCGTCCAGAAGATCCAATCCGACGGCCAATCCGGCGGCCAGGGCGGCGATGACCGTGTCCCCGGCGCCAGTCACATCAAAGACCTTTCGGGCCACGGTCGGAATATGACGCACCATCCCGGGGCCTTCGAACAGGGCGATTCCCTGCGCACCGAGGGTGATCAAAAGCGATCGGCATTTGGCCTGCTTGAAAATGGCCACCCCGGCCCGGATGATGTCCGTGCGCCCGGAAAGGCGCATTCCCGCCATCTCCCCGGCCTCCTTGGCATTGGGGGTCAAAAGGTCCACGCCCTGGTAGACGTCCTTGGCGGTCACCTTGGGGTCCACCAGAATGCGCGGTCTCGGCTCCAGCCGCGAGGCCAGCGCCACCACCTCGCGCACCAGGGGGCCGGACACCACGCCCTTGGCGTAATCGGAAATCACCACGCAGGCGTGCCCGGGCAAAAGATCGGCAAGCGCCAGGGACAGCCCCTGGCGCACGGCGTCGCCCACCGGCTCCGCGCTCTCCCGGTCCACCCGGACCACCTGCTGGTTCTGGGCGATGATCCTGGTCTTGATGGTGGTCGGCCGCGACGGATCGCGGATGACCACGGAATCGACGGCCTCGCGATCCACAAGCTGCAACAGGGCCTTCCCGGGATCGTCGTCGCCGCATACGGAGACCAGCGTCGGCCGCGCGCCCAGGGCGGCCAGGTTCTTGGCCACGTTGCCCGCCCCGCCCAGGGAGTGGGCCTCCGAACCGACCCTGACCACCGGCACCGGTCCCTCTGGCGAGATGCGCTCCACATCGCCCATAAGGTAATGGTCGAGCATGAGATCGCCCAGGACCAGGACCCGCGTTCCGGCAATACGGGGCACGGCCAGGCGTATTCTCTCCATGCGCGAATCCCCGGTCATGGCCCTAGTCCCGCGTGTACCCGAAGCGCTCAAGCATCGCCGCGAAGGCCTCCCGGGTCCCGAAGTGGATGGTGACCCGGCCCCGGCCCGGGGTCCCGGCCAGACGCACCCTGGTCCCGAACAGGGCCTCCAGGCCGTCCTGGATGGCCGCGAATTCCGGGTCCAGATGCGTTTCGCCGCGCTTGGCCGCAGGGCCTTTCCGACCGGCCGGCTCGGCCGGCGCCGCGTTCTCCCGCCCGTCCGTTGCGGCGGCTTCCGGGGGAGGGGGAAAGGCGCCGTGTTCTTTGGCGTAGGCCGCAAGATCCTCGGCCTGGCGCACCGAGAGTCCGAGTTCCGTTATCCGCCGCCACAAGGCCTCCCGCAGGGCCTCGTCGGCAAGGGACAACAAGGCCCTGGCGTGCCCCGCGCTGAGAAGTCCCGAACCCAGATCGGCCCGGACGGCCTCGGACAGCTGCAACAGGCGCATGGTGTTGGCCACGGCGGACCGGCTTTTGCCCACCCGCGCGGCCAGATCTTCCTGGCTCAGGCCGAAACGGGAGACGAGCTGGGCATACCCGGCCGCCTCTTCCATGGGATTCAAATCCTCGCGCTGCAGATTCTCGATCAGGGCCAGGGCCAGACTCTGTTCGTCGTCGACCTCGCGCACCAGGGCCGGAATCTCCTCCAGCCCGGCCAGGGCGCAGGCCCGCCAGCGCCGCTCTCCGGCCACGATCTCGTATTCGCTGTCGGCGTCGGACACCGGCCGGACCAGCACTGGTTGCAGCACGCCCTGCTCCTTGATGGACCGGGCCAGATCCTCCAGGGCCTCACCGGAGAACTCCCGGCGCGGCTGGTCCGGATTGGGCCGGATGGCCCGCAGGGGAATGAGCATGATCTCCGCCGCCGCCCTGGCGTCGCCGATGCCGCCGAGAAGCGCCTCCAGCCCCCGGCCGAGTCCACGTGCCGATTGCGCCATATATCCGCCCTCCACCTCCCGGCCTCATGGCCCGGGGGTTCGTGTTCGCCATTCAAGACGCTTGACACGCCTCACTGAAACCTTACCCTCAAGGCCTCGAAAAATCCAATCCTAAAGCGTTCCCGGAGAAACTTCCGGGGCGCGGCCGGATTTCCGCCAAGGAGCCGCATCCGTGAGCAGCACCTCTGACCGTTTCATCGAACTGTATGACGCTTCCGGCTCGGTCGTGGGTGTCTTCATCGGCCCCGAACTGTGGAAGAAAACCAGGGACGCGGTCCTGCCCGTTCTCGAGGCGGCCCTGCCGGCCGGGGACCCCGAACCGGCCGGAATCGACCTTCCGCCCGAGCCCATCGAGGACTGGGAGACCCTTGTCGCCTACTGGGACTTTCCCTACCCCCCGGCCTACGACTTGGTCTGCGACCACTGCGGATCGCGCACCGAGGATTGGCGAAAGGACACGCCGCGCAAGTTCAGGCTGACCGCCGCGAGCATGGGCGGACAGACCTCCTTCGAATGCCTGACCTGCCGGGCTCGGATCATCAAGCGGCACTTCAAGAAACACGTGGATGTGGAATGCCGGCCCTTCGTGGACCGGACCTGAACCCCGAAACCTTTCCGGTTCCGCCTCGGTTCCGGCCCTGAAGAGGCCTCAGGCCCCGGGATCGCGACGGACGACCTGCTGGGCCAGGGACAGATAGGCCTCGGAGCCCCGGGACTTGATGTCGTGGGCCAAAACGGGCTTGCCGTAGCTGGGGGCCTCGGAAAGCCGGACATTGCGCGGAATCATGACATCGAACACCAGCCTGGGGAAGCACTTCCAGATCTCGCGCTTGACATGGCGGTTGAGCTTGTTGCGGCCATCATACATGGTCAGCAGCACGCCCAAGATGCCAAGGTGGGGGTTGAAGCGCTTGCGCACCAGCTCATAGGTCCGCAACAACTGGGCGATGCCCTCCAGGGCGTAGTACTCGCATTGCAGGGGGACAAGAAGCTCGCTGGCCGCGCACAGGGCGTTGAGCGTCACCAGACCCAAAGACGGCGGGCAGTCCAGCAGGATGTATTCATAGTTCTCCGCCAGGGTCCGGACAACCTCACGGATGTAGAACTCCCGGCCCGGCCTTCCCACCAGTTCGATGTCCGCAGCCACGAGATCCGTGCTCGAGGGCAGCACATCAAGGAAGGGGATTTCCGTGCCCTGGACTGCCCGGGCGGCGCTTGGCGGCTCGTACAGGACGGTGTACAGATTGTCCCGGCATTTTTCAGGATACAGCCCCAGGCCGCTCGAGGCGTTGGCCTGGGGATCGCAGTCCACGAGCAGCGTTTTTTTTTCCATGACCGCCAGAGAGGCGGCCAGGTTGACCGAGGTGGTGGTCTTTCCCACCCCGCCCTTCTGGTTGGCGACAACGATGATCCTGGCCATGACTTCCCTCCGCGCGCCACATGCATGCGCGTTTCCTTCACGTTTCCGGTCCGGCGGACAGACGGGCGTATCGCCCCGGGCGCGTTTCACATTCCCGGACGGACCGGCGTCACCGCCCAGGGATGTTTCACGTGAAACATGGCCGGGGGATGTCAATCCCGGAATGTTCGATGACAATACGCCTGGGCGTCCTGGAGGGACTCCACAAGCATGACGCTGTTTTCCAGGTCGCCTTTTTTGACGGCGTTGAGCAGTTGGTTCGCCAGATGGGAAAAATCCTCGGCCTCGCCGGCCCATGCGTCGTCGGCCATCTGATGCAGCCTCCGACTGAGCCGGGCAAAGGTGTTGACCGACTCTTCATCCGGAAGCAGGCCCTCGTCAGTCCTTTCGGTGATACGCTCGAAAACCGTGGTCATGTCCCGCTTGATGGTCGAGAAATCCATGGACCGTCCCCGTCTCCAATGGCGGTTTGTTTCCTGTTGCAGCAAGGCATCCCATATGGGGTCAACACCTGCCTGTCAACATCATACCTTGAAATACTCCCGATACCAGTCGAGAAACGCGGCGATGCCCTTTTCAATGGACGTCGCGGGCTTGAACCCCACATCGCGGATGAGGTCGTCGACATCGGCGTGGGTCATGGGCACGTCACCGGGTTGCAGGGGGAGATATTCCTTTTTCGCGGTCTTGCCGAGGTTTTCCTCGATCACCTCGATGAACCGGGAAAGCTCCACCGTGTTGTTGTTGCCGATGTTGTAGAGTTTGTACGGGGCCACACTGGAGGACGGGTCCGGAGATGCCGCGTTCCAATCTGGATTCGGAGCGGGAATGCGGTCCGTGACCCGGACGACGCCCTCGATGATGTCGTCGATGTAGGTGAAGTCGCGGCGCATCCTGCCGTGGTTGAAGACCTTGATGGGCCTGTCCTCGAGAATGGCCTTGGTGAAAAGAAAAAGGGCCATGTCCGGCCGGCCCCAGGGCCCGTACACGGTGAAAAAGCGCAACCCGGTGCACGGCAGGCCGTAGAGGTAGCTGTAGGTATGGGCCATCAGCTCGTTGGCCTTTTTGGTCGCGGCATAGAGGCTGATGGGATGGTCTACGTTGTCGTGGACCGAAAAGGGCATGGTCGTGTTCAGCCCGTACACGGAGCTCGACGAGGCGAAAACGAGATGCCGCACGCCCCCGTGGCGGCAGCCCTCGAGGATGTTGGCGAAGCCGACCAGGTTGGTGTCCACGTAGGCCCCGGGATTCTCGATGCTGTAGCGCACGCCGGCCTGGGCCGCGAGATTGACCACATGGCTGAATTGGTGCTCCTGAAACAGCCGGGACACGGCGTCCTTATCGGACAAATCCATCTTGACGAAGCGGAAGGCGCCATTCTCGGACAACAGGTCCAGCCGGGCTTGCTTGAGTTCGACGGAATAGTACGGGTTGAGGTTGTCGAGGCCGACAACGCTGTGTCCCATCCGCAAAAAACGGCGGCTGAGGTGGAAACCGATGAAGCCCGCCGCGCCGGTAACAAGAATGTTCATGAACTATCCGTTGTGATGTTGAAGGTGGACTCGGTGCACAACACGAGCATGGGAAGAAATGCAGCCCTCCATGGCGCATCGTGACGATGCGTCGCGGACTGCGGTCGAAGGACGTGTCGGTAGGGGAAAAAGAAAAAACCGCAGGCTAAATCGAGGCGTACGAGAGGACTTCACGGTTCTCCCACCACGAAGGGAATGATGTTTCGGCATATGTTCACGACCGGATGCCGCACTTACGCGGCCCTGTACGGGACAGGGCAAAACATGTGCCTCGGACAATAGCGTGATTCAGGGGCGCGTCAAGTGAAAACGCAGCATGTGCACAATCTCACGAAGCGCCCCTTCGCCTTCGGCCATGATTTCCTCTGGAGAGGGGAATCCGAGACAGGTCATGTGGTTGATCCGAACCTCGCTTTCCGTGCCGTCGGCATTCCCCGCGAGGGCGGCAAACGCATCCTTGCCGAAGCAGGCCACGATACGGGGACGATAGACCGCCATGGCCCGGAAAAACATGTCCGGATCGGCGACAAATCCCTGACCGCGATCCGCGCTCATGGGAAAAAAGCCGACCGTCCCCCTGGCGCATTGCAGGGCCGTGATGCAGGCACGCCAAAAGGCGCGTCGCGACGCGTCCCCCTGCCCCGCCATGTCCGAGGCCAGATCGGCATAGGTGATGAAAAGCAAGGCCCCCGGGGTCACGCGCGCGGCATAGTCGCACCAGGGCCGCGGCCATTTCGCCGGGTCGTCCGGTTCCGCCGCGCAGGGCGGATCGGCGCGTTCCTGGAAAAAATAGCGCCACCCGGCGGCTGACCAGAACCGCAACGCGTCGGGAACGTTCAGGAGCGATTCAGCCAATCCCAAATCCTCCAGGCCACCTCGGTCTTGGCCAGGCTGGGCCACTGCTCGATGCGTCCGGCTGCGTCCACGACCGCGACCTCGTTGGTCAGGGAACCGAACCCGGCATCCGGGCCGCCGATGGGATTGGCCACCATGAGATCGCAGTTTTTCCGGCGCAGCTTGTCCTCGGCGTTGGCCACCAGATCCTGGGTCTCGGCGCAAAATCCGATCAGCCGCTGATTCGGGGATTTCGTCCGTCCCAGGTCCGAAAGGATGTCCGGGTTGGGGACGAAGCGAATGTCCGGCGCAGTTGCGCCTGAAACGTCTTTCTTGAACTTCCGGCCCGCTTCCTCGAAGGGGACCGGGGAGAAATCGGCGACCGCAGCGACCATGCAGCCCACATCCACACCGGGCCACATCGCCAGGCAGGCGTCATGCATCTGCCGGGCGCTGCGCACCCGTGCGATTTCCATGGACGCGGGAAGCCACATGTCGCAGGGCCCCATGACCACCCGGACCCGGGCCCCGCGCAACCAGGCGGACATGGCCAGGCACGCGCCCATGAGTCCGGTGGAGGGATTGGACCAGAATCGCGCCGCGTCGAAATATTCATGGGTGGGGCCGAACGCGACCAGAACGGTCCGGTCTTTCATGTCCTGGGGCGTGGCGGCCCGCAGGGCCTGGGAAAAGATGGCCCGCTCGTCGGCCAGACGGCCCGCGCCGGAATCGCCGCAGGCCATGTCCCCGCAGCCTGGTTCCACCACGTCCACGTCGCGCGAGACGAGGATGCGCAGATTCTCACGGGTGGCCTTGGCCTCCCAGAGCATGGGGTTCATGGCCGGGGCCACGACGATCGGACCCGGGAAGGCCAGGGTCTGGCAGGAGAGCATGTCGTCGGCCAGGCCATGGGCCATCTTGGCCATGAAGTTGGCCGTGGCCGGGACTATGAGCAAACATGCCGCCTCATGGGCCGGGGCCAGGTGGTCGAAGGTCTGTTCCGAGGACGAAAACATCTCGCCGTAGACCGGATCGGCGCCAAGGGCCTGAAAGGAAAGCGGGGTGACGAACCTGGACGCGGACCGGGTCAGGGTGGCCCCAACCCGCAGGCCCGTGGCCAAAAGGGCGCGCAAAAGCGGCAGGGCCTTGTAGGCGGCCACGCTGCCCGTGACGCCGAGGTGCGCCCGGCGGCCATGATAGCAGGAAAAACGAAGGTGCGCGTCCATTGGATTCCGGTTGCCCACGTCAGCCACTTTCCCGGCAACCAGGAACCTCATACTCAAAAGACGACGCATCGACAATCATGGCCTGGGACGAAAAAAGGGCCGGCGACCCTTCCCGCAACATGGGGAAGGGTCGCCGGGTTATGGAGGGGCGAAACGCATGGTGAAGGGTATCAGTCCGGGTTTTCGGGGATTTCTTCGGGCAGGCGGACGAGAACGACCGGGACCGTGCTGAGGCGTACGACCTTGCGAGCCACGCCGCCGACAAGCATGTCCATGAATTCGCTGCGGCCATGGGCGCCCATGACCACGAGATCGTGGGATCCCGCGGAAATTTCCTCCAGAATGCGATCGGCGGGATTTCCGGCGACGATCGTGATCCGGGCCTTTGAAACCGGGCAATCCGGCTCGTTCGTGGCGCATTCCTTTGCGGCCTCACGCACCCGATCCCGGGCCGTCTCCAGGGCCTTGGACATGGCCGCGTCATTGAAGTCCCGCCAGGCCTCGGACCCGAAATGCTCCTCGAGATCGAAGCCGGCCTCCTCGCTCATGAGTTCCACCACGTCCCGGACGACATGCAGGATGGTCAGGGATGCCTTGTAGTGTCCGGCCAGAGAGACGGCATACCCCAAGGCGCGCCTGGCGCTCTCGGACAGATCGGTTGCGTACAGGATGTTGCGTATGGTCGGAAGCATGGGTTTCTCCTTCAAACGCCCTTTCAGGCGGATCCCGCTCGGGCCTTGTCCTCAATGCGCCTGGTTCGTCTGCGGGGAGGAAACGGCCGGCGCCGGGGCGACGCCGAACACCCGGTCGGTCAGCCGGACGTACCAGGCCGCGGACTGGACCTGGATGATGTAGGCCAGGGCGACCACCAGGGCGGCCTCGGAGCCTTGCGAACCAAAGGCGTTGATGGCCACGGCCAGGGCGATGGACAGGTTGCGCATGACCGTGCCGTAGACCAGGGCGATGGCCTCGCCGCGCGGCAACAGCCACTTTCCGAGCAGCGTCGACACGAGATAGTTGATCCCGTAGACGATTCCGAGGGGAACCAGGATTGCGGCCAGGACTTCCGGTGAAGCGGCGATGGATCTGGCCTTGAGCGCGATGGCTATGATCACGATGCCCAGGACGCCGATGGTGGAGAGGGCCGGAAACCGGGGACCCAGGCGCTCGGCGAAGGCCTTCTGCCCGAACCGGCGGATCAGGAAACGCTGGGTGGCATAGCCCGCGGCCATGGGCAAAAACACGATGAGCCCGATCTGCCCCATGACCCCGGCCACGTCCACCTCGATGTCCGCGCCGAGAAATCCCCGCACATAAAACGGGGTCGCCAGCGAGCCGAGGGTCAGGCCGATGACCGTCATCTTGACTGCGGCCGAGACCTTGCCCTTGGCGAATCCGGTCCAGGAGATGGTCATGCCGCTGGTGGGCACGAGCCCGGCCAAAAGCAGGCCGAGCACGAGGTAGGGGCGGTCAGGGAAGAAGAGCATGGCCACTGCGTAGGCCAGAAAGGGGACAATGCCGAAGTTGATGGCCTGAGTCAGGATCTGGGCCTTGGCGTCGCCTTTGGAAAAGACCTCCTTGATCTTGAGCGTGACCATCATGGGATAGACCATCAGAAAGGTGAAAGGCAGGATGAGGCTTTTCATCCACGACGCATCGGCAGCCAGTCCCCACGCGAAACCCAGGGCCATGGCCGCGGGAATGGCCAGGACCAAATTCTTTGATATCTTCTGCAAAATCGACCACATCGTCTTTCCTCCAGCGGTAATGGCGGACTTGCACGAAGCCGGGCCGCTCCGCCCCGATGCGCGGGACTTTCGCGAAATCCGGCGCGACGGGCATTGATCCCGATCAACGTGAGACGACTTCTTCACGTAAGATGAGGAATGGAGGAAATGGGAGGGAGGGGGTTTCGGGTACCCGAATGTCGAGGTCACGACCCTAGAGGATGCCCTTGTCGCGGTACAGCTCAATGTGCCACTGGCAGGTCCGTTGGGCCACGGCCTCCACATTGTGATCGACAACCTTTTTCCAGCTCACCTTGCCGGTGCCGGGATCGGCGACGCCCTCGCCGATGAATTCCAGGCCCAGGCGGACATCGCCGGTCACGAAGTCCGTCTCGGAGAACGTTGCCCTGGCCACCAGCCATATCTCATCGGGATACCTGGGGAGGGATTCCGAAAAATGCAGGAAGACGACAAAGCGCGGATTCGTGGACAAATCCAGGCCTTTTTCCCGGATCAGGCCCTTTTTCAAAACCAGGCGGAGACCCCCGGCGGAAATATCCTGGAGGACGGCCGCGCCGTTTTGGAACCGCTCCATATCGGCCAGGGGGTCCCGGAGGTTCAGGGATTGGCCTTGACCGTAGCGCCATATCGCGATCTGAGCGAACTTGTCGCGGTCAGGCGTGACCCGGATGCTTTTTCGCCTCTGGCCGGATTCAAGGGAGGCCGGAAAGCCCAGTTCCAGGACAATCGCACCCTGCTGGCCGGGACGGGAGTCGACCAGGGTGGTCCGGAACATGTAAAAGATATCGCGCGGTCTGGGCCTGGATTCGCGGAGCTTGAAAAAACATGTGACCGTGGCGCCATTCCACCGGGACGATACCGATGTAATCGAGGTGGTCTCGATAAACAGGGAGTGTCGGGTGAACCGGTGCACCGTGCCGGTCATGGACCCCAGGCTGGTCACATCCGCGTCGAAGCTCAAAAACACCTTGGAGCGCTGCACAAGGGCCTGATCAAAAGTCTCGGCCAGCCGCTTTGCGGCCGCTTCCGAGTCCTCCTTGGGCGGTGACCGTTTGAGGCGATCAAAAGCCATGTCGGGTACGCCTTGAAAAAGCTTCGTTGCCTCCCTTCCCTGGGCAGGACTGGAAACGGCCGACTGAAGCCGGGTTCATCTCTACGGCGGGTTTGCGGCGGTGTCAAAGAAAAGGCCTCGGACAAGGGCCCGGTCATTTCCTTAGGAATTCGAGACGGGCCCTGACCGCCTGGGGATTGGGATAGTCTTCGAGAATGGATTCGTAGGTCTTGATGGCTTCAGGCGTAAGCTGCAGGGCCTCGTAGGTCTCGCCGAGCAGAAAACCGGCCTGGGCGCGGCGGCCCGGGTCAAGTCCCTCAAGGGACATGAGTTTGTGCAGCATGGTCCTGGCGGCGTCGAACTGGTCCATGCGCAACAAAATCCCGGCCTCCTCGATGCGGCACTGGAAAATCACGGCGGGTTCCTCGCCGATCTTGCCGCATTCGCGCAGGACGCTCAGGGCCTGTTCGGCCTTCCTGTCCAGGGTCAGACTTTTGGCAAGCTGGACGCGGGCCAGGGAACGCCGGGGTTCGCTTATGCCGGGCAACTGGAGATATCTGGTCCACAACTCCCCCGCCACTTCCCATTCCCGAAGCGCCCCGTGGAGTCCGGCGGCCCGTTCGATCACCTCCGGAAGCACCGCCGGGTCGGAGGCGTATTCCAGGAGCATGGCGTCCACGATGGGCAGGGCCTTTGTCGGTTCCTTGCGCAGGTTGACGGCGATGTCGTAAAGCCTGTTCCAGGCCTCGAGTCGCTGGGCTCCCTGGGGAAACTCCTGGAGATAACGCTGGTAGAGTTCCTCGGCCGTGAGGTTCTCGCCCGTGATGTAGGCCGTGCGGGCGCCGTGAAGCAGCGCCTGTTCGGGATCCTCGGGATGACCGCAGGCGGTTGTCAGACATGACGCCGCGAAAAGAACCGCCGCGAAAAAGCTGCGCATGGCTCATCCATCCGCTTCGCCATTGTCCGCGCCTTCCACCAGGTCGAAGCCGATGACCGTGTCGTTCTCTTCCATGCGCACCAGCATGACCCCCTGGGTGGCCCGGCCCACGGTGCTGATTTCGGCCACGCTCAGTCGGATGATCTTGTTGGCCGAGGTCAGAAGCAGAAGGCCGTCCTCGGGACGGACCATGGCCGCGCCGATGACCGGTCCGGTCTTGGGCGTGACCTTCATGTTGATGACCCCGAGACCGCCTCGATTGCGCAGGGGATAGTGCTCCAGGGAGGTCCTTTTCCCGTAGCCGTTGGCCGAAATCACCAGAAGCTCGGTGCGTTCGCCGCCGGTGAACACCACGCCGGCCGCCACCTCGTCACCGCCGCGCAGGGCCATGCCCCGCACCCCGGAGGCCGCCCGGCCCATGGAACGCACGTCGTGGCCCTTGAAGCGGATGGCCAGGCCGTTTTTGGAGGCCAGAAGGATCTCCGCGTCCGCGGTGATCTCCCTGACCATCAGAAGTTCGTCCCCGGGCCGCAGGGTCACGGCGATAAGCCCGGTGCTGCGGCAGTTCTTGTACAGTTCCACGGCCGAGCGCTTGACCATGCCCCGCCTGGTCGCGAACAGAAAATACCGCTGCGGGGAGAACTCTCGCAGGGTCATGGCCGTGGCGATGAACTCCTCCTTGTCCATGGGCAGGAGGTTGGCGATATGCGCCCCCCGGGCCGTGCGGCCGGCCTCCGGGACCTGGTGCACGGGCAGAAGGAACATGCGGCCCTGGTTGGTGAAAAGCAGCAGGTGCTGGTGGTTTGTGGTGGTGCAGAAGGACTGCACGAAGTCGTCCGTGCCGGTCTGCACCCCGGCGATGCCCTTCCCGCCCCGGCGCTGCTGCTGGTAGTTGTCCATGCGGGTGCGCTTGATGTAGCCGCGCCGGGACAGGGTGATGACCACCTCGTCGTCCGGGATCAGGTCCAGGATGTCGATGCCTTCCAGGTCATCGAGGATCTTGGTGCGCCTGGGGGTGGCGAACCTGGCCTTGAGTTCGGTGATCTCCTCACGGATGACCCCGCGCAGGACCTCCTCGTTCTCCAGGATGCTTTTTAAGTATTCGATGAGCTTCAGAAGCTCGGCGTATTCCTCGAGAAGCTTCTCCCGCTCAAGGTTGGTCAGCCGCTGCAGGCGCATGTCCAGGATGGCCTGGGCCTGGCGCTCGGACAGGGAGAAGCGCTCCATCAGTCTCTGTTTGGCCTCGGGCGGGGTCTTGGAGGCCCGGATCAGGGCCACCACCTCGTCGATGTTGTCGATGGCGATTTTCAAGCCCTCGAGGATGTGCGCCCGCTCCTCGGACTTGCGCAGATCGAACCTGGAGCGGGCCAGGACGACCTCGCGGCGGTGGTTCAGGAAGTGCTCGAGGATCTGCTTGAGGTTCAAAAGGGCCGGGCGGTTTCCGGCCACCACCAGCATATTCATGCCGAAGGAGGTTTCCAGCGGGGTGTACTTGTAGAGGGCGTTGATGATGATGTCCGGAATGAAGCCCTTCTTGAGGTCGAGCACGATGCGGATGCCCCGGCGGTCGGATTCGTCGCGCAGGTCCGAGACGCCCTCGATCTTGCGGTCGTTGACCAGGGCCGCGATCTTCTCCACCAGGGAGGACTTGTTTACGGCATAGGGAATCTCCCGGATGACAACGGCCGATTGGCCCTTCTTGCGTTCCTCGACCTCCACCGTGCCCCGGATTTTGATGCTCCCCCGGCCCGTGGTGTAGGCCTCGACCAGGCCCCGGCCGCCGTGGATGGACGCGGCGGTGGGGAAATCCGGACCCGGGATGCGGGCGATGAGTTCGGCGATGTCGCAGTGGGGGTTGTCCAAAAGGTGCAGCAGGCCGTCGCACAGTTCCCCCAGATTGTGGGGCGGGATGTTGGTGGCCATGCCCACGGCGATGCCCGAGGAGCCGTTGAGCAGAAGATTCGGCACCTTGGTGGGCAAAATCTCGGGTTCCTGCAGGGAGTTGTCGTAGTTGGGCCGAAACGGCACGGTCTCCTTGTCGATGTCGGCCAGAAACTCGCTGGTCAGCCGGGACATGCGCACTTCGGTGTAGCGCATGGCCGCCGCGGCGTCGCCGTCGATGGACCCGAAGTTTCCCTGGCCGTCCACCAGCACGTCGCGCATGGAAAACTCCTGGGCCATGCGCACCAGGGCGTCGTAGACCGCGGAATCGCCGTGCGGATGATATTTACCGATGACGTCGCCGACCACGCGCGCGGATTTCTTGTACGGCCGGTTGTAGTGGTTTGCCAGCTCGTGCATGGCGAAAAGGATGCGCCGGTGCACGGGCTTTAAGCCGTCGCGCACGTCCGGGATGGCCCGGCCGATGATCACGCTCAAGGAATATTCGAGGTAGGATTTCTTCAGTTCCTGCTCGATGCTGATGACTTCGCTCACAATGTGCTCCACCTCCGGGGCGAAAATCCCGGAGCGTTTTTCACCCGGAAGTTAGATGTCCAGCTCGCGCACGCTCAGGGCGTTGCGTTCGATGAATTCCCGTCGCGGCTCGACCTTCTCGCCCATGAGGTCGGAAAAGATGTCCGCGGCCTCCACGGCGTCCTCCACGTTGACTTTGAGAAAGGTCCTGTTCTCCGGGTTCATGGTGGTCTTCCAGAGCTGCTCCGGATTCATCTCGCCCAGACCCTTGTAGCGCTGGATGCTGATGCCCTTGTGGGCCTCGTCCATGATCGCGGCCAAGAGCTCGGAGAGTCCGGAGACCTGCCGGGATTCCTCCTTCTTGGTCAGGGTGAAGACGTAGGGGGCGCAGGCGGCCTCGAGCTCCCTGACCGATTCGAAGGCCCGGCGATAGGCCTTGGAGTGGAAGAACTCCACCCCGATCCGAAACCGGGTCCGCGAGCCGTTCTCGAAAAGGACGTAACGCCGCTTCTCGTCGTCATCCTCCAGTTCCTCCGCCTCGGCCCGGTACCCGCGGCGCGAGGCAAAGGCCGCGAAATCGTCCGGCACGGCCCCGGTCTCGAAATCATCGGGCGCAAGACGGCGCTCAAAGTCCAGGATGGTCCGCAAAAGCGCTTCCGGGATGCCGTAGGCCACGGCCTCGGCGATCCTGGACTCCAGCAGCCGGATGCGTTCCACGAGCTCCACCAGGGACTGGCCGCGAAATTCCCGGTCCGGGGTGGCCACCACCAGGTCCTCCCCGATGCGGCCCAGAAGAAACCGGGTCAGTTCCTCGTCGTCCTTGATGAAGCGCTCGAAATCACCCTTGTGCACCCGGTACAGCGGCGGCTGGGCGATGAAGATATGCCCGCCGTCGATGAGTTCCGGATACTGCCGGAAAAAAAACGTCAAAAGCAGGGTGCGGATGTGCGCCCCGTCCACGTCCGCGTCGGTCATGATCACGATCTTGTGGTAGCGAAGCCGCGAGATATCCTTCTCCTCCTCGCCGATGCCCGGTCCCATGGCCGTGATCAGGGCCCGTATCTCCTTGTTGCCGAGCATCTTGTCCATGCGTGTCTTTTCCACGTTGAGGATCTTGCCCCGAAGCGGCAGGATGGCCTGGAAACGCGGGTCGCGACCCTGCTTGGCCGAGCCGCCGGCCGAGTCGCCCTCCACGATGTACAGCTCGCTCTCCTCGGGATTCTTGCTCTGGCAGTCGGCCAGCTTGCCCGGCAGGGAATGGTCGGAAAGCGCGCCCTTGCGCCGCACCAGCTCCTTGGCCTTGCGCGCGGCCTCCCGGGCCCGGGCGGCGTCCACGGCCTTTTCCACGATGGCCCTGGCGTCCTTGGGGTGCTCCTCGAAAAACACGGTGATGGCGTCGTAGACCACCTTGGCCACGATGCCCGCCACCTCGCTGTTGCCGAGCTTGGTCTTGGTCTGGCCCTCGAACTGGGGCCGGGGCAGCTTCACGCTGACCACGGCGGACAGGCCCTCGCGCACGTCGTCGCCGGAGAGCTTCTGCTTGTACTTCTTGGCCAGGTCGGATTTCTCGATGTAGGTGTTGATGGCCCGGGTCAGGGCGGTGCGGAAGCCCTCCAGGTGCTTGCCTCCCTCGCGGGTGCGGATGTTGTTGGCGAAGGTGGGCACGTCCTCCTTGTACTTGGCGTTGTACTGCAGGGCGAACTGGACCACCACCCCGTCGATCTCCCCATCGCCGGAGATGATGTCGTGGATGACCGCCTCGCCGGAATTGAGATCCCGCACGAATTGGGACAGGCCGCCCTCCGCGTGGAAGGTCTCGCGCTCCTGGGTGCGCTCGTCGCGGAAATCGATCTCCAGGCCGCTGTTCAAATAGGCCAATTCCTCGAAACGCTTGCGCAGGGTGTCGTGGGAGAACTGGACGGTCTCGAAGATCTCCTCGTCGGGCCTGAAGCGCACGGTGGTGCCGGTGGCCTCGGATTCGCCGATGACCGCAAGCTGCGTGACCGGCACGCCGCGCTCGTAGCGCTGGTGGTACTTCTTGCCGTCGCGCCGGACCGTGACCTCAAGGTATTCGGCCAGGGCGTTGACCACCGAAACACCCACGCCGTGCAGGCCGCCGGAGACCTTGTAGGCACCGTTGTCGAACTTGCCGCCGGCGTGCAGCACGGTCATGACCACCTCAACGGCCGGCCGGCCCTCCTTGGGGTGCATGTCCACGGGGATGCCCCGGCCGTTGTCGCTTATGGTCACGCTGTTGTCGAGGTGGATGGTCACCCCGATGCGGTCGCAGTAGCCGGCCATGGACTCGTCGATGGAGTTGTCCACGACCTCGTAGACCAGATGGTGCAGGCCGCGCACGTCCGTGGAGCCGATGTACATGGCCGGACGCATGCGGACCGCGGAAAGGCCCTCCAGGACCGTGATGCTCCCGGCGTCGTACGCTTTTTGAGTGCCGTTTTCAGTCATGAAATGTATTCCTCATTGTAATACGTCTCTTCGACGATCTTCATGGGCATGATGATCACCAAGTAGTCGGGATCATCCTCGCCCTTGATGCCGCACGGCCCTTCGGTCCCGGTCAGGGTGAAGGTCACCCGGTCGGAATGGAAGTGGCCGAGGATGTCGATCAGGTCCTTGGTGGGAAAGGCGATTTTTTTCAGGTCGCCGGCGAACTCGGCGGTCAGGGTCTCGCTGGCCTCGCCGGACTCCTGGCCCTGGCTGCGAAGGGCCAACTCCCCGGCGGACTCGAACTGGAAATAGGCGCAGCGGTTGGTGTCGGTGTTGAAGATGGCCACCCGCTCCATGGCGTCGGCAAGTTCCTCGCGGTCGATGGACAGCACCGAGACACCCTCGCCGGTGAGCTTGGACACGAAAGTCGCATACTCCGGGTACTGGTAATAGCTCAGCGGCAGGCTGAAGGTTTCGCGCTTGTCCGTGCCCCGGAAAAACAGGCGTTTCTGGTTGATGGCCAGCTCGATTTCATCGGCCGTGAGCCATTTTTTGAGTTCGGTGACGTATTTTTTCTGGATCAGGATGCCCTCGGGGGGAAGCATGGCCTGCACGTCGTCGTTGAGAAACGCGGACATGGCGAACTGATGGCCGTTTAGGCCGCAGACCTCGACCCTGGATTCCGCGCCGTCGGGCCTGAAATACATGCAGGCCATGGCCTGCATGGTGTCCTCGTCGCTTATGCAATAGGCCACCCGGTCGATGAGTTCCTGGAGGAAATCCCCGGACCAGACCACCACCCCGCTTTCGGGAAAGGGGGAGAAGTTCTGGAACCAGCTCTTGTCGCTGGTGGGCAGCTTGTACTTGCGGCTGCCCTGGGTGATGAGCAGGTTTCCCGAGGCCGCGTCCAGGCGCATGCCGATTTCGCCGGGAGGAAGCTTGCGGATGAGTTCGTGGAAATTTCTGCCCTGCACCCCGACAAGCCCTTCCTCCTCGACCTGGGCCGGATATTCGCCCGTGAACTCCAGGCTGGAATCCGTGGAGAATATCCTCAGGGCGCCGTTTTTGGCCTCAAGCCAGATCGTGCGCAGAAAGGCGGCTCCGGTCTTGGCCGGAATGATGCCCGAGGACTTCTGCAGCCCATCGATGATGTCGTTGCGAAAGACTTTCACAAACATGGGGCGCTCCTTGCTGGTTCATCAGTGGCGTCCGGTTTTCGGACAAGGGCGGGGCCGTTTGGAGAGACGCATGGATGACCCGGAACCGGGTTGGCGATTCGATTGGATCCAAAAAAAGAAAAATGTTTTTTCGTCATCATCATTAGGGGCGTGGGCATGTGCGTTACACGTTCAACATATTGAAACCGTTTATTAAAAAAAGAACCTGAAAAAGGACGCGCAAGGAACCGGCCGTGCCTTTGAAAGACCTCCGGTCATGTCTGGCCGGCCTGGCGGCATTTTTTCGACAAGGTTTGGAACAAATTTTTCATTTCCTCACTATCGCCCTGCAATTTCATTATTTTTTTTATGGAATAGAGCACCGTGCTGTGATCCTTACCCCCGAAGGCCTTGCCCAGGGCGGGATAGGACATGCCGAGCAGGGAGCGGCACAGGGCCATGGCCGTCTGCCGGGCCATGACCACGTTTTTGTGGCGCTTGGTCCCGAGGATGTCCTTGACCTCCACCTGGAAATGCGACGCGGTCACGGACAGGATGTATTCCGGTGTCAGGCTGGAGCCGCGGCGGTCGTCGCTTTGCCGGATGAGCCGGCGGAACTCCGCGTCGCCCAGACGATCCCGCTGCATGTGCTCCCGGAAGGCGTCGATCTTGAGCAAGACCCCCCGCAGTTTGCGGATGCTTTCAAACCGCCTGGCCAGGGTCAGGATCTGATCCCTGTCCAGGCCGAGTTTCTTGCGGCGGCTGTGCTGGTCGATATAGTCGACCCGCACGTCGAGGTCCGGTTCCTTGAGATGCACCACCAGCCCCCATTCCAGGCGGGAACGCAGGGTAGGATCCAGGAAATCGAACGCGGCGATGCGTTCGGCGCTGCAAAAGACCATCTGCTTTTTGCAGTCGTAGAACATGTTGAATAGAAAAATAAGTTCTTCCTGTAAATCAGGATACTTGCGTACGGACTGAAAGTCGTCCACAAACAGCCAATCGAAGGAATGGAGATACTTTCTGGCCCCGTAGGTGTTCCCGGGAAACTTGACGGTGAAGATGTTTTTGATGTCGTCCACGTTTCCCATGAACATCTTGTTTTTGTCGTGATGGCGGCACAGGTCGTTGGCTATGGCCCGCAACAGATGAGTCTTGCCCGTGCCCGAGGCCCCGCAGATGATGAACGGGTTGTATTTGATCTCCCCGCCCTTGGCCACTTCCCTGGCCAGGGCCACCGGAAAATGGTTTTTTTCGTTGGCGCAATAGGTCTCGAGGGTGAATCCGTGGCCAAAGGGAAAATCAATATGGCTGACGAAATCGGTGAAGGGCATGGCCCTGGTCTCGGCGGGCGGCGCCGTGCGGCAGTGGTATTGCAGCACATATCCCGGCCCCATGAACCGGCCGACCTCCTTTTCGAAAAGGTCCTGGACGCTCTGGCCGAACCATTGGGCGAAATACGGATGGGGAAACTGGACCGAAAACACCTGGATGGGCTCGATGACCTCCACTTCCAGCGGGTCGAACCAGCGCTTGAGATCCTGCTCGGGACAGGCGCGCGACAGATGTTGACGTAGGGCGTCCTTCAGCACGTGTCATCCAGTGGAAAAAAGGGGCCGCCGGCTGGACCGGCGCACGAAAAAAGAAATAAAAAACAATATGTTGAAAGAAGAAAAAAGACGCCTCCCTCCCCACGCTCCCAAACAAGGAACCTACCCGAAATTCCCCCGCAAGCCAAGAGCCGGTCCGCCCGGGGAGAAAAAATTTGCCAAGCCGGGTGAAATCGGCCAGGATACGCGGCCTCGCCATGCGGTTTCATGCCGCAAGCGGCGAAACGCACGGAGCGTGAACGCCCATGTCCCACGAAGTCAAAAAAACCGTCAGGGAAATCAACGAACGCATCAAAAAAGGCCAGGCCGTGGTGGTCACGGCCAGGGAGATGACCGACATCGTCCGCCGCCTGGGCAAGGTCAAGGCCGCCCGGGAGGTGGACGTGGTCACCACCGGCACGTTTTCGCCCATGTGCTCGTCGGGCATGCTTTTCAATTTCGGGCAGGAACCGCCGGTCATCCGGGCCTCCAAGGTGCGCCTCAACAGCGTCCAGTGCCACGCCGGGCTGGCCGCCGTGGACGCCTACCTGGGCTGCAC
>Ga0067045_1028405_pt1 | contig 34323 bp, 28 predicted proteins | sample TerdegcTABiofilm_FD_59184 | JGI IMG/M metagenome (GOLD analysis project Ga0067045, IMG submission 59184) | Combined Assembly of (Gp0054472, Gp0054536) Wastewater bioreactor microbial communities from Singapore -Terephthalate degrading...
ATCACAACCGCTGACGATGATAGTGAGTCAAATCCAACGTCAACTCCCGATGACGACGGCAGAAGCGGCGATGACAGCTATAATGAATCCAATTCAATTACAACTTCTGACGATGATGACGGAAAAACCTTGCTTTCACTTTATATGGGATTGGAATACACTGAAATGAAAGTTATGCCTATAGAAATAATTGGAACTGTTTTGCCTTCAATAGCGAGTGGGAATGAAAATAGTAGTAAAGCCATATCAAAAGATAATGAAAAAGCCGATAAGTTAAGGACTTATAAATTTATTGATAGTAGAATAAATATTAATAAAACAGATACTAAAATAAATAAAAACAAGAAAGTAATAAAGAATAAAAATAGTGATTCATATTGGGTAAATATACTTATAAATAATCTGAGAACCAACCTGCATGGAACTTTTCACTGTATAGGAAATAAACATTTGCAGAGGTTCCTGGATGAGTATTGCTACCGGTTTAACAGAAGAAATAATGAAGTGGAATGGTTTGATTTTCTACTGTCCAGCTGCTGTAAGAACAAAACCGTAACCTATAATGAGTTAACGGATTTAAAGATATAATTAATAACATAAACCTGACTCTTGCCGAATTAAGCGGAGGAATGAGAAGAATCCTGCAACGGGGAGACGGACTTTCCGAATAGGGTCTAAGAACCGCTATAAAACCCGGAAAAGCAACCGACTTTTCCGGATGAAAATAGGTTTATATCTTCTTTATATATACTCCTCCAGGCATTTTCTTTATTATACCGTTCAGTTCCATCTGCAATAAAAAGGAAGACAGCGGTTGTGGAGGAATTCCCGTTTTCATTATTATTGTTTCCGGAATAGCGCCTTCCTCTCCCAGTGCTTTCAGTATTTCCCCCTCCTGGGGAGAGAGGGGGATTTTCTCATCTTTTGCTGGTGAAGACTCTTTTTTCAAGCCCATCTCTTCAAATTCCTCGATTATATCCTCGACACGGGTTACCACTTTTGCTCCCTGTTTGAGGAACAGATTACACCCCATGGAGGTGGAACTGGTGATATTACCGGGAACTGCAAAAACTTCCCTGTTGTAGTCCAGGGAGAGTCGGGCGGTTATCAAAGCACCACTTTTTTCGGGAGCTTCCGTCACCAGACATCCCAGGGTCATGCCGGCCAGAATCCGGTTGCGGAGGGGGAAAGTCCATTTGCCGGGGGACATGCCCAGGGGAAACTCGGAAATAACCGCTCCCTGTGCTGTAATTTTTTCCCTTAAATGAATATTCTCCGGAGGATACGTGATATCGATCCCCGACCCCAACACGGCGACGGTACGTCCTCCCGACTCCAGAGCGGTGCGGTGGGCATAGGTATCCACTCCCCTGGCCATACCGCTGACTATGGTCAAACCGTACTGACAGAGTTCCCTCACCAGTTTTTCCGTGATCTGCCTACCGTAATTGGTGATTCGGCGGGTTCCCACCACGGCCAGAGATAAGGAATCTTCCTCCTTCAAATCCCCCTGCACGTATAATACCGGAGGGGGATCCGATATATGCTTCAATCCTCCGGGATATTCCCTTTGATGGCAACCGATGAGTCGGACGCCCAGGGCCTGAGATTTTTTTATTTCCTCCTGGGCCCAGGTGAAATCCTTATATCGGACAATCAGTTCGGCAATGGCCCCGCCGTTCTTTTTGGGTTCTATAACCGAAAGGATCTCCTGGCGATCACTTTCGAAGATGCGGCGGGGCTGTTCGAAATGAGAAAGCAACTTTTTTATATCATCACTTTTTAAACCGGTGATTCTGGTGAGTGATAATAAATATATAATATCTTCTTCAGCCATCATTTACCCTTATCTGTTAATTTGTTTTATATGCATTCGGTTACCCTGTCATGTTAATCTGCCATTTTATCTAGTCGGGCGGCTCTGTCCTGGGTGGGAGGATGGGTGGAGAAGAGTTTCTCCAGGATCCAGGGTTGCTTTTGCCCCAGGGTGTCCAGTTTGCGGAGGGCTTCGGCTCCCTGTCTGGTGCTGTAGCCCAGTTTTTTCATGTGTTCGGCTCCCCGTTTGTCAGCCTGGAATTCGTCCTTCTGGCTCAGTTGATTATCCATGATCATATTGGCTCCGCCTATGAGGATGTCGTCCAGTTTACCGGGGATGGTTCCCAGGGCCGACTGGATTACGGCATTGACATAGTTATTGCCCAGTTTTTCCACCGAGTCCCGGTTTTCGATATGTCCCACCTCATGACCTAAAATAAAGGCCAGATGGGCATCATCGGGGAATTTCTCCAGCAGTCCCCGGTGAACGTAGACGTGTCCTCCGGGACAGGCGAAAGCGTTGATGGTGTCGTCGTCTATCACCTTAAACGTATAATCGATGCCCTCGGTTTTGGCATTGGCGGCGATCTTGGCTCCCAGATTGCTGACCCTGGCGTTCATGGCGGGATCCTGGGAGACAGTGAACTGTTTTTCCACCTGTTCCACCAGCACTTTGCCGATTTCCTTTTCCTGTTCCGTGGTGATGAGTCATTTGGCCAGCATTCTGCCCACTCCGAAGAAAATCGGGGAAGTGGAACCGGCGGCCACAGAACCGCCCGTTCCGGGGCTGCTGTTGGCCATTCCCGACAAACCCGTATAGGTTCGGGATACTCCCCTGGTTTTAAAAACGGGTCTTGCCCGGATGTCCCCGGAGACTCCCCTGGTGAACCCATCCTGGGGAAGAGGTTCGCTCTCGCTCTTTTTCACATTCACCTGTACCCGTAAGGGAAGGGTGTTGCCCACAAAATTGGTTCCGGATATTTTATCCATTTTTTATCTGACCTCCCGTCGATTGTAAAAAATCGTTCTTTTATCTGATTTCATCAGAATTATATCATATTTCAGCCTCCGTCGCAAGAAAACAGAATCAGGAGTTACGCTCAAAATCGAGGAAACCGGCATGAAATCGTCATCCTGAACTTGTTTCAGGATCTGGAGAAACTGGCATGAATTCTGGGTCTTGATGAAAAAAGGCGTAAGTCCTGCAGAATGTTAACAGATGGAAAGGGAATCGGTCAGAGGGGATGGAATTCTCTACTTCATCGATTCCAGAGGATATTATATTCGGAAAGGAAGTTATTCTTGAAAGCCGGAGATCTGATTAAAAAATTAAGAAATATAAAGGACGAACACATAAAAGACCGGAAGCCGGAAACAGAAAAAGATGACGGGAGGCTGGATCTTCTTCTGATTCATTGTGATCTCTTTTATGAAATGGAATTTTCCAATGTCAATATCGGTCTGGTCTATATCGCAACTTATCTCAAACAAAAGGGATTTACAGTGGAGATATTGACTTCATCTGATATTTATAAGGTATCTCAGTTTAAACTCAAAAAGATTCTTGAAGAAAAAAATCCACGCATGGTGGGCTTTTATATTATATCAGATAATTTTGAAATAGTTAAATATCTCGCCAACGATATAAAACAGTGGATAAAGGATGTTCCCCTTGTGGGAGGGGGACCTCTTGCCGGTGCGGATCCGGATCTGATACTGAAGGATTCTCCTGTTGATATGCTTATCACCGGTGAAGGGGAATATGCCGCCGAAATGCTCCTCAATTATATCATCAAAAAAGAAGGAGATATAAAAAATATACCCGGTCTGATAATGAAAAGAGAGACTCTCGCCCGTTATGCTCCCGATTCGCCTCCCATTACCGCTTTGGAAGAGAAGGACTCTAATTCCGTTGATGAGGGGATTTTTACCGCAAGTCCTCCCCTCCCCATAGAGAACCTGGATCAACTCCCCTTTCCCGGAGATGAATTCTTTCAGGGACAGCAGGTTTTTCAGGTGGTGTCGGGGAGAGGTTGTCCCTATCGATGTACTTTCTGTTTTCAGACGGGGCATGGGTTAAAATTTCGTTTCCGCTCCGCCGGCAACGTCCTGAAAGAAATTATTGATAAACTGAATAATCTGCCCATGGTGGGATTCGATTTTATTGATGACGCCTTCATCATGGATCCCCTGCGTTGTATGAAAATAGGAGAAGGATTGGCGAAATACCGGAGGGAGACGGGGAGAAATTTTATTTTCTTCTGTCAGGGCAGGGTGAATATTCTGGATAAGCACCCTGAGATTCTGCCTGTTCTGGCGGGGGCGGGGCTGGCCAAGATGCAGATTGGCATCGAATCCGGCGATGAGAGGGTTTTGAAAGCCTATAAGAAGGGAATCACCCTGAAGCAGGTGAGAAATTCCGTCCGACAGGCGAAGGCGGTGGGCAGCGTGGTGATAGTGGGGGGATTTATCCTGGGAGGCCCCTTCGAGGATGAAACCACCTTTCAAAATACCCTGGATCTGGCCTGTGAACTCATAGAGACCGCACCGGGGATTTTTGAGGCATCGGCGGGATTTTTAGGAGCCTATCCGGGAACCGCTATTGCAAAACACCCGGAAAAGTTCGGTCTTCAACTGGTGGAGCGGGATTTTGTCAAGGGGCCTAGTCTGGGGGATGTGCAGTTCAGAACCGATGCCCTTGACCGAAACCGGATTTCTCAGATGGAGACCGTCTTCCTCAATAAAACCGCCGAAACCCTGGCGAAAAACCTCCACCGGATTCCACCCTCCCTGATAAAACTTCACTTTCAGCGGGCGGAAGTCTTTCGGATGTATTCTTTATTATATCAACTTTTTTTAAGCAGAATGAAAACCGTTAAGAATTATCTCGATTTTTCCGGATCTCCCCGATTTTCGGCTCTGGAAGGGATTCCCGGTAATCAACTTCCTCTCTGGAAACCCATGAGAATCATCGATAAGATAAGTTATTCCGCCGCCGGTGAAGTGTATCTCCCCTATTCCATACAACAGGAGGTTCTCCGGGACAAAAACGATATTCTTTTATATCAACTTTCATCGGGCAAACTTAATATTATGGATATAATTCATCGGTGGAGCGAGGAAACCGGCGAGGTAGTTCAGGACCCCGGAGAGTTCTTCAATAACATCCTGCTTCCTTTTTATAAGCGAATGGAAAAGAACTACCATATCATTTTTTATCGTTAGCCTTCATCGGGAACCTCACGATTTACGCTCAAAATTGAAAAAGCCGGCATAAAGTCGTACTCCTGAACTTCATGAGTTACGCCCAAAATCGAGGAAACCAGCATGAAATCGTCATCCTAAACTCGTTTCAGGATCTTTGGGAATCGGCATAAAATATGGATTTTGGCAATAAAAGGCGTAACTCCTGAATATATATCACTTTCTCGCTGGTGGATCAGAGTGGAAGATTTCTCGGCTCCCGATTCCGGACTTTTCCTTATCAGGTAGGTGCTTCCCAGTTCCGTAGCTCCCTTCCCTTTTATATATATGAGATTTTTTTCTGTTTTGCAATAAACTATATTTCCTTCCTTATCTATATAAAGCGGTTTGAATGGAAGGGGTGGATATTTCCAATCCGGATGTTCCGTTCTGAATTCGGTTAATATGCCCTTTTCTTTCTCTATATTATCCTGAGTAATTATAAAACTCAACTTTTTCCATTTTATGGGTTCTGTTTTGTCCAGCCGGAGAATAAGTATTTTATTTTCTATTTTATTCTCAGGTAGTGCGGCGTTGAACAGGGAGGGAGAGGGAAAAACCAAAGAGAAACGGCAAATGAAAGTAAACCAATAGTATATATTTTTTTTATTTTCATTAAATCTCCCTTATCAATAAAAGGTAAAAACATAAAATAGACAAAATCAGAATGTGCATAAATTCTGAAACCGACTCCCTGCTCTACCGCCGGTAGCGGTTGAACAGGGAGGGAGAGGAATGTAATGAAAAACCAAAGAGAAACGGCAAATGAAAGTAAACCAATAGTATATATATTTTATATTTTCATTAAATCCCCCTTATCAATAAAAGGTAAAAACATAAAATAGACAAAATCAGAATGTGCATAAATTCTGAAACCGACTCCCTGCTCTACCGCCGGTAGCGGTTGAACAGGGGGGGAGAGGAATGTAATGAAAAACCAAAGAGAAACGGCAAATGAAAGTAAACCAATAGTATATATTTTTTTTATTTTCATTAAATCCCCCTTATCAATAAAAGGTAAAAACATAAAATAGACAAAATCAGCATGTGCATAAATTCTGAAACCGACTCCCTGCTCTACCGCCGGTAGCGGTTGAACAGGGAGGGAAATAACATATATGGCGGTTTTAAGGAGGGGTAAAGTCCCTCACTCCAGGACAGGAAGGACTAAAGTTCTTGGCTACCGTTGAGTCCGTTTTCGGTCATGATATTGGTAAAGGGACTATTCTCCTCTTTGGCGTGCCATTTCTATGGCGTATTGCATGGCATCGCTGGCGGCTTTGACCTGATAGAGCCGGTCTCCTCCCGATAAGATTTTTTCCATGCCGTTTTGCAGTTGGTTGGCGTCTTTGGTTTCGGGATAGAGTCGGAGCATTTCCAGACCTTCTTCCACTTCCTGGACGCCGATTTCGAAAGTTTCGACGAATTTTTCGAAGGCTTCTCTCACTTGGGGGTCTTCCGAGTGTTCGGGAGCGGGGATCTTTTTCTTATCCTCCTTGACTTTTTTCAGGATGCCGGCGAACCATTGAATGGTTTCCATATATTTTTCCGTAGAAATCTTTTTCTGTCGGATATTTTCAACGGCATTGCAGATCTTCTGGAGGTTTTGGGTCATAACGTGTCCTGTTTGCCTGATGCCTTCTTCTTCCAGGCGGAGATCCACGGTGGATTCCTCTTCCATTTGAAGGGGTGGGAAGTTGAAGTTACATTTTTTGCAATAGCGAGCAGAGCGGACGTTTTCGGTTCCGCAGCGGAAACAGAGTTTCACCTTGGGTTTTTCCCTGGCTTCCTTGAGTTTGGTTTCCAGTTCCATCAACCGTTCGGCGGATTCGTTGGCGGAGGTAAGTCCTTTATTGATATGTTCTTCCTTGAAGTCTTTAAAATAGTTTTGAGCCTCGGTGAGTCCGCTTATTATATTCTTGACTTCTTTTCGGATTTTCTCCTTGCTTTCCTCAAAAATCATCCGTTCATCGACGGTGGGTCGGATATTGTCCAGATTTGCCAGGAAGTTTTTTTCGATAGCCAGCAGGGCTTCCAGGCGTTCTTTCAGGGCTTCCGCAGGCAAAGTTTTCCTCCGGACGCAATCGGCTACCCGGAGCAGTTCGTTCATCAGGGGGGATTCGGAAAACTTTTCTCTCTGGGCTTCCAGTTCCTTGAGCCGGTCGAAGGAGGCAAAGAGTTCGGCGAAGGCGCCACGACATACTTCCAGCCCTTCTTCCAGATCGTTTAATTTCGAGGATTTAAAATATTTTCTGAGTATATAGATTCCTTCTTTTAATTCTTTGAAACCGGCATCTATAATATCAAATTCCTCAATATTTTCGGGAGTTTTTTCCTGAAATTTCAACTCATGGTTGAAGAGTTGGATCATCTGGACGGTTACCTGTTCCACATCCATGAAACGTTGTTGTAATTCCCGAATATCTCCCGTTCCCTGTTTGATCTTTTCCGCAATTTTGATCATCTCGTTCAATTGGGGAGATCTGGTCAGTTCCAGGGCATCTCCCGCATCTTCGGCTTCGAGTTTGAATTTGTCCATTAAAAGAGCCCCCTTCCGGAAGAAGAATATAGCAATGATTTTTCCATTATTTCTCTTTATGGGGTTTAAAACCTCTTTTTCCCCTCAGGATATTGAAAAGAGAAACTTTCTCGCCGATTACTTGTTTTTCGCCTGTTTTTCGTAAATTTTGTCCAGGAAGAGGCTGTAGAGGGTGGTTAAGAGGAGCAGGGCGGAAGGGAGGAGGGCAAGAAGATTTTTTTCGATACTGTTGAGAACGATCAAACCGATGCTGGAAATTCCCAGAAACCCCAGTAGCATCTTGTGGTGGAACAGGGGGTCTTTCCAGAGGGGTTTCTTTTTGCTCTCTTTTTCCAGGAGTTCTTTCATTTCCTCACTGCCGGCGTTGTTGTGGGCGATTTTTCCGCTGGAGGGGGACATGGTTTCGTGGAGGCAGAGGGTGCAGAAGGGTTCTCCCACTCTCAGGGTGGTTTCTCGCTTGAGATGGTTGTGGATCTGAATCAGGAGTTTTCCCTGCCAACCGGGGGCGACGGTGGTGGAGAGGAGAGAAAGTCCCCGGACGCCGGTTACGGAAACGACGCCATGGAGAGTTCCGCCCATATTTACGGGCAGTTGAACGTTTTCCAGGGTTTCCACAAAGAGGGTATCCTGGGGAAGAATCTGGATTTCATGGCCGTCTTCCAGATTTTTGCTGACGTTGTTCATATCGAAGGAATAACACCATTTTCCCACCCGCAGGTCATATCCGCCGGTGGTTACCGAGTCGTCGTTATAGGAACCTATGACAAACCCCTGGTCATCCTTGTATTTGGTCTTGATGTCGTTATCGCTTAGCATACTTGAGCCCTTTCTTGATTTTATAGTAGTTCTGAGTAAGAGTTTCCTGAACCTGTAGTTCAGACCTTCAGGTCTGCCGGATATATAAAATCCCCCATCGGAAATTTTTTATCAGACTCACTATATTATAAAATCCGACAGGTTTGCAAAGATTTTCATCAGATGGATAAAAATTTCTGCACATCGGGGTTAGTTTCCTTCGATTTTATGTCTTCCAGCAATTTTTTTGCTTCAGGGAGTTTCCGGACAAATTTCAGGTAGGTTATAATGGCGATCCGCATTTCCTTATCGTTGTTGAAGCGGTTAAAATAGATATTCCTCATGAGTTTCACAGGGCTGGAGAGTTTGAGATCGGTGCATATCTGAAGGGCTTGCAGGGCCAGTTGCCGTTCTCCCTTTTGCAGAGCCCAGTTGATGGGGCGGAGATAGAGTTCCGGAGTTGAGGGTTTTTCATATTTAAGTATATTTTTGGTGGCTTCCAGGACAGCGGTTTTCTTGTTCATGGTGGCATCGGGGGAGGAAAGAATATTCTGATAATAATCAAAGGCATCTCCGAATAGAAGTCCGTAAGCCATCATACCTCCCTGAAGCATGGCGTCGTCCTTGTATTTGGGGTTTTCGACGGTGGTTTTGATATATTCCTTATCTTTGTAATCTTTTTGCAGACCTAAAAGAAAGAAGAAGAAACTCCTCTCCTGAGGGGTTTTGTCAGAGGACGTGATAAGGTATTTGAGGCTCTCCTTGTTGATTTTCGGCGCGGCGGCTTTCAGGTGGACATAATCCGCCTTTGCCATTTCGTCGAAAGCGTCTTTGGCAAGAACCTTGTTGGAATTATTCAACTGGGAAAAAGCCCAGCGGATTTTCGCCACAGGATCTTTCTTTTTGATAAACTCCGCCAGTTTGGTCAGATAACTGCACATATCCTTATCCTTGTCGGGATAGAATTCGTTGAACTCGTAATATTGTCCGCCGGATTTGAACAGACAGAAGATTCCCACGGTGTTCACCGGTTTGGCGATCATGGTATCCAGGTAGAACTTGTCTCCCTTTTGCCAGTCTTTTCCACGAATTACTTCATATATGAGAATTTCGGATCTGCCCTGACCGTCGGCATCCTTATACTTTCTTAACAATTTACCGTATATGGTTAAATCCGATTCGTATATTTTATCATATAGAGTGGTAGTATCCGGACTGACTCCGTAGGGCGAACCCAGGGCGGCAGGGGAATCCGGAAAAGACAACATCAATAGTAACAAAAAAACGGAAACAGTTATTATAGGGCTTCCACAACGGGAGTCGGCGGTTTTTGCCCGACGGAGAGGGCAATTATTACAACGGATTTGCATGACTTTACTCCTTTACACGGGTATAGACAGGATTTCACCGATTTTATCTCCTTTACGGGTACAGAGGGGGACTATTTCGGTTTATTCCCGTTGCACAGGGGTTTCATGGTTTATTCCCCGTTTCTGTCCGGTTTTCCAGAGACAGGATCCAGTTTATCCATCCGGTGACGGTTCCCGCCCGGCGGTAGTATGTTTTATCCGAACTAATGTTATATAGATTAGATTTTTTCATTATATTTACAATTTCGTCCTTTGACGGTATTCGTTCATTTTTAAAGTATAACTTTAGTATATTAGCAAAAACCTCATGTTGCAGTATCAGTTCCGTCAGATAAAGTTGTCGTTGCTGGTAGTTGAACCGGAGCATTTTTTTGCCTCTGTCCGACAGACTATAGAAGGGAACTCCGTGATAAGATAATTTGTTAATGAGTCCCAGATACCTGCCTGCGTCGGTATAATAATTGGTCTGTCGGGCGTCGAAGGCATAGTTCAGGGTTATTTCGTCCCGACTCCTTTCTCCCTGGGACAGCAGTTCCCACAGGTTGATGACCCGCCTGAAATTATCCGCCTGGGGAAAGGGTATTTCCGGCTCTGTTACTATATTTACCCGATTCAGGACTTCCTTTATATCCTGCAGGGTTATTTTCGTCCCCGCAACGGTATAATTCTTTTGTTTTTTGAGAATCAGGGAATTATAATGGAAGGGATCCTGAAATTCATATTCGTAAAAACTGAAAATATCGTTGGAATAGCAGATAAACACCGGGCGAACCCGTTTTATAACTTTATCCCTCCACAATCTGAAAGGATAATATAATTGACGAATAATAAAATCATCTGAAATAAAATTTTTAGCCTCAATAACGGCAAGAGAAGTATAGGATTCATATCCTCCGTCGATTTCCATCTGGGCGTTGGACACGGGGATTTTCAGGTCTTTTTTATCTTGACGGCTTCTTATGTAAAAGGAAAATTCTCCCGAACTCATCCTGCCCGACAGAGTGGGAAAGAGGGGTTTTTCCTCCAAAAAATCCTCCAGCATTCCTGAAATGTAGGCACAGTTTATAGCCATGGATTCACTGTTGATATTGGTATAATCTATACTTTGTATATAGTCTGGAAAATGAATTTTATATATCTTGCCGTCGATCTCGTCAATATCCTTATAGGCTTCCATATCGGATATAATATAATTACCTCTGGTGACGGGTAATATGGATAAGTTATACTCTCTGAATATATCGGGCAGATTAATCTTATGGTCGAATTTGGTCATGAGACGGGCTTCCCGGAACCGGTTGATCTCTTCCGAGGAGATCTCAAAACTCCCCTTTTTCTCCACTATTTCCGGTATCCTGTGGAGATGGAACAGTTGTTTCCATGCCTGATTATTTTTTGTGGAGAGGGTGGTTTCAGTCAAAGTTTCTCACCAGAACCTCATCGATTTCCCCTCGTTTTCGGGGATTGGAATTGACCGCCCGTTTTGCCTTTATGATATCGATTTTATATTCCTTATAAAGTTCCCGTATAAAGGGGGTTGATGAATTGGAGAGCAGAAATCTGATTTTATTCCCGTTTAGTTTATCACAGGTGTTTCTAAGCCGGATCTGTTCTTCTTCATTAAATCCTCCCTTGTCGTACCCTGTGAAACTGGCGGTGTCCGACAGGGGATGATAGGGGGGATCCAGATAGACGAAATCTCCCCGCTGAACTCCCGTAAGAGCCGCTTCAAAATCGGTGCACAAAAATTTTATGTCCGATTGATTCAGATAGGAGTGAACAGCCCGGAGAACAGCTTCGTTGACTATGTTGGGATTTTTGTAATTGCCGAAAGGAGTGTTGAATTCTCCCGATTTGTTAACCCGGAAGAGCCCGTTATAGCAGGTCTTGTTGAGATAGATCATGCGGGATGCTTTCTGTACCGGAGAGAAGTCGTCATATATTTCCCTGTTACGGTCTATGTTTCTCAATTCATAAAAATATGTTTTTTCATTTTTATGTTTTTTTAGGTCTTCGATTAATTCATCTATACTATTTTTTATTACCATATAAAGGTTTATGAGTTCTCGGTTTATATCATTGACTATTGCCCGATGGGGTTTTATAGCAAAAAGAACCGCTCCTCCGCCGATAAAGGGTTCAAAATAAGTATCTATTTTTTCAGGTATATATTTTAATATATGCTTTAATAATTGGCGTTTTCCTCCCACCCACTTCACAACGGGAAGGGTGGTTTTTTCCTTTTTGCCGTTTTTAATCTCTTTTACCTGTTTTATTTTATTCATAGATTGATTTCAATTCTCTAATAAACTTTTATTCCCTTGTATCTTCTCCCGGATTTGGGACACCCTACTTCTATTTTTTTAATGGAGGAAAAAATCCTTCCACCGGAGTAAAGGGAATGGTATTATGAGGAAATAAAAAACTTAAGTCCTGAATTGATGAAGAGGTTCTTATGAAAGAGGAGAAAAAAGTCTGGCGGATTCTGGAGGAGATTTGTAACCGGTTTGAGGAACTTACTCCCGGTTCTTCCCCGATTATAGAGGATATTTTATATAAACAGGTATTTGGTGTAAAACCCGATGACAGAGAGATTCCCGATGCCGTTTTGCCCCTTGTTAAGGAGTTGAAGCAAATATCGGGAGAAGATGTTTTTGGTCTTATTTATGAATATTTTCTTGAAATGGGAGAAGAGGGAAATAGAAAAAAATCCGGATCATTCTTTACTCCTGAGTATATTGCTTCTTTTATGGTGAAAAGGTCTTTAAGTTATATTATTGACTCATATCTGCTTTCCGAACCGGATAAAACAGCCGTGCAGGAGGAATCGGCGGGATTAAAAATTCTGGATCCCAGTTGCGGTTGGGGAATCTTTATCCGGGAATTTCGCAAATATTGGGACTCTCTGAGAAACTCCCCTTCTTATCAGGATTTCCCCTTTCCTCACGCGGATATAACTGGAGTGGATATTCAGAAAAAGGCGATAGAAACCGCAAGAGACTATACCCTTCATCTCCGGCATCGGGATGGGGGAAATGCAGGGGAAATCGTCGGCAATGGCGGAACCGGCTGGGATATCGGTGAGGAGATTGCGGAGTCGGTGGCAGCAGTGAGTCGGGATTCGGGAATTTCTCTTTCGTTTGTTCATGGAGATTTTCTGAGTGATGATATTTTTTATCCCTGTGGTGAGGAGTTTGATCTTATTATAGGCAACCCTCCCTATTTCTCTATTGGCGGTGGAGGAAAAGGAAAAGATAAGACTGAATATCATTCTTTTTTAAAAGATCATCACTTTTTCAGAAATTATTTCAGGAGTCAATCGGATATTTTTTATTATTTTATAATAAAATCAATTTCTCTTTTAAACCCTGGTGGTATTTTGAGTTTTATCATTCCTTCTTACTGGTTGGAGAACCGATATAGCGATCTTTTAAAGAAAGAGATACTAACAAATTGTATAATAAAGGAGATTATTTTTTTTGAACCTCTTAAAATTTTTAAGTCTATAAGAGATAGTTTGGTAAATATAGATACTATTATATTAATATTAGAAAAACAAAAAGTAATTAATCCTTTTTATTCTTTAAAGTATGATTTTAATATATACCGTCCCCATACCGAAACAGAAGAAAACCCGGAAGAGTATATTAACCATATTTTATCTTCCTCCGCAGTAATTCCCCCATCCTCTGTTCTTCCTGTTCCGGTTTCTCATTCTTCTTCCGCTCTTCCTTCCTCCGTTATCAGATCCACTGTCTCTTCCCGGAGTCTGGGAGAGGGGAAGTGGTTTTTTTCCTCATCCGCTACCGCCGAAGATATATTCAAAACTATGAAGATTGACTTTGATAATATATTCCCATTAGGCGATATAAATAATAAAGAAATAAAAAATCACCTGTGGGGTTTTGATAAAAACAGCCTTAAAGAAAATTTCAGGGATGAAGGAGGTATATGTTATATCGGACAGGGACAGGAGTCGGGTTTATCGGAAGTCTTTACCCTCTCCGGCGAGAAAATACGGCAATTGAATCTGGAATCGGACCTGCTCAAACCCAACATAAAAAATAGCGATATTTATCCTTTTTTTATATACAACAGAGATGAATTTCTTCTTTTAATTCAGGACTATGATGATATGAATAAATATCCTCAAATAAAGAAATACCTTTTAGCCCATAAAGAGCAGTTGGAATCGAGACAGAGGGTTAAAAAGGGAGTGAGAAAGTGGTACTCCATAAGTATTCCACAGAATCTGGAGATTTTTTCTTCCCCAGTGAAGATCCTGACCCCCTACCGCTCCCCTTACAACCGCTTCGCCCTGGATGAGAGAGGTTATTTCAATGACGGAGGCGATGTCCGGGGACTGGTTATAAAAAAGGAATGGTTGCCTTCTGTTTCATATCCTTATCTTTTAGGTCTTCTTAATTCTAAGTTAATAAACTACTGGTATTGTATGGGAGGCAAAAGCAAGGGGAATATGAATGAATATTTTACTCATCCTCTATCCCGGATTCCCGTCAAAATCCCTTCAAAGGCGGAAAAAGAGAGAGTTGAATTTCTGGTATCGGAACTGCAGAGGTTCTTTTTGTCTTTTTGGAGAGAGAATAAGAAAGAAGAAGTAGTAAGAGAAGAAGCAAAGGAAGTAATTAAAAAAATCAATGAATTGCGAGTAAAGATAGATACTTTGATATTTGATATTTACAAAATTCCCTCTTCACTACGCTCTTCCCTTCCGTCTCTTCAAGAAATAAAATATCCCGGGTTTGTCGTATAATTCCCCCCTGTTTCCTTCATCGGAAGACCAGTATTCCTGCAATTCCACCTATTAATAAATATACCACCGGATGTACTTTTTCTTTAAAGACAGTCATCAATATAAAGGTTATAACCGCTATTGAGAGGGTTATGTAGTCTTTTACAGTTATTCTTCCCACGGAAAAAACCGCCATGATGATCATAGCAATCACTCCGGGACGGACTCCCCTCTGGATCTTTATCATGAAATCGTTCTTTTTAAGTAAATTTAACAAATAAATCAAAAAGGCTATTAAAATAACGGAAGGCGTGATTACCGCCAGGGTTGCTACTACCGCTCCCCACAATCCTCTCACCTTGAATCCCGTGAAAGTAGCCGCATTTATTCCGATGGGACCCGGCGTCATCTGGGATATGGAGACTATATCGGCAAACTGGGATTCGGTAAGCCAATGGTGTTTCATCACTATTTCTCTCTCGATAAGGGGTATGGTAACTATTCCGCCGCCGAAGGCCACCAGACCGATGATAAAAAAACTAATAAACAGATTAATGTATAACACTATATATTTTCTCCTGACGGAACCCCGTCTTTATCTATTTCTAACCGATTCTCTTCCCCGTTTTGGCTTTCGGTTTTTTCGTCATGCCCCTCGTTCCTGCATGTATAGTATTTTTTAGGTTCTATTTTTATTGCAGGTTCTTCCATGTTTTCATTGCCGCCCGTGTCCATATCTCCCACCAGAAAATATCCTGCCAGACCGGATATGATGATAGCCAGCAAGGGATGTAATTTTAAAATAGTCAGCATTAAAAGACATAAAATAACCAGTAATATATGTTTGAAACTCTTTACGATAGTCTTTCCCATTACCAGGGCGGTATAAACCACCAGTCCCACAATTCCAGCCCCCGCTCCTCTGAGAAAGGAGGAAATATAGGGATTATTCATATTGCCGCTGATTAATAAAGCAATAACCAATATACTTACGAAAGGAGGCAGCACCACTCCCGACATGGCAAGTATCGCTCCCACAATGCCTCTGATTCTGTATCCCACCAATAAGGAAAGGTTCACCGCGATGACTCCCGGCACTGCCGTCGCTATAGCCATATCGTCAACGAATTCCTCGTCGGTCAGCCATTTTTTGCATGTCAGTTCGTGCCGGATTACCGCAGCCATGACCATTCCCCCGCCGAAAGTAAGAGTTCCTATGCGGAGAAAAACGTAAAACAGATCCCACAAGCCCGCCGGCGTGTTTTTCGAACCGGGGGAGGGATCCGATTGTGTTCTGTTTTTGTCAATCATAATTTTCCCGGATTTCTGATTTTTTACTTACCACCTTTTATCATTTCCTGAATTCGCTTAAAAAATCTTTAATTTTAGTCGATTGCGTACTCACCCTCGTCTGTGCCTGTAAAGCCCAAAGGAGGGACTGTCGCTTTACGGATAGTCCCTCCTTTTTTTATATTAACAGGAGTTACGCTCAAAATCGGGAAACCGGCATGAAATCGTCATCCTGAACTTGTTTCAGGATCTGTTGAAACTGGCATGAAACCTGGGTTTTGGTAATAAAAGGCGTAACTCCTGTATTAAAATACGGTATGTATTCGGTCCTTGGTCTCCCTAACTATCAGCGGAATCCTAACTTGATAACGGGATTCAACGATAGAGGACTGATATATACAATTTGCCGGGTTATTCGGAGTATTTTTTCAAGGCGTCTTCCATGGATTGGATATTAGCCTGCATCTGGGCATATTTTTCCTGTTTGGCGGAACTGAGTTTGAAGAACATGGAATTTTTCAGGCTTTCCGCTTCCGCTTTGGCTTTGTTGATGTCTTCCTGCATAGATTTCATGATGCTCTGTTGAGTTTCGGGTTTTATAAATTTCCCCTCATTCTTGTCCAGTACTTCCTTTTTGTCCTCAAAACCGGCGCTATATCCGACAGAATAAGTTTCATAAAGGTCGGTTTTTTCTCTTTCTCTGGAGATGTCTCCCAGTTTCTGGAGACCTTCTAGGATGAGGAGGGAGTTACTTTTGCCTACCTCGCTGCGGTCGGTAACGGCGGTGCCGCTGCTGGAACCTGCTTCCGCTTTCTCAAAGAGGGATCTTTCCGTGAATTTGGCTTGCTGGCTCGACACATTGGTGGTTTCGCGGGATTTTATTTCATATCCGTGCTGTTTCTCGTCTCCCACTTTACCCTGGGTGAGGAAACTCAGTTCCACTCTGGGAATAAGATTACTCCAGATGCCTCCGATCATCTGGGAAGAAACCTGAGTCCCCGCCAGATAGGCATAGCTGTTCCACGATTCGCCGCCGCTGCGGAGGGTATGCTCGTAGCCGATATTGTCCATCATGACCTGTTTGAGTTCCTGCATTCTCTCCCTGGTTTCAAACAGTTGGTCTGTGGGGACTTGATCTTTACTCAACAGAGTAAGAGTGTCCTTGCTGACGTTTTCCACTTCATTACCGATAACTTTCCAAGCCTGGGGGGTATGTTCGAATCCCTTGATCCTTTCGCTGATAGGGGTATATCCGGTTTTTTCTATCATCGCCTTCAACCTCACTTTTTTCCTTTAAGGTTAACAAAATATCATCTGTTGTTTAAATTCTACCATATAACATCCTTCAAAAACAGTTCTCAAATGTTACATGAATGTTAACGTTACGAATCCTCTTTTTTTAAAGGCGGAGAGGGGGATTATTGAATGAATTATTTTAATTAATTACAGGACTTACGCCATTTTATATCAAAACCCAGATTTCATGCCGATTGCCAGAGATCCTGAAACAAGTTCAGGATGACGATTTCATGCCGTTTTCCTCGAATTTGAGCGTAACTCCTGTAATTATTATTTGTGGGTTTCAGCCCATTTTATGACCACCTTGGCAGATTCGAAATGCTTGTCGGTACAGAATCCCCTGGCATGTTCAATCACAGTAACTCCTTTGTAGTTGGCACTGTTGATATCCGCTCCTTTTTCTAACAGAAATTGACATATTTTGGGATTGTTGGACATAAGGGCGATATGGAGGGGAGTCATATTGAATTTTCCTTCGGGGGTTTCCGCCGGCACTCCCGCCTCTATCAGAACTTTTGCAATATCGTCCCGGTCTGTGGGGGTATCACATAGAAAATGAAGAACATTCCAATTCAGTTTTGTTGCAGGGGGTTGATCGGTGCTGAGGGATTTGAGATCTGACCCTTTGGCGATGAGCATTTTTACTATTTCCAGGTTGCTGTTATCGGGATCATTACTTCTTTGTACCACGTAGAAGAGGGGAATCCAGGCTCCGTCCTGATGTTCGTTAATCTGAGCGCATTTGATATTGGGGTTTACGTTTTTGGCGTTTAAAAGAGCGGAAAAGATCTCCTTGTTCACACTTTCTTTTTTCGCAGCTATATGCAGGGGAGTATAACCGTCTCCCGCCCGTTTATGGTTTACATCGCATCCTTTTGCGATCAGCAGTTTGACAATGGCAAGGATATCTTTCGCATTATCCGGGGTACATTCTTCCAGGACAATATGCAGGGGGTTATTGTCGGTATTGGTCTGTTTGACGTTGGGATTGGCTCCCGCATCTAAAAGCAGTTTTATAATCTGGGGATCCTTTACTAGTCCCACCGCCATTTTCAAAATTTCGCCGTTATCGTAGTTGACACATCCCGGATTTTTTTTCAGCATATCTTTTACCGAATCAATTTCTCCCCATTGGACATAGCGATATAGTTCATCATAATCCTCCTTATCCCCCGCCATGGCAGGATTGATACTTCCCATCCACAAAAAGCAGAATAATAAAAGAAAAACACCCATAAAACATTTGTACTTCATAGACTATTCCTCCTTCTGAATTTGGTATCAAATTGAAAAAGACCATTCCCTTTAATAAAAGTAATTCTTTGAAAGGAAGTATTTACCTTCCTGATAAGCCCAAAACCCCTCTGTAATTTCCTTCATAGGAACGGGAATAAATTCTTCCTTACCACTGTATAACCGGATAAGCCAAAAGAAATCCGGACGAAAAAGTGAAACGAATCAAAACAGGAGGGGATAAATATGCCGAGGAAAAAGCCCGTATGTCCCAATTGCATGGATAAAAGTGATGTGGATAGCAACCTTCGCTGCGGAACCTGCAGAGAGCAACTGGAATATAAGGACGAGGAGGGAACTCTTCAGATAGCGGAAAAGGAAAGAAAATGTCCCCGATGCAGTACCGTCAACAACAAGGACGTGCAGTTCTGCGAGTCCTGTGGGGCCAAGATAGGCAAATATTGCGGCTATTGCAAAACCTACCATTTCATTGAGGCGAAAGTCTGCCCCAAAACCGGGGAAGCCATGAAGGAAGAGGAAAAGAGTCAAAAGGGATCGTCCAAATTACTCACCTTCGCCAGTTTCTTTGTGGTACTGTTGATGGGGTTCTTCCTGGCAAACGTCTTCCGGAAACCCGATCCGGCGAATCCCGTGCCGGTTGTAACCGTAACCACCACCGCTACTGCCACCGTAACTCCCGTGCCGGTATCCAACGGCAAGAGTCCCCGTATCGATGTGGTCTTCGTCATCGACGCCACAGGCAGTATGGGAGACGAGATCGATGTGGTCAAGAAAGAGATCCAGCAGATTGTCCGGAAAGTTTCCAACGGCAATCCCCGACCCGACGTCCACTACGGGCTGGTATCCTACCGGGATCAGGGGGATGCTTTCGAAACCAGAAAGAGCGACCTGACCGATAATATGAACGAAATAAACAGCGCCGTCAATGACCTGGACGCGGACGGCGGAGGAGATACCCCCGAACTGGTGGGACAGGCTCTCCATGTAGCTGTCAGCGAGATGAACTGGGATGAGTCCTCCAATACCCGTAAGATGATCTTTCTCATCGGTGATGCAGCCCCCCACACCGACGGCACCGATAAATACGATTATCAGGATGAAGCCCGCAAGGCAAAGCAGAAAGGGATCAAGATTTATACCATCGGATGTCTGGGTATTGAAAACAGCGGCGAAAAGGAATTCAAGGAAATATCCGCCATGACCGACGGGACTTTCGACTACCTGACCTATCAGCAGACTTACGAGAGACCCGACGGATCGGAAGTTACTATCCTCAATGCCGGTGCCCAGACTTTCAAGCAAAACGACGATGTAAAGGGAGACGTCTGGAGAGGCGGTTACCAGTCCATGGTCTCCGGTAAACAGGCGAAAGAGATTACATCGGGAAGTTCCGACGAAGCGGAAATGAGAAGTTTTAAAGCCAAGGGCTGTCAGCAGAATAACCTGGATTACATGATGGGATCCCAGATTCAGAAAGATGCTGAAAGTATGGGAGTCCGATATAACAAGAAATAACCTCTTAAATCCCATGAAAAAAACCAAAAGACCGATAAACGGTCTTTTGATTTTTTGTGTTAATCACCGTAACGCCTTGGGACACACCCCACAAAAAAACGTATCTATTCAGTCCTACAACGACTAAACACGTCATCCTGAACTTGTTTCAGGATCTATACAACATCTTGTGTCTCAGATTCCGAAACAAGTTCGGAATGACGGTGGACTGAATGCATACAAAAAAACTTAATGGATACCCAAAAAAACTTTTTTCCCTTTTCCACCTGCTAATTATTAAATTTAGATAACAAATAGAAAAACACTCTTTGGATGAATAAAATCTTACAGGATTAACCTTCCGGCGAATATGAGACTTGGGGTTTTATATGGTGGTTTCCTGGGAGGAGGATTCCCGGGTGATACTTGCCAGGGCTTGTGCTTTGACATCGGCTTTTTCCAGGTGGGCGACTCCCTTGATAATGGTTTCCTGGGCTTGTTTTATCAGATCGGGATTTTCATCGTCCAGAAAGGAAAAATAGAGTTCGATGGCATCCAGAAAAGACTGGGAGGCGGTAAGGAATCCCTCGTCAATATCCTTGGTTATTTTTGCTATGGATTCGGGAACTTCTTCCTTGAGGGGAGCCATCATGTCGTTAATCTCCTGGGACAGTTCTTCCAGCCTGTCAGCTACTTCCTGATATATCTCGTCTTTTTCATCGGAATTTTCGTTTTCGGCTATTTCCAGCAGTTCATCGCCGATACTTTTTAATTCGGGAACGATTCCGATTTTTTGGGTTTCTTCCTTGTCGGTCATAAAGCAACCTCCCTAAAAAAACTTCGCATTGGTATTGATATATTTTTTATCACCGGAGGAAATTTCCCTGCCGTTTATCCCACCAACACCCGGATAATTTTTGAGGGTGAAAAATAGAGTTCCCTGGCTTTGATGATATGCCAGACGTCGATCTCCTCGATCTCTTTCAATAGTCGCTTCCGGTAATCAGGAGGGCGTTGCATGAATTGATCCGTTGCCGTCAACCGGGCTCTCTGGGAGGAGGTGAGCATCTCTCTTAAAAATCGTGCTTTGAGGTGATTCTTGGCTCTCTGGACGTCGAAGTAATTGATATACTCCTTTTTGAACCCGAACAGCAGAGACTCAGCCAGATCCTGGATGATGGGGATATTTTCTCCCGATGTTTCCAGGAAGAGGCGGTAGTAATTCCTATAGGGGTTTATGTCGGGGTCTCCTCCCAGATTATATGCTAGTCCCATTTCCTCTCTTAAAGCGAAGGCGAACCGGGCGATAAACATGTTGGAAAGAACCAGCAGAGAGGGGATGTCCTCCTGGCGGACGTTTATGGGAAAGCCCAGCATGAGGGTTACGGTGGATCGGTGGGTAATCTCATTGAACTTGCCGTAACGGGGTTCCTGCAGAGGGGGCGGAGGGGGAAGGGGTTGGCTATCCTGGATAATATCAAATTTTTTGAATATCATCTTCTCTATTTTTTCCGCCTCTGTGAAGGAACTTATGGATATTATCAGGTTAGAGGGGGACAGGAGGCGGTTTTTCAGAGTAAGTACGTCATGGAGAGTGATCCGGGACAGGGATTCCTCGTCTCCCGTGAAGGGAACCGAATATGGATGTTCTCCCATGAGGGAGTTCATGAATATGAGGGATGACCTGAAATGGCTGTGAAGGGAATCCTGACGGAGGCGGTTTATGATTTTTGCCTTGACTCCGGCGAATAGATCAGGACTTATTCCGTTAATACGGTTTTCGTCCATATTGAGTATATCCTGCAGCAGTTCCATTCCCCCGGCGGCGTCCTCGTGGAGGATCTCCATGCCCAGATTCCAGCTCTCGTTGGGTTCGAAGTAGTTGAGCAGGGGGGCGGAGGGGCTGTGTCCGGTATAGATGCCTGCCCCCAGGGAGTTGAGTTTATCCTGGAATTGCTGATGGGTATATTTTCCGTACCCCTCCTGGATCAGGTGGGACAGGATTTCGGAGGTTCCTCTCAGGGCGGGAGCCTCATGAAGGCATGGATCTTTGGCCAGGATATGTATGGCGGTGATTCGGGACTGGGGAGCCTGTTCTATCAGGAAGGTGGTTCCTCCGGGAATCTCGATCTTTTTTCTGATGGAGCCGTCTTCCTGGTTATAGGTCCGGGTGATGATTCCGGGAATTCTTTTTCGTCTTCCTCCGGTGCGGGGGGCGTTTTTTTTCTCCGGCGGTATGGATTGCCGCATTTCCCGAGGGGACGGGGTGAAAGTGGATCTATTCAGGAACGGGGGTGTGTTTTTTTCAACATTTTTGCCAGTTACAAGGCAGAAGACTTCCGGATGGTAAAATATCCTGGCGCTCATTTTTTTTAGAGCCGATGGAATTATCTTTTCAAGTTTTGTATGAAATTCCTCTTTCTCCCGGTGGGAGAGGTGAACCATCATACGGGCTTCGGTGATGCCCAGGGTATGGATATTTTCTTCCTGGGAGTGAAAGAACCCCTTTTCGGATTTCAGACGGTTCCTGAGAGAGGAGGAGGAAACGGACATAAAGAGACTCTGTCGCAATTCCTCTTCAAACCGGGGAAGAAATCGGTTCATGTCGGTGTCCTGGGAGAGAGTACAGCGGATAACTAGTGTCCCTTGCTTCCTCCAGAAGAGGTAAAGGGTCTTTATTCCGAGAAATTCGGCAAAGGGTTTAAGGTTCTGTTCCAGGGGTAGATGGAGCAGATCCGACAGCAGGCAGAATCCGGGAAAATGGGGAGATTCGCTGCCGGGAGCTTTTATGGCTAAGTAGATATAATTGTTGGAAAGATCGTCGCAGTTTTTTTGACAGATTTGCAAATCCTGATGGTAGTTCTGGTTGGGATGAGGAGGATACAGGTCGGTATCTCCCGAACAGATTTCGAAATTTTCTCCCGTTCCTGTGAAGCCCCGGTTTTTCATCAGTTTCTCAGTATAAAACAGGGCGGTTTCCGGGGATATGTCTCCCAGGATCCAGATACGGGTATTCCTGGGATTATACCGTTTCCGGTGAAATTCCCGGACTTCATCCAGATTTATATTCTGTACCTCCTCCGGGGTTCCTGTAACGGTATTTGAATAAACATCTCCTTTATAAAAATATCTATTAAATATCTGATCAGCCCGATTTGCCTCCCCGGCACTGTTTTTCTGTATTTCTCTGGATATGACTTTTTTCTCCTTCTCGAAATTTTCTCTGGAGAGAGCGGGCAGATAGATCATGTTCAGCATCAGTTCCATGCAGAAGGAAAAATTTTCCTGCGGCGATATGAAGTAAAAGCAGGTGAAGTCATGACGGGTAAAACCGTTGAAATATCCTCCGTAGAAACTTACCTGATTATAAAAATCTTTCTGGCTTAAAGACTGGGTGCCGTTAAAGACCATGTGTTCGGTCAGGTGGGGCAGGGGAGGAGAGTCGGTCAGAGTGTGGGGAATATAAAAAAACGCCGAAACCAGTCCCGTGGAGGTCATGGGCCTCACCGACAGCAGGGGACCTTTGGCGGTGTTGTAGTGAAAAAAACCGGACATACTTTCCATAAATTTTCCTTTTTGGGGTCTATATTTTATTTCCTATGTCGGGAAAAACAGGCTGATCCGGGTTCCGTACGTTTCCCCTTCGCTGAAGATCTCCATATTCCCTCCGTGGGCGGTCATTATTTTTCTGACTATGACCAGTCCCAGTCCGGTGCCTCCCTTGCGGGTGGTAAAGGCTCCTTTTTCGATACGGGGCAGGATCTCCTTTTTTATACCCTTACCGTTGTCGGTGAAGATCAGGGTGATGCCGGGGATTCCGTCTCTCTCCTCCTGCAGGGATTCCACCCCGATGAACAGCATTTCCTTCATGGGATCCCGATGTTCGATGGAATTCTGGATCAGGTTGGAGAATATCTGCCGGATCCTTTCCTTATCCCCCGTTATGTGGTGAAGAGGTGATTTTATGTTCAGTCGGGCTTTCAGTCCGTCTTCCCTGAGGCTTATGAATATGGTTTTCAGCAAAAAATCAAGATCTATTTTTGATTTTTTATCTATAACTTTACCTGCTCTGGAGAGTTTTAAGAGATTTTCGATAAAGGAGGTAAGGAAGTTTATCTGATTTAGGAGTCTGTTTTTCAGTTCTTCCGAATTTAATCCGCTTTCTCCTATATAGTTGATATAACCTTTTATGATTTGTAGGGGGGCTTTCAGATCGTGGCTGACGGTATAGGTCCACTGATCCAGTTCCTGATTGATTTTTATCAGTTCTTCCTCTATCTTGTTTTTCTGTTCCACGGTTTCTCTTAGCCGGCGGATAGTGGTCTCCAGTCGGGTATAGTTGCGGGCGTTTTTGATACTTATGCCGAATATTTTGGTGAGGTTCAGAGACATGTTCAGATAGTCGCCGATTCTTTCGGGAAAAGTGAAGTTACCCATTTCCACCGCCGAGAGGATCTCGCCCTGATAGTCTATTCTCAGTCGAAATCCATCCTCGATGCGGGTGTATTCCTTCCCCTCCGCCAGTAATTCCCTACAGCGGGATTCTTTACCGTCGAAGGTTCCCCGACGATAAATATTTTCTTCCTTTTCTCGGTTTATGGAGCAATATATTATATATCCCGGAGAAAACAGAAGGGTAAAAAGATCCATGATTTTTTCGATGGCTTGTTCTTCGGTTTCTGCCTGAGCCAGGGTGGGGAGCATATCGAAAGCCATCATATGATCGGCATGACTGCGGTGAGCTTCCGCTACCGAATTGAAAAGTATTTTGTTTTTTTGAGTAAGCCGTATTTCCAGAATCTTTTGTGATAGAAATAATCGGGTGTAATGAGAGCCTATAGTAAGGGTTTCTATGGGAATATTGATAAATAGGGAAAACTTCTCACGATATTGATTGATATTTTCATCACAATCCGTGTCCAGTAAAAGGATCTTTTTGATACATTCCCCAAAGAACTCTCTTGTCGTGGACAGGTCGAATCCCCATTTTTCCATGTTTTGTTCCCAGTTTTTTATCCATCCCGAAGTAATTATGAAATATCCTTCACTAATATATTTTTTTATAAGAGGGGGATTGATCAGCAGATCCTGACAATTGTCCAGAATATAAAATTCGCTCTCCGACAGATATTGTTCTATCAGCGGTTTCAGGGACATGCACCCCCGGCTTAAAAAACATAGATACTGCCCGGAACCTTTCCTCTTTTGATAAAGGCTCCGTATCATTTTATCCCTGGCTTTTGCCTTTAGATTCTGACACAAGGGAGAGAAGGTAATAAAGTCTATTCCCGATAATCCCTCCTGTTCCAGGGCATTCAGCACCTCGTTGCAGAAATTTTCGCATATAATAATAGTGATATTATTATTGCTATTCATCCAGTCTCACCCAATCCAGGGGGTAGGTTCCCCATTTTCTGACGGCGTCGGAAATGGCCATAAGGACTTCATCGGGAACCTGCCAGGGTATCTCCCCGTGGGTATCGGAAAGAATGAAACCGCCTCCTTCACCGGCTTTCTTTATGGCTTCCCTGACTTTTTGTTCCGCTGTCCGGGGTGTCCAACGCCACATCTCTATACCGTTGAGATTTCCCACAATACTGACTTTCCCCTGACATATTTTTTTCAGGGCAGACAGGTCTTCGTGAAGACTCACTCCCACCGCAGCTACTTTTAACTGCATGATGTCTTCCAGAATGGGGATGGTACGGGCTGAGGCGAAATGGATGGCGGTAGCTCCCCGGATGCCGGACAGAATCTCTTTAGCAACAGGGAATCCGGTTCTGAGAAAAAGCTCCCTGGGGATCATGGTGGGGGAGGAGAGGGGATCAAAATAGACAATCATGGATGCTCCCGCCGATAATTGCGCATTGGCCCATGCCAGAGAGAATTCCGTATTTTTTCTCATCAACAGTTGAAACAGTTCGGGTTCCTGGTGGAGCAGATCCAGATATGCCTCAAACCCCATCTGCATGACAGGCAGAGAGAAGGGGGAAATAATCACACCCACCACAGGGATTTCTCCTTTTGCCCATTCCGTCAGGAGTTCCGTGGTTTTCAGAACCTTCTCCAGGGAGGGGGACTGGGATATGGGAGGGATTTCCAGATCCTTTATCTGAGAGAAACTTGTGATAAAGGGTTCTCCCGTGTTGGGAGGCCCGTCTTCCGGAAATTGAACCCTGCCTCCCGTGGATTCCACCTCGATGCCGGCATAATAAAAATTGCAGAGAGAGTCATGGCGGTATTTTCGGCTGAGTCTTTTTTGTCCTTCCACCACATTCTCCGTTTTTGAATAATATTCTTTTATACTCATGCCCAGTTCTTTGGCTCCGTGCATGGTTACCGACAGCAAAAGGGGGACCCGATCCGGTTCCCGGTGTCCCAGGGCGGTTAGAACACGCTGAAAGGGGGTCAGGATATCCCCGTTTTTACCGGTGTTGCCGGGCTTTTTATCGGCGGTCATTCCGGTTTCCCTCCTTTCTGAAAGAGTCTTTCTATAATTTTTACCGCATCCGATGCGTTGTAACCCACTCCGTCGGCTTCCGTTTCATATCCCAGGGTCGGTTCCAGTCGGAAGGGAGCGCCTCCCACCACTATTTTCGTGTTTATTCCCTGCCGGCGGATTTCCTTTATAAACTCTCTTATCCGTATTGCCGAGGGGAATATGAGAACAGACAATAATAAAACATCTATTTTGTCCTCAAGAATTTTGGGAATCAGGGTTTGAGCGGTCATGCCTCCTCCGTAATCCATGACCTCATAACCGGAGGCCCTTAAAATGGAAGAGACGATTCTTTTTCCCAAGGTGTGATAATCTTCGAATACCGCTATGGCTATCCGGGGAAATTTTTTTCTTCGATAGTTTTCCGGTGGAAGTATGTCATCCAGTAATTTTTCACAGATCCTTCCGCTCATATAAACCTGAGAAAGAGCTATTTTTCCGTCTTCCCACTGTCTGCCTATTTCTTCCAGAGAAGGAACTATGAACTCTTCTATGATGTCATAAAAGGGTCTGTTATCGGTACTTTCTTCCAGTATGGTTTTTGCCCCTATGTAGTCCAGAGAAAGCAGTGCAAATCCGAAGCGTTCCGGTTTTTCCGTCCCCATGTTCAACCTCCTCCGGTGCGACTTTATCCATTTATTCCCTGTGCCTCCATTTATTCCCTGCCTTTTTTGGTTTATCAGTTAATTTTTTGTCCTTCCTATTACTCCTCAGGCGGGAAGGGATGAAGGGGGAAAAAATAGAAAATACCCGGAGATGCAGTGTCGGAGACGCCGGCGGGATGACCCGGACTAGGAATACCCCTTTACAGGGAAAGGATCTGATTACCTTTTGTTCTTCTCTACCCCTGACCGGGGGAGGAACAGAGAAAAGAGGATGTCATTTGTTTTATATTTATGGGAAATCTGATATTGGTATGAAATATACGGGCTTATGGGGAATTTTGTTATTATTTTTTCTTTTGCTTTCCTTCTCTTCTTCCGCTCAGGAGCAGGCGGGAACCGGCGGAGTCCGGGGATATGTTAGCAGGATGGTTATCCGGGACGGGAGGGTATTTTTTGTCCGGTGTCCGGAAGTCCGGGTGGAATTGGAATTCACTTCGTTTAACACCGTTACCGACGGAGAGGGACGTTTTATATTAAAAAATATACCTTCCGGAGATTATCTGCTGACGGTCAAGGGGGATAAAATACCCGATACGGAAAAAAATATAATAATAAAAGAAAAACGTTTGTTTAATATGGGTAATCTCTCTTTTTACTCTCCGTCGGATTTGTCCCTCCCATCCATTCTGCCCGGCAGTGTGGCGGGTGTTTTTGAGGATTATACTGAAGATGAAAAGAACAAAATGTTTCCCGGTGATTCCCCCCTGCATCGCATAATATTTTATGATCCCCGGACCCTGAACGCCTATCTGGAAATGGGCTCCGAAGATGTAGTGGAGAGAATCATGTTTTCCCCATCGGGAGAATTGATGTATCTGGTGGATGAAAAGAGTGATTTACTGATTTTTGATCTCAGGGATTTTTCTCTTAGGGATAAAATAAAAATTCCCGGTAAGATAGGCAATATCCACCTTTCCCTGGATGAAGACGTATTCTTTTTTCCCTACTTTACCGACCGGGTTTCGGGAGTTTTGGTGATAGAAGCCGATACGGGCAAAGAGTTGAAAAATTATATTCCTCCCTATACCGGCATAATCATCTCCTGTCAGGCTCTTTCTCTCCAAACTCCCCTCTTCGGCTGCATCGCCAGAGACGACGGCGGCAGGCTGATTCAGATCGATCCCTTCTCGGACATCATGACCGCCAACAGGAAAGTATCTCAACTCCCCTTCGACCTGGCCCTTCTGAAGAGAGACAGAATAGAGGATAACCGGGAGGACGGCAGTGAAGGGATGGACAGGGGTAAACCCGGGGAAAAAGGGGATATAATTATAATCAGCGACGCTATAGGAAAAAAGATTATAGGTATAAATCCCGGTAATTTTGATATTTTATTTCAAACTTCTCTGGAAGGAGTTCCTACCCGGATCACCCCCGGTATCCGCGATAGGAAGATATACGTATGCGTAAAGGATAAAAATTATATAGCGGTTCTGACTCCTGAAGGAAACCTGATCTCCACAATTCCCGTCGGCGATACTCCTCTTTCCGTCTGCCATGAGGGGAACCGGATTTTCGTGGGCAATTCGGGCGGAAATTTTATATCGGTAATAGACGCCCGTCTGGATCAATTGACGGCTAATACAGAAAAAGAAAACTTTAAATATCTTAATGATATTGGTGCTGTACCTTCTCACTGAGAGTCGTTTAACTTCTGCTTTTTTCTCTTTTCTGGGGAGACGTTAAAAATCTGTTAACATAAAATCCCTTGTGCGGGAGTGCGGAATATGTCATAATCAAAGGGTGGAAATTGGAATGTTATTAAAAACGGTTATAAAGTAAAAGGTTTTAAACTGTATCAAAAGTATCAGACCTTTTTTAAAAATATAGGAGGTGCTCAATTGGACGCTATAGGGAGAGTACAGACCAGCGGGGTCAATCTGCCTGCCAAAACTCAGGCTAAAGCCCCGGTGGAAAAGAAGGAAGAATCCGTTCCCGCCCAGACCGAAGATTCCTTTGTTCGAGGAGTTCTGAAAGAAGCGGGACAAATGGCGGTTAAAGTGGGTAATGTCACTTCCTCCAGCCTGGGAGGAGCCATCGGACTGGTAGGTCTGACCGCAGGATTATACGCAGGTGCAGCCGGTGGAGCGTTATTCCTGGGAGCATTGGGCGGAGGTATAGGACCCGTAATTTCCGCCGTTACCACTAAGGGACTACTGGCATTTATGGGAACCAGCCTCAAGACTGCAGGACTTTTCGCCAAGGCGGGTATAGCCATGGGCGGAGTCGCCACGGGTATAGGAGCCTTCCAGATTGCCCGCAAGAGTGCCGATGTGATAGGTAAAATTCCCGGCATGATCATCGGTGGAGCCATAGGTCTGGTTACAGGAACCATTCACCAGATTGAAAAGAAAGTGGGAGGTGGAGCATAATGGATATTCGAAATGTAGGAAGTTCTAATTACGCTCAGTTTTCTGCCCCCACCCGCTCGACCTCGACCACGACTCCCAAAGAGAAGGTTATCACCGATAAGGTGGAACTGGGATCTGCCGACGCCAATGCCGATAAGCCGGGTGCTATAAGAAAAGCCTTCAATTCCATCGTCAGCGGTGTGGGACTGGGGAGCGGAGCTGTCGGAGGAGGAATCCTGGGAGCCTCTCTGGCAGGAGCAACTAGTCTGGTGGAAGGTCTGCTGGCAAGCAATCTCACCTGGGGAGCCTTGGGAGCTGCGAGTCTTACCGGAGGCATCGCCGGAGCGGTGGTGTTCGGTATAGCAGGAGCCTACGGCGGATGGAAATTAGCCGAAGGTATCGGCAAGGGCATTAAATGGATCGGTAATAAAATAATGCAGGGCAAACAATTTGCGGAACTGCAGAAAAAAGAAGAGACTCTCCAACAGAAAGAAACCGAGCTGAAACAGGTTGCGGGAGATCTGGAAAAAAAAATTGCTGATTCCCAGGTCCATTTCGACCAGAAAGCCAAACAACAGGACGAACAGCAGGTCGGATTAGACACCCGCAAGACCCAACTGGACGAAAGGGAAAAAAAAATTGACCAGACCGTCCAGGAAAAAGTAGATAAGATGTATGAGGAAAAGTCCAAAGACCTGCAGGAATTCGAAGGAAAACTCAACCAGAGGCAGGAGGGCTTGAATAAACAGTCTGCCCAGTTGGACGCGGATCGGAAAAACTTTGACGGTCTGGTGGAAAATAAGGCGACCGAAAAGTATAACGCCCGGAAGGAAGTGCTGGAAGGCGAATATCAGGAACGAAACCGGAAACTGGATTCCCGAGAAATGGGCTTGAACGAAAAGGAAAAAGCCATCGATCAGATCATCGATCAGGGAGTTCAGGATAAGGTTCGCCCCCTGGAAGCCCAGTGGAACCAGAAAAACCGGGAAGCGGATCAGCGACTGGATGACGCCCGGAGATTCGAACAGGACGCCCGGATGAAACTCCAGAACGCAGGTATGCAACTGGCTCAAGCGGAAATAATGAAGAATGACGCCTTCAGAGACCGAGAGGAAGCCCGCCGGGAACGGGATCGTTATACTCAGATGAATTCCCAACTGGAAGGGGAAAGAACCAAGATCGAATACGAAAAACGCCGTCTGGTTCAAAAAGAAGCCCAGCTGAATCAGTGGGAACAGGAACTGAAAGCCAAAGAACAGGCTCTGAATCATAAATAATCGGAGATGAAAGGAAAGGAGGGAGACTAATGGACTCCATAAGAAATCTGACCGGATCCGTGGGCGGGTGGATCAAGAGAAATGTAACCGGCAATGACGGACAGGAAGACTACACCCCCAAAGATCCCCAGGCAAAAGAGATCCGGGATAGCCTGGAAAAAATGGAAGATAAGGTGTCCGCCATTCAACAGGATATTGCCAAAATCGGACAGACCTCCGCTCTCCGGCCACCGAAACTTTCCGATGTCTCCGACAAGGAACTGGTTATCATGGGAACCGCCGGAGGAGCTGCCGTAGGAGGAGCTCTGGGTATGGCTAACGGACTCTTGGATACTGCTCTGGATGAAACCAAGATCGACGTAACCAAAACCAGTCATGATATAATGAAGCCCGTCATGAAGGGTTTTGATCATAAAATGGTGGAGGACTCGGACTCCCAGGGGATGCTGAAAGGGTATCAGCACAATTACAATCCCCGCATCGAATACCAGAAGGTAGGCGACTATGAGACTAAATCCGCCACCGCCACCCATACCCTGGACAAGGATTCCCCCGTTACCCAGGGTGTTAAAGGGATGATCGGCGGAGCTCTCACGGGAGGAGCCATAGCGGTGGGTGTCGCGGTAGGACGCAAACTCATGAAAAAAGGGGAGTTCCAGGGCAGAGAAGACCGACCCATCGAGGGAGAAGGCAAGGTTATAGCCACCTCCGCCGCCATCGGTGCTGTGGGAGGAGCCTTGGCGGGAGGTCTGGGCGGAATCCTGGAAGCATCCCATGCCGATTCTCAGACCATCACCTTCGAAAAACCCGTCATGGAGAAAGTTACCATCGGACAGATGCCCCAGAATACCTATCAATCCATCTTCGATGTCTATCGGGAGGAACAGGTTCCCAAAAGAGACGTGGTGGTGGATGGCCCCAAAATGGAAAAGGGACTTCTGGGCATCGGTGAAAAACCCGTCATGGAAAAAGTTACCCAGGAAGTGGGAGCTCAGCCCCGATTCGGCATCATGGGACAGGTTATGGGAGGAGCGGTTCTGGGCGCCATCGGCGGAGGACTCATGGGTATCGTGGCTAACGTCATAAGGAAGATCATTTAGTTTTAAATTAAAACTTAAAATAGTAAGATGTTGTATGGGGGAGAAGATTCTTCTCTCCCATATTGGAATTTATTGAAGTAATAAAAGGTATTTGTATAGTAATCTAAAAATGAGGGAGTTTATTTAAAATGTTTAGAACTAAGTTCAGTTTAGTTGTAAATGTAATGTTACTCCTGACGGCGGTTCTCTGTTTTTGTATCCCCTCTTATTCCCAGGAAATTTCCAAAGGTGAACAACTATTTCAAAAAGCTCAGCAGGAATGGGATAAGGCTTATTATATAAAAGCCGGGGAGATCTACCGACAGGCAAAAGAACAGTTTATAAAAGAAAATAATTCTGGCAGGGCGAGAATCTGTCAGTTAAAGATATTCGACATCAGGAAAATAACCGAGGAGTATCCCTACACTTACCAGGATTTACTTAAAGAATTCAAGGAAGAATTTAGAAATTTCTCGGAAAAAGACCTGGAGCAATGGATAAAAGATGGTTGGGTGGATCATATCATGATAGACGGCCAACCCCGGTATTTCGGCAGTTGTCTTAATAATTTACAATACCGCCATCCCGAAATACGGAGAAAATTTCCCGATATAGTCCGAGAGGATCGGGAAATATCCGCCACTTTCCTGAACTTTTTCCCCGCATCTCCCTCCGGCGGTATGGCTTACAAAAAGACAACCCCCTATATAACACCTTGCAGATTCCTCTCTACCATGAAAGTGGAAATCCCCCGCAAGGAATTACCCCAAACCGGGTTACTCAAGGTCTGGTTTCCCTATCCCGTCCAGACCGCCTGCCAGACCGACATCGAACTGGTTAAGGTGGTCGGTGAGGAATACTGGAAATCCGGCCCCCACACCGACAGGGACATAGGAACCATCTATTTTGAAGTCCCCCTGGATAAACTGGAATCGGATCTTAATCTGGAAGTTCAATATGTATATAAAAGTTATCAGCGATATTTTAGGATAGACCCGGAAAGGGTGGGCGAATATGACAAAGAGAGTGATCTCTATAAACTTTATACCGCTTCCGGGCAGAATATCGCCCTGACTCCCGAAATCCGAGAGAAAGCCCGGGAAATCGTGGGCGATGAAACCAACCCTTACCTTCAGGCGAAAAAGATTTATGATTATATAGTCGAAAATGTCAAATATAGTTATATGCCTCATGCTTATCTGGATGTGGTGGGCATTTCCGAATCTCAGTATGTCCATCAAAATCAATACGGCGATTGCGGAGCCCAGAGTTCGTATTTCTGTGCCTTATGTCGCTCTCTGGGAATTCCCGCCCGGTGTACCGGAGGATATCAGGTGTTGAGAAAAGGAGGCGGGCCCCACTTCTGGGCGGAGTTCTATCTCCCCGAATACGGATGGATTCCTGTTGATACCACTGTTGCCATCGCGGGAATGCGCAGCGACAACCTTTCTCCCCAACAGAGAAAAACCGTCAGCGATTATTTCTTTGGGAATATGGATCCCTATCGGATGGTGATCCAGAAGGATGTGGATCTGATTCCCTATCCCGCTCCGAAAGAGGGAATGTTCCTGCTGTTCGCTTTTCAGATCCCCTTTGGTGAAGACCCCGCCTGGGATCAGGATCCCAATTTTGTTATCCTCCAGCATTTTACCAGTACCATTGAAGCTTTTGAATATTAAAAAATGGAATAAAATTAGTTTATATAATGTTATTTAAAGTAAACCGGAAGGAGACTGAATATGAATATCCGGAGTATCGGGACTACTATAACCAGTATTCCCCGTAAAATAAAGGAATACGCCCAACCCAGACCCGAAACCGCAGGCGACTCCTACCAGTCTTCCGCAGTGTCGGGAGCCTTATCGGGAGGACTCCAGGGATATATCTCAGGTGGGCCCATCACGGGAGCCGCAGGAGCATTGGGCGGATATATCGGCGTCAAGGCGGGCGAAAAGACCGGTTCCTTCACCAAAGCGGTATCTGTGGGAGGGCTTTCGGGCGCCGCCATCGGAACCGCCGCCGTGGCAGGACTTGCCGCAGTTCTGGGAGGGCCCATCACCGCCGTAGGACTGGGAGCGGGAGCCATTCTGGGAGGACTTTCGGGCGCCACGGGAACTCTCGCGGGTAGCAGAAGAGCATCCACCAGGGACGGCACGTACGGAGGATTCATGACCGGTATGATGGCGTCTATAGCCACAGGCAACTCCGCCATAGCTTTAGCGTCCACCACCGCTGCGGGTATCGGAGGCAGTGCGGTGAAAGCCCCTGGCAGAGCGGTTCTGGGTGCTTTGGCGGGAGCAGGGACGGGAGCCTTGACGGGAGTCATGGGCGGACCCGCCACCATGGCTGCAGGGGCTGTAGCGGGAGCTATCGCCGGAGGAGTGGGAGCGGTTATAGGGCCGACCATTCGTCAGGTTATGAGAAATGCCGTTGAAGATATTTCCAACAAGATCGTCAACAAGGTGGATCCCTTCCTGGAAAAACATCCTCTGGGTACCAAGGGCAAGGTTACTCTGGGAGCGGTGGCGGGTGTCATAAGTCTTGCTCCTCTGGGACTGGTTTTTGGCCCCATGGTATTGGGAGCGGCGGCGGTTACGGGA